>Ga0247817_10000320_pt1 | contig 28397 bp, 32 predicted proteins | sample UWRJL212509R1_FD_178010 | JGI IMG/M metagenome (GOLD analysis project Ga0247817, IMG submission 178010) | Plant litter microbial communities from Arlington Agricultural Research Station in Wisconsin, United States - UWRJ-L212-509R-1 | ecosystem: Environmental > Terrestrial > Plant litter >...
CAGCTGTGCGCCCGAGACGCGGTTGATCTCGCCACCCGCGGTCAACGGGCTCGTCGCACCCGCCGGGTCGCCGAGGACGGCGACGGGGTCGATCTGCGCGGCGTCGACGCCGAGGTGGGTGAGAAGTCGCGCCTCCTCGTTCTCGATGGAGACGATGACGACGATCGCCGCGTTGAGCAGCCGGGAGGCGACGCGGGCGATGCGCCCGAGCACCTCGCCGGTGTCGTCGGCGAGCACCACGTCGGCGGGGGCCTCGGGGGCGTCGCGGTTCTCGAGCTCGCGCTCGATGCCGATCAGCTCGCCCAGCGCGGCGACCGCCTGCGCGCTCGTCGGGCGCTCGGAGGGCTCACGCGTGGTCATCGCCGTGAGCAATGCCGCCCACTGCGGCGAGAGCGTCGTCGGGATGACGGGGTCGCGGATGAGTCTCGCTGTCGCGCTCTCGAGCTGCGTGCCGGGAAACTCGGGGGTGCGGGTGAAGCACTCGAGGAGGCTGAGCCCGAGCGAGTACACGTCGGTCGCGGCCTCGATCGACTCGCGCATGGCCTGCTCGGGGCTGAGGTAGGCGGCGGTGCCGACGGTCGCGCCGTCGTCGGGCGGCGGGTTGCCGGTGAGCGAGGCGATGCCGAAGTCGGCGAGCTTCGCGCGGGGACGGTCGTCGCTGCCGCCGTACGCGACCATAAGCACGTTCGCGGGCTTCACGTCGCGGTGGGTCACACCGTTGGTGTGGATGTACTGCAGGCCTTCGGCGAGGTCGTAGCCGATCTGCGCGATCTCACGGCCGGAGAGCTCGCGCGACTCGATGAGTTCTTTCAGCGTCGAGCCGGTGATGAGCTCCATCACCAGGTACATGCGCGACTTCGAGGGATTCTTGTTGGCCACGATGCCGGCGTCGATGAGCGTCACGAGTCCGTGGTGGTTGAGGCGCGCGAGCACCTGCAGTTCGTGTTCCTGGCTCGACACCTCGGCGAGCTCGCCGAGCGACGCGTTGAACAGCTTCACGGCGACCTCGCGGTCGAGAAACTCGTCGTGGGCGCGGTAGACCGACGCCATGCCGCCACTGCCGATGAGGGCGAGAATCTGGTAGCGGTCGTTCAGGCGTGAGTACGGGGGTGAATCCGGCACCGCTAGTCGTCCTCGGGCACGACGGGGCGCTCGGCGGGCTCTTCCGTCACCTGCATGCCCAGGGGCGTCGCCGCCGTCAGCATGAGCTCGTCGAGCCAGGTGCGGTTGATGCTCGCGGCCCGCGACCCCGAGTAGAAGAAGTGCAGGGGCACGCCGTTGTCGATCCAGATGGAGTGGCGTCCGCTGCCCTGCTTGTGATTGATCTGCCAGGTGAGGAAGAAGTGCTCGGCCCGGCGCAGCTTCGCGCTGATGGCGATCTGCAGGTGCGTGGCGGTGCGGTCGTCGAATTCGAACTCTTCGCCGTTGTATTTCAGGTAACCCACGAGGTCTCGTCTCAATCCAAGGAACATCATGCCGAATGTCGGGCGTTCGGCGCCAAGGCGGTGAATTGCCTTCCACCAAGGGTAACGTGTGTAGTCGGGTGGTAATTTCGCCCGCGAAAAGGGAGTAGTGACTTTCAGTGATCATCAACAGGCTCACCGTCGACGGCAGGGACTTCTTCCTCCCCGAACCGGTCACCGAACTGCGTGAGCAGATCCTCAAGGCCATCCAGGCCGGCGGCGGATACGTGAACATCCCGCCGCTGAACGCGGGCCCCGGTATCGACATTCTGTTCTCGCCGGGCATGCCCGTGCTGTGGGCGCAGATCTCGATGGGTGGCGAGCAGACCGACCCCGCCGTCGCGTCGATCGCCGCCGACGGAGCCCTCGACAACCTCTAGGTCACCCGAATGGCATGATCCCCGTTCGAGCAGGACGGCCTAGCGTCGCCCTGCGCGAAAGGGGCGACTCATGGCCAGCAACGGATCCCGACCAGGGGGAGTGACATTCATCGCGACGCTGTGCGCGGTGTTCGGCATCGTCGAGCTCGCCACCGGTGTGCTCTCGTTCGTCTTCCTGCCGGTCGTCGTCGACCAGACTGCTCTGGATGCCACGGCAGTCGTTTGGTCGTCGGTGGTGCTCATCGTGCTCGGCCTCGCCTACCTGTTGGTGAGCGGCGGCCTGTACCGCGGCAAAGACGTCGCGCGGGTGATCGTGCTGCTCGTCAGCCTGCTGCACGCCGTCAACGGGCTGTGGCTCGCCGTGTCGGGCCAGCTCGTTCCCGGGCTGGTGACGATCGCGGTCGCGCTCGTGGTCAGCGCCCTGCTCTGGACCGGCCGCGGCGGCGCCTACTTCGACCACGACGTGCAGGGCAAGCGCCGACGCGCCAACACCTAGCGCTCTCAGGGACGGCGAGAAGACCCGCCTGTACACTTGTCGGTTATGGACGACCCTCCCCATCACAGATCCCAGCCCCTTGCGCCGGTAGACCCGGCCGCTTCGACCCTCGTGGTCCGAGTTCAGGAAGGGGCGAGAGATGAATGAGTGGATCATGGTCGGTATCGGCCTGATACTGACCGTCGGCACCGGCATGTTCGTGGCATCCGAATTCGCCCTGGTGAACCTCGACCGCAACGACCTCGAAACCCGCCAGGCGCGGGGCGAGAAACGCCTCGGACCCACCATCCGCGCGTTGAAGATCACGTCGACCCACCTCTCGGGTGCGCAGCTCGGCATCACGCTGACGACGCTCCTCACCGGATACACTTTCGAACCGGCCGTGAGCTCGATGCTCGAGGCCCCGTTGACCGGTCTCGGCGTACCCGAGGCGATCGTGCCCGCGATCGGCACGGTGATCGGCATCCTGCTGGCGACGCTGTTCTCCATGGTCATCGGCGAGCTCGTGCCGAAGAACTTCGCGCTGGCCCTGCCCCTCGCGACCGCGAAGCTCGTCATCCCGTTCATGACGCTGTTCACCACGGTGTTCAAGCCGATCATCGTCGGATTCAACAACACCGCCAACGCGATCATCCGCGGCTTCGGCATCGAACCGAAGGAAGAGCTCTCGGGAGCGCGCTCGGCCGAAGAACTCGGGTCGCTGGTGCGCCGGTCGGCGATGGAGGGCTTCCTCGACGCCGACCACGCCACCCTGCTCGACCGCACCCTGCGTTTCAGCGAGCACTCGGCCGAAGACGTGATGACGCCGCGCGTGCAGGTGACCTGGATCGAGGCCGACCAGACGGCCGAGCAGATCGTCACCCTGTCGCACGCCACCGGCTACTCGCGCTTCCCCGTGACCGGCGAGAACACCGACGACATCCTCGGCGTCGTGCACGTCAAGCAGGCGTTCGCCGTGGCGCTCTCCGACCGTTCCACGGTGACGGCGCGCGACCTGATGGTCGAGCCCACCCGGGTTCCCGAGTCGATGGAGGTCGAGACCCTGCTGGTGCTGCTGCGCCGCAGCGGCTTCCAGATCGCGATCGTCACCGACGAGTACGGCGGAACCGCCGGCATCGCCACCCTCGAAGACCTCGTCGAAGAGATCGTGGGCGAGCTGGAAGACGAGCACGACCGGCACAAGGCCGGCATCATCCGGGCCGGGAAGACGATCACGTTCGACGCGGGCTGGCGCCCCGACGAACTCCTCGAGCGCACCGGCATCTCGGTTCCGGATGACGCGGAGTACGAGACCATCGCCGGGTTCGTCACCGACGAACTCGACCGCATCCCCGAGGTGGGCGACGAGGCCGAACTGCCCACCGGAACCCTGCGCGTGGAGCGGGTCGACGGGGCGCGTGTGCTGCGTCTGAGCTTCACCCCCACCGAATCCGCCCACGATGACGTCGTCGACGCGCTGAAGAAGGAACTGAAATGAGCGAGTACCTCCCCGGAATCATCTGGCTGGTCGTGCTGCTGGTCGTCAACGCCTTCTTCGTCGGCGCCGAGTTCGCCGTGATCTCGGCGCGCCGGTCGCAGATCGAGCCGCGCGCCGAAGCGGGCAGCAAAGCCGCGAAGACCACGCTGTGGGCGATGGAGCACGCCACCCTGATGCTGGCCACCAGCCAGCTCGGAATCACCGTCTGCTCGCTCGTGATCCTCAACGTCTCCGAGCCGGCCATCCACCACCTAATCGAGATCCCACTCGGCCTCACCGCGCTGTCTGGCGAGGCGATCGGCGTGATCGGCTTCATCGCCGCGCTGCTGCTCGTCACCTTCCTGCACGTCGTGATCGGCGAGATGGTGCCGAAGAACCTCGCGTTCTCGGTTCCCGACCGGGCGGCGCTGCTGCTCGCTCCGCCGCTCGTGTTCGTCTCGAAGGTGTTCTTGCCCGTGATCGGCAGCCTGAACTGGCTCGCCAACATGATCCTGCGCCTGTTCAAGGTCGAGCCGAAAGACGAGGCGACGAGCACCTACACGCTCGACGAGGTCGCGAACATCGTGCAGCAGTCCACCCGCGAGGGCGTTCTGAACGATGCATCCGGAGCCCTCACGAACGCGTTCGAGTTCACCACGAAGAAGGTCGCCGACGTTCAGGTGCCGATCGGCGAGATGGTGCTGCTTCCGCCGACCTCGACGCCGGCCGACATCCAGCGCGCGGTGGCGACGCACGGGTACTCGCGGTACATCCTCACGAACGGCGCATCCGAACCGACCGGGTATCTGCACCTCAAAGACGTGATGGACCTCACCGACCCGGTCGCCTTCGAGACCGCGGTGCCTGCGAAGCGGGTGCGCCGACTCACCTCGGTGCTCGCCAGCAGCGACCTCGAAGACGCGCTCGCGTCGATGCGCCGCGCCGGATCGCACGTCGCCCGCTCGCTCGACGCCGACGGCAACACGACCGGGGTGCTCTTCCTCGAAGACATCATCGAAGAGCTCGTCGGCGAGGTCGAAGACGCCACGAGCGCCTAGGCCGCGCACGAGAAAGGCCCCGACGGTTTTCCGTCGGGGCCTTTCTCGTCTGTGCGGGCGTCTTACTTGAAGACGTCCTTGATGTTCTCGCCGGCCTGCTTGGCGCTCGCCTTGGTCTGGTCGTTGCGACCTTCCTGGGCGGTGTCGTGGTCGTTGGTCGCGTTGCCTACGGCCTCTTTCGCCTTGCCGGCGAGCTTCTCGGCGGCGTTCTGAATCTTGTCTCCAGCACTCATCATGTACCCGCATTCTTTCGTCGATGTGCACTCGACGCTACGCCGAATCGACCTGTGAACGCCCCTCATTGCTTCTTCGCGCTTCGCGCGCTACAGGCGGATGTCACTCGCCGCGGGTGAGCACGACCGGCCGCGCGCCGGCCGATGATGTGCGCACCCTTCGAGCGGAAGCGAGCACCATCATGAGCACACACAGCGCACAGGACTCGGCCGACTGGATGCGTTTCGCCGGCGTCGTTCTCGTCGTCGGCGGAATCTTCGGCCTGATCCAGGGACTGGCCGCCCTTCTCGGCCCCGACGCCTACTACGGCGTCGTGAACGGCGAGCTGCTCGTGTTCGACGTCGCCGGCTGGGGGTGGTGGAACGTCGTCATCGGCGCGCTGACCCTGCTGACCGGACTCGCCCTGTTCGGCGGCGCGCTCTGGGCCCGCATCGTGGCGGTGATCCTGGCGGTCGTGAGTTCGATCGTGCAGATGATCCTCGTTCCGGTGCAGCCCTGGTGGTCGTTCATCGTCATCGCGCTCGACCTGCTGATCATCTACGCGGTCGTCGCCCGCGGGCGCGACGTGCCCGCGAGGTAGGCCGCGGGGGCTCGCCCGATCGGTGCGAGGCAGCGCCGGCCCGCCTTCATTAGCGTCGGCTCACCGACGACGATGGAGGACGACATGGCGAAGAAGTTCGAGGGCAAGATCGAGCTGGACGTGCGGGATTCGGTGGCCGACTGGGACGCGTTCCTCTCCGACAAGGCACCGGCGGGCGCGCCGAACGTGCTGGTGGTGTTGTTCGACGACACGGGCCAGGCGGCCTGGTCGCCGTACGGCGGCCGCATCCAGATGCCGACCATGGACCGCCTCGCGGCCGGCGGCCTCACCTACTCGCAGTGGCACACGACGGCCCTCTGCTCGCCCACCCGCTCGACCTTCCTCACCGGACGCAACCACCACTCCAACGGATTCGCGACGATCTCCGAGTCGTCGACCGGGTTTCCCGGCTACAACTCGCACATCCCGCCCGAGAACGCGACCATGGCGAACATCCTGCGCGACGCGGGCTGGTCGACCTACTGGGTCGGCAAGAACCACAACGTTCCGATCGACGAATGGACGGCCGGCGCCTCGAAGAAGAACTGGCCGCTCGCGCAGGGCTACGACCGGTTCTACGGCTTCATCGGCGGCGAGACGAACAACTGGTACCCGTCGCTCGCCGAAGACAACCACTACATCGACCAGCCGTACCTGCCCGAAGACGGCTACCACCTGTCGAAAGACCTCGCCGACCAGGCGCTCAAGATGATCCGCGACTCGAAGCAGACCGAACCAGACAAGCCCTGGTATCTCTGGTTCTGCCCCGGGGCCAACCACGCCCCGCACCACGCGCCGCAGGAGTACATCGACAAGTACAAGGGCGCGTTCGACGACGGCTACGAGGCGTACCGCGACTGGGTGCTGCCGCGCATGGTCGAGCGCGGACTGCTGCCCGCCGACACGGTCTACGGCGACATCAACCCGATGCCCGACGGCACCTTCACGCAGACCGACCTCGTGCGCCCGTGGGCCGACCTCGACGACGAGGAGAAGGCGATGTTCAGCCGCATGGCCGAGGTGTACGCCGGATTCTCGGAGTACACCGACGCGCAGGTCGGCCGCATCGTCGACTACCTTGACGAGTCGGGCCAGCTCGAGAACACGATCATCATCTACGCTGCTGACAACGGGGCGTCGGGGGAGGGGAGCCCGAACGGCTCGGTGAACGAGGGCAAGATCTTCGGCGGCTACCCCGACGACGAGGCCGAGAACCTCACCATGGTCGACAAGCTCGGCAGCCCCGACACCTACAACCACTATCCGACCGGGTGGGCGATGGCGTTCTCGGCGCCGTACAAGATGTTCAAGCGGTACACCTTTCAAGGCGGAGTGTGCGACCCGCTGGTCATCCACTGGCCCGCCGGAATCGCGGCGGCGGGGGAGGTGCGCAACCAGTACCACCACTCCACCGACATCGTCGCGACGATCCTCGACGCCTGCGGTGTGCAGATGCCGGCGGTCTACGACGGCGTCGAGCAGAACCCGCTCGACGGGGTGTCGATGCGCTACTCGTTCGACGCCGAGCCCGACGCTCCGACGCAGAAGAAGACCCAGTACTACGAGATGCTCGGCAGCCGCGCGATCTGGCACGAGGGGTGGAAGGCGGTCACCGTGCACGGGCCCGTCTCGGGAATGAGCGGATTCGCGGATGACACCTGGCAGCTGTTCAACACCGACGTCGACCGTTCCGAGAGCAATGACCTCGCCACGCAGCATCCGGACAAGCTCGAAGAGCTCAAGGGGCTCTGGCTGAAGGAGGCCGAAGCGAACAAGGTGCTGCCTCTCAACGACCTGCAGATCATCGGCAACGCGAAAGACTTCGAGACCTTCGTCGGTATGGAGTTCAAGGTGCCGGTGCCGCCGAGCGGGCAGTACACCTATTACCCGGGCACGACAGAGATTCCGGAGCGGTCGGCCGCGAACGTGCACGGCGTCTCGTACCGGGTGCTCGCCGAGGTCGATCTCGGCGCCGAGGCGGAGGGCGTGATCTTCGCCCATGGCTCCCGGTTCGGCGGCCATTCGCTGTTCGTCAAAGACGGGCAGCTGACCTACGCGTACAACTTCCTCGGCATCCCGCCCGAAGACCGCATCACGGCGCCGGTGCCCGCGCCCGGCAAGCACATCATCGGTGTGGAGTTCACCAAGGAGGGTATGGGCGAGTACAGGGAGGGCCTCGGTCCGCTCGCGCTCTACATCGACGACCAGAAGGTCGGCGAGCAGCAGATCCGCACCGTGCTCGGCCACTTCTCGCTCTGCGGGGAGGGCCTGTGCATCGGCTACGACAGCGGAGACGCGGTATCGAGCGAGTACGCCGGCTCACGCTTCGAGTTCACCGGCGGCGAGATCGAGAAGGTGGTGTTCGACATCGGCGACGACCTCTACGTCGACCTCGAGGCGCACCTGGCTGCGGCGATGGCGCGGGACTAGAGCGCGGGCGGAACGCCGCGACGCCGCTGGCGCGCGATGCCGACGGCGACCACAGTGTTGCCGATTCCCGCAATCGCGAAGCAGACCAGGGCGAAGATTTCCGCTCGTTGGTCTCCGTCACCGTGAAGGAGAAAGACGACCTGCATCCCCGCCAAGACGATCGAACCGACGGCGAGCCACGCCCACCACGCGACGATGTGGGCGCGGAGCCACTTCGCGAACCTGTTGTCGGCCATTCCCGAACCATATCCGACCCCCGGCTCGCGAGATAGGTCGAATATTCCTCGACTGCGCGTAGGCTGACGTCGTTTACGATCAGAACTGGTGAGGAACCGCGCATGGCAAATCCCGGGGTCTATTTCCCATACGCCTCGGAGACCGCGTGGCCGTTTCTCGCGCTCGCCGGCGGTTTGCTTTCCGTTCCAGTTCTCGGCTTCGCGGTCTTGATGTTGATCACGGGACACGTTTCGCGGATGCGCTCTGCGGCGGGAGCCATTCTCGCTCTCGCGATCGCGGCCGTGAGCGTCGCCGGGCTCATCAAGGCCGACTCGGATTTTCGCGAAGAAGACATCGCTCACCGGACCGCCTATGTCGGAGAGGCGAGAGCGTGGCTGCAGCAAGGCTACAGAGTGAACCTCACCGACGCGGAGCTGTCCGAAATCTTGACGGCCGCAGGAATCTCCGGTGAGTTCGAAGGCGCGACTGCTTTCATCACGGTACGAGGCGACCAGAACTCCGGGGACCTCGTGGTGACCGATCGCGACGGAACAGTAATTTCACCGCTCAAAGAATGAAACGCCTCGCGACTCGACACGTGCCGCCAAGCCCTCGTGAGACTCGACGCAGGGCGCCAACACGCTAGGCTCGCGCCATGACGTCACGCCCCCTCACCGCCCGAGCTACCTGGACGCGCATCGCCGTTCTAGCGCTGATCGCTGGCGCCCTTGCGGCCCTCGGCTTCATCGGTCAGTGGGTCTTTGAATCGGCCGGCGGATTCGCACTGTTCTTCCTCGTGATCACCTCGACGATTTCCCTCCTACTGGCCCTGGTCGCGATCATCGGCGCGGTAAGGCTCCTCACTGCCGACCGCCGCTCGACCCCTTCCGAATAGCGCCGTTGCCCGCGCGGGCCCTCGACTCGGCGACCTGCACCTCCATCGGGTAATCCAGCCGAACCCGCCTGTCTAGGAGCCGGTCGGTCCAGTCGGCCAAGGCGGATATACGTTTCGGGTAGGCCCTGTAGCAAGTGTCCGCGAAGCGAATTCTCGGACCTGCGACCGGGCGCTTATTCTGGCCGGGTGACCGATGCCCTTGACGATCTGCTTTCCCGCGATCCGCACCGTATTTGGCGGGCATCATGGGACGTTATCAACTTGCGCGACAGAGCGCTGCTCGAAACCCTCCGGGCAGCGCTTCCGAGGATCCGGCAGGCGACGGCTGACATCGAGCTCGGCGGCATGATCCAGCCCAATCGTGCCGCCCTCACTCACGCTCTCGCCAAAGTGCAGAACTACCGAACGTGGCAGTGCTGGTGCGACGACTATCCGAAGCTCCTCGCCTACGACCCCGCCCGGGAGGAGGAGCGCGGGCATGCGAGAGTGCTCAGTCGAAACGACTCCGGATGGCCAGTGACCTACGAGTGCGAATGCGCCGTCTGTGGCAGGCAGTTCAGTGTTGAAGAGGGCGAGTGTCACGCACTCTGGTGGAAATGGACCCCGCACAGCCCCCGACGCGCGCGACGCGGGTGAGGCGACAGGGACTGGGGGAGAGTCACCCAGCCGCGCCTTCCCGCTGATCCCTCGCTGTATTGATTTCAGATGGCTGCCTGCCCGACATCGGTGTGATGCTGAGCTGAAGTTGCCACGGCGGCTACTCGTCCAGCGCAATGCGAAGTAGCCGCAGCGCCTTCGGTCCCACGCCGTGGAGGGTCGCGAGTTGATCGAGGCCTACCCGCCGCACATCATCCAGGGTGTACACACCCGCCTCTTCGAGTGCGCGACTTGCCGGAGCGCCGATCTTCGGGAGGGGCCGAGGGGAGTTCATGATCTGGACTCTACGGCGAGGACCGGCTGCCCACTAGACGGTCGTTGAGCTGGTTTGGACGTGTACTCCGACCTCCTCGACAGTGGCCGTGACACCGTGTCGGGCGCCCTCGGTGGGCAGATTCCTCGTACGGACGCCGCCACGCGGCGGAACGGCCCTTCGGCAAGCTCAGGGAGCGAAGGGTTGATCAGATGTTTATTCGGTGCCCGAGGCAGATTCGAACTGCCGCCCCTGCCTCCCGAGGGCGAAAGCTCCTACTGGAATGGTGCCAATGAGCGGCAACTTCCGCGTGATTTCAACGTTTTTCGACCATCCTGGATCGCCTCGAAACGACTCGTTTTCCGTGAAGTGTTGCCATTCTGTTGCCATGACTAGGTCGACGCCCCCGCCTTCGCGTTGCCGGAGCGATGTATGCGCCGGACACAATAATCCCCGAGCGAAGCGGTCCGGTAGCTCATGCTCTACCGAACGTCTTCCGATGTGCTTTGTGAGATTCCGAGCATGCCGATGGTGAACGGGCTCATTGCGTCATCTAGAAATGTGTCGAACGGCTTCGATTGATCTGAACTAAGCCAGGATGCGCGAGCGGCCTGCATACAAGCGAAAGCTGCAGCGACGATCGCCGCGGGGCGCGGGTCGGTCGAAGAGGCCGAAAGGGCGAGGCGTGCGGCGACCCGCCCGATGAGCAGAGCCTGGACGCGCTGCAGTTTCTCGAGGTATCGCGCCGTGAGCTGCGGCGTGCTCTGCACGATCTGGTCCATCGCATCGTTCCGCGCGCGCTGCCGGTCGTCCTGCACGTAATCGAGGGTGATGTCGAACACCCGCCGCAGCGATTCCCAGACGGGCTCGTCGGCGGGTCGAGCGTCCAGAGCATCCGCCATGCGGTCACCGAAGAGATCGTACTTGCCGATGACGAGGTCATCCTTCGACGGGAAGTACCGGAAAAACGTGCGCTTAGACATCCCCGCCGCCGCGGCGATCTGGTCCACGGTTGTCTGGTCGTATCCGTGTTCAAGAAAAAGATCCTGCGCCACCGACGTCAGCTCGGTTTGCGCGAGTCGACGCGTTCTCTCCCGGATTGGCGTCGGGTTGATCTCGCTCATACACCGAGCATACTCCCAGGACGCAAAGTTGACACCCGGTGTCATTTTAGGCGTATGGTCTACCTATTGTCGTAATGACGCCACCAATCTAAGGAGCAGCATGAGTAAGGTCTGGTTCGTAACTGGAGCATCTAAGGGCTTTGGCCGGGAGTTCGTCTTGGCCGCCCTGGAACGCGGCGACAAGGTCGCCGCGACCGCCCGCAACACCGACACCCTCACTGATCTGGTCGAGAAGTACGGCGACGCCGTCCTTCCCATCCAGCTCGACGTCACCGACCGCGACCAGGTGTTCGCCGCCATCGCGCGAGCCCACGAGAACTTCGGACAGCTCGACGTCGTCATCAACAACGCCGGCTACGGCCTCTTCGGCACCGTCGAGGAAATCACCGAGCAGCAGCTGCGCGATCAGCTCGAGACCAACCTGTTCGGCGTCTTCCACGTCACGCAGGCAGTCCTGCCAATTCTGCGCGCACAGGGATCGGGGCACATCATCCAGATCTCGACCATCGGCGGCATCGCCGCGTTCCCGAGCCTCGGTGGCTACCACGCCTCGAAATGGGCGCTCGAAGGCATCACCGAGTCGCTCGCACAGGAGGTCGCCGGTTTCGGGATCAAAGTCACCCTGGTCGAGCCCGGCGGATTCGACACAGACTGGGGCACTGCATCCGCAACCGTCGCCGAAGCGCAGCCGCAGTACGCGGCGATCCACGATGGCATGGCCGCGCAGCGAGCCAAAAGCACGAGCCCCAAGCCAGTCGGTTTCGGCTCCGCGATCCTTAAAGTCGTCGACGCCGAGAAGGCCCCGCTTCGGGTGTTCTTCGGTGAGCAGCCCACCCAGATCGCCCCGTATATCTACCAGCAGCGTCTTGCCGAGTGGGCCGAATGGGCGCCCGTCTCCCGGGAGGCAGAAGGCAAGTAGCACCACCCACCGGGCAGGAGGGGTAGGCCATCGACCGACGGCCCCTCCGCCCGGCGCCTCTTCCACCCAGCACTCCTCCCAGAAGGCGGACCCTCATGATTCCCTTGAATATCGCGATCATTGTCGGCAGTACCCGCCCCGGACGCAACGGTGCCGCCGTCGCCGACTGGGTCCACGAGCAGGCCTCCGGCCGGGACTCCGCCACCTACGAGATTGTCGACCTCGAAGACATCGGCCTCTCCCTGCTCGACGAAGCCGTCCCTGCTCTCGCCGGACAATACGAGCACCAGCACACCAAGGATTGGGCCGACACCGTCGCCCGGTTCGATGGATTCGTATTCGTCACCCCTGAGTACAACCACAGCACTTCACCCGCCTTGCTCAACGCCCTCGACTACGTCTACACCGAGTGGAACAACAAGGCAGCCGCGTTCGTCAGCTACGGCACAAGCTACGGAGTCCGCGCCGTCGAGCACCTCCGCGGACTCGCCGGCGAACTTCAGCTGGCCGACGTCCGTAATCAAGTCCGCTTTGCCATACCCGAGAATTTCCCCGACCGCATCTTCACACCCGGGCCCAAGCACCTAGGACAAGCAAGGGATTTATTCAGGCAGCTCGAGCAGTGGGCTGTAGCGCTGCGCACTATTCGCCCCTGACCCGCCGACCGTTTACCGATCCGCCGCCAGGCCCATCGAATGCCAGCACCGTAACGGTGAAGGTCGTGCCAGCATTTGTGTTCCACGCCCGAAGCCGAACCCCTGTGTCGCGGCCGGCCTGCCGGTGCACTATCTGTGCGCGTTTACTGCGGTCGCTGGTGGCGGCCTCGTCATTTTGAGAGATATCAATCTCGAGTCCGAGACGTTCCTTCACCCACACGGCAGCTTGGCCCAAGGCTTGGTCGAGCCAGCCGGTCGGAGCGTCTGTCGTCCAAAATGCTTGGTAGTCGAGGCCTGACGCTGTCCCGACTCCATCGGGGTCGATGCGCTTAGTCGTGGTGCCCTCAGTCGTACCCACTGCCGCCTCAGAATTTTGATGTGAGGAAAGGTTACTTCAAACGCTGGAGTGCCACGGTCTTCCTGACGAATCTGCTGCTGATTTCCAGCGGCAAGTGACTGAAATTAGTTGCCCAGAAATAGACGACTCCTCAGGTTGACTAGGGTGACTACATGAGGAAACTTGAGCTGTCGCTAAGAAACTGCCACGGCATCCGTGCAATGGATGCCACCCTGCCTTTCGAGCGCCTCAAGAAGAATTCGTTAGAGCCGCGGCAGGCGGTAGCTATTTACGCACCCAATGGGACGATGAAGTCGAGCTTCGCGAGGACCTTTCTTGATTACTCGCGAGGTCAGGACTCATCGGACCATGTGTTCCCCGAGCGCGAGACGCGACGAGGAATCTTAGATGAGACCGGCAACGAACCCAATGCAGCAAACGTGGCCGTATTTCTCGCCTACGACGAGCAATACGCCCCAGACAAGTACGCCACAACTCTTCTCGTAAATGCTCCGCTCCGTGAGGAGTTCGAAACGATCCAGAAAAGCCTGTCGAAGATTCAGTTAGAGCTGGTTGCAGCGCTGAAAAAGACGGCGCGAACCAAGCAGGATGTTGGACTGCTGGTGTCGCAGACCTTTACTACGGACGACGACAACTTCTTTGGCGCGCTCACGCGTGTGAGTTACGAGGTGGCGCAGATGGAAGAGCCGGTGTTCGCCGATATTCCGTATGACATCCTCTTCAACTCGAGTGTCGAAAAAGTCCTTTCTGATCCGAAGCTTCGGGAGTTGCTTTCCGACTACGTAGAGCGTCTGAACGAGTTGCTCGACAAATCGACATTTTTCAGTAGAGCATCCTTCAACTACTACAACGCCGAGACGGTCAGCAAAAGTCTTGTAAGCCAGGGCTATTTCAAAGCAAAGCACTCGCTGTTGCTCTCGGGCGAGGAGGACCCTCGTGAAGTGTCGAGTGAGGCGGACCTGACCGAGCTGATCACCGACGAAAAGCAGCGAATCACGGAAGACTCGGAGTTGATGGTGCGACTTGGGGGCTTGGAAAAAGCCCTTAACGCAAATCAGGCCACACGGGACTTTTTCAAGTTTGTGTCCGACCGTCCGGAGCTGCTCGCGGAGTTCGACAACACCGATCGGTTTAAGGAAAAGCTTTGGGTCTCTTACTTCAAGGTGCATGGCGTGTTGTTCGCTGAGGCTGTAGATGCTCATAAGTCGTCCGAGGAGCGGCGGAAGAAGATTCTTGAAACTGCGGCGGCGGAACGCACTCAATGGGAGTCCGTCATTGAGTTGTTCAACGAGCGTTTTGATGTGCCGTTCACGCTCGTGCCTCGAAACCGAGTGAAAGTGATGCTCGCGCAAGAACCGTTCCTAACAATCGACTTTGATTTCGAGGACGGGGGAGGGTCCACACGGGTAAATCGAGAGCACCTGTTGCAAGTGCTAAGCACCGGAGAAAAAAAGGCGCTCTACATCCTGAACATTCTTTTCGAGGTCGAGGCGAGGAGGAAGTCTGGGGAGCTGAGCCTCTTCGTTATCGATGACATTGCCGATTCTTTTGACTACAAGAATAAATACGCGATCATCCACTACTTGAAGGAGATGGCGTCGGAGACAAACTTCCGGCTGGTCATCCTGACTCATAATTTCGACTTCCTCCGCACCATTTACGGCCGGGGCGTAGTGAGTTGGGGCGAGTGTTTTATCGCGGAAAAGAGTGCCGAACGTGTCAAGTTCAGCAAGATGAGTGGAGATCTCATCACCAACCCCTTCGAGGGCGATCTCAAGCGGAAGATGTTCACCAGCGCTCTCGAGCGGATCGCCTGTATCCCGTTCGCTCGGAACATCCTTGAATACAGCCGCGGGACTAAGGATCCGGACTACCTTCACTTGACCTCGTTGCTGCATCTGAAGGCAGACTCCCTCAGCATTACCCAAGGAGAGCTCGACGAGTCATTTAAAAAGGCGTTTGTGGGTCTGGAAACGGACGGATGGGCGGACCCCGGGGAGTTGGTCATCGACGCGATTTACCGCGAGGCCGATGCTTGTTTGGAAGCCGACGAAAGTGTCAACTTCGCGAACAAGATCGTCTTGGCCATAGCGGTACGTCTGAGGGCAGAGTCTTTCATGCTCAAGCTGATCAGCGAACCGTCCGTGACCGACGAGATCAAAAAGAATCAGACCTGGGAACTGTTTAGCCTCGTTGAGGATGGCGGGCTTGGCGAAGCGGATGAGTTGCGGCTGCTTCGGTCGGTGCTACTGACTACTGCCGAAACTTTGCACGTCAACTCGTTCATGTATGAGCCAATCATCGATATGTCTGACCAGTCGTTGCGGAGTCTTTACGCCAAAGTTGCTGACTTGGATCGACTGCCGGCGTAGGAATGCTACGGCTGACGTGGAGGCGAGCCCATCACGTCTCGCGAGAAAATGAATGAGCTGAAGGCTCTGCCCTTGGATCCTCGCGAGTCACATTTCGGTCTCGTAACCCTAAGGGTTCGAGATATCTGATTGATCGTGGTAGGTGGAGTCCGAAGCACCTAGTTCCCGAAGCGCGGTGACTCTCCTAAGTATGTGCCTCAACCTCTTGGCGGACGCTGGGTATTCACGGTCCGTCACTAAACACCTGAAGCTCCTCGACAAGATGGTTGGCCATACGCACGTGACGACTCGACCGCGGTCAACTGAACCTCTGCGACACGCTTGGCGGTTTAATCACCCCAATGACCACGAAATTGGAACAGTATGGCTCCGCGGCCGGAGCCGCAGGCCCTTCCTTTACCCCTTCCCCACGTTGGAAGGGGTAAGAGAAGGGTCTTGAGTTTTAAGTCCTGATCAGCCGCCACCCCCGCGCTGCGCGCGCTCCCCGACCCCCACTCTCACCACTACGCAAGCTCCGAGTAATAGTGGGGGGTCGGGGAGTAAAGGGGTGGCGGTTGATCAGGACTACGAGATGGTTGCTGATTGCATGTTGGCGTGGCTGAGCTGGATGAAAAGAAAGCCTCGGGGGGAGAAGGATCCAGTTGTGAAGATAGATGGGCGATCGAAAGTCAGACCTCAGGACTAGCGTTTTTGCATGGGAAGCATCAATGCTTACGAGACGTCCAGCGGTAAGCGGTATCGCGTCATCTACCGCAAGCCAGACCACTCTCAAACTCAGAAGCGCGGGTTCAGGACCAAGCGCGATGCCGAGCTTTTTCTGGCCAACATCGAAATCGACAAGAGCCGCGGCGCATTCGTCGATCCATCGAAATCGCGGGTGCTGCTGGGGGAGTGGCTCGACAACTGGATGGCCGGCAGATCCGACTGGCAGCCGACCTCCCGGGAACGAGCACGCGGGATCGTCGATATCCACATCAAGCCGAAGCTTGGTCAATACCCACTCGGCGCTCTCGACCACCAGACGATCCAGAAATGGGCCGGTGGGCTCTCGACCAGCCAGGGCGCGTCCAGCGTGCGCAAGATCGTCAACGTGCTCTCAGGCAGCCTGCAGATGGCCGTCAAGGACGGACGACTCCCGGCAAATCCAGCACATGGACTCAACCTGCCCAAGGTTGGCAAACCCGCTAAGCGCTACCTGAACCACGAACAGGTGCGCGACCTCGCTGACGCAGTAGACACCCTCGGCAAAGGCATGTACCGCGGCGAACGGAACGGCTACGGGCTGCTCGTGAAGATCCTCGCCTACTGCGGACTCCGGTGGGGCGAGGCATCCGGTCTTCGCGTCAAAGACATCGACTTCAAACGCGGGCGCCTCGAAGTGCAGCACACGATCGTCGAGGTCGACGGCGTGCAGCTCGACTCGCAGCCCAAAGACTATGAGGCGAGATCCATCCCGGTACCGGCGTCGCTGCTTGCAGAACTCAAGGCGCACGTCGAAGGCAAGGAGGCCGGCTCGCCGGCCTTCGCGGCAGCCCGAGGTGGCTGGCTGCGCGGGAGAGTGTTCCGCCACGGCTGGTTCGACGAAGCAGCGGAGATGATCGGCCAGGACGGTTTGACGCCGCACGAGATGCGACACACCGCGGCGAGCCTGGCGATCAGCGCGGGCGCCAACGTCAAAGCCGTTCAGAGAATGTTGGGCCACGCGTCGGCTGCGGTGACGTTGGACGTGTACTCAGACCTCTTCGACAGTGACCTGGACACCGTTTCGGCAGCCCTCGACGAACATATCGTGGCATTGGCCGGTCATCCGATCTAGCCCGGAAGTGCCAGCTCCAGATCGTCGATGAGCGCTTGAAGTGAAGCGGGCCCTCGCGAGTTGGCAACGAGCACTTCCTAGCCGGCGGCGACCGCTAGGCGAGCGATCCCGCTGCCCATGTCTCCGCTGCCGATAATGCCGACGCGCTTCATAGCCGTTCCTTAGGTTCGTTCTTGGCAGAGGGCGGTGTCGCCCACTCCTGTGTGAGTTAACTAGGCGTTGTGCTCGCGCCAAGGTTTGATGATCCGCGAGACCGTTCCTTTTGATCCATTAGGCGACGCTGGTAGTCGGTCTCCCAGCCCTCCGAAATGGCGATCCCCAGCCTGCTTGATTCCTCGACGGTGATCTCTTGCGGAAATCCAAAGGTGTCGGAGAGAGTGAAAATGTCGTTTCCGGTGAGCGTTCTACCCTCGAACTGGCGAAGGGTACGTAGGCCGCTATCGAGGGTGCGGTGGAATGCTCGCTCTTCCCGTAGCAGGCTATCGAGGACCGCATCGCCGCGTGTCGCTGTCTCGGGGTACGCGTCGGCGTAGATGGTCCCGAGTTGCGCCACGAGCGGGGCGAAGAATTGCCCGCGCAGGCCTATGGTCTTCGCCGTTGTGATGGCGCGACGTATCAGTCGGCGCATCACGTAACCCTGCGCTTTGTTGCCAGGCCGGACTCCGTCGACGGCGAGGAAGTAGGCTCCGCGCACATGGTCGACGACGATGCGCATCGGTCCGGGGTTGTTCGCGTAGGAGGTGTGCGAGAGGTCTTCGACAATTCGGATCAACGGTGCGAGCAGACTGCCCCTATATACGTCAGGCACGCCTAGGGCGGCGGCGGCAATGCGCTCCAGCCCTCCGCCGAAGTCCACATTCTTCTTCTCCAGGGGGGAAAAGGCGCCGTTTTCCTCGCGCTGGTACTGCATGAAGACCTGGTTCCCGATTTCAAGGAATCGGCCTCCGTCGCTCGCCGGGTGGGGGAGTCCGTAGCTCGCATCGTGATGCTCCGGACCGAAGTCATAGAAGACTTCGCTATCGGGCCCGCAGGGGTCCCCTACGGGAGTCGACGAAAGGTTCCCGCCGCGACTCCACCAGTTCTCATCGGAATTGTAGAAGAAGATACGTTCACCGTCGGCGATTCCTCGCCTGTCGCCGGCTGCCGCGGACCCGATCTCGGCTATCCCCGCATCGATTCCTTTCGAGGCGAACACTTCTTTCCAGATGGCGGCCGACTCGTCGTCGCGGGGAAGGTCGTTGGCGCGGTCGCCGATGAAGCATGTGACGTAGAGCCGGAGGGGGTCGAGCCCGACGACGTCGGTGAGAAAGAGAAAGAAGGTCTGGATCTGATGCTGTTTGAAGTAGTCGCCGAGGCTCCAGTTGCCCAGCATCTCGAAGAAAGTCGTGTGCCGGTTGTCTCCGACTTCGCCGATGTCCTGGGTGCGGAGGCATGGCTGGCTGTCGGTGAGCCGGGTGCCTCTCGGATCGGGCTCTCCCAGCAGAAGAGGGAGGAGCGCCTGCATGCCGCTGCCGGTGAATAGTGTTGTCGGGTCCGATGGGATGAGGTTCGACCGTTGGATCCGCTCGTGTCCCGTGCTCTCCATGAGACCGAGGAAAGCGGATCGGATGGCGTCAGCGTCCATGGCCGTCACCGCTCGGCGCGCAGATCGGATGCGAGCTCGGTCATGAACTTGCTCAGCTTCGCGGGGACGGTGCGGTGGTCGACGAGGTCGAAGTCGTCGGCGAGCTCTTGCGGATCCCGGTAGGCGGCGTAGGTGGTTCCGTTGTCGTCCCAGAGAACTATTCTGAGCGGCAGGTCGATGCCGGCTCTCGGGTCGTCTTGCATCACCCCGGTTCCTATTGCTGGGCTTCCGAAGAATACAACCACTTCGTCTGCCAGTTCCAGGCCGGCCCGGCGTGCTCCGGCGGCGTGATCTATGCTCGCGAGCACTTCCACTCCGCGGTCTGCAAGAAGTTGGCGGAGACGAACGATCGCCTCGGCGACGGTACCTTGCACCCGTATTGTTCTCAGCTCGCTGCCCATGGTCTCTGTTTCCTTGGATTCGTTGTTGTGCGCACCGTGTCCCGCCTTCGTCAGTAAGGCGGGACACCGCGCTGTCAGCTCTTGAGGAAGCGGAGCAGGTTCTCGTTGACCTCGTCGGCGTGGCTCCAGCCGAAGCCGTGCGGGCCGCCCTCGATTTCCACATACTCACTTTCGGGGAACGCTTTGTGGAAGGCCCGACCGGTGGCGTCGATCGGGAGGATGCGGTCGAGGACGCCCTGCATGATGAGGCTCTTCACGCCGGACGCTCGGATCTTCTCGATGTCTTTGCGGAAGTCTTCATGCCAGGACTCGACGACGGCCCAGGCCGCGATGAGCGAGCCGCCGGTCGCGACGTTCCAGCTTCCGTCCACGACTTCCTGGCTGACCCTGGTGCCGAGGTTCTCATCGAGGTTGTAGAAGTCGTTGTAGAAGCCGGTGTAGAAGGCGAACGGGTCGGCTTTTGCCGCGGCGGCGATGCCGTCGAAGACCTCCTGGGGAAGGCCGGTCGGGTTGTCCACGGTCTTCAGAAGTAACGGCTCGATGGGCGCGAGGAAGGCGATCTTCGCGAGGCGGTCGGTTCCGTACGTCGCCGTGTAACGTCCGACTTCGCCGGTTCCCATCGAGAAGCCGACGAGCAGCACGTCGTTCAAGTCGAGCGTGTTGAGCACGATGTTGAGATCGGAGGCGAAAGTGTCGTAGTTGTAGCCCTCGCTCGGTTGGCTGGACTTTCCGAAACCGCGGCGGTCGTAGGTGATCACCCGATAGCCGGCTTCGAGGAGGGCGCGCGTCTGCGGGGCCCACGATGCTCCGCTGAGGGGGTAGCCGTGAATGAGGACGACCGGCTGGCCGGACCCGTGGTCTTCGTAGTACAGGTCGATCGACGTGCTGTTCTCGGTGCCGACGGTGATGACTGACATGATTCCTCCTGTTGTTGTTATCTGGCCGGATTCGGCCGCACCCCGTTCTGGAGTGACGTTGTTGGACTTCGGGCTTTCGCCCGTCGCCTGTGTCGATTGCAGGACGGGTCGCGATGCCGCGGCTTCGCGGCATCGCGACCAGTCCGTTCTTATTCGCGCAGGAAGTACGGTTCGAAGATGCGGGATGTGACCTTCCAACCGGTTGCGGTTCGGCGGTAGTGGTCGGTTCCGCGGCCCATGGCGAAGGGGGTGGTCCGGTCCTTCTCCCGGGTGCCGGCCAGATACGCGGTTACGTACATGGTGCCCACCGCCCGGTCATCGCCGTCGGCGACGAAGCGGAAGTTCGTGAGTACGTGGCGGACACCGGGGATCGGGCTGTCGGTGTCCATCATCTGTCCCCATGCCCGGATCGCGTCGTGACCGACGCTGGGTTCTCCGAGGGTCGCGATGGATCCGTCTTCGGTGAATAGATCGGTGAGGCTCGAGGCCTCTCCGCTGTCCACCCGCCAGGCGACTTCCAGTGCGAGACGTGTCAGGGCCGTGTAGTCAGACTCGCCGACGAGGTCATCGGTGTGCAGTGTGTTCATGCTGGATTCCTACGCTTTCTGAGGTGAGGTGCGGGAATCAGGCGGCGAGTTGCCGGAGGAACTGGGAGACGCCGATCTCGGCCCAGTGCTCGGCGAGCTTGCCGTCCTGGACGCGGTCGAAGATCGTGCCGGTGAGAGTTGCCGATTTCCCGGTTGACGGGACGCCGAAGAACTCCCCGGTCTGGCGGCCGGTGACGGCGAAGCGGGTGGCGACCATGTCCTCGTTTTCGATCTGCGCGAGGACCTTGACTTCGATGTCCGTGAATGCGGCGTGGAGCGCCTGCTCGGCCTGAAGCCAGGTCTGCCTGGTGAATTCGTATCCGGAGGAAGGGTGGATCACGATGTCGGGATGGACGTATTCGGCCCATGTCAGTTCGAGGTCTCCGCGCCCCCAGCTTTCCCAGAATTCGCGGGCGACTGTTGCGGCTGTCGTGGTGGTCATGATGTTTCTCCTTGTGTTGTGAAGACGTGCAGCGGGTTGTGCGAGGTATTGATTGCGAGTCGGGTTCAGACTCCGGCGGGGAAGTCCGTACTGGTGGATACGGCTTTCGCCTCGTCGAGCTCGGCGAGGCGGGACACGAGCGCTGCGCGGATGCCGTCGAAAGCATCGCTTCCCAAAGCCAGGCGACGCGGGGCGGGGGTTTGGGCTGCGACGGCGATGATCGCGTCAGCGACCAGACCCGGGTCGCCCAGAGCGTTGGCGGTGAGGTTGCCGCCGGCGGCTTCGATGTATTGGCGTACTTGACCGACAGGGGTCTCTGCATATGCGTCTATCGGCGGCGCGATGCTGAGAGCTGCTCCGAAGGGCGTCCGTACGTTTCCGGGCTCGATCAGGGTGACAGCGATGCCGAACGGGGCGACCTCGCCCATGAGGGCTTCGGTAAATCCCTCGATGCCCCATTTGGATGCGTGGTACATGCTGCCGCCCGTAGTCGTGAGCTGTCCGCCCATGGTGGACATCTGGATAATCCGCCCGCCGCCCTGAGCTCGCAGGTGCGGGAGCGCGGAGCGGATCAGTTGGATCGGCGCGACCATGTTGAGCGCGATCTGCTGGTCGATCACAGCATCGGCAAGCTCTTCGGCCGCTCCGAACGCGCCCGATCCCGCGTTCGAGAAAAGGACGTCGATGTGTCCTAGCTCGGCGAAGGCGCGGTCGGTAGCCTGGCGCAGCTCGACCGTGTCGGTTATATCCACCTGAGTGGTCCAGAGGAGTTCGGGATAGGCGGTCGCGAGTTCGTCCATTGCGTGGGGATCGCGAGCGAACGCGGCGACGCGGTGGCCCTTAGCCAGCAGCTTGGTTGCGACGGCGCGTCCGATCCCTGACGATGCGCCTGTGACGAGCCACGTGGTCATGTTGTTCTCCTAGTCAAGCTCTAATTCAAGCGGTTGGTTTATTTAATGTAATGCCGTGTCGCAGTCAAGTCAACCGGATGTTTGGTTTACCATTTTTCGTATGGCATACGACTCATCTGCAACACAGGCCCGCCTTCTCGATGCGGCGTACTCCGAGTTCGCGGCGCGCGGCTTCGCCGGCGCGCGGGTGGCGAGCATCGCGGCCGCGGCCGGCGCGAACAAGCAAGCGATCTATCTGTATTTCGGGTCCAAGGAGGGACTGTTCGACGCCGTTCTCGAGAACCGTCTCGGTATCCTCGGAGACCAGGTCGCGTACACCCCGGACAAGTTCGCGGAGTACATCGGGGATCTATTCGACCATTTGGTCCGCAACGTCCAGCTAGCTCGGCTGCACCAATGGAAAGCCCTCGAACGCCCTGAGACGACCGGGCTGCAGGCGTACTCGCACATCTCGAAGGCCGAAGCGCTCTCGCAGCAGCTGGGCGTCGACGCGTCGACCGGCATGGACATTTTTATGCTGGCGATCGCCATGGCGCAGGCGTGGACGATGACCAGCGAGGTGGTCCGATCGATTGGCGAAGATCCCGAGACGCGTCTGAGAGAACATCGCGACACTCTTATATTCGCGGTGTCCGCCGTGCTCGATAAGGCTGCGGCCCGCTCCCGGTAAGCGCCTATTCCCGACGCCGTGCCCGCCTGAAGCGGCTGGGAATGGTGCTGAGCCGTTGCTCAGCATGCTCCTGGCCACTTCAGGAGGGCCAGTCGTTGTTCTGGATGATCTGCACGAAGTTCTCACGGTGGAACCCAGGGTCGAAGTGGGCGAGGACATCGTCGTTCATGGTGCCGAACGTCGAGTCGGGTCGGTGCTTCATCCCGTCGTTGAAGGCCACGAGGATGCTCTTCTTGAACTCGGGCCGAGGGAACGCGTCGACAACCGCCTGCCGGTCTACCAATTCGATCTCTTCTAGGTGCAGGCCGAGGACGTCGGTTTCGACGCCGGCGGTTACAAGAGCGATCTCCGGAGATAGCGCGGTAGGGATCGCCGGCGTGGTGTGGAGCGCGATCGCGAGCCATGCGTTCTGCGCGTCATCGTGGGAATGACCATGACTAAGGAGGAAGTCGCGGGCGGTATCGGCGCCGTCCATCTCGAATCGTTGGCCGCTCGTCGTGAACCGGGAGGTGAGGCCGATGTCGTGGAACAGGGCGGCGATGTAAAGCTGCTCGAGGTCAGGTTGCAGACCGCGTGCGCGCCCTTCGAGTGCGCCGAAGAGGAATACTCGGTTGGAGTGGTTGTAGAGCATCTCCCCGGTTTCGGTACGGATGATGTCGGCGGCTTCCAGAGCGGCCTCGCTGTCCGGGATAGGGATGCCGGCGATGATCTGAGTCATGAAGTTTCTCCTTGAATGAGACGAACGGTGATGTGACGGTTCAGATGAATGGCATCGAGCTGCGGGTTTCCGCGCTGATCATCCAGGCGTGCTTGTCGAGCGCCTCGATGATCGTGTGAAGGATGTCGGCACTGGTCGGGTCTTCGGCATCGACAGCGTCATGCACGGAGCGGAGGGTGCGCACCACCCGGTCGAGGCGCCGTGCCATGAGGTCAGCTGTGTCCGCGGTGGACTGTTCTCCAGCGGGGTAGATGTGTAGGGTCGTCGTCGCCGCGACGGTGTCGCTTCGACCATCAGGGGTGGCCTGAAGGGCTCGCATCCGTTCGGCTACGGTGTCGCTGAACCCGCGGGCCTCGTCGGCGACTTCATCGAGGTGCAGGTGGATGCTGCGAAACCCCATGCCTACAACGTTCCAGTGCGCTTGCTTGGCTTGGAGGTGCAGCTCGATGAGATCCACCACGACCTTCTGCAGGTTGGCGACCAACCGGTCTGAGGCTACGAAGCCGGCCTCGCCGTTCGCAGGGCTCGTCCTCTCGGTGTGGTCGGTTCTCAGCTCACTGGTGCTGTCCGGGGACTGTGCGGTCGAGGGTGACATGCCGTGCTCCTTTGGTCTCAAGGCCTTGAACGTACGACCGCAGACATCCCGGCAGATCCGAAACTCGGTGAACGCGTCCGGATGTGAGGTGTCATTGGCAGTCCTCGTGCCGCATGGCACCTGAGCAGGCCGTAACCTCCAAGAAGGAAGAGGTGACGCGGATGAGCCGCCACGACGACAGGACCGAGCAGGTCAAGCGCCGCATTGCCGTGCTGGTCTTCGATGGAACGAAGCTTCTCGATGTCAGCGGCCCGGCCGAGGTGTTCGCCGAAGCGAACCGCTTCGGGGCTAACTACGAGATCGCGATCGTCTCGCCAGACGGTTCACCGGTCACGACCTCGATCGGGGTTGTCTTCCCCGTAGCCGGCTCCGCCTTCACGGCAGGCAGTTTCGATACCGTGCTCGTCAGCGGCGGCGACATCTTCCCGGCTCATGATGTGCAGCCGGACTTGCGGGAAGCGACGATCGTGCTGAGCCAGAGGGCCCGGAGGATGGCCTCCATCTGCACTGGAGCCTTCGTCCTCGCCGATGCGGGGCTTCTCAGCGGCCGACGAGCTACGACCCATTGGCGGCACGCACAAACCCTCGCCGACCGGTACCCACGCATCGACGTCCAACCCGATCTGATCTACGTCAAAGACAGAGACGTCTACACCTCCGCCGGGGTGTCCGCAGGTATCGACCTGGCACTCGCGCTGGTCGAAGAGGACTACGGGCCCGAGCTGGCCCGAAACGTTGCCCGCTCGCTCGTCGTCTACATGCAGCGCCCCGGCGGTCAATCCCAGTTCTCGTACTCGCTGCAAGGGACGGCACCGCGCACGTCACTTCTTCGAGGCGTCATCGACTGGATCAGGGAGGACCTCACCCGTGACTACTCGGTGTCCGCTCTCGCAGACCACGCCCGTATCAGCCCCAGACACCTGAATCGGCTCTTCGGCGACGAGCTTGACACCACCCCAGCAAAGTACGTGGAAGAAATCCGTTTCGACGAGGCGAAAGCATTGCTCGCCGCGGGGCATACAGTGGGCGACACCGCCAACCAGGCTGGTTTCAAAAATCGAGAGAACCTTCGTCGAGCTTTCTCGCACCGGCTCGCAATGGCACCGCGTGAGTACCAACGACGCTTCATCTCCACGCAGGCTGATGTCACTGCAATCGTCGCAAGACTTGAATGACCTCCGATCAGGAGAATGCGTCTCGGTCGGGGATCCATAACCGGGGCTGATTGCCAGCCTGTGAGGCAGCCCGTGATGGCTGGCGGCGGGGGAGAGTGTTCCGTCACGGATCGTTCGACGAGGCTGCGGAGATGATCGGAGAGAATTTTGGGCCACGCACCGGCCGCAGTCACGTTGGACGTGTACTCAGACCTCTTCGACAGTGACCTCGACACCGTCTCGGCCGCCCTCGATGGGCAGATTCTTCGTACAGATGTTGCCAAAACGTTGCCACGAGTCGAATCGGCAACAAGTGGGCCGAACGGGAAGTAGCTTCTGACCAGCTATTTTATGTGGTGCCCCCAGGCAGATTCGAACTGCCGCCCCTGCCTCCGGAGGGCAGTGCTCTATCCCCTGAGCTATGGGGGCCCAGGTGCTTCACTAGGGTAGCAGCGTCTGGACACACCCGAAGGCGCAGCCGGTTCGAGCGCGTCGTGGGTAGGCTTGAATGATGACCGATTCATCGTGGCGCGACACTCTCCGAGCTCTTCCCGTCTTCTCCGGCGATCTTCCCGGATTCAATACGGATGCCGCGCCGGAGTCGCCGATCCCCCTCGTCGAAGAGTGGCTGAGCTACGCCATCGACTCCGAGATCTCGCAGCCGCACGCCATGACGCTCGCCACCGCGGGGGCCGACGGAGTCCCGTCGGCGCGCACCCTGCTGCTGAAAGACGTCACCCCCGAGGGCCTCTGGTTCGCGACCCTCGACAACAGCCCCAAGGGCCGCGAGCTCGCCGCGAACCCGAACGCCGCCCTCGCGCTGTACTGGCGCGAGCAGGGACGCCAGATCCGCGTCACCGGCAGCATCGAGAAGGGCCCGCGCGAGGTGAGCGAGAAAGACTTCCTCGCCCGCAAGCCCGAGGCGCGCGCTGCCGCGATCGCCGGACCCGAGAGCGAGATCCTCTCGAGCCAGGAGAAATTCCGCGAACGGGTCGAAGAGGCCAAGGCCATCTTCGACTTCCGTCCCGACTTCGTGCCCGACGAGTGGACCGCCTACCTCGTGAAGCCGCAGACCGTGGAGTTCTGGCAGGCCTCGCGCGACCGCGACCAGATCCGTCTGCGCTACTCTCGCGACGCATCCGGTTGGGTCAAAAACCTGCTCTGGCCCTGATCGAACCGGGAAATCTCGACGCAACAATCGCGTGGCAGGATCGACGCATGCAGCGATCCGTTTCGGCACACCTCGAACTCGACATCTCCGGCCGCACCGACATGGTGTTCAGCCTCGCGGTGAGCGCGAACTCGCTGTTCACCCGCGAGAACCTGTCGATCACCCTCGACGGTGAGCCGCAGGTCGCGACCGAACTCGTCGACCGCCACGGAACACGACTGCACCGTCTCATCGGCGGGGCCGGCCGCATGGTGGTCGACTACAGCGCCGAGGTGTCGGGCCGTTCGCCGGCCCCCTCCGTCGACGAGATCGACCTCGTGACCTACCTGCGTCCGAGCCGCTACTGCGAGAGCGACAGCCTGCTGCCGACCGCCCGCAGCGAGTTCGCCGGCCTGAGCGGTCACGCGCTGCTCACGGCCGTCACCCTGTGGGTGTGGGAGAAGCTGAGCTACGTACCCGGATCGAGCCTGGTGACGGATGGCGCGTCCCGCACGCTCATGGCCCGACGCGGCGTCTGCCGCGACTACGCCCACCTCGTGATCGCGCTATTGCGCGCGCTCGACGTGCCCGCCCGCATGGCCGCCGTCTACGCGCCCGGACTCAGCCCGATGGACTTCCACGCTGTGGCCGAGGCGCACATCGATGGCCAGTGGTGGGTCGTCGACGCCACGCGTCTCGCACCGCGGCAGAGCCTGCTGCGCATCTCGACCGGCCGCGACGCCGCGGACATCGCGTTCCTCACCAACCACTGGGCCGACTTGACGCTGACGCGCCTCGAGGTGCTCGCGGTGGCCGACGTGCTGCCCGTCGACGACGGACAGCAGCTGCTGCAGCTGGGCTGATCAGCCGGCGATACCGGCGAGCGCTGCCTTGATGATCGGCTCGGCGTCGCCGGGCTCGAGGAAGGCGTCAGACGTAGCCGAGATCCAGTACGGCCCGTTGAACGCCTCGGCGCGACCGACCGACCCGTCGATCGTGAAGTAGCCCTCGACCTTGTAGGTCGGAACCGGGTTGCTGGTCATCACGAAGTTGTTCTTGAGGTCGGTGAGCTTGTCGCTCGGCAGGTCTGCCACGGCGACCTCGACGATCTCGCCGCTGGTCTGGTTGATCCAGGCGCAGGCGAGCCCCTTCGCCTCGACGATGGTCGCGGCCTCGCTGTCGGCGGCGGGGGTGTAGCTCGCGCTCAACGCGAGGTTCGGGTTGAAGTCGTAGATCGCGTCGGGGTCGACGAGGGTGTTGCAGTCGATCGAGATCGGGTTGCCCACCGAGATGGGTGCCTGGGTGGCGGTCGGTTCGGGCGTCTCGCTCGCGGTCGGCGTGGGCGTCGCGCTCGGCGACTCGGCGGGTGTCGCGTCGGTCTCCGACGCACAGGCGGAGACGGCGAGGGCCAGGACGCCGGCGACGGCGAGGCTGGTGATGACGCGGGAGACGGTTGAAGGCATGCAGACATTCTCACCCACGCGGGGGAGCGGGCACACCACATCGGGCGGGCGCGGCCCCGTGCGACACGGATAGCGCAGGGCGGCGACGATAAGCTTGGCCATCGTGAATCCTGCTGACCTCTCCGCCACCCTGCTCGCCATCGTCAACACCGTGGTGGCCGAGCGCTCCGGTGCCCCCGTGACCATCGACGACGTAACTCTCGAACGTCCGCGCAATCGCGACCACGGCGACTGGGCATCCAACATCGCGATGAAGATCGCGAAGTCGCTCGGCGCGAACCCCCGCGAACTGGCCACGCAGATAGCCGAGGCTCTCTCGGCGGCCGAGGGCGTGGCATCCGTCGACGTCGCCGGACCCGGCTTCATCAACATCACCCTCGACGCCGCGGCAGCGGGCGCGCT
>Ga0247817_10000322_pt1 | contig 28328 bp, 4 predicted proteins | sample UWRJL212509R1_FD_178010 | JGI IMG/M metagenome (GOLD analysis project Ga0247817, IMG submission 178010) | Plant litter microbial communities from Arlington Agricultural Research Station in Wisconsin, United States - UWRJ-L212-509R-1 | ecosystem: Environmental > Terrestrial > Plant litter >...
CGACGTCTCGAAGGCGGGCCGTGGCGATTCCGAACCCTTGGCGCCGGACCGGCCTGCCATAGCCAAGGCTCCGACGGGCATTGCCTTGCACGTCAGGACACCATGGCGATGGGACGGGACACTCCTGGAATCACCCGATGCGGAGAATTTGTAGTTAAAGAGCTTCGAACGTCTCCAGGGTCTCTCTTCGCCCGCCGTCAGGGTCAAGAGCTGCCGATACCGTGCATCGCCGTCGAGGTTGAAGAACTCAGGGCACCAAGACGGGCGGGTGGCCAAAGGCGCTGTCTCGCAGCCCCTCCCGAGCAGCGCGACGAGGTTCAGGCTGCGCTGTATGGAAATGTGCTCGAGGGTCATGCTCTGGCAGAGGTCCTCCAAGGAGTCCCGGTAGGTCGGCGCAGGCATGTAGTCCCTCTGGTCGAAGACCATGCTAAGCAGCCCGAAGACCTTGTCGCGGGGATCGGTGGCCTTGGCCATCCAGGTCTGGCGGAGGGCACGGATGAGCGGGATGGGGTTCTTGGCGACGTCCCTGCGCAGGCCGATCAGGTTGTCGACGTTCAGGTACAAAGCAATCTCGGCCGGCGGCATATTGAACTCGTCCATGATGTGGACGACAGCGGCGCAAAAAGTCTCCCAGTCGATAGTGTACCGACCGAGATGCAGCATGACCGACTTGGCCAGGACAACCTCTTGGATGATCCACACCCTTTCCCAGTAGGCCCGTCGTAGGAAGTTGCTCAAGGGGGCCAAAGTGCCTATCTCGGTGACAGACGGTTTTGTGGCGGGTGGCTTTGTGAGCGCCTTGGGGGCCAGTGAAGTCGATACTGGTGTCGGTGTGCCGTACCGCCCGATGATATCCAGGACCCGGGTTGAATCCTCATCGTCAGGGCCCGTCCAGGCATGAACGTACTGGGCTTTCTGGTAGATGGACCCCATTATCGAGATCTGCTTGGCCTTTTCGTCCAGATCGCCCTGGTTGATGCATATGGCGTCGATCCAAAGCCTCCCGATGCCCTCGGAGCGCATGCGAACTAAGGCGGCGTGAAGATTCGCCGTGGCGTCGAACCGGTGGCCATTGATAAGAATAGGGCGTTTATCTTGAGCGTCTCCCCAGCAATAGGATAACGCGCCGTAGGGCGGCAGGGAGCTGAAGCTCACATGGTCTAGACAGGACTCGATCTGGTCGTCGTCGTTGTCAGCCGGTTGAATTGTCAGCAGTCGAAATTCGCCCGCTGTAGCATCCAGCGGCTGATAATTCATAAAGGGCAACGAGGATGACATATCGAGATGAATACGCCATACAAGGGCGGCTTTCCCTCTGGAGTGGTCAGTATCAGGATGTGTCGGATCCAACGTATATAGATTGAACTGTCTCTGCCAGAGGCGCGAGCTCCGTGGAACCAGATTACTGGGGGTCAGCCAGACCCCCCCTCTCCAGGGGGTTGGCGCCACACGCAACCGCACGCCTTGGCGTGCGGAGTTGCCCACTCATCACCACCTTTGGGTGGCTGAAGTGGCTGATCTAATCCCACAGGATGCGAAGTGATGTTGGGTTTCAGCCGCAAGGCAGTATGGAGACATGGCATGCAGCCCCGATACGGTTAGCGCCGAGCTTGGGTTGCCGCGGAGCTTTCCGGCTTGGCACCAGTCCCTTCCAGGGGCCAGAGGCTTTACAGTTTTTGCCAGGAACAACAATCAACAACAATTGGCTTCTCCAAGCGCTAGATTCTGACACCGTGCCGAGATGCGGAGGTGACTCTTGTCAGAACAGGCCAGAGATTTCCTGGCACGACGTACGCATCGGACCATCCATGGAAGTATCGGTAGCCTTTGTGTTACAACCTACACCTAAGAGTGGGTCAGACTGCAAAGCAGTACGTCGCGGGGTGATTGATAATGATAAAACAAAGGTTACGCAAGGTCCAGACGGGGGTTTACTATCCGTATAAGGTGTTCTATAAAGAGCTTAAGTAAAAAGCTTATAAGATTATAAACGTAAATATAATATTACTTACGTAAGGAATAGGAATAGTTCCTTACCTAAGGGCTATATATTAGCTACTTATATAATAAACTATCAGCGGCCCGACGGCCTACAGGAGGCGGCTATATACGAATAGAAGGCGGAGGTCCTCGGCAAGAAGTTCTTCCTAGAAGTAGCGACAGATATAACAAGGATCCCAAACCAGGAGTAGGGAGAGGAGTCGTTTACGAACTCGGTCAGACTCCAGTGGGAAGATACGGAGAAGGAGATTAGTAAGATCCTCGCTAAAGTGGCTAACAACAAAGCCTTAGGGCCAGACGGCCTCTCGAATAAGTTTATTAAGGCCTGTAATTAGGAAGGGAGACTAGCCAACGTCCTAGCAAATATCGCCGAAGTAAGTTACGAACTCGGCCATTTCCCAACTCGATGGAGGGAAGCGACGGTATACGTGCTAAGGAAGTTAGGGAAAATAGTCGAAGATTAAAAGGAAGCGGGCGTCTATAAACCGATCGCGCTTTTAAATACGACCAGTAAAGTAATAAAAGCGCTAGTAGTAAAGAAGATAAATATTATAACCTATACTTTAGAAGTTAAACTATAAAGCAGTACGCCGTTAGGGTTTTAGGTAATTATTACGGTATATAGCGCCGCCTACCTATCGTAGCCTTAGAACCGTAGCAGCTGTTAGTACCTAAGGACCCTTCGGGTATACAGACTACCCTATACGTTATACTTTATCGCGTAGCCTACGTTCTTCCATTCCTTCCTTTTTCTTTTCTATAGCTTTGGATTCCTGTAAATAACTTCTATTTTCCAGAGAACCCTCGCTTTCTGTTATAACTAGTCAATTCCCTTTATAATCCAAAGCTTATTCCCTTATACTTACGAAGGTTAGAATATCTAAAGAACCTCGAACGATCCCGAGAATCGCCTCGCCTACGACGCGATCTCGTACTCCTACTAGAATACCGAACCCCGAACGCCGAGCGAAGCCCTTTACTTATAATAGCTCGTAAGAACGATCGCTTTAAGGCCTCGTTTTTTAAAGGTAAGGAGCGCGCCGACCCGCGCGTTAACCTACGTACTTCCGTCCGCTTTAATACGACGGCTAACGAGACTACTTATCTTTACGACCTAAGGGAAGATCTCCCTACTAAGAAGAAAAGAACCTCGATCCGTTTTACTACTACTAATGTCGATAGTAACGAGGGAGGGAATAACGACGACGAAAACGCGACTATCCTACTCTTTATAGATAATTTAATATATAAGGACTTTTTAGCTTTAGTTTAAACTTATGTCCCTACGTTTACGGAGATTATAACCTCTTAAAAGGCTTAAGATAATCTAATTTCCCGCGTTAATATTATTAGTAATAACTAGGTTCTTAAGAATAGATACCTATACTTTCCCTTCTCCCCTAACCTTATTATCTTTAAAAACGTCGACTTTAATAGTAATCTCGATCTCGAAAAGTTCGTAAAGTTAACTACTAAATACTCCGAAGTTATATTTTACGAAATAAAACTCGCTTATATTCTTTAATAAGCCTAGAAGTTTTAGTCCTTTTGTTTTTATAAGGAGATAGAATTCTTTTCTAATCTGGTAAAGATTATTAACGTTTAGGTACTTTACCTTAATCTTCTCCGTTAAAGAAGTAATATCGTTAACGCGGCTATTACTTAAGAATTAATAGATATCTTTATTAAAATTAACTATTTATAGGACTAGACGAAGTTTAAGAACGTTAAGATCTTATAGCTTAAGGTAAAGATTACAAACCTGGTTATAAATATATAAAGTAACGGCCCTAAGAACCCTAAGCATTCCGACCGCGACGTTACTTTAAATACGAACTATACTAACCGTACTAGTGTAAGCGGTAACGGCTGTAACGTAAAGTAAGCCAACTCCTTTATCTTTTATAACGATAAAGCTAAAGATACCGTTACCTTTACCTTTTAGCTCCGTTAGTTAAAGAATAAGCTTTACGTTAATAGCGACTATTACCTAAGTAATAACGTAAAGATAGCTTATATTAAGGGGCCTAATACAGGGCTTTATAGAAATAATTAGGATAATCGAGGTATAATACAATCGGGTATAGTATAGTCGGGTATAGTATAGTCAGGCATAATATAGTTAGGTATAGTATAGTTAGGTATAATATAGTTAGGTATAGTATAATCGGGTATTATACTAGGTATCCTTTAATATAAATATAGTAATATACTTATTAACGTAAAGGATTTAATTATCTAATTAATACGTCTTTACGAACTTTCTTATTCGGATTACCTAGTCGATCCAGACCTTTATAGTATTATCTACCTTGTAGAAACGTCTTACATCCTTTAAGAATCCCTTCTTTAGTTCCTTCCTCTCTATCCTAGATAAGATATAGCCGTCGTTAACGATAGCTAAGAGTTCCTCGTTATTAAGGAGCTCGACTAGTATATTCGGGCCTCCTAGGAGGTAATACCGAATTATTAAGGCTTATTCTTTCGAAAGAACTGGCTACTTTACTGTAATAGTTGTTATAGCGTCGCTATAAACTAGGGCTTTTATTTTAGGTATCTGGTTAAAGGTAGTTAGCGGTAAAGATTGGTAGTAATTAGGAGATACCTATAATACTTGGTAGTATAAGCGATATAATAGGTAGTAATTTTAAAGTACTGGATAGAATAGTTAGTATAATAAAGGGAGGAAGAGTAGTAGGAGCGAGCTTTTATAACTAGCCTTTTATCCTTACTTGTAATTAAAGTTTAGTATTACTAATAAGAGTTTCGTAGTTCGGTTTACTTTAGTAAGCTAGTAAAGTAGTAACGAAGCGAGAGGTAGTAAGTTTAATTTACGTTTAGGAGTATTTTTTTTATAAAGCTAAGTATAGAGTAGAGTATACTTTTTTTTAAAATAGAACTATTTTATTAAACGACGATATATTAAAGGGCGCTTAAGCGGTAAGGTTAACGAAGATTTTAAGTTATACTTTAACGACCTAGTACAGGGCTTTACAGAAATAATCGGGACAATCGGGCATAATATAATTAGGTATAGTGCAATCGGGCATAATATAGTCAGGTATAATGCAGTTAGGCATAGTATAGTCAGGTATAGTACAATCAGGCATTATACCAAGTATCCTTTAATATAGATACAGCAATATACTTATTAGCGTAAAGGTATACGTATCCTCTATACCTTTTACGATTCCAAAAGGTTCTCTAGGCCGGATTTAATTATCTAATTAACACGTCTCCACGAACTTCCTTATTCGGATTACCTAGTTAATCCAGACTTATATAATATTATCTACCTCGGAGAGACGCCTTACATCCTCTAAGAATCCCTTCTTTAATTCCTTCCTCTCTATCCCAGATAAGATATAGCCGTCCTTAATAATAGCTAAGAGTTCCTCGTTATCGAGGAGCTCGACGGGTATATTCGGGCCTCCTAGGAGGTAATACCGAATTACTAGGGCTTATTCTTTCGAAAGAACCGGCCGCTTTACTATAATAGTTGTTGTAGTATCGCTATAAACTAAGGCTCTTACTTCGGGTATTTAGTTAAAGGTAGTTAGTAGTAAAGATTGGTAGTAATTAGGAGATGCCTACGATACTTAGTAGCGTAGGCGATGTAATAGGTAGTAATTTTAAGGTACCGGATAAAATAGCTGGTACGATAGAGGAAGGAAGAGTAGTAGGAGTAAGCTCCTACGGCCAGCCTTTTATCCCCGCTCGTAATCAAGGTTTAGCACTACCGATAAGGGTTTCGTAGTTAGGTCGGCAAGGTAGTAACAGCGATATGGAGGTAAGAGGTAGTAAGTTCGATTTACGTCGGGAGTATTTTTTTTTTTACAAAGCTAAGTACAGGGTAGAGCATACTTTTTTTTAGACTAGAACCATTCTGTTAAACGACATACTTTAACGACTTATATTATAAACCTATCCAGATATCCGATACCTTAATCGACTATTTATATAATAAGTACTATAACTACTAGGTAGTAGATAAAGTTATTAAGGTATTTAATAACTTCGAGCTTAAGATAAGTAAGGATTATAATATATTTAAAAATAACTTCGTTAGATTTACTAGCGAGCGTAGATTTCGCCGTTCTAAATATCGTTTAATAGAATAGTTCTATTCCAAAAAAAAGTATACTTTACCCTATATTTAACTTTGTAAAAAAAAATACTCCTAACGTAAATCGAACTCGCTACCTCTCGCTTTTATATCACTATTACTACCTTACTGGTATTACGAAACCTTTATTAGCAGTACTAAACTTTAATTACGGGCGGGGATAAAAAGCTAGCCGTAAGAGCTCGCTTCTACTACTCTTCCTTTCTCTATCGTACTAATTATTCTATCCAGCACCTTAAAATTACTACCTATTACATCGCCTACGTAAGTATCATAGGTATCTCCTAATTACTACCAGTCTTTACTACTAACTAATAACCTTCGACTAGATACTTAAAGTAAGAGCTCCGGTTTATAGCGAAACTATAACTATTACAGTAAAGCGGCTTATCCTTTCGAAAGAATAGGCCTAGGTAATTCGGTATTACCTTTAAAGAGGCCCGAATATACCTGTAAAGCTTCTCGATAATAAGAAACTTTTAGCTATCGTTAAGGACGGCTATATCTTATCTAGGATAAAGGGTAATAGACCAAAGCAGGGATTCTCGAAGGAGATAAGATGCCTTTACGAGGTAGATAATACTGTAAAGGTCTGGATTGATTAAGTAATTTGGATAAGGAAGTTTATAAAGAAGTGTTAATTAAACCCGTTTCGCGTCGATAAGTATATTACTGTATTAAAGGATACCTAGTATAATGCCCGATTATACTATACCTAATTACATTATACCTAATTGTACTATATCTAATTATATTATACTTGGTTATACTATGCCCGATTGTATTATACCCTGATTGTCCCTTTATTTCTGTAAAGCCTTATACTAAGCCGTTTTAAATAAAAGGGCGAGTTTAAGCGCCGTCTTCTTATATCGCTTTAGGTTAGCTTAACGATAACGTATTACAACCCCTTTATTAATTTCGAAACCTACGCGCGTACTAACGCGGATATTACCTTTTCTTATAAGTAGGCCTATACTAAGCGTAATAAGGAGAAAGCTAAGATTAATAAGAGTAGTTCGGCTTAGTAGCCTTTAAACGGTTCTCGTACAGGCTGTAGTAATCGTAATAACCGATAAAGTAACGCCCCTTCGACCTTAATAACTACCTTTACCGGCGAAGCTACTATTAGTAAGAAGGAGTTAGATAAGGACGAGGTAGCTAAGTACGTCCGCGAAGGTCGCTGTTTCGTTTATTACGAGACTGGGTATACGCGCCGCGACTACCCTAAGAAAGCTAAAGATAGAGAAGCCTGCGTTAATAAAATCGTAGAAGAGATAATAGCTAGATGTAATAAGCTAAGTAAGGCTGTTACTTCTGTAAGTTCCGACTTGGAAAACTAAGTACCTTAGGGTAAGTAAACTCCCTTTTAAGGGAAGTATTAGTAAAGGTTATAGTAAACGGTATAAATAAAAGATGTAGATTTATATTACGGTTATTAGGAGGAGAATAGTTTTATATCTCCGTTATAATAGTTAATAATAAACTTTTAGTTACTACTAAATATACCCTCGTTAATATAAAAGTAAACGTATACTTAATTATTAGCTAGTCCTTCGCTATTAAGTTAGAGAAGCTGTTATAATTAAAAGTAAATAACTACTTTAAACCTAGTTATATAATAGGGTTTCCAGTACAGGGCTTTATAAAAATAATCGGGATAATTAAAGTATAATATAATTAGGTATAGTATAGTTAGGCATAGTATAGTTAAGTATAATATAATCGGGTATAGTATAGTTAGATATAGTATAATTAGGTATAATATAATTAGGCATTATACTAAGTATTCTTAATATAAATATAGTAATATATTTATTAGCGCGAAGTCTTAACAGGATTTAATTATCTAATTAATACGTCTTTATAAACTTCCTTATTTAGATTACCTAGTCGATCCAGACCTTTATAACATTATCTACCTCGTAGAAACGTCTTACATCCTTTAAGAATCCCTTCTTTAGTTCCTTCCTCTCTATCCTAGATAAGATATAACCGTCGTTAACGATAGCTAAGAGTTCTTCGTTATTAAGGAGCTCGACTGATATATTCGGGCTTCTTAGGAGATAATACTAAATTACTAAGGCTTATTCTTTCGAAAGAACCGGCCGCTTTACTATAATAGTTGTTATAGCGTCGCTATAAACCGGGGCTTTTACTTTAGATATTTAGTTAAAGGTAGTTAGCGTAAAGATTGGTAGTAATTAGGAGATACTTATAATACTTAATAGTATAAGTAATGTAATAGGTAGTAATTTTAAAGTACTGGATAGAATAGTTAGTATAATAAAGGAAGGAAGAGTAGTAGGAGCGAGTAGCTTTTACGGCTAGCTTTTTATCCCTGCTTGTAATTAAGGTTTAGTACTACTAATAAGGGTTTCGTAGTACTAGTAAGGTAGTAACGAGGCGAGAGGTAGCGAGTTCGATTTACGTTCGGGAGCATTTTTTTTATAAAGCTAAATATAGGGTAGAGTATACTTTTTTTTAGAATAAAACTATTTTATTAAACGATGATATATATTACTGTAATTAACTTAATTACTATTACAGGACCTACTAAGATCTATATCCTTTACGAAGATATCGAACCTGTTAACGATTTTAGGTTTATCTTAATAAACTAAGTTTTAAAGGTAAACTAAAAGGACTTTAAACTAAAGCGCTACTATAAAAAGGTTCGCCGTAACGATAACTACTTTTATATTAATAATAGCTTGTTAATAAGATTTGGTAAGTTAGTAATACTAGAGATTAATAATCTCTATATTAAGCTTATTAAGGAAATCTATAATAGGCTAATAACAGTTTACTTAAACTGGAATAAAACTAGCCGTCTACTACGAGATCGATATTAGTAGCTAGGTATAGCTAAGGATTTTAATTAATACATCGCTAACTATATAGATTACCGCCTTACGAAAACGTTACGAGATAAAATACCTAGCTTCCTTAACCTAGTCCCCTTACTACTAAGAGGTTAGCGCCGCCTTATAATTAACTTTAATAAGCTTTTTAAGGATCGGTACGGATACGATAACCTATTCGTAATAATCGACCAGTTAACTAAAGGCTTATAGTATATCCCTTATATAGAGAAAGTAACCGTTAAAGTAACTGTTAAGCTATACTACGAAAGATTATACTATATTTTTAGTCTACCGGAAGAGATTATCTTAGATCGAGGCTCTTAGTTCGTCTCTAACTTTACTAACAAATTATCTAAGATCCTTAGTATTATTTAGAAGCTCTCCTTAACGAGTTATTCTTAAACTATTAGCTAAATCGAGAATATAAACGAATAAATTAACTAACGCTTAAGGCCGTTCGTTAGCTACTATTAAAACAATTAGTTTAAAGTAATCCCTACCTTCGATATAACGTAATAAAGTATACTATACGACTCGACTAATATAAAGCTATATAAAGTATTAATAAGCTACCCTATACCGTTTATATTTAACTAGTAAGATAAAACGGACCTTATTTAACATATACCTAAATACGAGAAGGTTAATAGATAATAGGCTTAGGAAATCGCTTAACGTATCTAAGGATACGTCGACTTCGTTAGGAACCTTATCTTTAAAGTATAAGCTATATAGGCGAAGTAAGCGAACAAGTACCGCTATAAGCCTAATTTCGGCGTTAGTGATAAAGTTTTTATTATTAAGTAAACGGAACTAATTAGTTAGCTAAGCCGTAAGCTCGACTATCCCTTTACGTAATAATAGTATAAGATCTTTAAGAAGGTTAGCGAAGTTACTTTTCGCTTAAAGATACTGCTAAAGTATAAGGAAACTAATACCTTTTATACAAACTACTTAAGGTTATACCTAAATAACCCTTTACTAGGTTAAAAGGTAAAGAATTTAAAAGGCGAGATCTTCGAAAAAGGTAGTAATACTAAATAGGCTATAGAGAAGATCCTTGTTAGTAAGGTTATCTATAGTAAGTTTCGATACTAAGTTTAATCGTAAGGATACGACTACGACGATAGTTAGTACCTTAATAACGACTTTAAAAACGTAGTAATAAAGTTTAAGGAGTTTTATATAACTAATCCGGAATAGGTAAGGCCGTTAGTAAGACTCGACTAGTAAATCGAAGTAGTACTAAACGACCAGTTCGCGGAGGATTACGTTAATAACGAGAAGGTTATAGCTGTAGGAAAGCCGATAAGGAGGTTAACGCGTAAGAAGTAATAGGATACGAGAAGGATTAATAATTTTGGAGATCTTAGACGGAGGACTTAGAGCGAATTCGCGGCGAATTTATTTCTTTTCCGAGACTTACGGATAAGTCTCGCCGAAGGGGGGGGGTTATTACGGTATATAGCGCCGCCTACTTATTATAGCCTTAAAACCGTAGTAGCTGTTAGTACTTAAGGACTCTTTAAGTATATAGACCACCCTATACGTTATACTTTATCGCGTAACCTACGTTCTTCCATTCCTCCCTTCTTCTTTTTTGTAGTTTTAGATTCCTGTAGATAACTTCTATTCTCTAGAGAACCCTCGCTTTCTGTTATAACTAGTCGATTCCCCTTACAGTAATAAGGGTTAATAAAGGTTACGTAAGGTCTAGGTAGGTTATATTATCGTCTTTAACAAGGTATTTTATAAAGCGCTTAAAGAAGGTACTTACAAGATTATAAACGAGAATATATATTACTTACGTAAAGAATAAAAACTAGTTCTTTATATAAGAGTTATCTACCAGTCTTTTTATACTAAGCTATCTAGGTACTAAAGAGTAGTATTAGAAAGCTAACGCTTTTAGTTCTAAGCCTAGGTTAAAAGACGTTAGCCCTAAACTAATTAGCTATATAGGAGGACTTAATATAAACTATCCTAATACTAAGTTAAAAGGTATTAGCTCTTTATTAATTAGCTTAACTAATTAGCTAGCTCTTTCCTATTAAATTATTATAACGGCCTTAGGCCTTCCTTAGACCTATAGTCTTAGTTATCCCGCTTTAGGACTAGGTTATAATACGATTCCTCTTTTTCCAGATTCTTTTTCTATAAAGAATAGTAAGTATTTCCTTTCCCTTTTATCCTTTAACTATACCAGCTAACAGTATCTCGAAGCGCTCCCGGCGCGTTTTTAAAAGAGTTTCTTCTAAAGCTACTTTATCTACTTATCTTAATTTTTATAGTATTCGGTTTCCTATACCTTATTCCAATTATTTTCGCGCCTATGGCCTTTACGTTACTACCTTAGGGACCGCCCGTTACTAAAGCTATATCGAGCGTAAAGTTTTTTACGATAAGGTTAATTTTACTTCTACCCTTTTCTAAAGTATTAAGGATTTACGCGTTTTATAGGAAAAGCGTAAGGAGTTATAGAAGTCCGTTTTATCCGCTTAGTAGGCTTTTCTCTTTATTATATAGTAGGAGGAGTCTACTTAGCGTTATACTAACGAATTATTCTATTAGGGTATTATAATTATTAATATAGGTTTAAAGGCGTCCTTTAAGTTAGTACTATCTTTTCCGTTAAGTTTAAAGGAAGACGCTTTATAAAGCGTTTTAACCTTTAACTTTAAGTTTCCTCTATTTGACTAAGTAATATTTAACTTAGTTAATCCAGATTTTAGCGGTAAAACTACTAAAGTAACTTTAAATAGTTTAAATACTTACAGGGTTCCTACGAATTAAACTTTAGTTTGTAGTTTACCTATTTTATTAAGTACTTAAGTTTTCCTTTATTGACTTAAAAGTTTAGTATAGTTTCGATTTCGACCGGAACGACTAGAGCTATACGAGCTATAGCCACCGCCCTGGCACGAACTAGAGGCGACGAAATTAACGCTTATAGAATAGTACTAAAGGAGGGAGAAAAAGAAGGGAAAGTCGGCGGCCAGAAACTTAAGAAGTATCGAGGCCGTAAACCTCTTTATAATAGCTAAAGGAGAGACGACGTTATTTATATAACTATACGCGAAGATATCGAAAGCGAAAAGCTTTATATTTACGTAGATAAGGACTAAAGCGATAGGACTTAACGTCTTTTTATTTAAGATAAGGGTATTAGGAGTAAACTCCCTAAAGTACGAGAGAGGTTATAGAGAGGAAATTATATTATACGTAGTCTTTAGGTACGAGGAGTAGAAGGAGGAGAGACGAAACCTAGAGATAAAGGAGTTAGTAATAGATAAATATAGTATAAAGGCGGCTTTAAAGAGATAAGAAATCGTATAAGGGGTAGTAGTATAGCTAATAAAGACTAGGAGACTAAAGGAGTACTTACTAAATAAGGAATTCGAGAAGGATAAAAAGAAAAGAGATAAGAAGGTTAGAAAGCGGAACGAGGTATATATAATAGAGAGAAAAAATAAAAAGGTACTTATAAAAGGAAAGAAAACTTAAAGGAGGGAGGAAGATTAGGACTAGGATAGGAATAGGACCGAAGAAAGTATAAGTATGGAGAGAAGAAAACGATAAAAAAGCTTTTTTCTTAATTATTTAGCTAACTACTATTAAAGGGGTATAAAGCTTAAAAGGGAAAATAATACGAAAATAACCTAGTTAAAGGGATAAAATATATTACGAAGAAGGCTTAAGGTTAGTTAAAGTAGCTAACTATTACTTAAAAAGATTAGTAGTATTATTAGTAATATTACTATTATTAGTATTATTATTATTTTTATAACTAAAATCCCAGTATAGGGCTTTACAAAAACAATTAGGATAATCAAGGTATAATATAATCAGGTATAATATAATCGGGTATAATATAATCGGGTATCGTAGTATAGCGGTATATACCTAAGGCTACTATAGTAAGTGCTCTTACGTAGAGGAGCGAGTTCGAGTCTCGCGTAGGGAAATAAGCCGTAGATTTTAATTAGCTAGTACCGGGAGACGTCGAGCTTTACTCGTACTATAACCATCTTAGCCTACAGGCCTATATACCGCTATAACTACCTGGATACGACTTCTAGGGGCGGAGCTACCGCTAAGACCGTACTTTACAAAATACTCGATATAATAGGGGTAGATATCCTAGATTAAATAGTAGAAGATATAGAATTAACCAAGCAAGGAGGTTTTTCCGCTTCTTTCCTAACTACCTACCTTAGACTTAGCTAGCTAGGTAGCCTAAGTAGTAAATAATGTAAAGTACAGCGGTATATAACCGGACTGTATTAATAATAATCGGGTATAGTATAATTAGGTATAGTATAATTAAGTATTATACTAAGTATCTTTTAATATAAATATAGTAATCTAGTATAAAGCATTATAGAAATAATTAAGATAATTAAGGTATAATATAATCGGGTATAATATAATCGGGTATAATATAATTAAGTATAGTATAATTAGGTATAATATAATCGAGTATAGTATAATTAAGTATAGTATAATCGGGCATTATACTAGGTATCCTTTAATATAGATATAGTAATATACTTATCGACGCGAAGGATTTTATTATCTAATTAATACGTCTCTACGAACTTCCTTATTCGGATTACCTAGTCGATCCAGACCTTTACAGCATTATCTACCTTGTAAAGACGCCTTACCCCCTCCGGGAATTCTTCTTCTGGTTTATTACTCTTTATCTTTATCCTAGATAGGATATAGCCGTCTTTAACGATAGCTAAAAGTTCCTCGTTATCGAGGAGCTTAATAGGTATATTTAAGCCTCCTTAAAGGCGATACCGAACTACTTAGGCTTATTCTTTCGAAAGAACTAGTCGCTTTACTGTAATAGTTGTTATAGTATCCTAAACTAAGGCTTTTACTTTAGGTATTTAGTTAAAGGTAGTTAGCGGTAAAAATAAGTAGTAATTAAGAGATACCTATAATATTTATATAGGCGATATAATAGGTAGTAATTTTAAAGTACCGGATAGAATAATTAGTACGATAAAGGAAGGAAGAGTAGTAAGAGCGAGCAGCTTCTATGGCTAGTTCTTTATATCCCCTTATAATTAAGGTTCGAGTACTACCGATAAAGGTTTCGTAGTTAACGCTGGTATAGTATGTAACAGCGAGGCGAGTAGTAGCTAGTAAAGTATATAATAGTAATATATCATTTAATAAAATAGTTCTATTTTAAAAAAAGTATACTCTACCCTATACTTAGCTTTATAAAAAAAAATACTCCCGAACGTAAATCGAACTCGCTACCTCTCGCCTCGTTACTACTTTACTAGCCTACTAAAGTAAACCGAACTACGAAACCCTTATCGGTAGTACTAAACCTTAATTACGAGCAGGGATAAAAGGCTAGCCGTAGAAGCTACTCGCTCTTATTACTCTTCCTTCCTTTATCGTACTAACTATTTTATCCAGCACCTTAAAATTACTACCTATTACATCACCTATTAAGTATCGTAGGTATCTCCTAATTACTACCAATCTTTACCGCTAACTACCTTTAACTAAATACCCGAAGTAAAAGCCCCGGTTTATAACGACGTTATAATAACTATTACAGTAAAGCGGCCGGTTCTTTCGAAAGAATAAGCCTTAATAATTCGGTATTACCTCTTAAAAGGCCCGAATATACTAGTTAAGCTCCTCGATAATAAGGAACTTTTAGCTATCGTTAACGACGGTTATATCTTATCTAGGATAGAGAGGAAGGAACTAAAGAAGGGATTTTTAAAGGATATAAGACGTTTCTACGAGGTAAATAATACTATAAAGGTTTAGATTAACTAGGTAATCCGAATAAGGAAGTTCGTAAAGACGTATTAATTAGATAATTAAATCCGGCTTAAATAACCTTTTGGAATTGTAAAGGGTATAAAGGATACATATACCTTTACGCCGATAAGTATGTTACTATATCTATATTAAAGGATACCTAGTATAATACTCGATTATACTATGCTTAACTATACTATGCTTAACTATACTATGCCCGACTATACTATGCCTAATTATATTATACCCTAATTATCCCGATTATTTCTATAAAGCCCTATACTAGATAATAGTAATATAAAGGCGAGAGGGTAGTAAATTTAATTTACGTCGGAAGTATTTTTTTTACAAAGTTAAGTATAGGGTAAAATATACTTTTTTTTTAAAATAGAACTATTTTGTTAAATAACATTATAATAACTATTATAATAAAGCGGCCGGTTCTTTCGAAAGAATAAGCCTTAATAATTCGGTATTACCTCCTAGGAGGCCCGAATATACCCGTTAAGCTCTTTAATAACGAGGAACTTTTAGCTATCGTTAAGAACGGTTATATCTTATCTAGGATAGAGAGGAAGGAACTAAAAAAGGAATTCTTAAAGGATGTAAGACGTTTTTATAAGGTAGATAATATTATAAAGGTTTAAATCGATTAGGTAATCTAAATAAAGAAGTTTATAGAGATATATCGTTTAATAGAATAATTCTATTTTAAAAAAAAGTATACTCTACCTTATATTTAACTCTGTAAAAAAAAATACTCCTAACGTAAATTAAACTCGCTACCTCTCGCCTTTATATCGCTATTACTACCTTACCGGTACTACGAAACCCTTATCGGTAGTACTAAACCTTAATTACGGGCGGGGATAAAAAGCTAGCCGTAGAAGCTACTCGCTCTTACTACTCTTCCTTCCTCCATTACACTAATTATTCTGTCCGGCACCTTAAAATTACCACCTATTACATCGCCTACGTAAGTATTATAGGTATCTCCTAATTACTATTAGTCTTTACTACTAACTAATAACCTTCGACTAAATACCTAAAGTAAAAGCTTTAGTTTATAACAAAACTATAACTATTACAGTAAAACGGCCTATCCTTTCGAAAGAATAGGCTTAAGTAATTCGGTATTACCTTTAAGGAGGCCTAAATATACCCGTAAAGCTCCTCGATAACGAGGAACCTTTAGTTATCGTTAAGGACGGCTATATCTTATCTGGGATAAAGAGTAATAGACCAAAATAGGGATTCTCGAAGGAGGTAAGACGCCTTTACGAGGTAGATAATGCTATAAAGGTCTGGATTAACTAGGTAATTTGGATAAGGAAGTTTGTAAAGGAATGTTAATTAGACCCGTTTCGCGTTAATAAGTATATTACTATATCTATATTAAAGGATACCTAGTATAATGCCCGATTATACTATACTTAATTATATTATACTTAATTATACTAACGTGATCCACCAGTGAGCCGCGCACCCCAATGAGCCGCGCACGTTAACAGATTTTGGTGGGGCTGCACTACAAAACTTGGTAGTAAATTGTTAGGTACACTAACAATTTTCTATTGGCTCCGGTATTGCAGCCCCACCAAAATCTGTTAACGTGCGCGGCTTATTGGGGTGCGCGGCTCACTGGTGAACCACGTTATATAGTTTAGATTTTAGTTAAAGTAATTTAACTTAAAGACGCGGTAAGGATATTAAAAGAAAAAATATACTTTAACGTAAAACGATTTCCTTACGAAAGGTTTAAAGGAGATGCGAAAGCGGTATAGTACTATAATTACGGGTAATATAGATATAAGGTTAAGTACTACGCGACGAAGATAGTATATATACTTTATAAACTTAGTATATACTTAGAAAGTACTAATATTAAAGTAAGGGAGGTAATATATAAAGTCTGGATATACCCGAAGAAGTATAAACTATTATACGTAAACTGTAACGGAAGATATATTACTTTTAATACGGAATACTTAGTAGTTAGGAAGTATAGAAAAAGGGTAAAGGAAAGATTTCTAACTAGACCGACTTAATACTTAAGGTATTTTTTCAGGGCGATTATAACGATAGTGGGAAAAGGTTATATCGTAAGTATAACGAGATAGATATAATCTTTAAAAAGGCTATACTTATACTTATAGTAATAGTAGTAATAATAATAATAATAATAATAATAATAATAATAATAATAATAATAATAATAATAATAATAATAATAATAATAATAATAATAATAATAGGATATAATATTAGTAAAGGCTAATACTTAACTAATTGTAAAAGAAATAGCTAATAAGAGACGTAGGAGAGTAAAGAGTATATAAATAACGGAAGTAAACGGAGAAGCTCTTAGCTAAAGAGTAATAAGCTTACTAGTTATAATAAAAATAATATAATAGGCCGTTAAAGCTCTAATAATAACTAGTACGGCTTAGCTAGTCGGAATCTTTAAAGTTACGAAGGGTAGGCTTATAACGATAGTAATACTAAATAAAGTAGGAAAGGTAAACAGCTTATAGCTTATATTATACTAGGTCGAGAAAGGGGAAAGGGAGAAGCGAGAAAATAACGAAAAGAGCGGAGAGAGTAGTAAAAGTAAGGAAATAATAGTAAACCTTATTAATAATAATAACTAATAATAAATAATATTAAGATACTATACTAAAACGTAGATAATAACCAGACTAGACTTAAACTAACGTTAGAAAATAAGGAGCGATACGAAGTAGTAACGATTTAGGAGTTACCTAAGGATGTAGGAATAAGGGTACCGAAATACCTAAAAGAAGGAAGATACGAGATAATATATAGTAAAGGAAGGATAATACTATGTATAAGTAAGGAAATCGATAAGAGGACGTAGACGGTAAAAGGGGAGACTAACTAGGCGTCGATTATAATAAAAGGAGGAACTAAGGTAATAACGATCTACTTTATCTACTTAAAAAGGTATAAGTAAAGAGGATGGACGTCCCTTTTAATAAACCTCTTGTAAAAGGCGTTATCGGGGAGGGATATCCTTATAGGAGATATAAACGTGTATTACCTTATATAGGATAGAGAGGATAGGATAATACTAAAGGTAACGTACCTTCTTTAGCTCGCGGACGCCTAAAACCTAAACCTATATACGCCGAGAGAAGAACTAATAAGAAAGGGAAGAAGGATAAGGGAAAGAGACGGTATATATTATAACCTAGTCCTAAAGCAGGATAACTCGGACTGTAGGACTAGGAAGGCTTAAGGCCGTTATAATAATCTAATAGGAAGGGGCTAGCTAATTAGCTTGGCTAATTAGCTGGAAGCTAATATATTTTAACCTGGTATCAGGATAGTTTATATCGAGTTCTTTTATATAGTTAATTAGCTAAGGGCTAACGCCTTTTAACCTAGGCTCGGGACTAAAAGCGTCGGCTCTCCTATACTACTTTTTAGTACCTAGATAAACTAGTATAAAAAGACCGGTAGATAGCCCTTATATAAGGAACTAGTTCTTATTCCTTACGTAAGTAATATATATTCTCGTTTATAATCTTATAAGTACCTTCTTTAAGCTCTTTGTAAAATACCTTATTAAAGACGAGAATACGACCGCTTAAACCTTATATAACCTTTATTTAACCTTAGTACTTAAAACCCTTAACGGCGTACTACCTTATAGTTTAACTTCTAAAGTATAAGTTGTAATAGTATAATCGACTATATTTAAGTAATACAAAACCTCTTAGTAGTTTATAACGGAACGGAGAACTACGTAAGATCGGATTGTATATTATAAGTTACGATAATATTCGGGACGAAGGCAATTAAAACTTAGGAATTCGACGAAACGGGAGGCTATAGTTAGGCGAAGATAGATTAGGAAAAGGTAGGAAGGGGAGTAAGGTTACTTTCGAAACTAAACTGGATTACTACAGTATAAAAGCTAAAGAACGTTATAAATACTATAATAAAGGAGTTACTTCGGATCGCGGAAGAGTTAGTACTAAAGAGAAAGAATAATATAGGAAATAAGGTAATATAGTAAAACTATAAGGTAAGGGAGGTAGTTAAGGAGGTAAGGAAGGCGGAGAGGAGATAAAGGAGATATAGAAACGATTACTCGTACTGAGAGAGAAAAGAGGCGATTACGAAATAAGATAAAGAGATAACTGTAATGTAAAGGAGATACTAAAGGAATACGTTAGACGTTATAAAGAGGGAGACGAACTTTAAGAATATATAAAATATCGAAAGGTAGGCGAGGCTAAGGAGCTATTAAAGACTAGAACTCCCCGCCTTACTAATACTTCGTAAAAGCCCTAAAGGATTATAGGATACGATAATATATAAATAAAAAGTTAAAGTACTTAGGGAAAGATTTTTCCTAAAGGCGATAACCGATATATTTATAATCCCAGACTAAGATTAAAGCAAGGACTCATTTACGAACTCGATCTAGCTTTGGTAGAAGGATATTAAGGGGGAGATTAACGAAATTATTAATAAGCTGGCTAGTAATAAGGTACTAGGTTTAAATAGCCTTTTAAATAAGTTCCTAAAAGTATATAATTAAGAGAGGAAACTAGCTAATATAATAACGTATATTGTTAAGGCGAGTTACGAGCTTAGCTATTACTTAAGCTAATAAAAAGAGGTTATAATCTATATACTAAAAAAGTTAAGGAAGATAGTTAACGATTAGAAGAAAGCCGGAGCTTATAAACCGGTCGTACTACTTAATATAATTAATAAGATAATAAAGGTGTTAATAATATTAAAGTTAAATAAGGCTGTAAAGAGAGTAAGGACTTTCCCGAAGTTATAAATAAACTTTAAAGCGAAAAAGTTAATAAACCTAGTAATAAAAGTAATTACGGATATAGTTTATAAAAGCTAAAGCTAAGGCGTTATCGCCTCGCTTTTATAACTAGATATAACCGGGGTATTCGATAAAGTAAATTAGATATAGCTTTACTATATCTTAAAAAACTAAGGATTTAAGAAGAAGCTTATCGATTAGCTAAAAAGCTACTTTAACTAAAGGACGGTTCGACTAAGATTCGACGGAAAGACTGTATTAAAGTAGTATATTATATAAAAAATACTATAGGGATCGTTACTTTCGCTAGTCCTTTTTATCCTATTTATTACGCCGTTTTATATAAAACTAAACGAAGTAAGGGGAATTATATTAGTAGGTTTCGTAAACGATATAAACTTTATAACGGTCGTATATAATAAGAAAACGGTAAATAAGAGGCTAAAATAAGTATATAAAGTCTGTAACGAATAGGTAAAAGAGGTCGGGATAACCTTTAACTTAAAAAAGTCTAAACTTCTTTATTTTATAAAAAGGAAGGCCGTTACCGATAAAGTTTACTTCCTCGGACCGAAGAAGGAGGGACTAATACTAGTACTATCCGCGAAGTTCTTTAAAGTTTAACTCGATAATAAGCTTAGCTTTAAAGTATACGGGAAGTAAATAAAAAGGAAATTTTAAACGTAATTACTAGTATTATTAAGACTTACTAGGAAAACCTAAAGGGTTAAGTTACTTAAAGTATGTAAGATTTATATAAAGGTAATTCGAAACGTAATTTTATACGTAGCTATATCGTAATATACCTTAATAACGATAAAGGGAATACTAAAGGGAATAGCTAAGGTAGTAAATATAACGTAGTCGAAATACCTAAGGACCGTAATAAGGGCGTATAAAGCTACTTTTATTAGGAATATAGAAACGGAAGTATAATACCTACTAATCAACTTATACCTATTATAGTAGGTAGTAAAAATAAAGAAAAGATTTTATAAAATAGGAATAATAAGACTTTTTAAAAAGTTTAAGCTAAAGGTAATATCGATTTTAAAGATAAAGAGAACTAAGGTAGGTAAAGAAAAGGTAAAGTTATAATTAAAAAAGTTACTAAAATATAGTGAATTAACTAAAATAAAGTAGGTTAAGAAGTAGCTAAAGGCTTATATACGTACTAGCTTAAGACTAAAACGACTAAAGCCGTACAAGCTATAGTTACTACTTTAGTACGAACTAAAGGTAAAGGAATTAACGCTTATAAAATAGTATTAAAGGAGGGAGAAAAAAAAGGGAGAGTTAACGACTAAAAACCTAAGAAGTATCAAGGCCGTAAACCTTTTCGTAATAGCTAAAGGAGAAATAATATTACCTATATAATTATATACGAAGATATCGAAAGCGAAAAGCTTTATACTTATATAAATAAGGACTGGAGTGATAAAACTTAACGTCTTCCTATTTAAGATAAGGGTATTAAAAGTAAACTCCCTAAGGTACGAGAAAGGTTATAGAAAGGAAATTATATTATACGTAGTCCTTAGGTACGAGAAGTAAAAGAAAGAGAAACAAAGCTTAAAGATAAGAAAGCTGGTAATAAACGGGTATAAAATAAAAGTAGCTTTAAAGATATAAGAAATCGTATAAAGGGTAGTAGTATAGCTAATAAAGACTAGGAGACTAAAGGAGTACTTACTAAATAAGAAATTCGAGGAGGATAAAGAGAAAAGAGATAAGAAAGTTAAAAAGCGGAACGAGGTATATATAGTAGAGAGAAAAAATAGAAAGGTACTTATAAAAGTAAAGAAAACTTAAGAAAGGGAGACTAAGAATAGGACTAAAAAAAGTACGAGTATAGAGAGAAGAAGGCGGTAGAAAAGCTTTTTTTATAGTTACTTAGTTAACTATTACTAAAAAAGTATAAAGCTTAAAAAGAAAATAATATAAAAATAACCTAGTTAAAGGGATAAAGTATATTATAAAGAAAGCTTAAAGTTAGTAAAAATAACTAATTATTACTTAAAGAAATTAGTAAAGTTATTAGTAATATTACTATTATTAATACTATTATTATTATTATTATAACTAAAATCGTTATTAAAAACCTTATTATCGGAATTAACCTTTAGCTTAAACTTATAATTAAAAACGATAAAGCTCCTATTATTACTTCGCTTTAAAGAAGTATTATTATTAACGCGATTAATAAGCTCCTAAATAAGATTACTAATATCCTTGACGCGATTAACGAGACTTTAAATAAGTTACTTAAGTTTAATAAAACGAGAGATAAAGGACTATTAGAAAAAGAAAGTTAAAAAGAGAATAAAAGGAGAAAGGGAAAAGGGAATAAACTTAAACGTTTAAAAAGGTATTAACCTAAGCTTTAAAGGGAGTAATAATATTATAAACGTTAGTAAAGAGGGAGTTAAAATTCGGAGGAAAGAGTTCTAAAAGCAAACTAACGTTAAGGATAAAAACGCCGTAAAAACCGTTACTAAAACCGCTAAAAAATTAAATAACGAAAAAACCTAGGCTAATATTAAAAACGGGAGTAAAGGAAGTAAAATTAAAGGAAAGAGCTAAGGGAACTAAAATAACGGCTGAGATAAAAGCCGAAAGAGAAGTAACGTTAGTTAGATTGATAATAGGAGCTAAAACGGGCACTTAACTAATGTTAACGTTTTAATAAACGGTTCGAAGAAAAGGCTTTAATATATCCTACGTATTAAAAAAGTAGGACTTTAAACCTTAAGAAGGACTATCGGAAGAAACGGCGTAGGTTTTTTTAAGCTTAGCTAAAAGGGTGTTATACTTATTTATCTAGGATTAAAAGGTTAAAGGAATTTAAATAAAGTTAGTTAAAAGCCGGAATAAAAATAGGTGGAAAGGAAAGAAGAGATTTATAAAAACGTACTAACTATAAGTAAGTTAGTAATTCTTATACTTAACTTAGTTAAGAAGCTTTTAGTAAGGATAAGTAAAACCTAAGCGGAATTTAATACTAAAGAAGGCTTTATTAAGAGTTAAGACGTAAAGATAGTAAAATAGCTTATAAGGAATTAATAAGTTATTAAATAAAGTTAGTAAGAGAGAGGACTAAGGAAGAAATAAGGATAAGGACTTATAAATTGATAACCGCTTTTATAATCTTTATAAGAAACGCCTACTTAAAGTAAGCGTTTTTAACTTTAAAGTTAGCTTTAGTTAACTTTAACTTCTTCTTAATAAGAGTTAAACTAATAGCCGTAGTAGGTAAAGAAGCGGAAACGGCGCGCTTACGGGCTGAGATGGGAGCGGGGGTAGTAACGCTGTTTGTAAAACTAAAAGTAAAAGCTATAACGAGAGTAGTTAAATAGCCAAAGCTAGAGTAAAGTAAAGTAAAGATAGAAAAAGTTGGTTAGTAAAGGAAGGAGAGGGTAAAAAAAGGTTAGCAAAAAGATAGAAAAAGAGAAAAAGGGAGAGTTATAAAGGAAGTAAAAAGTTAATTAAATAGGTTAGTAAGTGGCTAGATCGGGAAAAGTAAAGCTTCCTAAAAGTAAAGCCCCCGAAAGTAGGGCCGGCTAAGACCCTAAGGCTAGGCTTTACGGCCTAAGCTTTAAAATAAAGGATATATAAATATAAAAATATTAGTAAAAATATACGATAAATAACAGGTATAGCGATAAGGGCGGACTGTAAGAGGGGAGAGAGGACGCCGCCTTTATATATATATATATATATATCTGTATATATATTTCCTTTATAATACGCGCTTAAATAGGTAAAAACTCCTTTATTACCAAGCTGGATAAACGAGATCTAGTATTTTAGATGGATAAAGACTAAAGAAAGAGGTCGACTAGACTTTGTATAGAGACCCGTATACGCGGTAAAAGAGATTAAGAAGAGGGATTGTATTTTTATATAGAATAGATGTAAGCTAAACGGAATAAGATATATAATAATAAATTAATAATATTTAAATTTACTTAAAAACCTTCGAAAAATACTAGTAATTTATATACCCTAATAAAAGTAAATTTTATATTTAGAAGATAATCTTCTTAGGATTCGAGATTACCCTAAGAAAAAATATAATAAAACTTAAGAAAATAAAAGTAGTTAAGGACTAGCTAATACCTAAGAATAGAAAAGAAGTAAGGATATTTATAGGATTTATTAACTTTTATAGATCCTTTATTAAAGGATTTAGCGGTATTACGAAACCTTTTTACAAACTTATAAGGGAAGGAAAAACTTTCGAATAAACTGGTATATAATAGTATGTATTTAACGAACTACGCGAAGTAGTTAGTAAAGAACTAATACTACGAGTACTAGACTTTAGTAAACCCTTATATATCGAGACTAATATCTGTAACTTTATAATAGGAGCTAAGCTATACCAGAAATACGAGGATAAACGATATCCTATAGCCTTCTTCTTAAAAAAAATCTTAAGACCCGTACTTAATTATCTAGTATACGATAAAGAACTTAGAGTAATTATCGAAGTCTTTAAGGAATAGAAACTTTATTTAAATAGGATAGAGAAACCTATTAACGTTTATACTAACTATAGGAACTTTAAATATTTTATAATAAAAGAGCTCCTTTGTAGTATAGCGGTATATACTTAAAGCTACTGCAGTAAGTACTCTTACGTAGAGGAGCGTGTTTAAGTCTCGCGCGGGAAAATAAGCTATGGATTTTAATTAGCTAGTGCTGGAGACGTCGAGCTTTACTTATACTATAACTATCTTAATCCACTAGCTTATATACTACCTAATTACATAGATGCGACTTCCAGGGGTAAAGCTACCGCTAAGATCGCACTTTATAGGCTACCTAATATAATAAAAGTAGATATCCTAGATTAAACTAGCGGAAGATATAAAATTAACTAAGTAAAGAGGTTTTTCCGCTTTCTTCTTAACTACCTGCCTCGGACTTAGCTAGCTAAGTAGTTAAGTAGTAAATAATGTAAAGCATAGTAGTATATAACCGGACTGTATTAATAATAAAAAAGCTATCTTTACGATAGATCCGTTAGGTAGAATTCCTTAGCTTATTTAACTTTAAAATCTACTACATAAAAGGGAAAGATAATACCTAAACGAATATATTAAGCTAAAGGCTGGATTATAAGGGAAACGAAAACTTGGAATTAATACTACTATTTACTAAAGTAAACGGGACTTTAAAATATCCGTTATAAATATAAGAAGACTATATAAGAACTTACTATATATCGTTTAATAAAATAGTTTTGCTTAAAAAAAAAAGTATACTCTACCCTAGGGTAGGTAAGTAAGTTATATATTATTTAACTTACAACTTAAACTTACTAAGTTATTTAACTTAATTTACTAATTTGGCTAACTTAGTAAGTTTAAGTTAAGGCTTTAACTTAACTTAGTAAGTTTAAGTTAAACTTATAACTTACTTAATTTAACGTAGTAAGTTACGGATATTTAAATTTAAAATATAAAAATAGGAATAATCTTTAATACTTTAAGAATAGTAAAACAAAACTAATTACTCTTATAGTTGAAGATATAACTAATTAGTAATTAGATTTTTTTTCATTTATATTTTCCTCCTTATAAATTAAATATTATAATTTAAACTCCAATTCCAACTTCTTATAACTCCAAAATCCAAATCCAAGTTAAAGCCAACTCCCAGCTACTGTAATAATAGCTATAAGTTAGTATATTTTAATAATAACTATATATAATAAATTAATTAACTTACAAGACTATCCAAATAAGCCTTAGCTAAATAGCGCTATCTTAACTTAATAACTTAGAGTATTTTAACTAATGGAAAAGTTAAAGATTAGTATTTATTATTAGTAATAGATAAAGAAAGTAAAAAGTAAAGTTAACTTATAAGGTTTTAAAAACCCCGTCGCTAAAAGGCGCTATTCCTTATAATTCGTGGTTCGAGAGGGGGGCGGGGGAGGGGGGTTAAGAAGCTGGAATAAAATAAAAGTATATTTGGAAAGTTAGGATAGCCTAAATAACTACTTAGCTTGTTATAAATATAATACTTAGGAAGTATTATACTAAAGTAGCTTTATTAATACAGTCCGGTTATATACCGCTATACTTTGCATTATTTACTACTTAAGCTACCTAGCTAGCTAAGTCCGAGGCAGGCAGTTAGGAAGGAAGCGGAAAAACCTCCTTACTTAGTTAATTTTATATCGTTTAACAGAATGGTTCTGTTCCAAAAAAAAGTATATTCTACCCTATACTTAGCTTTATAAAAAAATACTCCCGACGTAAATCGAACTCGCTACCTCTCGCCTTTATATCGCTGTTACTACCTTACCGGCCTGTTAAAGTGGACCGAACTACGAAACCTTTATTGGTAGTACTAAACCTTAATTACGAGCGGGGATAAAAGGCTGGCTGTAGGAGCTCGCTCTTACTACTCTTCCTTCCTCTATCGTACCAGCTATTCTGTCCGGTACCTTAAAATTACTACCTATTATATCGCCTACGTTACTAAGTATCGTAGGTATCTCCTAATTACTACCAATCTTTACTACTAACTACCTTTAATAAGATACCCGAAGTAAAAGCCCTGGTTTATAGCGATACTATAACAACTATTATAGTAAAGCGGCCGGTTTTTTCGAAAGAATAAGCCTTAGTAATTCGGTATTACCTCCTAGGAGGCCTAAATATACCCGTCGAGCTTCTCGATAACGAGGAACTCTTAACTGTCGTTAAGGACGGCTATATCTTATCTAGGATAGAGAGGAAGGAACTAAAGAAGGGATTCTTAAAGGATGTAAGACGTTTTTACGAGGTAGATAATGTTGTAAAGGTTTGGATCGATTAGGTAATCCGAATAAGGAAGTTCGTAGAAACGTATTAATTAGATAATTAAATCCTGTTAAGACTTTACGTCGATAAGTATATTACTATATTAAAGGATACCTAGTATAATACCCGATTGTACTATACCCGATTGTATTATACCCGATTATACTATACCCAATTGTATTATACCTGATTATATTATACCTCGATTATCCCGATTGTTTCTGTAAAGCCCTGTACTGGAGTTGATTTTATATCTTCCACTATTTAATCTAGGATATCTACCCTTATTATGCCGAGTGTTCTGTAAAGTGCGATCTTGGCGGTGGCTCCGCCCCTGGAAGTCGCATCCAGGTAGTTATGGCGGTATATAGGCCTGTAGACTAAGATAGTTGTAGTACGAGTAGAGCTCGACGTCTCCTGGCACCAGCTAATTAAAATCCACGGCTTATTTCCCCGCGCGAGACTCGAACTCGCTCCTCTACGCAAGAGCACTTGCTGCAGTGGCCTTAGGTGCATACCGCAAAGTAGCTTTATAGTAAAGAGATTATAAAGGCTTATATAAGGAAGGAAAAGATTAAAAGTTTAGAAGGGTAAGAACCTTTACTATATAGATAATATTAGCTTACTAAACTATGATATTTTCTATATTAAGCTATAGATAACAAGCCGTTTACGGCTATTAAATCTAACGGTTATAGTTAAGTCCTAGATAACGAGCCGTCTACGGCTGTTAAATCCAACGGTTATAATTAAGCCGTAGATAACGAGCTGCTTATAGCTGTTAAATCTAACGGTTATAATTAAGCTGTAGATAACGAGCCGTTTACGGCTGTTAAATCCAATAATTATAATTAAGCCGTAGATAATAAGCCGCTTACAGCTCGTTATCTTAAACTACTTTAAACTTTTAATAGTTATATCGTTTAACAGAATAGTTCTGTTCTAAAAAAAAGTATACTTTACCCTGTACTTAACTTTGTAAAAAAAAATACTCCTAATATAAATTAAACTCGCTGCCTCTCGCCTCCACATCGCTGTTACTACCTTGCCGGTACTATGAAACCCTTATTAGCAGTACTGAACCTTAATTACGGGCGGAGATAAAAAGCTAGCCGTAGGAGCTACTCGCTCCTATTACTCTTCCTTCCTCTATCGTACTAATTATTCTATCTAGTACTTTAAAATTACTACCTATTATATCGCTAAGTATTATAGGTTTCTCCCAATTATTACCAGTCTTTACTATTAACTAATAACCTTTAACTAAATACCTAAAGTAAGAGCTCCGGTTTATAGCGAAACTATAACTATTACGGTAAAGCGGCCTATCCTTTCGAAAGAACAGGCCTAAGTAATTCGGTATTACCTTTAAGAAGGCCCGAATATACCCGTAAAGCTCCTCGATAACGAGGAACTTTTAGCTATCGTCGAGGACGGCTATATTTTATCTAGGATAAAGGGTAATGGACTAAAGCAGGGATTCTCGAAGGAGGTAAGACGCCTTTATAAGGTAGATAATACTATAAAGGTCTGGATCGACTAGGTAATTCGGATAAGGAAGTTTGTAAAGGAGTGTTAATTAAACCCGCTTTATGTCGATAAGTATGTTACTATATCTATATTAAAGGATACTTAGTATAATGCCCGATTATACTATACCTAATTACATTATGCTTAATTATATTATACCCGATTACATTATATCCTAATTATCCCCTTATTTCTGTAAAGCCCTGTACTGGTTTAATAGTTATATAAGGAACACTCCCCCCCCCTTTTATTTTACCCATTCTTTACAATACTACAATTAACAGTTTATTAATTTATTACTACTACTATTATTATCTACTACCTTTTCTATCCCTTTACCTTTACTATTATCTTTTTTACAATGTCTTCTA
>Ga0247817_10000323_pt1 | contig 28302 bp, 20 predicted proteins | sample UWRJL212509R1_FD_178010 | JGI IMG/M metagenome (GOLD analysis project Ga0247817, IMG submission 178010) | Plant litter microbial communities from Arlington Agricultural Research Station in Wisconsin, United States - UWRJ-L212-509R-1 | ecosystem: Environmental > Terrestrial > Plant litter >...
CGTATACCATTGTGATGCCTCCGCCTAACGTTACTGGAGTGTTACATATGGGCCACATGCTGAATAATACTATACAGGATGTACTGATTCGCCGCGCGCGTATGAAGGGTAAAAACGCCTGCTGGGTACCCGGAACCGATCATGCCAGTATTGCTACCGAGGCCAAGGTTGTTGCCATGCTTAAAGAAAAAGGCATCAGCAAAAAAGACCTAACCCGCGATGAGTTTTTAACCTACGCCTGGGAGTGGAAAGAAAAATACGGCGGTATAATATTAGATCAGTTGAAAAAACTGGGCGCATCATGCGATTGGGACCGTACACGCTTTACCATGGACCCTGATCTGAGCGATGCTGTTTTAGATACATTCATTCACCTATATAAAAAAGGCCTGATCTACCGTGGCATCCGCATGGTAAACTGGGACCCGCAAGGTAAAACAGCCGTGAGTGATGAAGAGGTGCAACGTAAAGAGGTTAATCAGAAGCTTTATTATATCCGCTACGCGGTTAAGTCAGAAAGTCCGAAAGACCGGAAGATCGAAAGTAATGCAGATCTTACTGACTTTCCGACTTCCGGACTTTCCGACTACCTTACTATAGCTACCACCCGCCCCGAAACCATTATGGCTGATGCTGCTATATGCATTAACCCTAATGATGAGCGTTATAAGCATTTGCATGGGCAGTCGGTGTTTATTCCGCTTATCAACCGCGAAATACCTATTATTTTGGATGAGTATGTGGAGATGGATTTTGGTACCGGTTGCTTAAAAGTTACACCAGCACATGATCTGAACGACTACGAACTCGGCCAGAAACATAAACTACCCGTTATTGACATTTTAAACGATGACGGCACGCTTAATGATAAGGCGCAAATACTGGTAGGCGAGGATCGCTTTGCGGCCCGTAAAAAAATAGCCGTGATGCTGGAAGAAGCAGGGGCTTTAGATAAGGTAGAAGATTATAAATCGCAGGTAGGTTTTTCTGAGCGTACCAACGCGGTTATTGAGCCAAAGCTATCTATGCAATGGTTTTGCAAAATGGGCGAGATGGCCAAGCCCGCGCTGGATTATGTATTAAATGGCGAGGTTAAACTGATACCCGAAAAATTCACCAACACCTATCGCCACTGGATGGAGAACGTACAGGATTGGTGCATAAGCCGCCAGTTGTGGTGGGGCCAACAGATCCCAGCGTGGTATTTACCCAATGGAGAATACGTTATTGCCAAAACCGCAGAAGAAGCTTTAGAGGAAGCCAATAAGCTAAAAGGGGAAAGCGAAAAGCTGAAAGCTGAAGATTTGAGACAAGAAGAAGATGTAGTTGATACCTGGTTCTCATCGTGGTTATGGCCAATTTCGGTTTTTGATGGGTTTAAAGATCCTGATAATGCGGATATTAAATACTATTATCCTACTAATGATCTGGTAACCGCGCCAGAGATATTGTTTTTCTGGGTAGCGCGTATGGTAATGGCGGGGCACGAATTTAGGGGCGATCTGCCGTTCCGCAACGTATACCTTACCGGTATAGTTAGGGATAAGCAGGGGCGTAAAATGTCAAAATCATTAGGCAACTCGCCTGATCCTTTGGACCTGATAGATCAGTACGGAGCAGATGGTGTTCGTGTAGGTATGCTTTTAAGCTCGCCTGCCGGTAACGATCTGATGTTTGATGAAAAGGACTGCTTGCAGGGCCGCAACTTCTTTAACAAGGTTTGGAACGCCTTTTTGCTGATAAAAGGCTGGGAGGTTGATGATACTTTGCAAAACCCGAATGGTGTAGCTATAAACTGGTTTGAAAGTCGCTTTAACCAAGGATTGCAGGAGATTGAGGATGCCTTTGCACAATACCGCTTATCAGAAGCGTTAATGGCCACTTATAAGCTGGTTTGGGACGATTTCTGCGCCTGGTACCTGGAGATGATCAAACCCGCTTACCAGCAGCCTATTGATAGGGCAACCTATAACCAAACCATTGCTTTCTTTGAAAACATACTGAAGATACTGCATCCGTTTATGCCTTTTATAACCGAAGAGTTATGGCATGATGACCTGTTTACAGAGCGTGCTGCCGAGGATTGTTGCATCGTTGCTCAATTACCAACAATTGGGGAAATTAATTCCCGCCTGTTGGCTGATGTTGAACTGGTGAAACAAATTATTGCTCAGGTGCGCAACATTCGTCAAAATAAACAGATATCGCCTAAAGAAACTTTACAGCTGATGGTGAAGTCAAACTCTGGGGCAGATTACAACGCCTACAGCTACGTAATCACCAAGCTGGCTAATTTGAGCGAATTAACGTCTGTAAACGATAAAGTAGCCGACGCAGTGGGCTTTTTAGTATCAACAGACGAGTTTTTTATCCCTTTAGAACAAAATATCGACGTTGAAGCAGAGCGTGATCGCCTGGAAAAAGAGGTAGTTTACCTTCAGGGTTTCCTTAAATCTGTTAACGCCAAATTATGTAATGAACGCTTTATGGCTAATGCAAAGGCAGACGTTGTTGAGAACGAACAAAAGAAAAAAGCCGATGCCGAAGCTAAATTAAAAATAGCAGAAGAGAACCTGCGCGGATTGGCAGGCTAATTGCACTTGCCTGGTTGCTATAAATAGAATTAGTAAGTATTTTAACTATATATTTATTAATTTAGGATTAAGTTATGGCGTAAAAAGCTAAGCCACTGAAAATGAGCAAAACTCCAAGTTTTTTTAACTTTTCTGTAAACAGCATATTGTCGCACAAGCATACCACGCTTGACGTTGCCCGCATAAAGCTTTTATATTACGGTTTAGCGCTTTCTTTCTTTACTTCGTTAATGCTGTTTTTTGGGGTGCTTAATAACCAGTATCTTATAATTGGCAGTATTACGGCTACTTTAACAGTTGTATCTGCCATATTATTTAAATATTTAACTTACAGGCCGCACTATCGCACCATATCGCATATAGCGCTTATTGTAGGTACAATTGCTTATTTAATAAATATTTACGTAGCGCGGCAGGGTGTAGATGCTATAAGTGTGGGCGTTATAGTGCTGATAATGCTATTTAGCTTTAATATGCTGGGCCCCAAAATGGGCTACCTTTATTCGGCACTAACTATTGTACCCTCGCTGTTATTGCTTTTGTTGCAAAATGGCAATAGTTTTTTAATAACACTTAAGCCCGAAAAAGTTGACGAAGCAACATTTATAATAAGCTTAACGGCCTGTTTGGTGATGGTGCTATTTGTATACAGTCATTTTTATGCTTCGTTTATAAGGGCGCTCCGTCAGCTTTCTGAAACTACCGAAAGGCAACATTCGCTTTCTGCCCAATTTGAAAGCGCTATAGAGAAGGCAAATAAGTCGTCAGAGGCTAAATCAGAGTTTCTTTCTACCATGTCGCATGAGATCCGTACACCACTTAACGCTGTTATTGGTATGACGGATCTGTTAATGATGGGTGGCCCACGGCCAGATCAGAAAGAGAACCTGGAAGTGCTTAAATTTTCTGCGGGCAATCTACTCTCTGTTGTTAATGATGTGCTTGATTTTAATAAAATAGAATCGGGTAAACTGGTATTTGAGAAAACGCGCCTCAACCTTTACGATCTGATGCACAGCATTTGCGGCGGTCCATCAATTACTGCACGGCAAAAGGGGCTTAATTTTACCCTGGATGTTGAAACTTTACTAAAAAAGAAAGCCTTATTTGGCGACCCTACCCGTATTACCCAGATAGTTTTTAACCTGGTAAGCAACGCAATTAAATTTACTACAGACGGTAACATTTTGGTTAAAGTAGCTTGCGTTGAAGACCGGCACGACCGTTTAACGGTTAATTTTTTGGTGATGGATACAGGCATAGGCATCCCGCGTGAGCGACTTGATGTTATTTTTGAACCATTTACCCAGGAGTCTGTAAGCACCACAAGGCAATATGGTGGCACCGGTTTGGGGCTTGCAATTGTAAAACGCCTGATGGAATTACAGGGCATAAAGATCAACGTAAAAAGTACGGTAGACAAAGGGTCTGAGTTCTCTTTCAATATGGAGTTCCCGGTTGCTACAGAAAAACCTGTTGTTGTCAGCAAAAAAACACCGCTTACTATTCAGACAGAAGCAGAAGCTTTTGGGGCTATACGCCTGTTAATAGCAGAGGATAACCCGGTTAACGTTATGTTGATGAAGAAACTGCTGTCTAAATGGAATATTACACCGTTTATTGCAGAGAATGGCGAACGTGCAGTTGAGTTTGTGCAGTACGGTAACTTTGATATTATTTTGATGGATCTGCAGATGCCTGTTATGAATGGTTTTGATGCAGCAGTTGAGATACGTAAAATGGCCGACCCTAAAAAGTCCAAGATTCCTATTATAGCTTTAACAGCTTCGGCATTGTTTGATATTAAAGAACGTGTGTATGAATCGGGTATGAATGCTTATGTTTCAAAACCGTTTAAACCTGATGACCTGTACGAGAAAATATTGAATCTGGTACCATCTATGCCCGATATCAAATTCCAGAATATACCGGCAGCTCTGTAATAAACCGGTAAGATTGGTCTTCAAAATTAATTAGGCAGAAATAATGTTGCAGCCCGTTGGTAACCGCTAACAGCTCAATTTTATGCACCATATTATAGCGGGCAATCTGCTCAAATACTTTTTGGTTAATAGCTACGCCGGGGGCTTTACACTCTACCATTAAAATTTTGTGCCCCTGGTTATTAAAAACAATAATGTCTGATCGTTTTGCCATGCCATGTAGTTTGTGGCCGCCTTCCAGCTTAATCAACGTCTTAGGATACTTTTTTTCTTTAATAAGGTATTGAACAAAATGCTGGCGCACCCATTCCTCGGGTGTTATAACAATTGTTCTCTTTCTGATCTCATCAAACAGCGTAAGTTGCCCGTTAACCTCTGTTATTTTAAAAGGATGTGGCGGAAGATTAAGCGGCTGTAGCTGGTGCATGTATAGGTAAAAATTCAAAAGTAAAAATTCAAAACCAATTACGTTAAATTTAGTTGCGCCAGACATGCTTTTTGACTTTTGAATTTTTACTTTTGACTTAAGATGACCGCTACTGATATCCTTAAAGATCTTAAAAACCGAAAGTACAAACCTGTATATCTTTTGCATGGTGATGAGCCTTATTTTATTGACCAGGTAAGCGATTTTATTGAGCACAAATTATTGCCCGAGGCAGAGCGGGGCTTTAATCAAACCGTATTGTACGGCAAAGATACAGATGTGATGACCGTGCTTAACGCGGCTAAGCGCTACCCCATGATGGCCGACTATCAGGTTGTTTTGATAAAAGAGGCGCAGGATATGAAATGGGGAAATGACAGCGACGATAAAAAAGGTATCAATCCGTTTTTAAGTTATCTGGAAAACCCGCTGCCCAGCACCATACTGGTTTTTTGTTACAAGTACGGCAAGTTTGATAAGCGCAAAAAAACCTATAAAGCCATTGAAAAAAGTGGGCTGGTTTTTGAGTCGGCGTCAATGTATGATAATAAGATACCCGCTTGGGTAGAGGGTTATTTACAGGATGCAGGCTATCGCATAGGGCAACAGGCCGCGCTGATGGTAGCCGAATATTTAGGCAATGATCTTTCAAAAATAGCCAACGAATTGGATAAATTGATGCTGAATGTGGCCAAAGGGCAGGAAATTACCTTAAAACACATTCAGGATAACATTGGCATAAGCAAAGAGTACAATGTTTTTGAATTGCAAACGGCATTGGCCAAAAAAGATGTTTTTAAAGCTAATCAGATAGTAAATTATTTTGCCGCGAACCCTAAAAATAACCCCATTGTTTTGGTGTTAGGTAACCTGAATAATTATTTCACTAAGGTGTTAATGTATCATTATGTGCGCGATAAATCACCGCAGAATGTGGCTAAGGAGATAGGGGTGAACCCCTTCTTTGTGAAAGATTATGAGCAGGCCGCACGCAGTTATAACTATGCAAAATCCATACAAATAATCTCTTACCTGCGCGAGTATGATCTGAAAAGCAAAGGCGTAGATTCTTTAGCAGATCATGGCGAACTGCTAAAGGAATTGATGTTCAAAATTCTGCACTGATCACTTTTTGCTAATAAACCCCTAAGCGCTAAGTACCAGTTTGCCAAACTGAGATGAAGTTTCCATTTTTTGTATCGCACCTGCCGCGGCATGTAACGGAAACACCTCGTCAATAACAGGTACTATTTGATGCTCATCCATTAATCGCAGCATCCCTTCAAAATCGGCTTTAGTGCCCATGGTGGTACCCAATATCTGTAGCTGTTTCCAATACACCTTGCGGCCCGGAATAGCTGGCATATCGCCTGCGGTGGCGCCAAAATAAACAATGCGTCCACCCGGTTTAGCCAGATCAGCAAATTTGGCGAAACCTTCGCCAAGCGCGCTGTCTATAATAACATCAAACCCGCCAGACAGGTGTTGCAGTTCTTCGGCCCAATCCTGCGCTTTGTAACATGCACCTGCCAAAGCCCCTAATTGCTTTGCTTTTTCAATTTTATCGCCACTGCCTGATGTTACAAATACCCTGCAACCTAATGCCACTGCCCATTGCAGCGCGAAAGTTCCTGTACCACCACCTACACCAGAGATGAGTACCGCATCGCCTTTTTTTGCCCTGCCCTTGGTTATAAGCGCTCTGTAGGCTGTTAACCCGGCCAGCGGGAACGCGGCGGCTTGTTGCCAGGTTAAATAGGCAGGTTTTTCAAAAAGGTATTCGGCCTTTATTTTTACATACTCTGCAAATGTACCTTCATCGGGCAATCCCAATATCTTAAACTCCTTACACTGGTAGTTATCATCGCTACCCCAATTATGGCTGGGGTTTAATATAACTTCTTTATTAAGCCATTCGTTTTCAACCCCCTCACCCAACTCCACCACAACGCCTGCACCGTCTGACCCTAAAATGGATGGATATTGCAGACTGGCGTATTTGCCTATGCTTATCCAATAGTCGCGGCGGTTAAGTGCTGCCGCTTTAATCTTAACTATCACTTCACCCGGGCCGGCAACAGGGGTTTCTACCTCTTTCCAAACCATTGGTTTATCGGGCGCTTCTAGTACGTTTGCTTTCATGGGGATATGTGGTTTAATAAAAACGGCGGCTATAAGCCGCCGTTTCAAAATATTAAAAATCCGAAATCGAAAATCCGATATCCGAAATTATGCTATCGCTTTAGCGTATAACTCAGCAACGTGGTTCCAGTTTACTACGCTCCAAATAGCCGCTAAATAATCGGGGCGACGGTTTTGGTATTTTAAGTAGTAAGCGTGCTCCCAAACGTCGATACCTAAAATTGGCGTGCCTTTAACCTCGGCAATATCCATTAAAGGGTTATCCTGGTTAGGGGTTGAAGTTACAGCCAGTTTTTTATCAGCACCAACAATTAACCAGGCCCAGCCAGATCCAAAACGGGTAGCGCCCGCGTCAGATAGTTTAGTTTTTAGCTCGGCAAATGACCCGAAAGTGTTTTTAATAGCGTCAGCTAAAGCACCTGTAGGCTCGCCACCACCGTTTGGTGATAACAATGTCCAGAACAAAGTGTGGTTAAAGTGACCGCCACCGTTGTTACGTACCGCAGCCGGGTATTTAGAGATGTTTTTTACAATGTCCTCAATTTTGGCGTCAGCCTCTGGCTTGCCTTCCAACGCCTTGTTAAGGTTGGTTACGTAAGCATTGTGGTGTTTGCCATGGTGAATTTCCATGGTTGTTTTATCAATGTGCGGTTCCAGTGCATCAGTTGCGTAGGATAACGCAGGTAGTGTAAATGCCATAAAATTATTTTTAAAGTTTAATGATCGTACAGCAAATATAAGTTGTAATAGCTGATATTGTTCTAATAAAATCTTAAATTTCTGCCTTTTAAAAGTCATAAAACAAACCTTTTAAAAATTGAGGAGTTTACTTTCGGTACAAATTATGGTCGAATACCGGTGCATGGTATAAGTAAGTTATAAGCATTTTATTTATAACTTAATATTGTAACTTAAAGAATAATTTGCACTTTTGATCAACACTCACAACTATTTATGCAGCAACCGCCAATTGATCTAAGCAATTGCGATAATGAACCAATTCATATTCCGGGACAAATACAATCTCACGGGTTTCTTATCGCCACAGATCACAACTTAATTATCACTTATCATAGCGAAAATATTCACGATTTTTTAAAGGGTTTACCTGTAGATCTTTTAGGCAAATCAATAAGAGATATTGAGCCATTGATAGGGGTAAACGAGCCGCCTAATTTTATCAATCAGCTTATTACGTTTGGTAAAACCAATGGCTTTGATCAAACTAATCCATTTCATACCGATATTCAAGGTCGAAGCTTTTATCTGATAATTTCTCCGTCGCAAACATCATATCTGTTAGAGTTTGAACCAACGTTGTCTGATCTGAAAACAGATGTTCAGAAAATGATAGGTCGGTCTATATCAGAAATGCTGGCTGATAAGGACATTAATAATTTGCTGATCAACACCGCTAACCAGATAAAAACGGTTATTGGTTATGATAGGGTAATGATCTACCGTTTTGCACCCGATGGGCATGGCGAGGTAGTATCCGAAGCAAAAAATGATGATCTGGAACCTTGGTTAGGTTTGCATTACCCGGCATCAGATATACCGAAGCAAGCACGGGAGTTGTACAAAATTAACCTCACGCGTTTGATAGCAGATGTTTACACAACCCCATCAAAAATTGTTTCTACCCGCCAATACAGCGAGCAGGCTTTAGATCTTACCCACTCGCAACTGCGCGCGGTATCGCCCGTACATATTGAGTATTTAAAAAATATGGGCGTGCATTCCAGTTTCAGCATTTCGCTGCTTTACAAGGGCGAACTGTGGGGCTTGATAGCTTGTCATAATTACTCGCCCCGCTTTATTGATTATAAAGCTAGGGAATCATCCAAACTGATAGGGCAGATCCTTTCGTCTGCGCTGGAGTTTAGGCAAGATGAGGCTAATAAAAATCTGCAAGATCGCTTTAACGCTAATGTAGATGCGCTTTCAAAACTGATGTTTAAATATGAAAGTATTGAGGAAGCGCTTAGCGGTGAGAGTATAACCCTTATTGATGCAGTTGAAGCCAGTGGGGCAGTATTGGTCTATGAAGGCAATATGGTAAAGCTGGGCAAAACGCCTGATGAGGTACAGTTACAACAGTTGTTTAAATGGATAAAGGCAAATGTTACTGAAACCTTTTATTATACCAATGAGTTGCCTGAGGTTTATGCGGAAGCGGCTGCATTTAAGCACGCAGCAAGCGGCATTATGGTACTTACTTTATCGCATGATCTGTCTGAATATATTGTATGGTTTAAACCGGAGCACATTCAAACCATTAAATGGGCGGGTAACCCAGATAAACCTGTAGAAGTTAGTGCGGATGGCACAATGAAGATATCTCCGCGCAAATCATTCGAGGTATGGGCGCAGCAGGTATCAGGTAAATCACAGCCCTGGTTAGACGAGGAGATCAAATCTGCCATGCGATTAAAAGCTGAGGTTTCTTACGCCATTAATCAAAAAGCAGGCGCTATCAGAATGCTGAATGAACGCCTTAAACAAGCTTACGAAGAGCTGGATACTTTTAGTTTTACCATTTCGCATGATCTGAAAAATCCACTATCTACCATAAAAGGTTATGCGCAAATGCTGGCCCGCGATGCATCACTGCAGCCAAGGGTGCAAGATACACTTAACAAGATCAGTAACCGGGTTGATAAAATGAACTTGATGATCAATGAAGTGCTGGAGTATTCGCGTATTGGGAGAGAGGAAATTCAACCTGTCGAGGTTGACATGGATTCGATCATCAGCGACCATGTCAGAGACCTCAAAATTGCTTTTAATACTGATAAATTTAAAGTTAACATAGGTAAAATGCCGGCTGTGAAAGGCGATGCGGGAATGCTCTCGCAGGTGTTTGCCAATTTATTAAGCAACGCTGTAAAATACAGCCTGGAACAACCTGAACCTATTATACATATAGAGGGCAGAGTAGAAGAAACTGAAATAGTTTACAGCATAAAAGATAACGGCGTTGGTATTGAGATAAAACAACTCCCCCACATATTTGAACTGTTTAAACGGATGGATAACGTGCAACACATTGAAGGCAGCGGCGTTGGCCTTGCTATTGTGAAACGCATAGTTGAAAAACACAACGGCAAAATTTGGGTAGACAGTAGCCTGGGCAAAGGCTCAACGTTTTTTGTGGCTTTTAAGCGGTTGGTTGATTAGTCATTGGTCATTGGTCATTGAAGAGGGGTGTTTAAATTAAAAAAAATAAGATAGATTGTCATTCTGAGCGGTAGCGAAGAATCTTATAAACAATGCTAAGCCAAGCGCTCGGATCGCAACGCATATAAGATTCTTCGCTGGCGCTCAGAATGATAAATTTTTTAGAATGATTTGATTGCGAATAAGCTAATCTTCAACCCTCAACATCCAATCTTTAAACTTTAAAAAAGTATCATTTGCTGCGGCAATTACTGTGGCCTCGTTATCAGGGGTATTTGCAACGCTGTTGAGCATCTTTTGAAATTCTGCCCATTTTTTACCGGTTTCCTCGCCGTAGCCATTAAAAAAGCTTAGGCCGCTGTTGGTACCCAAATGCTGCTGCACCATTTTGCTGATAATTTGCCCGCCTAAAGTAGATCCTTCAATAACATAAAGAGCGCCAAAGGCTTGTAGTGCGTCTTCAATAACTGGGAGGTGGTTGCCGCTTGCTTTTTGGGGTAGTGTTGTTCCTAATGCTTGCAGATCATCAGCCAGCGCGGCACTTTTACGGCGCTCGTGGTAATAGCTTAGGTTGCCGGTGTTGATGTATTGATCAATTTGCTGCTCCAGCCCGCCAAAGTAGCCATAAAATATTTTCAGTATGTCGGCATAATCAGCAAGAGACCGCATGCTTTTCATTTTGCCTACCAGTATCTTTTCTGTTTCCTGGTGGTATTGCAGGGTGGCCACTTTTATTTTTTCGGTTAGCATCTATAATATTAAAAACTTAGTAACGCAATCATAAACTAAATGTTCTCTGAGATAGCTATAGCAGGTTTCCGTATTATCTATTTCTTAACTCGCGCAAGGCATCTGCTGCTATCCATTTGGCAGCTTTAGTGTTTTGTAGTGAGATCCGTTCGGCAGTGGCAATTGCCAGTGGTTTTAAGGTATTGTTGCGCTTGCCAATTTGCCGCAGCGCCCAGTTAATGGCTTTCTTTACAAAATTTCGCTCATCGCATGCTTCATGCTCTATGATCGGGAAGAACTGTATAAATATCATATCATCGGCTTTCTTATCATGCACGGCTAACTCTGCCATTAAAACAAAGCCCGCACGTTTAACAAACTCTTCCTCGCGGGCGCTGTACTCAATTGCTTTTTCAATGGCAAAGGGTGTACGGTCAAATAGATTGCCGCAAGCCTGGTCGCATACATCCCAGGTTGCAAAATCAAGCACCCATTTATCCATTCCGGCTTTTGTTACCTGTTTTGCATCAGCTATCATGGTGGCCAGCAGTCGCGCTTCGTGTACAGCGGTTTCCCAAAGAGCAAGTGCCAAGGTGTGGTCCTTTTTAATTTCTTTAGCCAGCTTACGTATGGCTGGCACTTTTACGCCAAGGGCTTTATCATTAGCGATACCAAAGCGCAGCATGCCATCGCGATAAGCGGGCGAGGCCATTTCCTTAAGCATTTCTATAACGGTGGTTGCATCCATACTGCAATATAATAATATACATTTAAACGAACTTTGCATCGTTAAGATCGTTGTTCCCCTGTAAACGAAGATCTATGCTCAAAACTTTATTTTTTTCATTTGTACTGTTAAGTAGTGCTGCTGTAGTCGCGCAATCGCGACCGGATAGCACCGCCGGTAAATCGCCGGTACGTACACTTAACCGCCAGCAGTATGATGCCTACCTAAAAGGTACCGCCGCCGATGAAATGGCAATTGTAGCCGAAATGAATCATTACCCTATGCCAGATAATGTATTGGAGTTAAGCAATCAACTTGACTTAAGTACGGTGCAAATAAAGAAGATAACAGAGGTAAACACGCAAATGCATCGCCGGAGGATACAAATAGGAGGCTCAATTATCAGCAACGAAAAAATGCTGGATAGTCTTTTCAAAACCAGAAAAATGACCGACGGTAACTTGATATTTTACACCAACCGCCATGGCTTATATCAGGGCGAATTAAAAAACGCTATTTTACAAGCCTGTATGGCTACCGAGAAACTTTTGTCTGCGCAGCAGATTGCAAAGTTAGAGGCGCTGCAAAAAAAACGTAAAGCTATTAAGGAAACATCAGGTAATTATTAACATGGAAATTGCGGTTTGATTTGCTTAATTTAGCGCCCTCATTAATAGGTATGAAGATAAGTTTTGATTTTGAAAAGCCTTTGGCAGAGCTGGAGCAGCAGATAGAAAAGGTGAAGCAGATGGAAGACAAGAACAAGCTGGATATGTCTGCCACCGTTAACGAACTGCAAGCCAAACTTGACGAAGCACGCACCCAGATATATGGCAACCTTAACGGTTGGCAAAAAGTACAAATCTCCCGTCACCCGGAACGCCCTTATACGCTGCAATACCTGGAGTTGATGTGCGACGATTTTATTGAGCTGCACGGCGACCGCACAGTAGGTGATGATAAAGCTATTATAGGTGGTTTTGGTACACTTAACGGACAAACCGTTATGTTTATCGGTCACCAAAAGGGCCGCAATACCAAAGAGCGCCAGTACCGTAATTTTGGTATGGCTAACCCCGAAGGTTACCGCAAAGCATTAAGATTAATGCGATTAGCCGAAAAATTTAATAAACCCGTTGTTACCCTGATAGATACGCCGGGAGCTTACCCAGGTTTGGAGGCAGAAGAGCGCGGACAAGGCGAAGCCATTGCCCGCAACCTGTTAGAAATGTCGGTATTAAAAGTGCCTATTATTTGCGTTATTATTGGCGAAGGTGCTTCTGGTGGCGCATTGGGCATTGGTATTGGCGATAAGGTAATGATGCTGGATAACTCTTGGTATTCTGTAATTTCTCCGGAAAACTGCTCAACCATTTTATTTAAAACCTGGGAGCACAAGGAGCGCGCTGCCGAAATGCTTAAACTAACCTCAACAGAGATGTTGAAGAACAAGCTGATTGATGGTGTTATAAAAGAACCACTGGGCGGCGCTCATCAAGATCCGGTTGCTATGGCTGCTACATTAAAGAAGCAGTTGTTAAAAGATCTGAAGGTTTTAACAGCACGCAACACGGACGAGTTGGTGGCAGAACGTATTGATAAATTCTGCTCAATGGGAGTGGTGGTAGAGTAAACAAGACTTATTACATAGGGACTAAATTTATAATAAAAAAGAAAGCGAAGTGATTAGTTCACTTCGCTTTCTTTTTATATGCAAGTTTATTAAAGTCTCCCCTTCAGGGGAGATTTAGAGGGGCCTACATCCCCAACCCAAATTTCTTCGAGAAATCTTTTATCTGCGCTTCGTATTTGGTGCTTAAGCCGGTTTTGTTACCTCCTTTGGCAACACCAACCATACCGTTAAGCAATGAGAAACCTAATTGAATATCGTTGCTTTCCAAACTTGTTTTGCCATCTTTAAACAAGCCATAGTTATAGTTAAGGGAGTTTACAAGATAATCGTCAATAGTGGTAAGCAGTTTATCCCCTGTTGCTGTCTCGCCTAATTTGTAAGCAGCATCAGCCAGGTAAAACTTCCTAAGGGCGGCTTCCTGTACAGGGATAAAATTAGGCAAGTCATTCATGTATTTATTCAGCGCCAATTTAGCTTCGGCTGTTTTACCGTCATGCATCAGACCTTCTATAACTTCCAGATAAAGGCGGCTTATCAGCGGATAGAACATGGTTAACGATTCATGATCTAAATATTTGGCTGTTTTCATGTTGCCCCATTTAAACTTGGTGGTCATGTTATTATACATAACAGATGCGTTAACCCTGCTTGGCGCGTTGGCGGCTGTATCAGGTTTTAACGGCATTAATCTTGATGCAAAACCCTCGTTATATAAATACTTATCCAAGCCCATCATTACGGTGGACGGAGCGGTAACAGTAAAGTAAATAGGACGTTTCCAGTTGTTATGCACCAGTATGTCCATCAACGCCAGGTTATCTTTAGCCAGGTAATTGCCCGGATAAGTAAACTGCATGGTATCTGCCAAACGGTTTTGCATATCAGCCGGAACAGTATTGTTTTTCAATACATCAGCTTTATTTACCGTTATTTTAAAGTTTTTGGTTGGTAAATAGTTGGTTTGATCGCCATTTGAATAGGTTGCCTTAGCGGCAGGGTCTTCAGAGAGCATAAAATCAAACACCTCTTTCAATTCAACCGCACCTGCTATTTTTCTGTCGTCAAAATAAAGTACATCGCGCACACCGCTTTTAAATTGCTCGTTGTTCATGGTGATAGGCAAAGGCGCCGACTCATTCATTTTCTGCTTCATCTGCCTAATGTACCAGTCGGTACCCAAAAGGCTCAGGTTAACAATGCGCACGTCGGGGCGCACATTTTCCACTTCTTGTATGTACCACAGCGGATAAGTATCATTATCGCCATAAGTAAACAAGATAGCATTAGGGGCGCAAGAGTTAAGGTAATTGTAAGCCATATCATGCGGCGTAAGTTTGGTTGAACGGTCGTGATCATCCCACTCCTGGTTAGCCATTAGTATAGGGCCTACAGCTAAACATACTACAGTAGCCAATATAGCAGCATTTTTTGTAGCTGCCTTTTTGCTCACCAGCTCAACAATGGCCGGTACAGCCAAACCTATCCAGATGGCAAAGGCATAAAACGAACCCGCATAGGCATAATCTCGTTCGCGCGGTTGTAAAGGGTCCTGGTTAAGGTATAGCAATATTGCGAAGCCTGTAAAGAAGAACAAAACACCTACAACTCCTGCATCGCGCTGGTTGCGTTTAAAGTGATAATAAGCGCCCAGTAATCCCAAAATAAGGGGTAAAAAGAACAGGCGATTATATGATTTACTTTGTGTAACCGAATTTGGCAGATCTTTTTTAAAGTTCCAGCCGCTTATCCAGTCGCCGTCAATTCCACCTTCCTGGCCGTCCTGGCCACCTGCGCGGCCCGCAAAGTTCCACAAAAAGTAACGGGTATACATTTGGTTAACCTGCCACGTGAGGAAAAAGCCCAGATTTGTTGAGAACGATGGATGCTCTCCCTGTGCTAACCCCGACCAGCTGCGGTAAAACTCCGGGTGCCCCGCTTTATCGCTGAACATCCGCGGGAAAATGGTATTGCGGTCATACTCGGTTTTTAGTTTTTTTCCGGCTACTTCATATTTGGTTAAGCCCCTGCGGTAAAGGTTTGCACCCTCTGATTGGCTTGTTGCCTGCGAATCAAAAAACTGGCCGTACATCAGTGGCGTATCGCCATACTGATCGCGGTTAAGGTAGCTGTTAAGCGCAAAAGCATCCTGCGGATCGCTGTTATTAAGGTTGGTGCCTGCTTTAGCCCTTATCACTATCATTACAAACGAGCTGTAACCAAACAGTATAAAAGCTGTACAAACTAAAAACGAGTTAAGCGCAAAACGTTTTTCGCGAATTTTTACAACGTACTCCAGCAAGGCTACAATAATAGCCCCTACAACAAAGCCTACTATACTTGCGCTGATGGTGAGCGCTAAAACAAAGCACACGGCAGCAACTATTATTGCAGGTTTTGATGACTTTATAGTAAAATAAATGCCGGCTACTATGGTGGCCGTAACCAGTAAAAAGAACACTACCGCTCCGCTGCCAAAGCCCATACCAAGGGTATTTACAAAAAGCAGGTCAGAAAAAGCAGCGCCTTTTACGGTAAATTGTATAATGCCCCATAATACGGTAGCCACTATAACTACACCTAATAAAAACGACCAGATAACGCCCTTTGTGGTAACGTTTTTTGATCTGCGGAAGTAAATAACCAAAGCTATTGCCGGTATAACCAGCAAGTTTAACAGGTGAATACCTATTGAAAGACCCATTACGTAGGCTATAAATACTATCCACTTATCAGCTCCCTGTTCGTCTGCATTGGCATCCCATTTTAAAATGGCCCAGAAAACAATGGCTGTACACAGTGATGATAAGGCATAAACCTCAGACTCAACTGCCGAAAACCAGAAAGTATCAGAAAATGTATAAGCTAAAGCCCCTACTAAACCGGCGCCTACAATGGTAATAAGGTTAACCAGTGTAACCTCTTCGCCTTTTTTAACAAGCAGTTTTTTAACCAGGGCCGTGATACTCCAAAACAGGAACAGGATAGTTGCAGCGCTTGCAAGTGCCGAGCCCATGTTGGTCCAGTAAGCAACTTTTGTATTATCGCCTAAAGACAATAGAGAAAAAACCTTACCTATTATAGTAAACAGTGGCGCGCCCGGTTGGTGCGCTACTTGTAAACGATAGATACAGGCGATGAATTCGCCGCAATCCCAAAAGCTGGTTGAGGGCTCTAAAGTTAAGGTGTAGGTTATGGCAGCTATAACGAAGGCAAGCCAGCCAAAAATGTTGTTGATCTTATTATATTGCATTGCAGAAATTTACAATTGATGACGATTTAACGAGCCGAAAATAGCAAAACTATTAGGATGTATTAAAACAAAGAGCAGCAATTTAACACTATTTAACGCAATTTGCAGCGTTTAAGCGGTTTACAGACTTTTTTAAATTTTGATTTTGATTTGGAAAATTTCGTCTTATATTTGCATTCCTTTTCAGGACGTATGTTTTGAAGGTGGAGATTGCCTGATAGTATAATGGTAGTACGACGGTTTTTGGTACCGTTTGTCTAGGTTCGAATCCTGGTCGGGCAACATTTCAATTTCGGATTTCGCATTTTCGATTTCGGATTTAGGTCTGATAGAAAAAGGAATCCGAAATTGTTTTTTATAAGAGGTTGGATTTAGAATACGAGTGAATTAAATCGTAAATCGTAAATCCGAAATCCGAAATCAAAATATGCCACAGCAATCCAATCAGGTTAAGTTGTTTTCAGGTTCAGGCTCAATAGCCCTGGCCGAAAAAATTGCTGATGCCTATGGTAAAGATCTTGGCGATTATTCTTTGTCGCGTTTTAGCGATGGTGAGTTTCAGCCTCATTTTAATGAGTCTGTACGCGGAAGCGATCTGTTTCTGATCCAGTCTACGCATCAACCTACCGATAATTTAATGGAGTTACTAATGATGGTAGATGCTGCACGCCGCGCATCAGCCCATTATGTAAACGCCGTTATACCTTATTTTGGTTTGGCACGGCAGGATAGAAAAGACCAGCCGCGTGTTGCTATAGGGGCAAAGCTGGTTGCTAATTTATTGGTAGCAGCGGGCATTAACCGTATAATGACCATGGACCTGCACGCAGCGCAGATACAAGGTTTTTTTGATATACCGGTTGATCACCTTGATGGTTCAATAATATTTGTACCTTATATAAAAAGCCTTGGGTTAGAGCATCTAACCATCGCTTCGCCGGATATGGGCGGCTCATACCGCGCACGCAGCTTCGCTAAGTTTTTTAACGCCGAAGTTGTTATATGCGATAAACGCCGTAAACGCGCTAACGAGATAGAATCCATGACCATTATTGGTGATGTGAAAGATCAGGACATAGTGTTAATAGATGATATATGCGATACCGCGCGTACACTGGCTAAAGCAGCAGCTTTAATTATGGAACGTGGTGCACGTAGTGTAAGGGCGGTATGTACGCATCCGGTTTTATCTGGCGATGCTTACGAAACTGTAGAGAACTCTGCATTAACTGAGCTGATAGTAACAGATACTATCCCGGTAAAACGTCAGAGCCCTAAAATTAGAGTATTATCAACTGCTGATCTGTTTGCCAAAGCCATTATTAACGTTAATGAGCATGGGTCGATAAGTCAGTTATTTAAGATTTAGTTTTTAGTTCATGGTTCATAGTTATCATGGTCTAAAATAAAAATATTATAATAGTGAATGGGCGATAGGAGCCATGAACAATGAACTATCAACCATGAACTAAGAAGAACTTGTGGAATAGACCATGAACTATGATCTATCAACCATGAACTAACAAATAAATTAAAACAAATAAAAAATGAAATCAATTGCTATTAGCGGTTCTCCAAGAGAGAACGTAGGGAAACGCGACGCTAAAGAACTGCGTTATGACGGCAAAGTGCCTGCAGTACTTTATGGTGGGCCTACTCAAACCCACTTTTCAGTGTCCGCAGCTGATTTGAAACCCGTTGTTTACACTCCGGATGTTCATTTCATCGACATTGAGGTTGCTGGTGTTAAATCACAAGCTGTTATTCAGGATATCCAGTTTCATCCATTAACTGAAAAGATCATTCACGTTGACTTTTTAGCTTTAGATCCAAACAAACCTATCGCTATTGAAATTCCGGTAAAATTAACCGGTACTTCTCCAGGTGTTAAAATGGGTGGTAAATTAGTTCAAAAACTAAGAAAATTGCGCGTTAGAGGTTTACCTAAAGATCATTTAGATACTGTTGACGTTAGCATTGAAGGTTTAGAAGTTGGTAAATCAGTTCGCGTTAGCGAAATCTCTTTGCCTAATCTTACTATCACCAATGCTGCCGAAGATACTATCGTATCTGTAACCACTTCACGTGCGTTACGTCAGGCTGAGCAGGAAGCTGCTTCTGGTAAAAAATAAGGCACCTTAACCTCCTGAAAAGGGAACAAGGAACAGAAGCGATGGCATTTGCCATCGCTTTTTTTTGTTTTATATTCGCAGTTCAATATCGAATAATGAATATTGAACGCCGAATATCGAAGTACTTCATTATTCATAATTCGATATTCGGTGTTCGATATTTTTAAACATCAATAAAAGTTCCCCCTTCAGGGGGCGGAGGGGGTATGAAATATCTGATAGTAGGTTTAGGAAACATAGGGCCTGAGTATGCCGATACACGCCATAACATAGGCTTTATGATATTGGATGAACTGGCCAAACGCGAAGGCGCCAAATTCAGTCACATGCGCCTGGCTTACTATACTGAGGTATCGCATAAGGGCCGGATGCTGTGTTTAATAAAACCTACCACTTACATGAATTTAAGCGGGAAAGCGCTTAACCATTGGATGAAGGATTTGAAAATTCCGGTTGAGAATGTGCTAGTTTTGGTTGATGACCTTGCCCTGCCTTTAGGCACCCTACGCCTTAAACCGCAAGGCAGCGCCGCCGGCCATAATGGTTTAAAACATATAGAGGAAACCCTGGGCAACAACAAATACGCGCGCCTGCGTTTTGGCATCAGCGATAATTACCCCAAAGGTCGCCAGGTTGATTATGTTTTAAGTGGTTTTGATGATGATGAACAACCCGAATTGCCTGCTTTAATAGATCGTTCAATTGAAATGATAAAAAGCTTCGCCACCATTGGCACCGAACTTACCATGACCAAGTTTAATAAATAGCTTAGTGTAAGTTAAATCTTGTTAAACAGCGTTAAATAACTGTTAAATGTTCTTTTCTGTGTAACGGTATTGACAGTTTTGAGTCTTATACCCGAACATCTACATATGAAAAAAACACTACTGATCTTATTTTCGATTTGCTTTTCTATTTCGTTATCCGCGCAAAACACGCCTAACACCATTACCGTTAAAGGCTTAACTATTGATTCTGCTACCAACAAAGCACTTGATTTTGTAACCGTAGCCCTGGTTGACCCACAAACCAAAGCATCTGTTAAAAGTATGCTCACCAAAGAGGATGGAAGTTTTGAACTTTCGGCCCCTGCGGGTAAAACCTACCAATTGGCGCTGGCCTTTATGGGTTATGCTTCAAAGGTTATAAACATTACCAATACCACAACTGATAGCGACGCCGGTAGGATACTCCTATCTCCAAGCACAAGTACGCTTAACGAAGTGTCGATAAGCGGCCTTAAACCCCTTGTTAAGCGCGAAGTGGACCGTATTGCATACAATGTACAGTCAGACCCGGAGAGCAAGGCTATTACTGCGTTGGATATGATGCGTAAAGTACCCATGCTATCTGTTGATGCCAGCGATAATATTAAACTACGCGGCAGCGGTAGTTATAAGATATTGATCAATAATAAAGAGTCGGCGCTAATGGCTCGTAATCCGGCGGATATTTTAAAGGCGATGCCGGCAAGCAACATTTTAAAAATTGAGGTTATTACCACGCCACCCGCCAAGTATGATGCCGAGGGCTTAGCGGGGATAATAAATATCATTACCAAAAAAGATGCTGACCAGGGCTATAATGGTTCTGTTAACACGGGTTACAATACTGTTTGGGGTTACCGTTCTAATTTAAACCTTACGGTTAAACAAGGTAAGTTTGGTTATACCGGCTACGTTGGTTTTAACAGGCGCAGGGCACAAACCAATCCTTACGAAAACGCTACTACCTTTTTTAATCCGCCAGGCACCGAAAATGTTAGCGCTACACTGCTTCAAAATGGCCAGCGCACCAACAGCAACCATAATGTTTATACAGGCAATGAGTTAAGTTTTGAACTGGATACGCTTAACCTGTTTACCGGCACTTTTAACCTTTACAACGGTGGTAATAATAACAGCAATATGCAAAGCACCATTCAGCGTAAAGGGGATGGAAGTATTGACAGAAATTATTCTACCCTTAATACCGGTACAAACTCATGGAAAGGTGTTGATGCGGGGATAAATTATCAGCATGCTTTTAAACGCAACAAGGAACAGCTTTTAACGCTGTCATACAAATACAGTAATTCGCCAAACACTCAGGAAAACTTTATTGCCTCAAACCACGGTTTAGGCTATACTACGCCTGATTACATGCAGTATAACAGCAACGGCACCAAAGAATACACCACACAAGTTGATTACGTTCACCCAATGAGGATTTTAACAATTGAGGGCGGCGGTAAAATGATATTACGTAACAGCTTTAGTAACAGTATACCTAATGTTGTACAGCCTGCCAATAACTTTATCTATCATCAGGATGTATATGGGGCGTATAACACTTATTTACTTAAATATACCAAATGGTCTTTTAAAGGCGGTCTGCGTTTTGAACGTACAAATGTAAATACCGAGGGTGGATCGGTAGATCAGGCTTATAATAATTTGGTGCCGTCGTTTTCTACGCAACGGGTATTAGATAGCGTAAGCAGCCTTACTTTTGGCTTTACACAGCGTATACAGAGACCAAGCATCTACCAGTTAAATCCGTTTACTGATAGGTCTAACCCTCAATACATATCAGGTGGTAACCCAAACCTTCGCCCGGCGGTTAATAATAATTTTGAGCTGGCTTATTCTAAAACAGGTAAGGGTTCGCTTAATATCACTGCAAGTTATTCGTTCGCTAATAATACCATAGAAAACGTTGCCACCGTTAACGGAACTGTCACTACCACTACATTTGCCAACGTGGGGCAAAATCGCAGACTGGGTTTTAATGCCGATCTGAATTATCCGATAACAAAAAAACTTAACGTCAGTGTTAACGCCCAAATTTTCCGGGTATGGCTAAGAGGTACTTATAACGGTGTGTTTTATAATAATAGCGGTCAGCAAGGATACATTTTCACCAGCACTACTTATAAGTTTGATAACGGTTTAAGAATAGGTACTAACCTTGGTTTTGATAGCCGTTACGTAATGCTGCAGGGTACCGATAACTACTGGATAGATTACTCATTCAGTGTGCAAAAGGAGTTGTTTAAAGGCAAGTTAAATGTTTCGCTGGCAGCGAATGATCCGTTTAAGAAATTCATCAAACTTGATTTTTCTACCAGAACACCAGATTTCCAGAGCTACAACATCAACCACAACTTTTACAGAACATTTAATTTTGGCCTGAATTATAAATTCGGCGGTTTAAACGGCGCTATCAAAAAAAATCAGCGGGGCATTAGTAACGATGACACAAGCAGCGGAGGCAGAAGTCAGTAATATTTTTACGTATAAAGCGCCTTTAAATGCGTTGCTTTATACGTAAATTTGCCTTTATGAAAGTTTACGGAATACCCAACTGCGATACAGTTAAAAAAGCGCTTAACTGGTTTAAGGCCAATAACGTGATGTATGAGTTTTATGATTACAGAAAACTGGGCTTACCATTAGAGAAACTGGGAGAGTGGAACGCTAAAGTTGGTTACGAGAAGTTTTTAAACAAACAATCTACCACTTGGAAAGAGCTGGATACCCATGTTAAGGAAAATCTAAAGACCGATTTAGATGCCCTAGAATTGCTTCAGCAAAAAACAAGCATTATAAAACGGCCGGTTATTGAAGATGGCGACTTTCTCCACTTCGGTTTTGACGAGAAGGCTTATACCGAACATTTTAAATAAAAAAATACAAATGCATGCAATGAAGACACCCTTTTAGGTGTCTTTTTTATTTAAGGAGAATATTTTACGTATTATTCCTAATTTAGAGCTTTTTAATAAAAACATTAACTGATGAGATTGAAACTGATTGCCGGGTTAAGCCTGGCTGTTTTTGGCGTTACTACCGCCCTTGCTCAGCGCCCCACGCTGCCACCTCCCGATCCGAATGCCCCACCAACCAAGTATGATTACCACGAGACTTTCGGCCCTAACTTTTATACAAAAAATGGCAATGAGTATCGCGCGGCAACCGGCGAACCCGGCCCAAAATACTGGCAAAACCGCGCAGACTATCAATTGGATGTTAAGCTGGACGAGGCAAATAACGAGATTAGCGGCAGTGTAATACTTTCCTATACCAACAACAGCCCGCAAAAGATGGATTTTTTATGGATGCAGTTGGATCAGAACTTGTTTAAACAAGATTCAAGAGGCACAGCCATAGTTACCCTGCAAGATGGTGTACCCGTTAGCCGTAACTGGGGCAGGGGACAAGCGTATGACGCCGGTTACAAGATCAAATCTATAAAAGTGCTGAGCGGCGCTAAAGATGAAAAAGCTACTGATGTTAAATACCTGATTGACGATACACGTATGCAGGTATTTTTGCCAACTGCCCTGGCAGCAAATGGCGGTAAGCTTAAGCTTAAAATTGAGTACTCATTCATCACACCACAGTATGGATCAGACCGTATGGGTATGATGGACAGCAAAAACGGCAAGATATTTACCGTAGCCCAATGGTACCCGCGTATGTGCGTGTTTGATGATATAATGGGTTGGAATACCTTGCCATACAGCGGCCCGGGAGAGTTTTACCTGGAGTACGGCAGCTTCAACGTTAATATTACCGCGCCGGCAAAGGTTATTGTGGTTTGCTCCGGCATACTGCAAAACCCAACCGAGGTTTGGACCGCCACGCAGCAAAAGCGCTGGGCACAGGCTGCAACAAGCGACAAAACTGTAATTATACGTTCAGCTACTGAAGTTACTGATCCAATGTCACGCCCGGCAGGAAAAGCTATGCTTACCTGGAAGTATAAAATTGACAACGCGCGCGATGTTGCCTGGGGAGCATCAGAATCTTTTATTATCGATGCTGCAAAAATGAACCTGCCAAGCGGTAAAAAAGGATTAGCGATTTCGGCCTATCCTGTGGAGAGTGATGGTGTTGGTCAATGGGGGCGCTCAACGGAGTATGTAAAAAAATCAATTGAATATAATTCGGCTAAGTGGTTTGAGTTTCCTTATCCTAACGCTACGGCCGTTGCTGGTATAGTAGGCGGTATGGAGTATCCGGGCATAGTGTTTTGTGGTGCTACTTCAAAGGGAAAATCTTTATGGGGCGTTAATGACCATGAATTTGGCCACACCTGGTTCCCGATGATAGTAGGATCTAACGAGCGTATGTATGGCTGGATGGATGAGGGCTTCAACACCTTTATTAATACGCTATCTACCGCTAACTTTAACAACGGCGAGTATAAACCTGCCGCACCTGTTGATTTTGAAAAAGCAGGGCAAACTTATACCCGTCCGGGTCTGGAGCCTATGATGAGCCAACCGGCAAATTTGAAAGAACCAAATACAGGTAATTTATTATATAACAAACCGGGCGCGGGGCTTACCTTGCTTCGTGAGCAGATCCTGGGTGCAGAGCGTTTTGATTACGCTTTTAAAACTTACATTAACCGCTGGGCATTTAAACATCCAACACCTGATGACTTTTTTCGCACCATTGAAAATGCCGCCGGCGAAAACCTGCAATGGTTTTGGCGCGGTTGGTTTGTAAACAACTGGAGATTGGATGTTGGCGTGCGTGAAGTGAAATATGTTGATAACGATGCAAAAAAAGGTACTATCATCACCATTGATAACCTGGAGAAAATGGCCATGCCTGTTGTGCTGGATATAAAAACCAAAAGTGGCAAAATAGAAAGGGTTAAATTGCCCGTTGAGATCTGGGAACGCAATGTTAGCTGGCAGTTCAAATATCCCTCAACTGAAGAGATAGAATCAGTAACCTACAACCCCGATAAACAATTGCCCGATTATAACCCGGCAAATAACGTTTGGAAGAAATAATTTTTAAATAGAGAGGCCACCGGAAACGGTGGCCTCTTTTTGGTTGTTCAATAAATATCTTTGAGTACAAATTAAATAGCATTAAATTTGCTTAACAAGTATTGAATATGGCGACACTATCAATCAGACAAAAATTATTGAGTTATCTGGCTACTGCTGACGATAGCAAGGTAAAGGCTATTTTTACTCTTGTAGAAGCAGAGATCGAAAGCGAACCTTCTTTTATCTTGACGGATGAGCAGCTTGCAATATTAGATCATGAAAGGGAATTACACCTTTCCGGCCAAAGTAAATCATATTCCCGTGAGGAGGCCGCCCAAATAATACGAGGGTTAAAATCATTTTGAACAAGTACGATTTGGTAATTAAGCCTCGTGCTATTCAAATGGCTAAAGATGCCTTTGACTGGTATGAAGAACAACAAGAGGGGTTAGGCGAGTTGTTCATGGTGGAGTTGGAAAATGGATACGATAAACTCGAAACCTGGCCGCTGTCTTTCGCAAAAATTAAGACAAATTACCGCCAATTTGTTATGCGAAGATTTCCATATGTTATCATTTATGAAACTGTAAACAATGCGGTAGTTGTTTATGCTGTGTTTCATACCAGTAGGCATCCCGGAAAAAAATTTAGAAAGTAATACCTTAAGCTAATCTTTTTAATAGCCGCTAACCCCACTTAACAACGTCGTTGCCGATTGCATTACTCGGCTCTAAATTTTACCTTCGCAACAATAGAAAAAACCAACTAAAACTCTGTTATGAAAAATCTATCAAAAGTTTGCCTGTCGGCGCTGTTTGTTGTTGCCGCGGCAGTAACTGTACAAGCTCAGCACAAAGTAGAAAAACTATGGGAAACTGAACCGCTGCTTAAAGTGCCTGAATCTGCACTATTCACTATGAATGGTATCTACGTTTCAATTATTGATGGCCAGCCTTGGGAAGTTGACGGCAAAGGCGGTATAGGCAAGGTAGATGCTAAGGGTAAAATTATTGATGCCAACTGGATTACCGGCTTAAATGCGCCTAAAGGTATGGCTATTGTAGGCGATCTGCTTTATGTTGCCGATATTAAAGATGTAGTAGCTATCAGCATCAGCAAAGGTAAAATAGACCACAAAATAACTGTTGCTGAGGCAGGTGGGTTTAATGATGTTTCGGCTGATAAAAATGGCGTGATTTGGGTAACCGATTCGCAAAAAGGAGGGATCTATAAAGTTGATGGTAAAGCCAAAACAGCAACCCTGTTTATGGATAACATCCGCGGCATTAACGGTATTAAGGCAATTGACGACAAACTTTATGTGCTAAACGGAAAAGAAATGTTTGTTACCGACGCATCAAAAAAACAAACATCAATTGTTGCGCTTGAGCAAGGCGGCGACGGGATAGAGCCTGTTGGCAATGGCGATTTTATAGTAACTGCCTGGGCCGGGTACATGTATTATGTAAATACAGCTAAAGGAACTAAAGAGCTATTGTTAGATAAACATACTACAGAAAAAACTGCCGATATAGGTTATGATCCGGCTACAAAAACTATTTATGTGCCTACGTTTTCGGCTAATTCAATCGCTGCTTATAAGTTGCTGTAAGTAAAGTTAAATTAAACAAAAATGCCCGGCTTAGACCGGGCATTTTTGTTTAAACCACTTATCGTTCACACAGGGTAGAATTTTATATCTTTAAACTCATTAACTGACTTATTTTTTTTGGTAACCCTCTTTAGAAACAAATGTGTTTATGAAATTAAAATCTTTTTTTTACCTGGCTATTCCCGCTTTTGCGGTTGTTGCCTGCAATAACAAAAAATCTGATACCGAAGTACCGCCCCGAACGGTGTTTTTTGACAAATCAGGGATGGACACCACAGTTAAACCCGGGGATAATTTTTTTATGTACGCCAGTGGTACATGGATGAAAAAAACGCAAATACCCGCGGCAGAAATTGGTTGGGGATCTTTTTATGTACTACAGGAGGATAACCAGAAAAATCTGCGTAAAATTCTGGAACGCCTATCTGCACAAGATAATCCGGCGGGAAGCAACGAGCAAAAAGTGGGCGATTTTTATGCCAGCGGTATGGATACCGCTGCATTGGATAAATTAAATTTTGACCCGATAAAACCGGAGCTTGTCAAAATAAATGCGCTTAGTAACTACAAAGATGTAATAAAATTTGCAGCCGGTGGATACCAGAATGGCTACGGTGATCTGCTGGGTTTTTACATAGTACCTGATGACAAAATAAGTACTAAATATGCCGTTAATTTTACGCAGAGTGGTTTAGGTCTACCCAATTGCGAGTATTATACAAAAACGGATAGCGGTAGTGTTAAAATCCGCAATGCGTATGTTAAGTACATTGCACAACTGCTTACGTTAACAGGCGACACTAAGCCCAATGCTGAAAAATATGCAGCTGATATATTAAAGCTTGAAACAGCTATAGCTAAATCTCACAGTACACCCGTTGAACTGCGAGATCCGGTAAAAAATTATCATAAATTTTATGTGGCCGATTTTCAAAAGCAAGTTCCGGACATTGACGTTAAATCAGTTTTGGAAAAGCTGCAGGTAAAGGTTGATACAGTTTTGGTGCCCCAGCCTAAATACTTTGTTGCTTTAAATGGTTTGTTAAAATCAGAGCCACTTGATGTATGGAAATATAAACTTCGGTTTGACGCGTTAAACGATGCTGCCAATTTGCTGGGCAAAAATTTCAGAGATGCCCGTTTTGATTTTTTTGGAAAGACTTTATACGGAGCGCAAAAGGATCGTGATCGCTGGAAAAAAATGGTAACTAATACTGATGGCAAACTGGGTGAAGTGCTTGGCCAGGTGTATGTTGAAAAATATTTCCCGGCCGACGCAAAAAAACGCATGCTTGATCTGGTAAATAACCTGCAAAGTGTGTACAAAGATCGAATTGAAAAGTTAGATTGGATGAGTTCCGATACCAAAAAACAGGCTGTCGCAAAATTGAACGCCTTCACCAAAAAAATTGGTTATCCTGATAAATGGAAAAAATATGACGATGTAACTATTGATAGAGCGGCATACTACGCCAACCAAAAATCTGTGGCGCGACATGATTTTAAAGAGATGATCGCCAAAATGGGGAAACCGGTTGATAAAACAGAGTGGGGGATGACGCCACCTACGGTAAATGCTTATTATAATCCGGCATTTAACGAGATAGTTTTCCCTGCTGGTATATTACAATATCCATTCTTTGATAAAGATGCCGATGATGCCATTAATTATGGCGCCATTGGTGCCGTAATAGGGCATGAAATGACGCACGGCTTTGATGACCAGGGCGCTCAATATGATAAAGACGGCAATTTGAAAAACTGGTGGGGTAAGGACGACGAGGCTAAATTTAAAACCAAAGTTAAGGTGGTTGTAGATCAGTATAATAAATATACTGTATTAAATGGTTTACATATAAACGGCGCGCTTACTACGGGCGAAAATATGGCTGATATTGGTGGGTTGGCAATTGCTTACCAGGCTTTTAAAAACACCCCGCAAGGCAAAGGCAACGCTTTGATAGATGGTTTAACGCCTGATCAGCGTTTTTTCCTGGCTTATGCCCAGGTTTGGCGAAATAAGTATCGTGATGAAACTCTAAAGCTAATTTTAAATACAGATCCTCACTCGCCAGACGTTGCCCGCGTTAACGGTCCGCTATCAAACATGCCGGAGTTTTACAAAGCATTTAATGTAAAACCCGGCGATAAGCTTTACCG
>Ga0247817_10000324_pt1 | contig 28299 bp, 12 predicted proteins | sample UWRJL212509R1_FD_178010 | JGI IMG/M metagenome (GOLD analysis project Ga0247817, IMG submission 178010) | Plant litter microbial communities from Arlington Agricultural Research Station in Wisconsin, United States - UWRJ-L212-509R-1 | ecosystem: Environmental > Terrestrial > Plant litter >...
AAAAAAAAAAAAAAAAAAAAAAAAAAAAAAAAAAAAAAAAAAAAAAAAAAAAAAAAAAAAAAAAAAAAAAAAAAAAAAAAAAAAAAAAAAAAAAAAACAAAAAAAAGCCTGCTTCCTAGGTCTAGGTTACGGTATAATTACTGCTAAATTTGTAAGTTTTAGTTAAGCAGCTTATGCTCATACGTATAATTAAATTTATATAAATGTGTTAGAATAAGCGCCGTTAGGATTCGAACCCAAACCGACAGGTCATGAGCCTGTTATGCTACCAATTGCACTACGACGCCGCCTACTTTGTACATCTCAGCTTAAACTACTCTAATACCCTTTCACTCAGCTTTATTCTATATAGAATAAAGCAGCACCTTTAACTTAAAGGTTAACTTAAAGGAAAGCAGCACCCTTTCTCCCTGTGGCTCCACCAATTAAAGGAAGGGAGCCACAGGAGGGGTGGATAGTCGTTTAAATTTGGGGGGCTGGGTAAATTATTCGAACTTAAGCAAGCCCTTGCTTGCAACTTCAGTTGGACTAGGCGGGTTAAATTAATTATTATTTTTTTTTTTGCCCTAAAGGAGCCGCAAAGGAGCCGCAAAGGAGCAGCAAAGGAGCAGCAAAGGAGCAGCAAAGGATAGTTGTGTTCGCGCTTTTTGTTTCGATTGTATTTAATATTACACTCTTTTAGGTATTAAGATTTAAGGGTTAGACATAATTATGCTACGTTGGCTATCCATAACGGCCCTTTGCCTCAGCTTTATTCTATCTAGAATAAAGCAGCTCAGCTTAATTGGTTATCATACCCAGGCCGGTCTTTCCCCTTTAACTTAAAGGAAAGCAGCTGCTCCTTTATTTACCTTAAAGATAAGAGCGGTTGTTTTTAAATATAATATAGTCCACCTATCCATACCGCGGTTTATGTATAGTTTAGGCAGTCTAATTTAGGGTGTCTAATGGTTGCGGGGCATGGGGGAGAAAACATGGTAAAATTTATTTTTAGTTAGAAATAAAAATATATAGCCTTTATTTTTCTTAGATTAATTTGTGGGTCTCAGCTTTATTCTATATAGAATAAAGCAAAAGGAATCCTTAATCTTTAAACCTGGTTGAGCCATACTAAAAAGGATTCCTTATCCACTGCTTCTACTACTGCTGGCATAAAACCATGGTAAGGGCCGCATATTTCAGAACATTGACCATAGAATGTCCCAGTTCTACCTACTATCACTGAAGTTTGGTTCAATCTACCTGGAACGGCATCAATTTTAACTCCAAGAGAAGGAACGGCGAAATCATGTATAACATCTGCACCTGTAATGATAAATCTTATGTGTGTTTCCACAGGTATAACTATTCTATTATCTACCTCTAATAGACGTAATTGACCTAATTCTAGGTCACTTTCCGGTATCATATAAGAATCAAATTCTATTGCCTCTCCATCTTCTTTAAGAAAATCAGAGTATTCATATGACCAATACCACTGGTGTCCAACCACTTTAACAGTCATAGCTGGTGATATTACTTCATCTAGCATATATAATAGTTTAAATGAAGGAAACGCTATAGCTATTAAAATAAATGCAGGACTGATTGTCCATATTAACTCTATTAAAGTACCGTGGTTAGCGTATTTGTAAGTAATAGGTGAGTTTTTTGAACTAAAATTGATCATTACGCTAAACAGTACCCAGAATACTCCTACTGAAATTACAATTAAGTAGAAAAAAATAGAGTCGTGTAGGTCAACTATTCCCTGGAAACCTGGTGTAGCACCATCCTGGAAACTTATTTGATAAGGTTCTGGAGCATCATTAAAAATAGGACTCAAAATTATTTTAGATAAATCGTTAAACATTTACTGTTTGATTATTTTTTTTTTTATTTTAACTGTCTTATATTTAGATTTATTACTTTATTTCTTTTTATTTTTTCTATATTAAATATCTTAGTTCTAATGCCATTATTTTTAGCTAAATCATTAAATTTTAATACTTAATAATGTTTTTTAAATTAGTTTTTTTAATTAAAAAAAGAATATTCTTTTTTCTCCGCTAATTTAATTTAAATATGTTAATAAAGTAATTGACAGAAGACAGTACCTCATTTCTTTTTTCTTTTTTTTTAATATAATTCAAAGAGTTTATTTATTTTTTTTTTATAATTAAGCGCTTTAGATTTAAATTCGTTATAGCTTATGTAAGAGATTTTTAAACCACAAGTACTAAGAATTAATTTAAATTAAGGGGCAGCTGCTCAATAAAAAAAAGGGTAACTAGAGCTACCATTATTTTACGCTATGCTAATTATAATTAAAAGTAAGTTAAACTATATATTTAAAAATAGAATCTAAGGAGTAGAGTAATCGAAACTCTGTCTGTAAAGTGTAAATTTACTGCTAAAACCACTCAGCTAACCCCCTGCAGCTAGATTTTACTTAAACCGAAAACAACCGCTCTTCTATCCTTTGCTGCTACTTTGCTGCTCCTTTAGGGCCGCTGCTATAAGGATAGTCAATTTAACTATTGCTCCAAAGGCCGCAGCTATTTTCTTTTTTCTCCAAAAAGAAAGAAAAACAAAAATAAACCCGCTGTCTCTAATTTTTAATTAGTATAATAATTTTCAGCTCTAGGTGCCTATGATGACTACTCATAAGTTTTAACTACTACATTACAACTAAATTTATATTTACTGCTAGCAGCTAAGTACCCATGTACAATGTGTAATTGTGGACAGGGCTAAACCCAAATAAACTCTTCGTTTTGGACTGTTTTTTTTATAACCCATCTTCTTCTATTTACTTTTGTTTGGATAACCCATCTCTTATTTACTTTACTTTTTAGAATAATAGACGCCCTAAAGGATGCTGAGTATTCATTTATCCTAGCTTAAATTTTTAGAAAACCCAGGCCGGTCTTTCCCCTTTAAGTTAAAGGGCAGAGGGTATTGCCTTGAAGATAAGAAGGTGGTAGCTGCTTTACTCTAGATAAAATAAAGCTGGGGTAGGGATTAAAGAGGGTCCTTCCAGCTGGGGGTTATATTGTTTTGTTTTGTTTTTTTACACTCGTGTTAATTGACTTAATTCGTCCCATGTCGAATCCGCTTAGGTCAGATTTAAGGTTTCACTCGAATGGATAGATAAATGTGGTCTATCAGACCCTCGACTATAGTTTTTTGTTTTCTAATTAGTCTTATGTTCTGTAAGTTAATAGTCTTAACATTTTTTTAACTTTATTAGTAAAATTTTATATACTACAGCTGCACCTTCCAGTACAGCTACCCTGCTATGACTTATCGAATGTCACTCACAATAATTGGACCCAGTTACAGCATCTTTAATATAGAGCGTCCTAACTTTATTTAACTAAAACTAAAACTCCAATCTAAATTAATAATGACCAACAAACCATTTCTTCCTTATTGGAGAGCTTCTTCCGATTGACAGACAGTTAGTTCATCCTAAATTAAAAGTTCACCGTTGCGCCTAGTGATCAACGATTACTCGAAATTCCTCCTTCATGCTGCCGAGTTTCAGGCAACAATTCGTTTACAGCTTTTTTTGATGATTAGCTCCTCTGTGCCCCTTTGAAAATATATTAACTACAAATTTAAAGAGTTAGTCTCGCATCACTTTGTAAAAGCTTTTGTGGCACGTCTATAGCCCACTCCATTCGGGTCATAACGACTTGTCTTAGGCCCAATAAGATTCAATTTTTCAAAAAATCACAGTTAAGTTTAAATTAACAGTAGGGATTGCGTTCGTTTTCGGAATTAACCAAACATCTCACGACACGAACTGACGACAGCCATGCAACACCTGTATGCCATAATAAAAGACATTGGTATGTTAGTCTTGAATTGATATCGCTCCCTCAGCTTTATTCTAGAGACTAGAAACCAGAAAAAGAAGCAAGGAAAATTCAAATATTTATTACTTTGCTTATTTATTAAATAAGCTGCTATTCAAGGAGTGGTAAGATTATACGCGGACTATCGAATTAAATAACATGCTTCACTTCGTTTGCTTTAGGACCGACTAATTTTTTTGCTTTCACTTTTGCAAGTATACTAGCAAGGCGGAATGGTTAACGTAGTTCACTTCGATACTTACTCTTTAATAGGTAAGCCTCTTCCATTCATCGTTTACAGTGTGGGGTACTAGGGTCTCTAATCCTATTTCCTATCCGCACCTTCGTGTCTCAGCGTCAATCTTTAAAGGAAAAGAGCCTTCGCTTCTAGTATTCCACTTAGTATTTAAGTATTTGAGCCCTACTCTAAGTATTATCTTAACCTCTATTAGATTCTATCTTTAAGTTTGAAAAATATTTTGGATTGGACGATATTTTCATATAACGATAATTTAAATATTTCACATTTAAAGCTGCCTACAAACCCTTTATGCCCATTCAAGATGATTAACGTTCGCGTCTCTGGTGTTACCGAGTCTTCTGGCACCAGTTTTTGGACGACACTATTAGCGAGGTACAAGATAAAGCGGAGTACATTTAACATGTATTTAAAAATAAATTTAAAGACTTAGTACATACACCATTACCTCGCGTTAGATTCTTATTCTTTCAGTTAGCTCGTTCACTCTTGCGAGCATTGACAAATATTCTCGGCTGCAGGTAGTTTCAAAACTACTCGGGTCTATTTCGTACCCAATGTGGCCATCTTCTCTTACAAGATTGGCTATTGATCATCGGCTTGGTAGGCCTTTACCCCACCAACTACCTAGTCAAGTTAAATAGAAGCAAACAGCGGGAATGATCCCTTTTTTGTTTTATTAAATAGTGGACTGATTTTTTTTTATTAAGATTAGAAAAAACTGTATCTAATATCAATTTCCATCAGAATTATTTAATAATATCCCCCATTTTTGAAGACTGTAAGGTATCTTGTTTAATATTACTCACCACTCCACCTTTATAAACTAATTTATATTTTATTTTTATATTGCGGGTTTAGTGGACCCGGACAAATACCAAAGATACTGCCTAAAAAGTTAATATAAGATTATATATTATAAACGATTCGCATGCCTTAAACTACTGAATAACGTTCAATCGGAACCAAAATTAAATTCTTTTGTGTAAGTGAGACAATTTATTTGTCGTATTGTATGCACAAATTGTGATTATTCTGTTTATATCTCTTATAAGTTTAATTTTTTTGGATAATAAAAAAAAAAATAAAGTAGTAAACTTTAAAAAAATAAATCACCCTCTGGATTTTTGGACCCTTTGGACCCTTTGGACCTTTGGATCTTTGGATCTTTGGACTTTTGGATCTTTGGATCTTTGGATCTTTGGACCCTTTGGAGCCTTTGGAGCCTTTGGACCCTTTGGACCCTTTGGACCCTTTGGACCCTTTGGACCCTTTGGACCCTTTGGAGAGTGGTAGTTGCCACCCTTGCCACCCTGCCACCCTTGCACCAACACTATTTAGCTGGCCCCTTGGGGTTTAGTGGGAGCTGTTCTTTTTTTACTAATTAATAGCGTTATAATTCTTTTTTGGATTTGAACCAAAATCTTATGTCTTAGAAGGACAATATTTTACCATTAAACTAAAAGAACCTACCATCCTGTACCCTGCCTTCTGCTTGAAAAGAGTATACTTTTTTTTTTAGGTTATCTCTCCAATAATAATTCCATATACTCTTAAAAAATAATATAAATCAAAATAATAAACACTATTAAAATAAGAATAAATAACAAAGGAGTAAAGCTTACTTTTTACATACCATTTCCCACTCTCCCTACCCCAGCTTTATTCTATCTAGAATAAAGCAGCTACCTTCCTACCCTTCTATCTTTTGCTGCTCCTTTGCTGCTCCTTTGCTGCTCCTTTAGGGCCCCCAGCTTTATTCTATCTAGAGTAAAGCATAAGGAGGGTAGGTGTGAAAACCCTAGGCCTAAGAAAAAAGGGAGAAAATAAACGTGGAAAGGGAGGGCAGGGCTATACCCTTCGCACTGAGGCAGAGGTTAAAAGAGCTTAGTTTACCTCTATTTTTTTTTTTTCACCTTCGTGAAATAAATAAAACTGCCAGCAACACAAATATAAGAGTTCAGAGGGAATTGAACCCTGATTTGATCAAATTTGCAATTTGACTACAGAACCATCTGTATACTAAACTCTATCATTTAATTAATATAAGAAATAGCGGGTTCTGCAGCTTTAATTAGAATAATTAAAGAAGAAAAAAAAGAATAAACTAAAAAAAATTAGCCACTGCCTTATTTAATTAGAATAATTAAAGCAGCTCTTTATAAAAAATAGAATGAATTGAACTGGCGTCTAGTTTGAGTTTGAGCATAGATTTGTCTTTATTGATTTTAGATATATTAAACTGATCCAATAAAAACAGCTCAATTGCTATTTTAGTCTGTTCAGATGTACCGGACGTAGCTATAAAGCTGTTTAACTCCTTATATATGTAAGATTCCTTAGTTAGACTTAAGGTTACGTCGAAATCTCTGGCACTATTCGTAAGGTCTAGGACTGATGTTACTTAATTTGCTTAAACCATAGAAAACACCCATACCCGTTCCTATGGTAGCCATACTCTGAACAACACCGCTGGGTCAAATTCGGACTGGGTCAATAGGAGTAGATGTACCATCCTCTCCGTTATTGTTAGGATTCGCATTTAATACATTAAATGTATTAGCCGAATCTAGAACAAATATATATAATATATTCATAGAATAAATTGATTAAATATATCGTACTAAGTAGTAGAATAGATATTGAGAACATATTTTCCAGTAAGCTATTAGAAGACATAGCCTTTCTAGTGTTTTTTCCAAAGACACCCCTTTGACCTAAATAGTGAATAAGAGAGACACTGAGTATAAACATAGAAAGTAAGCTTATTGACTTTATGAGTATTGCATTACCTGAATTAAAAATCCTTAGCTGGATATAACCTACTGGCCCAAAGAGTAGTGTATTAAAAATTATTGTTTTTGTAGTTTTTTTTATTATTATTATATAATTTAATTTATAACTTTTATATCATTCTTATTGCCCCAGTCCGGGGGCCAATATCAAAGTTATAACATTTTCTTTAATCTGTTTATACACCATTATTATTACTAAACCAATCTAGAAAGTTTATCAATTAAAGCGAGCGAGTAACACACTTCAAAGGAGGCTCCAGCTAAAAAACCCCAATCATCAACGGTCTTAGAGATTCATAATAATTAATCAGCCAGGCAAAAGGCTAGGCCCCGGATGGAGTAATTTCCTTCATTAAATACTCCGATATCTCCCCGTTATTAGATATATTCATTTAAATAAATAAATCTGTAATTTAAAGCCGCGAGATTACACTAAAGAAAATCTATACCCTGTATATCTTGTGAAATTAAACATTTATCATCTATCCTGCAGCTCGGTAGAATAAAATCCGGATAGGCTAGTACTTCCTACGATTTCACTGGCTTAACACACCAATACCCTCTTAGGATTTTCCCCTATGACTCCAATACTGAAAATAGATTTAATACCTCCATCAATATAAATATTAATTATAATTATTTAGTTACTTTAGTTATTTCTTATCAGGACTGCGTCCACTCTAGTTATGTGGATACCGCTCCCGCTTTGTTTGGTTTGATTTGTTGTTGCCCGAGCGATTGTTTTTGTTTTGTTTTTGTACGCGCTTTAGTCTCTAAAAATAATAATTAAGGTATATGCCTAATACACTTGCTTCTACGAGTTCTAGCAAAAGACGATTTTACCTCTATAAGGGAATTATTTTTTTATTTTTCTGGTAGGCCAGATTCGAACTAGCCAACTCCTACTCCCAAAGTAGGTAACAAATCCAACTTGTATTCTACCAGTTAAAGGTGCTGCTTTATTCCTGTGTATTTGAGCTTTATTGACATAATTAATCTAGCCATTAAAACAATCGCTCGCGCTAAGAAAAATAGCAACTTAAATTAGATTAATTTAACACTTTACTTTACTTTTAGATTAGATCTATTTATTTTTGGCTTAATATTGTTAATGGTCCCGTTTATGTAAGCCCGAGTGGATTTGAACCACTGACGACTCCTTCATCAAAGAAGCATTCTACCAGCTGAATTACAAGCTTTACAAATATAATATAACATAAACCAACTGCACCTGCTCTGGACAGGAATATACTTTAAATTTTATTATAGCTAAAAAAAAAGTAGGCCCCTTTAGCAGCTTTATTTTATCTAGAATAAAGCAGACCTTAACTAGTTATGGGCTTTGCCTAGTACCCTTTGGAGGCTAATTAATCTTTTTCCCTATAACTCTAAGCAGTTATAGCCATGCAAATGTGTTATCAATAATCCAGTTTACCTTTAAAAGTTAAGCTTTTATTTATGTTGTACTACTTTTATCTTAAAAAGGGTAGTCCTACAATATATAAGCATCAGATGTGTAACTAAAAACAATAATTAATGGAATTAAAGAAGACCTCTTTATTTTGTTTGGTAGATACCTCTCCACCCTATCAAGTATAGCTCCCGAAAAAACAAAAACAATCGCTCTCCTATCCTTTAGGGGTATAGCTGCTTTATTCTAGATAAAATAAAGCTGAGGGCGCAAAACAAAACAATCGCTCGGGCAATAAAGGGAGTAAAAAGGAAAATACTCCAATTCTTTCCTTCCTTTTTCAACTGCTGCTGTCTGTGCTCGAGTATCTAGCTTGGAGCATCTATTTCTCTACTTTATAGAAGTTAGTCCTACTTCTTCCCGCTTTAGTTTACTAGTGGATGACTTTATGCTATCACTTTATAAGAGGCAACTGTGCGATACTAACTATTAAATCACAGTAACAAACACACAGACCTTGTTACAACAGCTCTTAAAAGATAAAAAGAAAGTGAACAGGGGTAACAAACAAAGGTGCAAAGGTAAACTTAAAGGTGATCTAATGCTTTTTACTTGCCCCCCCTTTATTTTCCTTTTTACTTGTTTATTTTATAAACCTGAACAAAAAGAAGAAGATAATATAGCTACTCCTGCTTAAGTTATAACAATTTAGCAGCTTTAATAAATCTGAAGGAAGGGTAGCTGCTTTATTCTAGTTAGAATAAAGCTGGGGTAGAGGCTAAAGGAGAGTGTACAGAGTAGAAGTTCGATTCTTCTAGGTTTATATATTGTTCCGCTATATTTTTGTAATATTTATTATTACAATCGACTATCCTAACCCTTGAAGCAACTAGATCAGCTGCCCTCCTATCCTTTAGGGGTACAGCTGCTTTTTTCTAGATAGAATAAAGCTGGGGTAGGATAATAGTCTAAATCTAATAAAAGCCGTGCTTAAAAACAAAACAAAAACTACTTTAAACTAAAATTTAAATTACAAAAAAAAAATATAAGCTCTCGAGGTATAGTCCGGAGGGGGCTATATTTAGTCCTGTTATTCTGCTACTGTGGAGCTGTCAACCGCTTTACCAGCTTTATTCTATATAGAATAAAGCAGCACATACAAAAAAAAGGAAGAAAAAGCAATTCCTATGGCAGAATAAAAACAAAAACAAAAATGGAATCTAAGTAAATTTAGGTTCCAAATACTTAACTATTTAATATAATGAGTTTTCTATTACAAGATTTATTTGCCTTTGCTGCTGTTTTATCTAGCTTATTAGTAATTACTTCTAAGAATCCAGTGATCTCGGTAATTTTTTTAATTTCCGTATTTGTTAATTCGGCTGTGTATTTAATACTATTAGGAGTAAGTTTTGTAGGTATTTCTTATATTATAATATATGTAGGAGCCATAGCTATACTATTCCTTTTCATACTTATGATGATTAACATTAAACTTACAGACATATTAGAAGTAGGTAGAGATTACACTAAAAATCTCCCTCTAGCACTAGTTGTAGGAGCACTATTTATTTTTTCTATTTTCACTATCATACCTTTTAGCTTCCAAGACGTGACTTTTTTTTCTAGAGCCAATACTATTTTAAATAATCTAAATAGCTTACTTTCTGATTCTTCCCTTGTTGGATTAGAAGTACCTAGTCAGGCTATACACATAACTAGTTACCCTTTTAATGCGGATGCTCACTTAATCGATTTTACTCAAATAGAAGCACTTGGTCAAAACCTATACACACAAAGTTCTTTACTTCTTATACTTACGAGCTTAATTCTACTGCTCTCAATGCTGGCGCCTATTATGCTATCTAGTGTGTACAGAGCTAAAGTTTAACCTTACTTCCCTTTAAAGACATTGCCCAGGCCTCCTTTAGTTTGTTACATTAGCCCTGTGCTTTAGTTCTCACCGGTTAAGGCGGATAGTTTTAAAAAGGACAATGCTAAGGTCAAAAAAGGACAATGCTAAGGTCAAAAAAGGACAATGCTAAGGTCAAAAAAGGACAATGCTAAGGTCAAAAAAGGACAAAGGGGTCCTTCAAGGGTCCTTCAGGGGTCCTTCAAGGGTCCTTCAGGGGTCCTTCAGGGGTCCTTCAGGGGTCCTTCAGGGGCAAAAGTAAAAGGGGTGCTTTTATTCAACTGTCTACATATAAAAATTAAAAACAATCGCTCGCGCAAAAAACAAAAATCAAAGGTGCTAAAAGGGGTAACCTATTACATTTAGAGTAGCAATGGTAAATTGGAGAATGAGTCAATTCACTAGAACCAGCTGCTTTATAATAAAAAAGAACCAAAAAAAAAGGGGTAAAAACAAAAACAATCGCTCGGGCAAAGAAAGACAAAAAAAATATATAGGATCCAATTAAATTTAGCTGGATCTCCTTCGGGGGGACAGGATCCTTATCTTATCCCCGAGCACCCAGCATCTAGCTGCTTAATTCAGTTCTGCAAAGTTATACTCATAACAAAGTAAGGGCAACAAGCCGCAGCTAGTCCAAGGGCAAAGTCTCATATTATTCAATTTAATTTACAAGGCAAAAAAAAAATATTAAACATCAGATGAGATAATTATCTAAATAAAACGTCTTAAAATATAAAATGTTAGCAGCAGCAAAATATATAGGAGCAGGTTTAGCTACAATTGGATTAGCCGGAGCGGGAGTAGGAATTGGTATTGTGTTCTCAGGTTTAATTACAGCCACATCTAGAAACCCAGCTCTTAGACCTCAATTATTCGCTTACGCAATCCTAGGGTTCGCCTTATCAGAAGCTACAGGTTTATTCTGTTTAATGATCTCTTTCTTATTATTATATTCATAATTATTATTACTTTAATCTAAATCTAATTTAGATTAAGCAAAAAACAAAAACAAAGTTATTTGACCCCCATAAGTCTGTTCCTATATTTATATTCCAAATTATAGCAGCAACTCTATTGCTGCAGCTACTTCCCTCTTTACCCTTTCACTCAGCTTTATTCTATATAGAATAAAGCAACTGCTCTAAGTTAAAGGGCTGGGGTCCTTCCAACTTAAAGGAAAGGGTAGTATATAAAAGAATCATCAAACGATTCAATTTGTTACTCGGGAAAGGTAAGTAAGTTACAAATGTGCAGACCTTAAGAAAGCACAATTTATTTGTCCCTTCTATATAATTTGGAGATAGATTATATAGTGTAAGGGACAGTAAACAAAAAGGTTAAAAGAGCTGATGCCTGAATGGTAATAGGGGTTTTCTGTAAAAAAATTGACTGCAAAGTCGGGAGAGGTTCGATTCCTTTTCAGCTCAAAAAATAGACCGGTCTATTCTAAGCCATTTGGATTCTGTTTGTAGCTTTTTCTAAATTCAACTAGATCTAATCATATAAGGGGAAATATCCCTGTAATTTGAAAAATCAAAGAGCTAGAACTCGGCAAAAATAGATTTAGGTTACTATCTCTTTTTATAGTTAAATAATGTGTAGGTTAAGGCCAGGCCTTTGTCCAGGTACTAGGTAGTTAAATTTTTCGCTCTAACCCTCTATCCTTCCTTTATTTATTATCCTTTTTGTATTTAGGCCTCTTAAAAAAAAAGGAACCCAGTAGTTAAAGGGGTCCTTTTGCTTTATTCTATCTAGAATAAAGCAGAAGGAGGGTAGGAGAGGGTGCTGGATTATGGATAGAATAAAGCAGTTTTGCTTTTTTTAGGGTATTGAAAGTTATTTAAGCTTAAAAGTGGAGAACAAAGGAGAAGTATATAAGATAAGGTGGACCTGGGGTAATAAGAAAAAGTAGCGGTCCTTCAGGGGTGGTAAATCAAATAATGAGCTTTTTATGTCTTTGAACAATTGAATATCTATTTTCTATTTTCGCAGTTTTAGGAGTTTAGCAAATTGTTACGCTTAATTTAATTATCGCTTACCTGCAAATTGCAGGTAAACTAAACATAAAACAAACAAAACCTGTGAATAAAAAAAAACTAAATAAAACTAAAATGCCGTAAATTAGAGCCCAAGTTAAAATAGTTTATCTTTTAGCTCTAGTTATTATTATATTTTTATTAAATTAAATTAAATTAAATTCAAATTAACCTAAGTCCCCAACCTTCAATATTCTAGGTGTATAATCTAGAGGCTCAGTCTAATCTAAAACCAATTACATTAGATCTGCCCGCGGTTTATTAGATCTCTAATCTATTAGCTGTATTAAAACAAAAAACTAAATAATTAGTTACTATTATTATATAAAATGAGGATATTAAAAAGTCATCCTGTCTTGAGTTTAGTCAATTCTTACCTAGTTGATTCCCCACAACCAGCTAACATCTCATACCTTTGAAATTTCGGATCCCTATTAGGTCTGTGTCTAATTATCCAAATCTTAACTGGAATATTCCTTGCTATGCATTATACTCCTAATGTTGATTTAGCTTTTGTATCTGTAGAGCATATTATGAGAGATGTAAATATGGGATGAGCTATTAGATACACACACGCTAATACTGCTTCATTCTTTTTCATATTTGTTTATTTACACATAGGTAGAGGACTTTATTACGGTTCTTTCAGATCACCTAGAGTTCTACCGTGATCAATAGGAGTTGTGATACTTGTAGTAATGATGGCGACCGCCTTCTTGGGTTATGTTCTTCCATATGGTCAAATGTCACTATGAGGGGCAACCGTTATTACTAATTTATTATCAGCTATCCCTTGGATAGGTCAAGATTTTGTTCAATTTATTTGGGGAGGATTCTCAGTTTCAAATGCTACTCTAAATAGATTCTTCTCACTACATTACTTATTACCATTTATCCTAGCAGCTCTAGTTGTAGTGCATTTATTAGCACTTCACCAACACGGATCAAATAATCCTTTAGGTACAACTGGTAACTTAGATAGATTACCTTTCCATCCTTATTTTACATTTAAAGATTTAGTAACTGTAGTATTCTTCTTACTATCTCTTTCAGTATTTGTATTCTATTATCCAAATGCACTGGGACACAGTGATAATTACATTCCTGCCAATCCAATGCAAACTCCACCTTCAATTGTACCTGAATGATACCTTTTACCCTATTACGCTATATTAAGATCTATACCTAATAAACTATTAGGAGTATTAGCTATGTTTGCTTCTTTATTTATATTAGCTGCGATGCCTCTACTAGATACATCTAGATTAAGAGGAAGCCAATTTAGACCTTTAATGAAATTTATTTTCTGGGTTTTTGTATCTAATTTCTTTATTTTATTATGGGTTGGAAGCCAACACCCTGTTTCACCTTTCTCAGAAATAGGACAATTTGCAACCTTCTTGTATTTTGCTTGGTTTTTAGTTTTAGTTCCTGCTACGGGAATTCTTGAAAACACATTAATTGATTTAGCGATTCCGGTAAAGAAATTAACACAATAGTTTAATGCAATATAAATGAATTTAGATTCTTGTTGCTGAGTATAATCTAAAATAGAGGAGCTAAAGGATGCTGCTTTTGTCTAGATAGTATAAAGCTGAGGGCGCAAAAAACTATTCAGCGCAACAAAAAATAAAGCTGGTCCAACTTGCTTATCCTTTAAGGGTAAAAGGAAGGCGCAGGGTTAAAAAAGAGCACAGCTCTTTTTTTATTTTTTAACTTCCAAGTCGTTGACCCCCCGCTATCCACCTCTCTCTATCCACTAAATTAGGTACACTCAGCTTTATTCTATATAGAATAAAGCAGCTCCTTTAACTTAAATAAGTACCTTAATTAAAAACAAGTAAACAAACCTTTAACGATTCACTTCTGGCCCACTATTTTTTCCCTTGCTATTTTACCTTTAGTGTTACCACCCTCCTTTTCTCCTTTACCAAAGTTTTCTTTTAGGACAAAAACAAAAACAAACAAAAAGGGGTCCCTTTGCTTTATTTTATATAGAATAAAGCTGCCCTAAAGGATAGAGTCCTTTTGCTTTATTCTATAAAGCTGAGGGGGGGGGGGGGGGGGGGGGGGGGGGCATGGATAAAAGGTATGGAGTTAATTTATGTTATAAAATTTTAAACTGTGTATAGTAGGTTTGAAACAGAGAAGTGGAGGTTGTTTAGTATTATATTAGGGAAAATACCTAGTATTAGAGTTGGTATTAATAAAGTAAGTAGTAGCATAAATTCCCGTCTAGAAAGATCATTAGTTACAGGTAAATACACACTAAATTTACCATAAGAAATTCTATTGTAAAACCAAATACTGTAACAAGCGGATAAGAAAATACCTGTAGCACCTAAAGCACCTATAATAGGGTTTCTTTGGAATACTCCAGCTAAAGTTAAGAATTCACCAGCTCAATTTAGAGTTAAAGGTACGGCCATGTTAGCTAAAGTAAATACAAAGAACATAATAGTAAATAAAGGCATAGTTAAAGCCATACCTCTGAAATAATTAATAGTTCTAGTGTGGTACCGGCTATACAGAACTCCCCCTACACAAATGAATAGAGCGGGACTAACAAAACCATGAGCTATACTTAAAAGTAAAGCACCTTCAATCCCTTGTATATTATTTGAGAATAGACCTAATACAACTACTCCCATGTGCCCAATAGAACTCATAGCTACGATACCTTTAAGATCCGTTTGTCTAAGTGTGGCTAAAGAAGCAAAAATTAAAGTAACAACAGCAATAGTTTGTACTAAAGGAGAAAAATAGTGTGTAGCATCAGGTAATATTGGCAATAGTATTCTAAGGTAACCATAAGTAGCTAATTTTAATATAACCGAAGCTAAAATAATACTTCCCCCTAAAGGAGCGCTAGAATGTGCTCAAGAAAGCCAAATATGAAATGGAAACAGTGGAGTTTTAAAAGCAAAACTTATAAAGAAAGCTAATCATAACCATTTTTGACTCTCTAAACTAATTTCCTTTAAGGATATAAGTTGCATATCTGTTGATCCATAGTTGTAGTAAATAACCATAATGGCTAGTAACATTCATAAAGAACCAAAAAGAGTATATAAGAACAGTAAAAATGAGGCTCTAATTCTAGAGTAACCAGCTCCCCATATACCAATAATTAAAAATAAAGGTATTAATACACTTTCAAAGAAAACATAGAAAAGTAATAAATCTAATACCACGAATACAGCTATTTGTAAGGTTTCTAAAAGTAAAAATGAAATAAGATAAAACTTTAAGTTTTTTTCTATATCATCCCAATTAGATAAGATACAGACTGGTGTTATAAATGTTGTTAACAGTACAAAGTATAAAGAAATTCCATCTATACCCACATAAAAGTGTAAAAACGGAAGAGATTGAAGAATCTCCGGAGTTGCTATATTTTGTGTTAACAGACTAGTTATACCACTGTATTCTTCAACATACTGGTACTGAGAGGTGCTAGAATCAAATTTAATTCAGAGTACTATTGAAACGAGTAAATTTACTAGAGAAGTAAGCAAAGCTATTTGTTTCATTCTTAGTCCAGAATCTGATGGAGCTGTAGCATTTACAACTTCATTTTGGACAGTTGCTTGCACACTGTTACTGTTATCTCCTTCTAGATGCCAAACCACATTTGGCTCATTTATTTGAGTTGCAGAATCTAAACTAGATCCATCTGCTACCTTAATTTCCGCTGTATTTGCAGCAGTTGCAGTAATGGCCCCTGTATCTTTAAAAGGTATTAGACATAAACACCCTATTACTGGGATAATAAGCAGTAATGTAATCATATTTATTTATTTAATTAAATTAAAATTATTTTTATTTTATTTTTTTTGACTATTATTAGTTAAAAAATAGTGTAACCTGTAAGGTTAAATGTGACAACTTGAAGTAGCTGACTTTTAGTTTTCTTCTCCCTACATCCTTTAGTTCCTACCGCCCTAAGCTTTATTCTATATAGAATAAAGCAAAAGGAGCCCCTGAAGGAGCCCTTTTCCACTTTTACTAATTACTTATTTATGTTGTCAGCTTTCCTTCAACCGTATTATCCTAACACCCTGGACTATATTTAAGTTAAAGGAAGTAAAGGGCAGGGTAAAGGGCTGGGGTCCTTCCAACTTAAAGGAAAGCAGCTCTATAGTAAAAATAAAGTTGCTAGACAGGAGGGACGCTCTTTTAAAGGAATGGGTTGACTTTTTCTCCTTTTTGTTCAGCTTTATTTTATTTAATGAACCTAAAAAAAAGGAAAATAGATACAGCAGCTTTATTCTATTTAGAATAAAGCAGATGAAAGCAGGGCCCCGGGCTTTTTGTTTAGATACGGTAGTAAACAAAAATGGGAAGAGAGTTATTCTTTTTTTATGTAGCCTAGATTTATAACCTATTTACCTTTGCTTTATTAATTTAGTTTAAAAATAGGCAGATTAGTCCTAAATTTTCCTGAGGTTTAAGGTATAGGATTTTTGTTTTTGGTGTGAATACAATACAAGAGTTAAAGGCTGCTTTATTTCTTTTAACTAGACCTTTAGCTTAACCTACTTTGTCCAGCCTTTTACCTCCCGCTCTGTTCCATCAGTAATAAGGCTTAGGGTTTAAGGAAATAGGGTAGGCGGCTATCAACCACTTACCTAAACCTTTGGAAAAAGGTAGGCGAGGGCTGCTGAAAAAAAAAAGCAAAGGGGCCCTTTTGCTTTATTCTATATAGAATAAAGCTGAGAGCGGGGGCTGGGGATATACTTTTTGTTTTTCTGGTCAGAGTTAAGGCAAGGTTCTATAAGACAGCTTATTGTAAAAGGGTAGATTTAAATAAAGCAGGTTGTAAAGAGAGATGCCATCTTTACTGCACACGTTTATTTTTTTTTTTTACTTTAACTTCTACTCTCACTTTGTCTCGTCCACCTACATCCCTCCTTTTTGCTTTATTCTATATAGAATAAAGCTGCTAAAGGAGGGACATGGTAGAGACTCAAGGAGAAAGAGGGTGCTGCTTAAATTAGAATAATCTAAGCTGATGGAGTAGCCTTGTCCCTGTGGATAGCATAGGCTATCAATAGTGGAAATTACTTAAGCTAGAACAATTTAACCAAAAAAAGAGTATACGCTTCTTTTTTGTTTTTCTTTGATTCTTTTATCGCCCCTCCCTCCTTTAGGGGTCCTTTACTCCTAACGCCCCCTTCTCTTTTAGCAGCTTTAATTAAAAAAAAAGGCAGAAGCAATAACTAAAAAGTAAAGAGAGGAGCTAAAGGATGGAGGGGTCCTTCCAGTCCTCCTTCTAGGCCTTCCACCCTGGAAGGAGCCCAAGCTTTAGTCTTTCTAGATTAAAGCAAGGGCTCCTTTTGCTTTATTATATAAAGCTGAGGGGGGGGGGGTAAAGTTTAAAAATTAAATGCCCTAAACATCTGGGGAATACTAATAAGGCGCTATGTCAAATGCCACTAAAATACTAGGCACTAATATAGTTAAAGCAATGGCAACGGGTAAAAGACCAGTCCAACAAAGTAAGATTATTTGGTCATATCTTACCCTAGGTAAAGTGGCTCTAAACCATACGAAGAGGAAACAAAAAAGACAAGTTTTTATACCTAATATAATACTTTGTAGATTGAAGAAAGTATCATTAACAAAGAGTTCAGGCATTAACCAACCACCCATAAACAGGATGGCACTTAAAGTTGACATTAGTACGATTGAGCAATATTCTCCTAGGAAGAAAAACACGAAGATAATTGAAGAATGTTCTGTGAAAAACCCAGCTACTAATTCAGATTCAGCTTCTTGCAGATCAAATGGAGTTCTCGCTGTTTCTGCTAGTATCGATATAAAGAAAATAATGAAAACAGGCAATAAAGGAACTATGAATCAAATAGACTGCTGGTTTTCAATAATTGTTGTAAGATTAAATGAACCAGTAAGTAATATAACTATTATTACAGCCGTACTTAAGATTAATTCATAACTAATCATACTTGCTGTTGATCTTAGACTCCCCAAGAAAGCATATTTGGAATTAGCACTTCACCCAGCAAATAATACTCCGTATATACCTAAAGAAGAAAGAGCTAAAGTATATAATAAACCTAAGGAGAAGTCAGATAAAACTAATCCTTCACCAAAGGGTATAACTCCTCAACCTAATAAGCTAAAAATTAAAGTCATCATAGGAGCGAGGTAGAATAGAACTTTATTAGCTTGAGCGGGGACAATTGTTTCTTTAACCACTAACTTTAGAGCATCACTGAATGGTTGAAGAACACCAAATAAACCTACGACATTGGGACCAGTTCTACGCTGCATTGAAGCTAACTGTTTCCGTTCAATAAGAGTCATAAAAGCAATAGCCAATAACATGGGAACTAGTACTAGTAATACCTCTAATAAACTAAAAAGTGTATTTAACATGTAAATTTTTATGTTGTTTTATTTTTGTTTTGTTTTAGATATGTGTCATTAAACTATTTAATCTGCCTGCCTCTCTATATAAAAAGAGAGCCTAGGACCAAGGTTCTTAATTGGTTTGGGAGCTATACCCTGCTTTCCTCTGCTTTATTCTAAAGTAGAATAAAGCTGCTGCTTTATTCTAGCTAGAATAAAGGTACAGCAGGAATGGTTCAGCAGCTTAAATGACTCTAATACCCTTTCCTTTATCCCTGAAGGACCCCAGCCCTTTACTTAAAGGAGCTGCTTTATTCTATATAGAATAAAGCTGAGGTAAAGGAAAGCAGCTACAGAACTAAGTTAAGCAGCTGGAATTATAAGTTTTAGTTTTGAATGCTAGCTACACGAATTTTAATTTAGTTTCTGCCCTTATATCAGCTTCTCATGGACCCAAAACTTTAAGTTAAAGGAAAGAGGGTCCACGCCCTCTCTATATAGAATAAAGCAAAAGGACCCCACCTTTTTATTACTTGGAGCTCTTAGCGCCCAACCTTCAGCTAAGTTAAAGGAAGTAGCTGCAGCAGCTTAAATTATCCTAAATTAAACGGGGTTTTTTTAGGTGAGTATTTTTGCCTGTATTGGGTATAAGGGTTGGAGGGAAGCAAACAAAAAGGGGCTGTTTCTTCAGTTTTAATATAACTAAGTAAAGGGTGGACGCCTTAAAGTATGGAAAGAAGAGTAGGCATGGACTAAACCATAATTGCAGCAATCTTTAGCTTAGCACAAAAATCTAAATTTCTAGGAGTAGAAATAAATCTGTGAAATTTGTGAAATTGGCCAATAAAAGCATAAGGATTACGATTAAAGGTTAGGGCTGATAATTCCTATTATTCGGCGATATATGCATTTTGTTTTATTACCATAACTTAACCCGTGGCTGCTTAAATTAAAATCATTTAAGCTCCCTTTCAGTTGGAAGCCCTTTACTTAAAAGGCTGCAGTGTTAAAGGAAAGGGGGTTACGATTTGTTACTTAATTTGATTATATACATTCTTGTAACTTGTTGAAGTGTAAATACAGGTAGGATGTATTTTGAAAAAACAAAGATAAGAGCAAGTAAAGTTAAGAATGAAAAAGATAATTGATTTAAAAAGTAAAAGGGTATTAATTGTGGCATTTTTAGATATAATAAATATAGGTACTCTAATAAAAAGAGCCGCACCTCTACATCAGCTTTATTCTTTCTAGAATAAAGCAGCTCAGCTTAAATGGTTTAATTTAAGCAGCCCTAGCTAGCACAATAGAAATTAAAGAACCTGGACTAAAAATTGGAATTTAATTTGGATTCCAGACTTTACCTAGGCCTTTTTTTGCGCGAGCGATTGTTGGTTTTTCGCGTTACCAGCCTCCCCTCCTTTAGCCCCCCGATTCTTCCCTTTATAGGGCCAGCTTTCCTTTATTTTCGAATAATAAGTTAAAGGGCTAGGTATTTATAAATATTTATATTTATTTATTTAATTTTATTTATATTTAAGCTTGGACAAAAGCAAAGGACCAGCTACCACTAGAGTTAAAGAGGAAAGACCGGCCTGGGTATTATAATCCAGCAGCTGCTATAATCCTTTAACTTAGCAGCGGAGAGTTTACAGTAAGGGAAGCGAGCAAGAAAAGTAAAAACCAAAATTAGAAGGGGGGATACTTAAAGTATCCGTGATCTAGCAGCGGGAGCAAATTAAAAAAAAAGTATTCAGCGTTTATAGTTGGACTAGGTTGATCCTTTTATACTATGATCCCCACCAGTATACGGATATAAATAGGAAAAGTCATACAACATCAACAAAATGTCAGTATAGTATAGCTGACTCAAAACCTAGGTGATGATTATCTGTTAAATGGTAAGATATGATCCGGAAGAAACCTACTAAAATAAATAGAGTTCCTACAATTACGTGTAGTCCGTGTAGACCAGTAGCTGCAAAGAAAACAGTACCGAATACTGAATCAGCTATAGTAAATCCTGCTTGTTTATACTCCACGTACTGTAAAGCTGTGAAAAGTAAAGCGAAAACTATAGTTAATAGAGTCCCGTATATAGCTCCCTTTCTATCCCCTTGTATTAAAGCATGATGAGCCCAAGTTATAAAGGCACCTGATGATAATAAAAGAATAGTATTTAGTAAGGGAATTGCAAAAGGATCTAGTGGTGTAATACCTACAGGAGGCCAAGAACTACCTAGTTCTATTGTGGGTGCTAAACTAGAGTGGAAATAGGCTCAGAATACACTTAGGAAAGCAAAAACTTCACTTACAATGAATAAGGCTACACCTAAAGTTAGACCTTTTCTAACTTCAAATGTGTGATGACCTAAATAAGTACCTTCAGTGATTATATCTCTGAACCATAGTGTCATACCCCCAGCTGTTAATAAGAACCCTAAAGATAATAATGTACCACCGTTAGCAAATCCATGCATATACAATACAGCTGATACAGTTAAAGTTAATAGAGCAAAACTAGTTAAGATGGGTCAAGGAGATGGTTCAACTAAATGAAATGGAAAGGCCTGGAAAGATCTTCGATCTACAGTTAAATTAGTCATTTTTTTTTACAATTTTTTTTTTATTTGTTGTTTTTTATATGAAAACAGTATACATCAATTTTTATTTTTAATTTAATTTTTGTTTTTATAAGTACTATTCCGTTCACCAGGGCGTTCTTATTTTTAAATTAAAGTCTATTCTAATGAATAGCAGGACCTAGATTAAAGCCCCAATTTGATTGCTTATAAGTAATAACTCTCGTTCATATCCATTCTTTCCCATCAATTTAATTAAGGAACAGAAAGATTTACGGTTTAACGTATGACTACTTTTAGTTTATGGTTTTTGTAAAAAACAAAAGACGCGCTTAATTAGAGAGTAGAGAAAGGCTATTTTAGTTTCCTTCTTCTTTCTTCTTTCTTAAATATTTAAGGGGACCTTAGGGCCAAAGACGAGCCAACTTAAATTAATTTTATTTCAGTAGCTGGTATAAATAAAACCTTTGTTTTCTTGCCAGCGCTTTGAGCAGCTATACTCTATTCCAGCGCCTTGCACAGGGAGGACAGAGGCTGTCCTCTTATCTCTCATAAAAAAAGAGGGTGCTGCTTTCCAGCCTTTAAGGTGTCCACCTTACCCTTACTTTTATAGGACCAGCTTAAGTTGGAAGGACCCAGCCCTTTAACTTAAAGGAAAGTTAAAGAGTATTAGAAAAATTTAAGCTGGGACAAGATATATGGGGCTGGTATTAGACTTATTTAAGCTGAAGGCCTGGACTAAATAATAGAGTTGTGGACTTAAATCACCAAAATTTTCTTTACTTTACTTCGATGAGTTATAACGGTTCTTTCACTATATTTCTGTCAATCATGTTGTATATTCCCCCTGAAGGAGTCATGGAAGGACCCTATCCTTTAGGGCAGCTTTATTCTATATAGAATAAAGCAAAAGGAGCCCCTGAAGCAGCTTTATTCTATACAGAATAAAGCAAAAGGAGCCCCTGAAGGTTACAGTTGCTCTGTGGCTATTTTTTATCTAAACCTAGCTTTGTCCCAAGCCTGGGCACATCCCTTATCTAAACCTAGCTTTGTCCCAAGCCTGGGCACATCCCTTACTCTATAGCTAAGGTATCTTATTCCCACTTCACTTTAGTAAAAAACATTATTCGAAATTAGCCTTCTAATTTGATAAGGGTTATCCACTATCTCCCTTAAAAGGAAAGTGGCCCTCTCCTCTATTGATTTTTACAGCTAAGTTTTGGAGCTGTTAGATCGAATATCTCTTGTTAAAGAGGGTTAATTTTTCGCTGAGTGAGGAGTCCAAAGGGTCCAAAGGGTCCAAAGGGTCCAAAGGGTCCAAAGGGTCCAAAGGGTCCAAAGGGTCCAAAGGGTCCAAAGGGTCCAAAGGGTCCAAAGGGTCCAAAGGGTAGCAAATTTTCTTGGCCCAGTTATGGTTAAATTAGTGGATAGTCCATCGTTCCTTTTAACATTTTAAATTTTTAATCTTTTTGTTATACTATTGATCAAGGAGCTTACAAACTCTCTCTTCTTCTTACTACTGCCTAGTTTTGCTTTATTCCAACCTTAATCCAGCACATGGTTACCCTTTGGAGCTGCTTTATTCTAGATAGAATAAAGCTGAGGGCTCCTTTAACTTAAAGTAAAGTTAGGGAGTTCTAATCTTTTAAGCAGGACAGCTACCCTAAAGGACAGCTGTTATAACTAGGCTAAATAATCTAAATCCAGAGAATTCTAATATCTAAATTAAGGGAATTTAACAGAGTCAATACTTGAGGTATTTGTTTAGAAATCCTGTATTTAGATAAAGATTAATAAGGTCCAAAAAAAAGAACCAGAAATTGTACATAATTTAAGAATGTAAAGTAGATATATTCTATATATTTGTATTTAGAGAAAATAAAGTTACATTTTTAAGATAAACAGAACGACGGTTAAAAACTGCATGTAAATAGAATAAATTATAAGAAAATGGGGGTTAGCTGCCCTAAAGGCTTGTTTGATTATTGTTTACTTCCTATGGTTAAGTAGAAGTTTTCCGATTTAGTCCTTTAGTCCCTTGGAGACTGACTGGAAGAATTTGTTGTTGCCCGAGTGATTGTGAACTTAAGAGCACCTGAACCAATTTCATACACAAATCCAATAGTTAAAATACTAAAGAATAGGATTACAATTCAGAAACCATAAGAACCGATTTGGTATAAAGTGGTAGCGAAAGGATAAATAAGAACCAATTCTAAATCGAACACAAGGAATAAAATAGCTACAACATAGAATTGTATTGAGAAAGGTGATCTAGTCTGTGGTATAGCAGAGAATCCGCACTCATAAGCAGTAATTTTTTCAGAGTCAGGTCTATGAACAGCAAAAACCAGATTTAAAGCTAATAAAATCATAGTTAAAATAGGTACAAAAATAAATAAAATTAGTAATGTATTCATAAAATTAAATATTAAAAATAGTTAAAGCTAGAAGGTGTGTGCTATTTAATATGATAGATGGATTAATAATGAATAATAAAATAGTTAAAGTTAAAGCACTAATAGTCATACTGTGTATATTAGTAATATTTACATTATCTGTTACCCTTATCGCTGCAATGTTGCTGTCAACAACTTCTTTATTAGTTTTAACTAAAGACTCGGTAGGGAAATGAATTACTTTAATAATTTGTAGATAGTATGAAGTACTTATAACACTAACTAAAATAGCAATAATACTTAAAAAATAGTATCCGCTTGTTGTAGCAGAAAATAAAACTTGCTGTTTAGCAAAGAACCCCATTAGTGGAGGGATACCAGCCATAGAGAATAAACAAATAGCAAAGCTTAGACTGAGTACAGGATTGTAAATAAATTGTCCTTTTAATTCAGAAATATATTTAATATCTAAATTATTGTTTTTATAACTTCGATTATTTATTCCTTTATTTTTTACGTAAGCATTAATAGTGTATCCAAAAACTAATAATATCAAGAAGGTATTTAAATTAGTAATGGAGTATTGTACTAGATAGAAAATTAAAGACTCAATAGAAGATTCGGTATTAACAGCTAAAGCGAGTAACATGAAACCCACATGTGAGATTGTACTATAGGCTAGCAACCGCTTAATTTTATATTGAGCTAAACCTACAACTGTACCAATGATTAATGAAAGTAAAGAAGATATAAGGAATAAGTTCTTTAATACATTAATATCAGTTAATGAGGAAGATAAACTTAATGCGTTACCAGTTACAGGTAAGATCATAGATACTGATTCATTTAAAAGGCCACTATTTAATTCAAGTAAAAATACAACTATGGAAATTTTGGGCATAATAGTCAACCAAGTTGTAACCATGGTTGGTACCTCATCGTAAACATCAGGTGCTCAATTGTGAAATGGAGAAGCTGCTATTTTGAATAAAAATCCAGTGATTATTAAGGTTAAACCTAAGAGATATCCACCATTTAAATTGCTTGAACCTATATGATTTGAAATTTCGGATGAAACTAATTCAGGTGTTGCTGAAATTAAACTGTAAATAGATTCTAAATTAGTTAGACCAGTATAAGAATATATTAAACCAGCGCCTAATAGGATAAAACATGAAGAAAGACCACCTAGTAAAAAGTATTTTAAACCTGCAGATGTTGAAGATTCGGAATCTCTATATATTGTTGCTAAAAGGTAAACAGCAAATGATTGTAATTCTATGCTTAAATACATAGAGACTAAATCAGAGCTGCTTATCAATAAAGAACCACCGAGAGTTGTAAACAATAAAAGTAAAGAATATTCGGAGAGCACAGGCTCAGACCGAGGGTCTACTTCTACTGCTTTTACTTGTACTCGGCCTACAGCTAGATCTGTATCTGAATCTGAATCTAATTTCAAGTTAGGCTGCTGCTGGTTGTTATTTGGGGCCAGCTCAAGTTTTTTACCTGAGGCTATTGCTGACTTACCAAATTTTGGAGTTCATGGCATAAGTATAACGGCACCTATTATATAGATAAAGACATCTATACTTTGAGAGAGGGGGCTCACCAGATATAATCCACTATATAGACCTATTCCCGATCCTAGGCCTTCAATAGATAAAACATTGAAACTAAGAAAGGCAGAATATAGGAAAAATATAGAAGTTAGTCTGCTGAAAAGGATTGGACTCATTTTTGTTTTTACACTTTGTAGCGATATAGCTACGATTAAGGTTAGTATTGTTATTGTTATCATTCAGCAAAATCTTATATTTCTGTTTTTTGGTTACTGTCGCTATTATCTTTAAGGCCTCAAAGATTATATTTTTTTTGTGTACTCCTTTTAGAGATTTTTATTTTTATTTTTTGTCTCTTTTCTTTTTTGGATACTCTCGCTTTTCTCCCCTTTTTGGTTTTGCGCCCTCAACTTTATTCTTTCTAGAATAAAGCAGCTATACCCCTAAAGGATAGGAGAGCTATTACATTTTCTACCAAAGAAAACAAGGGGCTCCTTTTGCTTTATTCTATATAAAATAAAGCTGCCCTAAAGGCTAGGGTCCTTTTGCTTTATTCTATATAGCAGAAGGGGGGGGGGGGGGGAGAAAAAAAAAATGTGATTGATGAATATTTTTGTTTTTTTTTTTTATTAATGAAAAGAGGGGGGGGGGGGGGGGGGGAAGCAAAGAAAAGCTGGACCTTTTCCTTAAAGTACAAGGCAATCTTTAGGTACAGAGGGTAAAGTAAAGGTGAGGCGGGTTAAATTATAATCGTTTAAGCTTAACTGGAGAGATTAACGCGGGCAGGTGGGTTATATCGGCAGCGATATTATTCTATAAGTCTTATTGGTTTTTAAGAGGATTGCTTTTAATCAATAAAATCTGTTTACCTTAATTCTTTTTGAATACCATGACCCAGCCAAACTCTTATACTGAAGGCACCTTTTTTATTTTTGCCTGTATAAGTTGAGCAGGTAACTAAATTTAATTTAGTTATAGAAACACCTCCTTTATTTGCCCTTCTAACCGTTCTTTTGGGAACTACCCTTTGTTTAGCCAGTCGACCCGACACTCTAAACTTAATACCTGTTAATATTGAAGCAGTTTTAAGGTCTTTAGGTGCTACGGCTCCAGATACAGGCTTAGAAGGAGAACTAGTTAAATCAGATAACTGTTTAGATGCTGGTCCAATGGATGAATTTTGGACAACCGCTGTTAATTTATCTTGAACTATTGCATTTCTAAATAACACTTTTTTTATTCTACCAAAACTTTGATATCTACCATTAATTCCAATATATTGGGCTAGTATATTGCTATCGTGGTAAGGAAATCTTACTCGCGCAATATCTAATTCAACGTTTGTACTTAAATATCTAGACAATAGTATAACTAGTGACTTCAATTTGGCTAATTCGGATTTTGTAAAGCTTTGATCACGTAATGGAACGTTACCGCTTTTTTTTTTTGATCAAGAACTCGTAGGATTATTAGATAGAACAGATACACTGTTAGGGTTAGCACCAGCGCTTAAATTAAGAGGATATGACTTTTGGTTCGAAGACTCGGCCGAAGACTCGGGCGAAAGGGCGGGCACAGGACCGGTAAGGAGAGAAACTTCTGAGACTTGTACGGGTTCAACTGAACTAAGTTCAATAGCAGATACCGGTGGATAGGGGCTCATATATACAACTAAAGATATCTTTACATTGTTAGAGTTAATATCGTAAACTGGTTTACTTATTAAACACCCTAACTTAAGAAAAGAGGCTGTAAGTATTCGATAAACCCCATCACTTCAACCTGGTCCAAAACTCACTGCATTTTTTTTATTATAGAAATAAGCAGTACTTTGATTATTTATATCGGATGGTTTTGAAATACTCATATACTTTGTTAAGTTATTTATCATTTTTTGTTTTTATTATTGTTTTTTACCAAAGGGTATTTGTTTATTTACTAACTAAATGCCGTTACTACCTTCTTACTGGAGGTACACAATTAAAGATAGCTGTTTACCAGCCCTTTTGCATATAGTGTTTAATTGTTATTACTCCCCTGCGCTTAACCTATTCTAATACCCTTCCCTGGACCCAGCCCTTTAAATTAAAGGGCTGGGTCCAGGAAAGTAGGTCCTCTACTGACTCAATTTTGCCTTTTGCCCTACATTTTTAAGTGTAAAGAGCGAAAAGATACAAAAAGCACCTAATGGAAGGTATTCCTTTGAGAGGTTTTACGCGAGTGAGCACAGTAAATATCTTGCGCCGTTTGCTTTTAACTAATAATTTAATCTGTATCTGTTTTTTTAATATATAGTTAACAGTATATAGATTAAGGTTAAAGTTTGTTTGATTAAATTTAAATTTAGCTAATAAACTTTCAAAGAACTAATTTTACAATATAACTTTTATTATTTTTTTATATTTTTTACTAGTTTATCTAAAATAACCGAAGAAGGGAATTGAACCTTTATTCTACCGTCATGAGTGGTAAGTTTTAACCATTTAAACTACTTCAGCTACTATGCTTTAAGGAATCTCACTCTATTATTACCACTTTACCAATAAGACATTCTTTACACTTAAAGGTGGTATTTAATACTATACCCTCAGCTTAAAGGATTAGCATACCCAGGCCGGTCTTTCCCCTTTAACTTAAAGGAAAGCAGCCCCTCCCCCTTCTGCTTTATTCTAGATAAAATAAAGCTGGGGTCCTTTTGCTTTATTCTATATAGAATAAAGCTGAGTGGAAGGAGCCCCTGAAGGAGCCCTATACGCACTGGGCAGCCTTTTACCTAGATCCGACCATCGAACTGCCCACACTTGTTAAGGTTTTTTTTGTTTTAAGGACAAAAGGAGAAAATAAACCAACATCTGCAGACCTAAACTGTATAAATAAAGGTAGCATATGCCGAAGGGCACATAGGTTTAACTTAATTGGGCTTTAAGGGAAGGGCTAGGACATACAAAAATAAGAATTTAAACTTAAAACTCATTAAGATTAAGCTGCAGCAGCCTTATGGCCAGGGCCCATTTGATGCTTAGATACGAGTAATCAGAATCGAACTGATGTATTCTACTTGGAAGGTAGGAGTTTTAACCACTAAACAATACTCGTTTCCAAATTTATTTTTTGTTTTGTTTTTTT
>Ga0247817_10000325_pt1 | contig 28271 bp, 27 predicted proteins | sample UWRJL212509R1_FD_178010 | JGI IMG/M metagenome (GOLD analysis project Ga0247817, IMG submission 178010) | Plant litter microbial communities from Arlington Agricultural Research Station in Wisconsin, United States - UWRJ-L212-509R-1 | ecosystem: Environmental > Terrestrial > Plant litter >...
CATGAGCACGGGGATGAACGGAATGAACACGAGGGAGGTGCGGTAGCGGGCATCCCTCGCCCAGTAGGTCATGGTGCGCGCGGCGATGGCACCCGTCGGCGTGCGGGCGAACCAGTCGAACCAGCCGAGGCCGGCGTAGGTGCGAGCGTGCGGCTGGAGCGCCGGCGTCGTGAGCATGGCCCCGACCAGCACGCGCCAGAGCAGGGCGAGCACGAGAATCCAGCCGGTGGCGATCGCGAGCTTCGCGAGGGCTGCATTGAGATCACCGGATGCCGCGTCAGCGGGGATCGCCCATGCTGCGGCGAGGGGTGTCCAGCTGACGACGTCAGCGATGTCGCCGAGGAGCACGAGGCCGCGGTGTTCCCAGTCGATCGTCGCGAGCACGATGATCACCGGTGACAGCGCGATCGCCGCGACGATCGAGATGATCGCGGTGAGGTCACGCGCGCGACGCGTGGAGAACAGGAACGCGGCGAGCGACGTCGAGATACGCGACGAGAGCAGGCAGGTGACGATGATGAGCACGAAGGCGAGGATCGCGAGGAGTTCGCTCAGGCCGTCCCGGCTCCAGGTCACGAGCTGCGCGAGCGCGATGACGGAGATGACGAGCGCCGGGATGCTGACGATGGCGCCGATGATCAGCAGTGCGGAGAGCTTCGACGTGTTGATGCCGAACAGGCCGAACTTGCGCGGGTCGAGCGGGTCATCCAGCCCGAGAGCGAGCGGGAGCGTTGTGAACAGGAAGACGATGATCGCACCCATGACGATGACCGTGTCGCGCGCGATGTCGACCTCGACGAGTCGCAGCTCGAAGAGGCTCGCGACGATGATGGCCGCGGTGCCCACACCGTAGAAGAGTCCGACGACCAGTCCGAGCACCTGCCACGGGTGGCGGCGGAACGAGTTGGCGAGAAGAGCGAACTTCAGTCGGAGAAAGTGTGCAACCACTCCATGCCCTCCGCTGCCTTGCGACCGCCGGCGAGTTCGACGAACTTCTCCTCGAGGGTCTTGCCTGCGGTGACCTCCGCCATAGTGCCCTGCGCGAGGACCGCGCCGTTGACGATCACGGCGACCGAGTCGCAGACGCGCTCGATGAGGTTCATGGTGTGGCTCGAGATGATGATGCTTCCGCCGGCCGCCACGTACTTCTGCAGGATGTCGATGACGTTGGCCGCCGAGACGGGGTCGACCGATTCGAACGGCTCGTCGAGCACGAGCAGGCGCGGCGAGTGGATCATGGCCGCGGCGAGCGCGAGCTTCTTCGTCATACCGGCCGAATAGTCGGTGACGAGACGGTTGAGGGAGTCCTCGAGACCAAAGGCCGAAGCGAGGTCGGCAGTGCGGATGCGGATGGTCGCCTTGTCGAGACCGCGCAGCACGCCCGCGTAATAGAGCAGCTGAGCGCCGGTGAGGCGGTCGAACATGCGGAGGCGGTCGGGAAGCACGCCCATCTTGCGCTTCGCAACGACCGGATCGCTCCACACGTCAGCGCCGTGCACAGTGACGGTTCCCGCATCGGGGCGGAGCAGGCCGGTCACCATCGACAGGGTCGTGGTCTTTCCCGCGCCGTTGGGCCCCACGATGCCGAAGAAGGAGCCGGTGGCGATCTCCAGGTCGATGCCTGCAACAGCGGTCTTGTCGTCGAAGCGCTTCACCAGGCCGGTGATCTTGAGCACGATGTCGCGGTCCTCATCGGGATCCGGCTCGACGATCGGCTCGACCACGGGGCGGGTCACCCGCGCTTTACGCGGCTTGCGGCCGGTGCTCTTCGCCTCGTCTACGACAGGCGTTGCGTCATCCGCCACGTCGGCAGGTGACAAAACGTCGTTCAGGTCGGTCTCGGAGTCCACCGGACAACCGTACCAATGCTCACGGCCCGCGCCTGCAAGACTTGACGAATGGCCCGGCTTGCATCACGAAACGACAACAACCGTGCCGTATACATGGAGTTTTGAGGTGCCGTCGGTAGGGTTGGCGAAGCACAACGGTGTGTCGCATACCCCCCTCGTAGGTGAACAACAGGCGAACTTCTTCTAAGTCGCCCGCCACAGGGGTCTAGATTTCACAGTTGAGGAGACACATCGTGACTACACAGATTGTCATTCTGGCCGCCGGAATGGGCAGCCGTCTTGGACGTTCGCTTCCGAAGCCGCTCACCGAGCTCGCCGACGGCCGCACCATCATGCAGCAGCAGTTCGACAACATCCACCACGCGTTCGGCAAGAACGCCCAGGTGACTGTTGTTGTCGGCTACAAGCTCGAGCACATCATCGAGGCCTTCCCGCAGGCCAACTTCGTCTACAACGAGCAGTACGACCAGACGAACACCTCGAAGAGCCTCATGCGCGCCCTCCAGGCATCCGCTCCCGGCGGCGTGCTCTGGATGAACGGCGACGTCGTCTTCGACCCCGAGGCTCTCGAGCGCGCAGCGAAGATGGTTGCTCGCGACCAGTCCTTCGTCTCGGTCAACACCGCGAAGGTTTCCGACGAAGAGGTCAAGTACACGACCGATGCAGAGGGCTACATCAAGGAGCTCTCCAAGCAGGTCAAGGGCGGCCTCGGCGAGGCTGTCGGCATCAACTTCATTTCCCGCGACGACAAGGCTGTGCTTCTTCGCCAGCTCAAGCGCGTCGGCGACCAGGACTACTTCGAGCGCGGCATCGAGCTCGCGATCGAGCAGGACAAGCTCCTCATCGAGCCGGTCGACATCTCCGACCTCTACGCCGTCGAGATCGACTTCGCAGAAGACCTCGAGCGGGCGAACCTTTTCGTCTGATCCACACTTCGCTGACAGCGCCCCTGCCTCACGGCGGGGGCGTTGTCGCGTCTGTACCCAGTACTGGTGAATAGAATGACTCCGTGACCACAGCCGTACCCGAACGTGATGCCTGGTCTCCTCTGGCGCGCTACCGTCACACCCTGCTGCTGCTGACCACACGCGACCTCAAGGTGCGGTACTCGACATCCGCCCTCGGGTATTTCTGGTCGATTCTCGACCCGCTCGTCATGTCGGGCATCTACTTCTTCATCTTCACCGTCGTCTTCAAGCGGGATGTCGGCGAAGACCCGTACATCGTGTTCCTGCTCACCGGGCTCCTGCCGTGGATGTGGTTCAACGGCGCGGTGTCCGACTCGACGCGCGCGTTCATCCGCGGCGCCAAGCTCATCCGCTCGACGAAGATCCCGCGCACGATCTGGGTCTCGAGCCTCGTGCTCTCGAAGGGCACGGAGTTCATCGCGAGCCTGCCCGTTCTCGCGCTCTTCGCGATCTTCACGGGGGCCGTGCTGCACTGGCAGGCCGTGTTCTTCATTCTCGGCGTGGCGATCCAGGCAGTCCTCACGATTGGCATCGGACTCATCGTCGCGCCGCTCGTCGTGTTCTTCCGCGACCTCGAGCGTGCCGTCAAGCTCGCACTCCGCTTTCTGTTCTACGCGTCGCCGATCATCTACGGCGTCACCGACCTCCCGGCCGAACTGCACTTCTGGGCAGCATTCAACCCGCTCAGCGGTGTCTTCTCGCTCTACCGTGCCGCGTTCTTCCCCGATCAGCTCGACTGGTTCACCGTTGCCGTCGCCGCAGCGATGAGCGCCGTGCTCCTCGTCGTGGGCGTTCTCGTCTTCAAGCGCAGCGAGCGCGCCGTTCTGAAGGAGATCTGATGACCGAGCCGGTTATCACAGTCACGGATGCGGGCATTCGCTTTCGCCGCAACCGCCGCAGCCGTCGCAACTTCAAGGACCTCTTCGCCGGCCGCAACCGCCGCACCCTCTCGAGCGAGTTCTGGGCACTGCGCAACGTGAGCTTCACGGTGCAGCCGGGCGAGGCCATCGGCGTCGTCGGCCGCAACGGCCAGGGCAAGTCGACGCTGCTCAAGCTCGTCGCCGAGGTCGTGCTGCCCGACGAGGGCAAGGTTCTCGTGCACAAGGGCGTCGCTCCCCTCATCGAGATCACCGGCGGCTTCGTCGACGACCTCACCGTGCGCGACAACGTCTACCTCACCGCTGGCCTCCACGGCATGAAGAAGAGCGAGATCGCTGCGCGCTTCGACGAGATCATCGCGTTCGCCGAGATCGGCGACTTTCTCGACACCCCCTACAAGCACCTCTCGAGCGGGATGAAGGTGCGCATCGCGTTCGCCGTCATCTCCCGCCTCGAGGAGCCGATCATCCTGGTCGACGAGGTGCTCGCCGTGGGCGACAAGGGATTCCGCGACAAGTGCTACAAGCGCATCGAGGAACTCCTCGCGGGAGGCCGCACCCTGTTCTTCGTCTCCCACAACGAGAAAGACCTGAGAAGGTTCTGCACACGTGGCCTCTACCTCGATAAAGGCCAGCTGGTTCTCGACGGTCCGATAGATGATGTCCTCGGTAGGTATAACGACGACTACGGAGTGTAAGCATGGCTGAACTGACCCCGACCAACCGGATGGTCGTGAGCGGGATCGACAGGCTCCTCACCGTGCAGCGCCCCGTCGTGCTCGCCCACTTGCGCGCCATCCGTGCGGGCAAGCCGGATGCCACGCCGGAACAGGTCATCCGCACCCTCGAGCGTCGATACCTCACAGCTGTCACCACGGGCGGAGCACTCGTGGGCGCGAGCGCCGTCATCCCCGGAGTCGGTGTCGGTGCGTCCCTCGCCCTCTCAACCGTCGAGACGGGCGGTTTTCTCGAGGCGAGCGCACTCTTCGCCCAGTCGGTGACCGAGGTGCACGGCATCGCCATCGACGACCCCGACCGGGCTCGCGCGCTCGTCATGACCCTGATTCTCGGCTCCGCGGGCACCGACCTCGTCAAGCAGCTCGCCGGCGAGGTCGCCGGCACCGGGCCGGGCCGCAGCGCGTTCTGGGGCGAGACGCTCACCAAGAGCCTGCCGAAGGCCGCGATGGGCAAGATCGCCGACCAGATCAAGAAGACGTTCCTCAAGCGGTTCGGCGTGACGCAGGGCGCGTCGTTCGTCGGCCGCGCCATCCCCTTCGGCATCGGTGCCGTCGTCGGCGGCACCGGCAACCACCTGCTCGGTCGCCAGATCGTGAAGTCGGCACGCGAGGCATTCGGCCCGCTTCCCGTCACGTTTCCCGAGGCGCTCACTCTTCGGGTGCGCGAGCCGCGGATTCCGCTGCGCGCCCGCCGCGAGGCACGGCGCGCAATCGAGGCAGCGCCCACGCCCTCAGCCCCTGCTTCGGACGACCCCGAGCTCTAACCGACGAGCAGGCGGCGGAGCGCGGCATCCGAGCTCCCCTGCGTGTTCTCGATGGTGCGACCGCGCTTGTACAAGCTCACGATGCGCGGGTCGACGTAGCTCTTCTTCGCAATGGCCGGGGTATTGCCGAGGGCGTCGGCCGCATCGCGCATCGCCTGCGCGAGCGCACGCTGGCGGCCGGTACGGGTGCGCTCGGGGCCGTGTGCCGCGAGGCTCTCGGCAGCGGCGATCGTGCCGCGCAAAGTGCGGAAGTCCTTCGCGGTGAACTCGCCCCCGGTGCACTCGCGCACGTAGTCATTGACTTCGTCAGCAGCGACCGGATGCCAGTCGTCGCCCTCTTTCCAGGCGAGCAGCCGCGCGTTCGGCCCGCGGCGTTTGAGCGAGCGGATGACCGAGGCGAGGTCTGCGTCGGTGATCTCCGAGCTCCACTCGTGGCCGCTCTTCGCCGGAAAAGCCAGGGCGATGGTCTGCCCGCTGACCTTGGCGTGCGAGCACAGCAGGGTCGAGAGTCCGTGGCTGCCATTGGTCTGGGCGTAGCGCTCAGACCCGATGCGCAGGGCGCCGGTGTCGAGCATGCGAAAGGATGCCGCGAGCGCCCGCTCCCGCGTGAACCCGGTCGAGCGCAGGTCGCGCGTGACCGTACGGCGGGCGCCGGGGAGGGCCGCGGCGAGGTCGAGTGCGCGGTTGAACTTGGCTTTGTCCTTCGTCTCGCGCCACTGCTCGTGGTAGATGTACTGGCGTCGACCCGCATCGTCGACACCGGTCGCCTGAATGTGGCTGTTGGCGTGCGGTGCGATCCAGACATCCGTCCAGGCCGGCGGGATCACGAGAGCCTCTGCTCTTTGCCGGTCGGCCGCGGTCAGGTTCTTTCCCGTGAAGCCGCCGTCGGGCGTGCGGGTGAATCCCGGCTTGGCGAGGTTGCTGCGGCGGAGTCGTGGCATGCCTTCGACGCTACGCGCCGTTGTGCTCGAGTGACGGGCTATTGACTCCTCTCCTCCACAGTGGCAGCGATTTCGCGGCTTTCACGAGGCATCGGACGTGCTACTTATAGTGCTCCCATGACAGCCCCCTACCGCGTTCCGCTCCGCGTCCACCGAACGGATGCGCCTCCCGTCTACCGCCTCGTCAACACAAGCACCGAGGTGCTCACCGGCGTGCGCGTGCTCCTGCTCGGCACCGGCCTCATGCTCCCGGTGTCCCGATGGCGGCTGAAACCCGGAGCCTCGCTCACCGTCATCGTCCGCGGCTCCGACCTCGCGCGCTCGAGCGTGCTGGTCGTGCGGTGGTTCCGGCCGAATGGCGAGGAGTACCTGTGGCGGGTGAGCTTTTAGGCGTTGTGCAACTTGTGGGCTCTTGAGGTATCTAGTCGTTCTCCGACGGCATCGAGTCTTCGTCCTCGTCAGCATCGAAGGGGTCGGATTCGCTCGTGCGCTTGTCACCGGAGTGGATCGCCTCGTTGCGGTTCCACTCGGCGATGAGCTGCTCGACGGCGGCGTGGAACCTCTCGGTCGCGGCGCCCGGCGTCGTGTCGCCGAAGTGGCGCTTGACCCAGAACTCGAGGGAGGCGCGTGCCTCCTCGGAGTGCTGCACGCGGTCCACGATCGACACGATGTCACCAGCGTCTGCGGCGTACAACCACTCGCAGGCGCCGAGGTAGCCGTTCTCGTCCACATCGGCGAGCTCGGAGACCGGGCGCGCCACGATGAGCGGCTTTCCCACGGCGAGGCGGTCGTAGACCATCGCGGAAACGTCGGTGATCGCGACATCCGCCGCCGCCAACTGCCAACCCAGCGTCGGCCCGTCGTCGAAGACGTGATGCGCGGTCGGGTCGCTCGCGTTCGCCGCGGCGATCGAGGCGATGATCTCCTGGTTGGCGGCGCGGTAGTCCTGGTCGATGACGCCGCTGCGCGGGTGCGGGCGGTAGATCACCCGGTGGGTGCCGGTGGAGAGAAGTGTGTTGACGAGTTCGACACCGTGTGACGCGATCGAGCCGTAGGCGGCCGCCTCGCGGTCACCCTCCCAGGTCGGGGCGTAGAGCACGACGGTGCGTTCATCGGGCGTGTAGGGCAGCTCCCCGGTGAAGTGGTCGGCCTGCGGTCGGCCGATCTGAATGGTCTTGCGGTCAACGTCGAAGTCCCACAGCTTGGCCGTGAGGCGATCACGCGCTGCCTCGCCCGCGATCAGGCTGTAGTCGTACGCCTTGAACTGGTTGGTCGTCATGTACATCTTGTCGCTCTCACCGTGGTTGATGAAAACGTGCCACATGCGGCCGTACCGGAACATCTGGAAGTTCTTGCTGTTCTGGTTCACGTAGAAGACGATCTGCACGTCGTTCTCCTGCACGAAGGCTTCGAGGTCGACGACTTTGCGCAGATAGAGGGTCGGCACCGGGGCTTCGTCCCACAGGCTCAGCGTCGTACCCGGCGAGCGCCCGATGATGGCAACCGGCCAGCGCTTGGCGAGCTCCGCGAGCGGCGCGTACCACTGGCGGATCTGGTACAGGTTGACGCGCGTGTCAGCGAAGTAGACGACGATCTTGATCTGGCCGGGTGGCGGAAACTCCATCACCTCGCCCCGCTGGAAAACTTCACGGCGGTTGCGACGGGATCGCAGAATATTGCGCACTACCCGTCGCGCTGAGTTCACATCGTTGAGCAGGCCCACCACCCGATTAAAGCAGTGGATGAGCCTCCACCCCTACCCTCGTCGACACCGTTACCCACCTGATACCGCACGGCCGCCCCTGTTACCCTGAACCGTGCCACAGTCCGCCCCACGGAACGCCTTCGCGCGGGCCAACGCGCGCAAGCTCCTCGCGCTCCCCGCCTACGTCGCGGGCGTCGCCGCGAGCCTCGTAGTTCCGCGCCGCAACGACCTGTGGGTCTTCGGGTGCGGCTCGGGTGTCGGCGAGGGCGCGCTCCCCCTGTTCCGCCTGGCCCAGGCGCCCGGGCGCTCCACGATCTGGCTCGCGAAGAACGACGAGGAGATCGCCGCAGCCCGCACGCTCGGCATCCCCGCAGTGCTCAAGTCGTCATGGCGCGGCTTCACCACGACGCTCCGCGCGGGAGTCATCGTCGTCACCCACGGGCTCGGCGACGCGAACCGGTACGCCACCCGCGGCGCGTTCGTCGTGCAGTTGTGGCACGGTATCCCGCTCAAGCTCATCAACCTCGACTCGCCGGTCACCTCGAGCAGCGGCAGCGGCGTGCTCTCCAGAATCCTGCAGCGGATGTACCGGCTCGCGGCATCCACGATCTCTGTCATGCCCGCCGCCTCCGAGGTTTCGGCCGCGCGCTTGCGTACGGCTTTCGGACTCGAGCCGAGCCGGGTCGTGGTCACCGGGGACCCCCGCGACGACATAGTCGTGACCTCGACGGCTGCCGAGGCTCGTGAGCGCCTGTTCCGAGCCCTCGGTGCCGAGGATTCCGGTGAGCGCATCGTGCTCTACGCCCCCACCTGGCGGGACGGCGCGCGCGACCCTGGCGTGCCGGAGCCGCACGAGTGGGAGCGCATCGCGAGCTGGCTCGACTCGACGGATTCGCTGCTCGTGGTGCGGCCGCATCCACTCGGCGTCGGCGACTACCTGACCGACGCGCCGGGAGTCGTACTGCTGCCGGCGAGTGCTCTCGGCGACGTGACGCCCGTGCTCCCCGCCGTCGATCTGCTCATCACCGACTACTCGTCGATCGCCTACGACTTCTCCCTCACCGGGCGCCCGATCGCCTTTCTTGCACCGGATCTCGAAGCCTACGAAGCAAGCCGCGGACTCTACGAGCCGTACCCGGTGTTCAGCGGTGGCACCGAGACCCGCTCGTGGACCGAACTGCTCAACCTGCTCGAGCCCGCCGACGACGCCAGGTGGGCGAGGCTGGCAGCCCACAGTGATTCGCTCGCTGAACACCACCATGCGTTCCGCGACGGCCAAAATACTGCAAGAGTGTATGCGGAGATCTCCCGAAGGCTGAAAGTACCCACAATGACGTCAACCCTTCCCGTTTCCACGACGGTGAGTGATGCAGTGATCGACTCGATCAGCCTGACGGCCGGCGACGAGCCCACCCTCGTTCTGAGCGGACTGCGCTCGGCCGGCGACCCCGGGGAGCTCACCCTCGTCGGCCCGCGCCTCGCACTTGCCTCGAGCGTCAAGCGCACCAAGTCGCGCTGGACCGCGACCATCCCTCTCCTCGTCTCGCGCTGGCAGGGTCCCGCGCTTCCGCCGCCCTCCGGCCGCTACGTGCTCGCGGCGTCGATCACGGCTGACGCACCCGACGGCACCCTGCTCGACGGGCTGTTCCGCATTTCGTTCGACCGCGTCGACGGCGCGCTCTTCGTCACGATCGCCGCGCCCCTCACCGACGGAGAACTCGGCCCGGCCAACCAGGCGCGCCTCGAGTCCGAATACCGGTCCGCACAGCCGGAGCCCGCCGACGCCGTCTTCTTCGAAAGCTTCTACGGGCAGAACGCCTCCTGCAACCCGCGCGCCATCGACCGCGCCATCGCCGAGCTGCGCCCCGCCACCGAGCGCTACTGGAGCACAGTGGATGCCTCGGTCGAGGTTCCCGAGGGCGCGATCCGCATCATCGAGGGCAGCGAGGAGTGGTGGCGCGTGCGCGGAGCCGCCCGCCTGCTCGTCGTCAACGACTGGCTCCGCAAGCGCTACAAGAAGCGCCGCCACCAGAAGGTGCTCCAGACCTGGCACGGAACCCCGCTCAAGAAGATCGCGCTCAGCCGCCCCAATGTCGGGTTGCGCACGCGCATCGCCACGGTGCTCGAGCGTGCGCGCTGGGATATTCTGCTCGCGCAGAACCCGCACTCGGCCGCAATCCTGCGCAAGGCGTACGCGTTCTTCGGCCCCGTGTGGGAGGAGGGTTACCCTCGCGATGACGTTCTGGTCGACGGGGATTCAGCCGCGATTCGGGCGCGCCTTGGCATCCCGGCCGATGTCACAGTGCTGCTCTACGCGCCGACCTGGCGTGACGACCGCCCCGAGCACATTGACCACCTGGATGTCGCGGCCTTCACCGATGACCTCGGCCCCGGCTACCTCACCCTCATTCGCGGGCACTCGCGCACGCTGCGTCCCGGGCGCGACGTGCAGGCCTCGAACGTGCTCGACGTCACCGGATACCCCGACGTCTCCGAGCTCTTTCTCGTTGCCGATGCGCTCATCACCGACTACTCCTCGGTCATGTTCGACTTCAGTGTCACGGGCAAGCCGGTGTTCTTCTTCGCGCCCGACATCGACCACTACCGCGAGCAGCTGCGCGGCTTCTACTTCGACCTCGATGCCGTCGCCCTCGGCCCCGTCGTGCAGCAGGCAGACAAGCTCGTGGCCCTCGTGAAGGATCGCGAGCGCGTCACCGAGATGTACGCCAACAAGTACGCGGCCTGGCAGGCGCGGTTCAACCCGCGCGACGACGGTGGTGCAGCGGTCCGCGTCGTTCGTCGCCTGGAGGCCGAAGGGCTGCTCGACCAGCCCCGAGTGTCGGTTAGCTAGATCTCTGTGCGTGAGGTGTCGACGGTATCGCGCGCCCCGCGCACCAGCCCGACGAGAAAGCCCGCACCCCAGCTGAGGTGCATCGTCGGCAGCACGAGCACGAAGAGCAGCTTGTCGCGCCACGAGTCGCCCTTTTTCGAGCCGAAGGCGACGCTCAGAACGAGCACGACGTAGGCGAGCGGGCCGAGATAGATGAGGGATGCGACGGCGCTCGGCCATCCCGCAATCACACCGGTCAGCTGCAGCACCGCGAGAATCACGCTGACCACGAGATTCACGAGCAGCAGCGGAGGCACGAAGAAGCGCACGGGGTTGCGGCCGCCGTAGCGGCGCACGAGCTCCCCGCGCCAGGTGCCGGTCGCGGCGAACTGGCGGCCGAGCTTGTTCCAGTTCTCGCGGGGCCAGTAGGTGACGGCGAGCTCGGGGTCGAACCAGACGAGGTGCCCCGCCGCGCGGATGCGGAGGTTGAGCTCCCAGTCCTCGCCGCGCTTGAGTGTCTCGTCGAAGCCACCGACCTCGTCGAGAACCTCGCGACGGAAGACACCGAGGTAGGCGGACTCCGCCTCACCCTCCTCGGTTCCGCCGTGGTAGCGGCCGCCACCGAGGCCGAATTTACTGTTGTAGCCGTGGGCGGCAGCGAGTTGGAAGGGGGTGCGCCCGCTCGCGCGCATCACCCCGCCGACGTTCGCAGCACCCGTGCGCTGCAGAGTCTGGATCGCGCGGGTCGTGTAGCCCGGTTCGAGCTCGGAGTGGGCATCCACTCGCACGATGATCGGATGCGAGCTCGCCGCTATGGCGAGGTTGAGGCCTACTGGAATGTCGGTTTCGGGGTTGTGCACGATGATGATGCGCGGGTCTGCGGCGGCGAGGGCCTCGACGATCTCGGTCGTGCCGTCGTTCGACGGTCCGAGGGCGAGGATCACCTCTTTGTCGCCGGCGTAGTCCTGGCCGAGAACGGTGAGTACGGCGTTCTCGATGTAGACGGCCTCATTGAGCACGGGCATGACATAGGAGACTCCGGGTGTGGCGTCGTCCATGTGAGTCAGGGTGTCCGTTTCGTCGAGCGTGTCACGTCGGCTGAGCCTATCAGCCGCCATTTAGCTGGCTGCCACCGTAACGATGGCAGTCGGCATGCGAACGGCACGGGTGCGGATGCCGCGCCCGTGCCGTTCAGGGAAGGTGTCAGAGTGAGCCGAGCGTGACGTCGGCGGTGAGGGTCTTGCCGTTGCGCACGTAGGTGATCTCGGCCTTCGCCCCGGCGGCGAGTGAGCGGATCTGTGCGGTCAGGTCGGTCTTGCCGGTGATGGGCAGTCCATTGATCCCGGTGATGACGTCGCCGACCTTGAGTCCGGCGTTGGCGGCGGCCCCGCCCGCGGGAACCTCCTTGACGCTGGCACCAACGGTGAGGCTGTCGGTGATGTCGGCGTCCTCGGTCACGTCGAGGACGCTCGCACCGAGGAGGCCGTGGCTCGCGGAGCCGTCGGCGATGATCTCCTTGGCGACGCGCTCGGCCAGGTTCGACGGAACAGCGAAGCCGACGCCGATGTTGCCCGACGACGAGGATGTTCCGCCGGCGCTCGCGATGGCGACGTTGATGCCGATGAGCTCACCGTCTGCGTTGAGCAGGGCACCGCCCGAGTTGCCCGGGTTGATCGCTGCGTCGGTCTGGATGACCGGCACCGAGATCGTCGAGGACGCACTCGACTGGGAGCTGTCCTCGCCGGTGTCGAACTGCCAGAAGTCGAACGGGTTGTTGGAGTCCTGCTCGGGAGCCTCGGAACCTTCGGTGCCCTCGGGAACAGCGGACGACGCGATAGTGATGCTGCGGTTGAGCGCGCTCACGATTCCGTTGGTCACGGTGTTGCTGAGCCCGAGCGGTGCGCCGATCGCGATGGCGGTGTCCCCCACGTTGAGCTTGCTGGAGTCTGCGACGGTGATCGGCGTGAGGTCGGTTGCGTCGATCTTGATGACTGCAAGGTCGACGATCGGGTCGGTGCCGACGATCGTGGCCGGGAACAGGCGTCCGTCACTCATCTGCACGCTGACCTTGGCGTTTCCGGTGGCGCCTTCGAGCGTGACGACGTGCGTGTTGGTCAGGATGTAGCCGTCTTTGCTGATGATGACGCCGGAGCCGGTGCCCGCCGCATCCGTTCCCGATGCCGAGATCGTGACGACCGACTTGCCCGCTGTCGCCGCGACGGCCGTGACCGTCGTCGCATTGTCGGGGTCGTTGACGGTGATGTTGGCCGGTATCGACTGCGCTTCGGTCTGGCTGGCGGAGTTGCTGGAGACTGCCCAGTAGGCGACTCCTGCTCCGGCGCCACCGCCGACGAGGGCGCCGATCGCGACTGCGGCCACAACGGCCACAGGTACCGAGCGCTTGAACGAGCTGCCCTGTCGCGCTCCCTGCTCTGCGCGGGCGGTGGATGCTGCGGGCTGGTCGGGTGCGCCCGACCCGGCGGCGGCGGCGCTCGCGAATGCGGCGGGGGCCGGTGCGACGACGGGTGCTGGCGGGGCGACGGGGCGTCCGTCGCTGTAGGCGGGAGCGGGCTTGCCCATCGGGCGGGTTTCCGCGGCCGGGGCTGCGGGGGCTGGATGAGCCGGGGCCGGGGCGGGCGGCGTGGCGGGAGACGCGGGAGTTGCGGCAGCGGGCGCCGTCGGAACGCCGGGCGCGGGCGGGGCGACGAAGACGCCGCTCTGGCTCGCGGTGGGAGCTTCTGCTGCCGGCGCGGCTGGTGCGGGCGGGGCTGTTGAAGTCGTCTCGGCCGCTGGCGTTGCCGGGGCTGGCGCTGCTTCTGCTGGCGCGGCTGTCGCGGGAGTTTCTGCTGCAGGGGTTCCCGCTGCGGGCGTTTCTGCTGCGGGCGGGGCGGCGTGGTTTTCGGGTGCGCCGGGCGCGCCGTTTTCGGGGTTCTCGGGCGCAGGGGTGGTTTCGGGTGTGTCAGACATTGGGGTGTGCTCCTTCCAGCGGTGCCAGCATCCACCGCCAACCTGAGCATTCTATTTGGGCGCGCTGTGAGCGCGCTGCTGCTTAGCCTTACGCTCGCCTAACACCCCGGTCCTGTTGGATTCTCGCGGCAGTTCTCGTCGAACAGCAGCGTCTGGGCGCTGCCCGCTGTGGCCTTGAGGCGGTTGGCCGGGAGGGTGAGTATTCCGACGAGCGGGACCCACCCGCCGCCCGCGAACCGGTATTCCGCACCGTATTCGACAGAGAGGTCGATGTAATACGTTCCGGCCGCTCGATAGATGTGACTAGTCGCTGTTCTGTCGAATTCGCGGGCCTGCTGCGCCGCCCAGGTGGACCCGCGCGTGGCTTTGGTCGCCGCGGTGCCGTCTCCGTAAGTCCAGTGCCAGCGGACCGGGGTGAACCGCACGGCCGCCGGGTAGCCGAGCAACTCGCCGTTGACGATGCGCACTCCCCCGGTGGCGTAGAAGTTGGTGTCGAGCCCGACGACCATCCACCCGTTGGGCTGCATGTGGTCGACCTCCGGCGTCGGGCGGAAGCTCGCGATGTCACGCCAGGTCACTTCGCGTTCCGGAGTCGGCGGATTCTCCACATCGAAGCACTCGCGCAGGTCGCACGCGTCGTCCTCGTTGTCGCCGCCTGCGCTCCCGCCGCCACCGGACGAGCCGCCTCCGTTATTGCCGCCGCCGGATCCGCCGGTGCCGGGGTTGCCGCCGCCGCCGGTGCCTTCGAGGTCGACGCTGTCGTCGTTGACGCAGCCCGTCACACTTGCATCGAGATCCGAGCACTTGGATACCGCACCGTAAGCAGAGCTGACGGAACCTGTTACGCAGACAACGGCCGCCAGCAGAGCGGTGACGAGCACTCTACTCACTCGCTGCAAAAGTCTGCTCCAGTCCATGATTCACTCGAAGCGAGAAGCAAAGTGGTGGATCTCTCTTCGCTCGCGAACCCAACCTCTAGAGCTACTCGGTCGGGGCGTTCTGGAGTGACGTCCTCACCGTCGGCATCAATCACACGTGTTTGAGAAACATCGAGGCAGAGATACACGACGATCGAAGCAGGCGTAGAAAGGTCATCCGCATACTGTTGCAACTCGACGGTGTCGACGGTTGGGGTGCCGACCAAGAATCGTCCACTCTCGCGCAGCTCGCGAAAGCCCTGAACGAGCTCAGGCGCATATTCAGCATCAACGTATTGGACGATCGACTCCGGGTCTTTCCCATCTGGTCTCGTAATCGCATTAGAAGCAGCCAAATACTCCCCATACGCCGCCTCCGCGGCGGCCAGGGCCTCCTCGTCGGTGGCGAAGACGGGTGCCGTGGAGGACTCGGGCGAGGGCAGCACTATGGGCGCATCGCCCGTGCAGCCGGGCAGGAGCAGGATGGCGGCGACGGCGAGCGCGCTGGCTGTGAGATGCGTGAGCTGTGGCATCCCGTCAAAATAGACGACTCGGCGACGTCGGGGAGCGGTTTGTCCACACGCTAACGTGGGATTCATGACGGTCAGCGGATCCTGGCAGCGGGCTGCCCGCGGCGCAATGCTTCTTGGGGCGAACGACGAGCTCAGCCCGACGATCTTCGCGGAGATGTCGGCACTCGCCACGACGACCGGCGCGATCAATCTGGGGCAGGGGTTTCCTGATGAGGATGGCCCGGCCGAAGTGCTCGAAGCCGCCCGTCAGGCGATCAGCGACGGCGTCAACCAGTACCCGCCGGGAATCGGCATGCCGGTGCTGCGCCACGCCATCTCCGAGCACCAGCGTCGCTTCTACGGCCTAGAAGTCGATCCGGATCGCGAGGTGCTCGTCACAGCGGGAGCCACCGAGGCGCTCGCGGCGACGATCCTCGCACTCACCGACGTGGGCGACGAGATCGTCACCCTCGAACCGTTCTACGACTCCTACGCGGCCATCACCGGACTCAGCGGGGCGACGCACGTCACTGTTCCCCTCCGTGCGCCCGACTTCCAGCCCGACCATGACGACCTTCGCGCCGCGATCACCGACCGAACCCGGCTCATCCTGATCAACAGCCCGCACAACCCAACCGGCACGGTTCTGCCGCGGGAGACCCTCGCGCTCATTGTCGAGCTCGCCCATCAGCACGACGCTCTCATCGTCACCGATGAGGTCTACGAGCACCTCGTCTTCGATCAGCCGCACCTGCCGATCGCGTCGCTGCCCGGCGCCGCCGAACGCACCATCAGCATCTCGAGCGGCGGCAAGACGTTCAACACCACCGGCTGGAAGATCGGGTGGATCACCGCCCCCGCCGACATCATCGCCGCGATCCTCGCGGTCAAGCAGTTTCTGACCTTCGTCAATGGCGCGCCGTTTCAGCCCGCGATCGCCGTCGGCCTCGGGCTGCCCGACAGCTACTTCGCGACCGCCGCAGCGACGCTCAAGGCCAAGCGCGACATCCTCTCGGCCGGGCTGGCCGCTGCGGGCTTCACGATCTCGACGCCGCAGGCCGGCTACTTCGTCGTCGCGGATGCCGCGCCCCTCGGCCACACCGACGCGGCAACGTTTGCGCGGCAGCTGCCCGAGCTTGCGGGCTTGGTCGGAATCCCGGTCACTGCGTTCGTGCGACCCGAGAACCGTGCGCCCTACGCGTCGCTCATGCGTTTCGCGTTCTGCAAGCGCGCGAGCGTGCTCGAGGACGCCTCCGCGCGGCTCGCCCAGCTCGGCCGCTAGAACCGAGCAACTAGGGCCAAATCGCTGGGGCTAAGCAGCTGGGGTAAGGCCGCTAGCGGCGGCCGCCAGCCCGCGAGTCGGGGCAAATGGTCTGAAAGCCGCGCCATTTCGGCTATTCGGCCCGACTCACGCGAACAAGCGTCGGCCCCTGAAAGCACCCCCGACTCACGTGAGGGGAGGCGACCCCTGCAGCGGCAGTCGCACGATGAACGACGTGCCGACGTCGACCATGCTCGCGACATCCAGTTCGCCGCCATGGGCAACGATGATCGCCTTGGTGATCGTGAGCCCGAGACCGACACCCGGCACTGCCGCGCGAGTCGCCGTTGATGCGCGGAAGAACCGCGCGAAGAGCTGGTCGAGTTCGTCTTCGGGAATACCCATGCCGGTGTCCGTCACGGTGATCTCTGCCTTGCCGTTCGACTCTGAAACGATGATGGCAACGCTTCCGCCCCGCGGGGTGAACTTGATCGCGTTCGACAGCAGGTTGTCGACGGCCTGACCGAGCCGCAGGGCGTCGCCGTCGATAACGAGACTCTCATCGAGGATGTCCGCACTGATGCGCACGCCCGCCGCGGCGGCGACGGGTCGCGCCGACTCGAGGGAGGCGCGCACGATTGGGCCGACATCGATCGGGGAGGTGAGCAACTGGAATGAGCTCGACCCGACCTGCGCGGTGAACAGCAGGTCGCCGACGAGTCGAAGCAAGCGGTGGGCGTTGCGCTCCGCGACCCCGAGGTAGAGCACCTGTTCCTCCGACAGCGGATTGTCGTCGTCGTCGCGCATGAGTTCGAGGTAGCCGAGGATCGAGCTCAGGGGCGTGCGCAGCTCGTGCGAAATGAGTCCGACGAACTCATCCTTGAGGCGTGAGACCTCGAGCGCCTGGGTCACGTCTGTTGCGACGAAGAGATAGCCGCTGGTCGCCCCGGACTCGTCGACGCGGCGAGTGACGGCGATTTCCACAGAGAGCGTCGTGCCGTCGGCGCGCACGTAAGTCCACTGGCGCACCTCGGGCGTTCCGCGCCTCGCGGACTCGACGAGAGCGGAGAACCCCATGTTGAGCACTGTCTCACCGGGCGGATAGTTGAGCTCGCGCGATCGTTCGTCGAGCTCCTCGGCAACGTGGAACTCGTGAACGTGGCGGCTACCCTGCGCCTCTTTCGACGAGAGACCCAGCATGCGCTCGGCACCGGGGTTCCAGACGTCGATGAGGCCCGTGACATCCGATCCGATCACCGACTGCTCGGTTACGGCATCGAGCACACTGCGCGTGAGCTGGTCGGCAATGCGCAGGCGCTCCTCGTTCTCCCGCAGTCGCTCGGTGTAGTCGACGGCACCCTTGAGCATGATGTCGCGCTCCTCGGCGAGCGCGCGCACACGTGCGACCTGCAACCTGCTCTGTCGCGACATCTCATTGATGACCGCCGCGGCCATTGCGAAGATCACCGGAGAGATGATTCCGCGCAGCCAGTCGCTCGGCTGCTCGAACGTGGAGAAGCCGAGGATGAACGGCATCATGAGCGCGACTGAGGTGCCGATCGCTGCGACGACGATGTAGCGGCGCCCACGCTCCGCGGCAATCCACACGACCGGGAGGATGATGAGCGACGCAAACAGCGACGCGACGCCCCCGGTGCCAACACGCAGCAGACCTATCGCGAGCAGGTCGACGCACGGAATGACTACCGCGAGGTGCCGCAGTGACGGTATGCGTGTGAACAGCACGGCGAGGGCGATCGCGAACGCCATGAGCCAAACCGCGGAGCTGGCAGCAGCGATCGACGTGATCTCGATGCCGGGAACGACAAGTGCGAGGACGAACGCCACGATAAACGCGATCCCCGTGGGCGCGTGCTTGAGGGCAGGTGACGGGTCGTCGACCCTCAGGATGCTCCAGAACCGAACGGCGAGTCGTCTCATTGCGCGAGCTCCCCGAGCCTCAGGGCCAGGTCGCGCGGGCTGAACGGTTTCGTGAGGTAGGCGTCGGCTCCGACATCCATCCCAGCCTGGCGCGACGTGTCGTCGACACCGGCAGAGAGCAGGGCGACGCGCAGCCCGGTGAGCGCTTTATCGCCACGGATGAGCGCGGTCACCTCGAGCCCGGTCATGCCCGGCATCGACACATCGAGCACGACGAGATCGGGCTGCGCAGACTGCACAGCCTCCCACGCACTCGAACCGTCGACGGCCTCGGCGACAAGGTCGAAGCCGGCTTTGCGCACGGCTATCGCCACGAGAGCCCGGATGTCGGGATCGTCGTCGGCAATGACCACACGAACGGATGTCACGGCGCCTGCCACCCCGGAACACACTCGCCGAGCACCCGGCGCACGTCGTCGCCCGTGACCGGCTTGGGAAGCACGGCGTCGGCGTTCGGGTAGTCGGACTCGTCGAGCACGCTCGTGATGACTATCGCGCACCCCGGGATGTCGCCGCGAATGCGGGCGGCGAGCTCCCAGCCGTCCATGCCCGGAAGCACCAGGTCGACGACCGCGAGGCTCGGCGGCGTAGACGTATAGGAGGCGACGGCGTCTTCGGCTGTCGCTGCCGTATTCACGGTGCATCCGGCCCGCTCGAAATAGCGACGGAGGAGGAGGCGCTGGTCTTCGCTGTCGTCGACGACGAGGACGATGGGTCGGATCACTGGAAGAACACTACGCGTATCACGACGAGCACAGCGACGAAGATGAGTGCGATGAACGCCTTGCCGATGAGGCGGTACTCGTCGCGGCGGTTGGTGTCGATCTCGTTCTGGAGATAGGCGGTGCCGGGGTTACGCGGGTCGACCGGCTCTGACGACGCTGACCGCCTGCCGTGTGCGTTGTCGGTCATGATGCCACCCGTCCGGTCTTCTCTGTCTTGTCCCACTTGGCGTCAGCCTTGCGGATCTCTTTGATGTACGAATCGAAAGTTATCGCACACAGGAGCGACCCGTAACCAACGAGGTAGATGAGGGCCGGCGAGAGCACGCGCCCGATCCCGGTCTTCTCGATCTTGCGGGCGATCCAGGCGCCGACCATGGAGAACGAGATCCACACGTAGAGTGCGAACCGCAGCCAGAACTCGCCGTCCTCGGTGAGCACGAGGCCGAAGAGCGCCGGAATCCGTTCTTCGATGAGTCCGGGAAAGAACGCCGCGGCGATGACGATGATCGAAACGATGCCGGGAAAAGTGACGACCTCGCGCCACGCCCTGCTCGTGAGCGGTGGGTCGAGTTGGGCGGCGAGCGCGAGAGTGAACGCGTAGGTCATCGCCGCCGAGATCCACAGGATGCTGAACACCTGGGCCGCGAGCTCGCTGTGCAGGAACAGCAGCCCGATAAGCCCGATGGATGACAGCACCATCGCTATGGGGAGCAGCCAGAGGCTGAACCAGACGATGCCGAAGGCGAAGGAGCCGAGGTTGTGCACCTTCGAGTGCCGGAACCAGATGTGCTTGTACCGCGCGGTGACTGTCACGTTGCCGCGCGCCCAGCGCAGGCGCTGCTTCCACAGCGCATCGATCGAGCCCGGTTCCTCCGCGAGCACGACGGCGAGCGGCTCGAAGACCACCTCGCGGCCGCGCAACTGGGTCTCGAACGTGGTGATCGTGTCTTCGGCGAGCGAGGACGTGTCGATTTTTCCGCCGATGGCGAGGAGGTTCTCCCGCGTGTGCAGCTGCGCTCCGCCGGCGAGGCAGGCCTGGGCGCCGAGCACGTTTTGCGCGCGGCGTGCGGCCGGCTGCGACAGCACGTACTCGAGACCGATGAAGCGCGTGAGGTAGTTCTTGTCGGCGCTTCCCTCGCGAATGTAGGCGGAGACTGCTCCAACCTTCGGGTCGCTCAGGTGGCGCGTCATGCGGCGCAAGGAGTCCCGCTGGTAGATGACGTCGGCGTCCATCACGAGGAGCGCCTCCATCCAGTCGTCCGCCAGCACGACCGCGATGCCGTGGTTGAGGGTGTGGGCCTTGCCCTCGCCACCCTTGTCGCGGCGCAGGTGGAACACGTTGCCCGGGTACTGCAGCTCTTTCTGCTTCACGACATCCGGGGTATTGTCGGTGCTCGCGTCGTCGACGACGTAGACGTGCAGGTGGTCGAGCGGGTAGTCGAGAGACATCAGGCGGTCAACGGATGCAGCGATCACCGCGCCCTCATTCCACGCCGGAATCACGATCGCGACGTTGGGCGTGTAGGGCTTGGCCTTCTTGTAGTGGTTCTTGAACGCGTGAAACGGGATGACGATGAACGAGAGGGCGCCGGCGAGCACCGGGATCGCCCCCGTCGCCACGAGCACGAGGAGAAAGATCTCCAGCGCGAGTGTGCCGGCTTGGCCCCAGTCGAAACCGTTCATTGCAATCCCGCTTCCTCGAGGAGCCCGACAACCCTGTCGTAGCGCCCCACATCGGTTGACACGTGCGAGTCGGTGCTCGCGACGATGGTTGCGCCGGCATCAGCCGCCGCCCGGAGAGAACGGGTCGACGGGCACGCCCACTTCTCGTTGGCCTCGATCAGGGTTCCGCTGGATGCCGCAGCCGACGCCCACGCACGCAGGTGCTCGTCGCTCAGGTCGGCTTCACTCAGGCCCACCTTGGGCAGGATCGAGAAACAGTGGGCGAGCTGCGCATGAGCGGTGCTCTCCATCGCGCGCACGAGCCCGGTGATGAGCAGGTCGAGAGCATCGTCGGTCGCAAGGCCAGCGTCGAGCTTCTCGCGCGTCGTCGTCGGCGACCACGGGCCGTCGGTACCCGGAAACTGGTGGTCCGCGATCACCACGGCATCAACACCGGTGAGGCCGGGCGGGGTGTCGACTGTGCCCGCAGCATCCATGAGCTTGGCTTCGACCCCCGTGAAGACCGTGAGTCCTTCGGGAATTACCTCTGCCGAGACCGCTGCGACGAACTCCGGCACCCACGTGGTCGCCGCGCGCACGTGGTCGATGAGGCGCAGGTGGGTGAGGCCCGCGGCTGAGGCCGCGGCGATGTTCTCCGCGAGGGTGGACACCGCGTCATCCGAGAAGGTCGAATGCACGTGGTAGTCACCGAGGAGAATCGTCACTCGTCGTCCTCGCTGTGGCCGGCGTGCTCGGAGATCAGAATCTCGGATGGCGCAACGAAGACATCTTCGAGGTAACGCACGTTGGCGATCTCCACGAAGTCGACGCGGCCGGGTACCTCGTTGCCGAGCGCAAGGTCGAGCGCGAGCGAGGGCATGTCGACTCCCGCGGCGATCGTGAGCGGCATCGCGCCGGGAAACCGCGGGTTTACCTCGAGCAGCGCGGGAACCCCGTTGACGTCGTAGCGCAACTGCACGTTGGCGACGCCGTTGAGCCCGATGGCCACGGCGACAGCCGCCGCTGTCGACTCGAGTTCTTCGCTCTTCACCGTGCGGCCGGCGATCGAGACCCCGGAGTCGACACGCGTGCGGGTGCGCGGAACCGCGGCGACGACCGAGCCGTCGGCTCCCGCGAACACGTCGACGCTGTACTCGTCGCCGGGCAGGTGCTCCTGGATGATGAGGGCTTCATCCACCCCGAGGGCTTCGAGCGCGGCGCGGTCGGGGACGACGCGAACGCCACGGGATCCGGCCCCGCGTCGGGGCTTGACGATGACGGGAAAGTTCCAGTGCTCGGCCGTGCCCGACTCGTTGAGCAGGCGGGTCGTCGGAACGCGCAGCGCGTCAACGCAGCGCTCGGCGAGCAGGAACTTGTCGAGGCACACGGTGAGGGTCTCAAGCGACGGGGCGGCGAGCGCTGTTCCGATCGCTGCGAACTCGTCGCGACGCGCGGCAAGCGCCGGCAGCTCGACGTCGACGGTCGAGAAGAGCACGTCGATCGAGTCTGCCTCGCACTGCGCGAGCAGGCCGCTCACGAACTCCGGTGACAGCCCCGGCTCGACCAGACGTCGCTGCTCGGCCGGAACCAGGTACAGGCCGCTCGCCCAGCCATCCATGTCCGCGGAGAAAACCGTGACGCCGTCGCGCTTGAGCAGCGACCGGATGACTGCGACACCCGCAGGTCCGCCCGCTCCCGTGACAAGTACCTTCGTCATTCGCGCTCCCTACGCCTGCGTGCGGCGAGCCGCGTTCTGGTCTGCTGATGCCCCGAATCCGAAGATCTGGGTAGACATGTCTGCCGTCTCGCGGATGACCTCGAGCGGTTCGACGTTCGTGCCGCCGCCGTAGCGACTCCAGTAGCGGCTCGTGGCGAGCACGAAGTCGGGCTCGAGATAGTTGCGGATCGTGGCCTGCGACGCGAAACACTGCAGAAGCGCGAGCTTCTGGTCGGTGAATCCATCGATCGAGACGAAGCGCGACGGCCGGAAGTCGACCGTGGACGACGGACTCTGGAAGCACGCGACCGTGCGCACGGCGCGCGTCGCGACGAGCGCTGCCTCGTGCACGGCGCGGTGGTCCTGGTGACGGTCGTGGGCGCTGTGCGTGTAGACGATAGTCGGCTTGACCTCGTTGACGACGCGCTCCATGATCGCGACGGTCGATCCCCCGTTGGTGATCTCGGTGTCGATGAGGTCTTCGAGAAAGAGCCGGGCGCCGAGGAGCTCCGCAGAGGCCAGCGCCTCGTGCTGCCGGTCGGTCGCGTCACCTCCCTTGGCGCCACGGGAGAGGGTGAGGATCGTGACGCTGTCACCCGCGGCCCGGTGCGCTGCGAGAATCCCCCCGACGCCGATCTCGACGTCATCGGGGTGCGCGCCGATCGCGAGCACGAACTCGCGCGGGCGGGCAACCTCGCGGTTGGCACGGCCGTCCGCCGCAAGGCGATTGACGGCGGAGACGAGGTCGATCGCGGAGACCGGCTTGGTGAGGAACTCGTCGGCCTGGGCGCGCAGCGCTCCCACCGCGTACTCGACCGAGACGTGGGCGGTCATGACGATGACGGGGAGGTCGGGCTCGTCGGCGCGCAGCAGGGCCATGAGCTGGAGGCCGGTCATCCCGGGCATCTCGATGTCCGTGACGACGACGTCGGGCTTGAAGCTCGCTACTGTCTCGCGGGCGGCTGCGGGGCTGTCGAGGGTGATGACGACACAACCGCCGCGCTTCTCCAGAACCGTCTTCGTATAGAGGGCAACGTCTGCATCGTCTTCGACGACCAGCACTCGATACGGCTCAGTCAATGGGTACCTTCCTGCCTGCGCTGGCTCCAGCTTAGGTTGAGAGTTCTGAAATACCGAACCTACGCAGCACAAGAGTTGGATTCACTATCCGTGTCGCGGCGACTCGCTCAGGCGAGATCCACGCGACCGCGATGCCGCTCGACTCCCCCACCGTCGCCAGTTCCACGCCCATCGGATCGACGATCATGCTGTTGCCGACACCGATCGGCGGCGCCTGGTCGGCGGCTGCGACGTAGATGGTGTTCTCGAGCGCGCGCGCGGTAACGAGGGTGCGCCAGTGGCTCTCCTTGAGCGGTCCGCGCACCCACTCCGACGGCACGAGCACCAGATCGGCTCCCGCGTCGACGAGGCGGCGGGTCATCTCAGGAAAACGGATGTCGTAACAGGCCTGGACTCCGACGGTGAATCCGCCCCACGCGAAGGTCTGCGGTGCGTCGAGCGGGCCGGCGATGACCCAGTCCGACTCCTTCTGGCCGAAGGCGTCGTACAGGTGGATCTTGCGGTAGGTCGCGACGAGCTCGCCGCTTGCAAAAGCGAGGTGCGTGTTCGAGACCCGGTGGGGGTCGCCCGTGCTCTCGACGATTCCCGCGACGATGTGGATGCCCAGGCGCGCGCTCAGCGTTGCCAGACCGGTCGCGAACTGGCCGTCGACGCTCTGGGCTGCATCCACCCAGTCCTGGCCCATCTGCGGGGTGAAGTACGACGAGTATTCCGGGAACACGACGAGGCTCGCCCCGCGCGCGACAGCCGTCTCGGCGAGGGCGGTGATCGCCTCGAGGTTGGCCACGGGATCGGGGCCGGGGGCGAACTGCGCAACGGCGACGGCGGATGACTCGTTCATTGCTCCAGCGTAGGAGTTTTTAGCCGCGGTCGAGCGCGTTGACCGCGTCGAGCCAGTTCGTCGGGTTGGTTCCGGCCCCCGCGCTCAGCCAGACGAGGTACTCGTGGTTGCCGGCCGTGCCGACGATCGGCGAGGCGATGATCCCGGCGGTGCCGAGACCGAGGTCCCACGCGCACCACAGCACGGTGGTCACCGCGTCGATGCGCAGCCCGGCGTCGCGCACGATGCCCTCCTTGACACCCGTGCGTCCCACCTCGAACTGCGGCTTGATGAGCAGAACGAAGTCGGCAGCGGGGTCGACGCTCTGCACGAGAGCGGGAAGCACCTGCGTCACCGAGATGAACGAGAGATCAGCGACGACGAGCGTCGGCACCTCCGCGACCCCCGACTCGTGGGCAAGCGACTGGCTCGTCATGAACCGCGCGTTGAAACCCTCAACGACAGCCACCCGCGGGTCGATGCGGATCATGCGGTCAAGCTGGCCGTGGCCGACATCCAGTGCGATGACGCTGGATGCACCGCGCTCGAGCAGCACTTGCGTGAACCCGCCCGTCGAAGCCCCGACGTCGAGGGCGAGTCGGCCCTCGACGCTCACCGGGAATGCGTCGAGCGCCCCCTTGAGCTTGTGGGCGGCGCGGCTGACGTAGCGGTCGAGCCCCGCGACGGCGAGCTCCTGGTTATCAGAGACTTTCGTCGATGCCTTGACGACACCCACGCCGTCAACGGTCACGAGTCCGTCGGCAATGAGCCGTGCCGCGTGCGTGCGCGAACGGGCGAGGCCGCGTTCGGGCAGCGCCGCGTCGAGTCGCATGTCAGCCATTGCGGGAGTGCGCGTCCCCACGCTCGAGGGCGGCCTGCAGTTCGTCGTGCACGTGCGCGAACGACGCGGCACGCTCGGCGAGCGGCTGGTCTTCGATCAGGCGCAGGCGCGAGAGGAGCTCGTCGGGCGTCGTCGCGTCGTCTGCCGGCTGCTCAGTGGTCGAATCGCTCATACTCACGAATATAGTTCGGCGGGAACCCGCAGGCCGTAGATCGCCTGGCCGGACGACCAGATCGCCGCGGCGCCCGCGCGCAGGCGGTTGATGGCGGTGCCCTGCTTCTCGACGGTCAGCGTCGTGCCGGTGCGCACGACGACAGCGTCGCCCACCGTGGTCACGACCGAGTCGCCACGTTTCGTCTCGACGGTGGCCGGGTAGTCCTCGAGCAGCGCGCGGAGATCCTCGACGATGTAGGTGGGGCGCTGGTCGGGCACGGCAGCGAGCACCTGCTTGGCCCTGTCGATGCCGGTGAGCACAAGTACAGACGTGAGCCCCGCACGATTCGCACCGAGGATGTCGGTGTCCAGACGGTCGCCGACGACAACCGCATTCGTGGCACCGAAGCGCTCCTGGGCGACCTCGAACATCGGAACCTCGGGCTTGCCCGCAACGACCGGAAGCCGACCGATCGCCGTGTGCACCGCACTCACGAGCGTGCCGTTGCCGGGCGCGATACCGCGGGCGACGGGAATCGTCCAGTCGGTGTTGGTGGCGATCCACGGGACCTCGGGCACACCTTCCTTGGCGTGCAGTGCGAAGCTGGCCTCGGCGAGCTGGGCCCAGCCCACCTCGGGCGAGAAGCCCTGGATGACGGCTGCCGGCTCGTCGAGAGCCGACCGCGTCACGACGTAGCCGTTGCGCTCGAGTTCCACGGTGATGCCCTCGCCGCCGACGACCATAACGGTCGACCCGTCGGCAATGAGTGACTTGAGCACGCGCATCCCGGCCTGCGGGCTCGTTACGACGTCTTCGGCCGCGACGGTGAGACCGAGGCTCGACAAGTGCTCAGCGACCGATGCATCGGTGCGCGACGCGTTGTTGGTGAGGTAGCCCACGCGGATCTGCTTCGCGACGGCGTTGATGCTGTCCACAGCGTGCGGGATCGCGTCAGCGCCCTTGTAGACGACACCATCGAGATCGGCGAGCAGCACATCCACGCCCTCGAGGAGTTTGGTGCCGCTGCTGCTCTTACGCGGGAAGGCCATCGGTGCCCTTGGACTCGTCTGACGGGTCTGCCGGTGCCGAGTCGTCGCCCTCGTCAGGTTCGTCGCCCTGCTCTGGCTCCCCGACCACGACGAAGTTCTCATCGCCATCGAACTCGTACTCGAAGTCCTCTTCGACGACCTCGATCGTGTCGGTGCCGTCGTCGCCGTTCTCGGCGTCGAGAGCGTCGGCTGCTGCATCCGCGCGGTCGTACCACTCCTCGGCCTCTGCCTCGCGGCCGAGCTCTTCGAGCACCGTCGCGTAGGCGGAGAACAGCGCAGGGCTCCAGGAGAATGCTGTCTTCGGGTCGAGCTGCGGGATCTCGAGCTCGACGAGCGCCGCATCAGCCTGACCGAGATCGAGACGTGCGCCCGACATCGCGATGGCGAGTTCGACCTGCACGGGAACAGCGAGCGACGAGCGCTGCACAGAGCGACCGAGCTCGAGCGCCTTGTCGGGCCGGCCGATACCGCGCTCTGAGTCGACCATCATCGGCAACTGGTCGTTCTTGCCGGTGATCCGGCGGAAGGTGCGCAGCTCACGCAGGGCGAGCGCGTAGTCGCCGATCGCGTAGGCGGTGATCGCGAGCGTCTCGCGAACGACACCGATGCGTCCGGCACGCCGGGCAGCGGACAACGCGTGCTTGTGAGCAAGTTCGGGGTCGCTCTCGATCAGCTTCGCGGCCATCACGAGGTGCTGAGCCACTCCCTCTGCGTTGTCCTTCGCGAGGGTCTTCAGCTCGTTGCGGGCGACGCGATCCAGATCGCTGTCCTTGACGCCCTCGGGGATCTCCGGGTCATCGTGACGCGGTCGCACCGAACGGATGTTGAAGGGGTCGCGGTCTTCGGGCTCTTCTCGGTCCCGTGCATCACTGTTGCCGCGCGCGGGTGCACCGCCCTTGGTCCACAGTCGCTTCTCGTCGGGGTTGCCCCGTCCGGAACCGGCACGGGGAGCGTGGCTGCCTGGCGCGCGCGCGGGACGCTCACCGTCGCGGCGTGGCCGATCGTCCCGCTGCGGACGAGCACCGTCACGGGCCGGACGCGCGTCGCGCTGCGGCCGGTCATCCCGCTGCGGACGGTCGCCATCGCGGGCCGGTCGGTCACCCTCGCGCGCACGGCGCTCGTTATTGCGGGCGGCGCGCTCTGCGTCACGATCGGGACGATCGCCGTTCGAGCGGGGAGCTCCATCGCGAGCCGAGGCCGGACGTCCGGAGCTGGCCGGGCGTCCCTTTGCGGGGCCGCCCGAGCTCGGACCACGCCCGCCGGGCGTCTCTCCAGGGCGCTGTGCGCCAGCGGCATCCCTGCTGGGGCGCTGGTCGCGGTCTCCTGAATCGCTCACGATGTCTCCTGTTGAATTCTTGGGTGGTACAAAACTACCTGTAAGGCGATACTGCGACTTAAAACAAAAATGGCCACCCATTGCTGGGTGGCCATTTTCGAAGTTAAGTCCGGCGGTGTCCTACTCTCCCACAAGGTCCCCCTTGCAGTACCATCGGCGCAGAGAGTCTTAGCTTCCGGGTTCGGAATGTGACCGGGCGTTTCCCTCTCGCTATGGCCGCCGAAACACTAGGGATATAACTCCCGGTGAATCATTGAACTAAAGCTTATTTAGTTATCCCCGCCACAGAATCAGCTCTCCGAGGAGACCTCACCCTGTCTTGGGGTGATTCCCGACCGTATATCGGGAACCACAAAGTGGACGCAAGCATACTCATTACTCATTGAAGAGTGAGTGTTATCAATTTATCGACTTATTAGTACTGGTCAGCTCCACAGGTCTTTAGTCCCTGCTTCCACATCCAGCCTATCAACGCAGTAGTCTAGCTGCGAGTCTCTCGGCCTAAGCCATGGAAATCTCATCTTGAAGCCGGCTTCCCGCTTAGATGCTTTCAGCGGTTATCCGTTCCGAACGTAGCTAATCAGCGGTGCTCCTGGCGGAACAACTGACACACCAG
>Ga0247817_10000326_pt1 | contig 28134 bp, 28 predicted proteins | sample UWRJL212509R1_FD_178010 | JGI IMG/M metagenome (GOLD analysis project Ga0247817, IMG submission 178010) | Plant litter microbial communities from Arlington Agricultural Research Station in Wisconsin, United States - UWRJ-L212-509R-1 | ecosystem: Environmental > Terrestrial > Plant litter >...
ATCGATTACCAAGTCTCGCGATGTAAATACGCAAGCCGTTTTCAGTTTACGTGGTAAGCCACTAAACTCGTACGGAATGACAAAGAAAATTGTATACGAAAACGAAGAATTCAATTTACTGCAAGCCGCTTTAGATATTGAGGACGGGTTAGAAAAATTGCGTTACAACAACATCGTAATCGCAACCGATGCCGATGTCGACGGAATGCACATTCGTTTGTTGTTAATTACTTTCTTTTTACAATTCTTTCCTGAATTAATCAAAGAAGGGCATTTATACATTTTGCAAACACCACTTTTCAGGGTTCGAAATAAAAAAGAAACCATTTATTGTTATTCAGAAGAAGAAAGAAAAGATGCAATCGAAAAATTAAAACCAAAACCGGAGATCACGCGATTTAAAGGTTTGGGAGAGATTTCACCTGATGAGTTCAAAAACTTTATTGGAGAAACCATTCGATTAGACCCAATTATGATGGATAAAAACACTTCAATAGAGCAATTGTTATCTTTCTACATGGGGAAAAATACGCCGGACAGACAAGAGTTTATTATCAAGAATTTGAAAGTGGAACTGGACGCGGTTGAGGCAGAGGTTTAGAAATTAAAAACCCCAATCACTGTCTGCGGTTTTTGAAATACAAAACCGTTTTACCAAGCGTTGAAGTTTTAAAAAATGCATCGCAAACAAATAAAGTAAAAATTATAATTTCGAATATAATTAAATGAAAGACGAAGAAGACGATAACATAATTCCAAACGACGACGAAAATAACCAGGATGAAAACCAGTTTGATGAAAATCAGGATGGCGATGATGGTGAAGAAATTATCGAAGTAAGTGCCAGAAATTTTGAAGGACAGCATTTTTACGAAAATATCGAAGAAGAAGGCGAAGACGTTATTACCAAAGTAACCGGAATGTACAAAGACTGGTTCTTAGATTATGCTTCGTATGTAATCTTAGAACGTGCTGTTCCCGCTATTGAAGACGGATTTAAGCCAGTTCAGCGTCGTATTATGCACTCTTTAAAAGAGTTAGATGATGGTCGTTATAATAAAGTTGCCAATGTTGTAGGACACACCATGCAGTATCACCCACACGGAGATGCGAGTATTGGTGATGCTATGGTGCAAATTGGTCAAAAAGATTTATTGATAGATTGCCAGGGAAACTGGGGAAATATCCTAACAGGCGATGGAGCTGCGGCCTCTCGTTATATTGAGGCACGTTTATCTAAATTTGCTTTAGAGGTTTTGTATTCTCCAAAAATTACAGATTGGGGCGTTTCATACGATGGTCGTCGCGCAGAACCGAACAACCTTCCGGTAAAGTTTCCGCTGCTTTTAGCACAAGGAGCAGAAGGAATCGCAGTAGGTCTTTCTACGAAAGTATTACCGCATAACTTTAACGAGTTAATCGATGCTTCGATTAAAATTTTAAAAGGAAAAGCATTTACTCTATATCCAGATTTTATGACACAAGGTATTGCCGATGTGTCTAATTATAATGATGGATTAAGAGGCGGACGTGTGCGTGTGCGTGCTAAAATTGCTCAATTAGACAAAAATACACTGGTAATTACGCAAATTCCGTTTTCTACCAATACGACAACGTTGATCGACAGTATTTTGAAAGCCAATGACAAAGGTAAAATCAAAATCAAAAAAATCGAAGACAATACCGCTGCTGATGTTGAGATTTTAATTCATCTTTTCCCGGGTGTTTCTCCGGATAAAACAATCGATGCTTTGTTTGCTTTTACAGCATGCGAGACATCTGTAGCACCTTTAGGTTGCGTTATCGAAGATAATAAGCCATTGTTTATTGGCGTTTCTGAAATGTTGAAAATTTCGACACACAGAACTGTTGATTTACTTCGTCAGGAATTAGAGATTCAATTAGAGGAATTAAAAAATAAATGGCATTTTTCTACCTTAGAAAAAATCTTCATTCGTGAAGAAATGTACATTGATTTCAAATTGTATTCAGACAGAGAATCATTATATAAATATTTATACGATCGTTTTGAGCCTTTCAAAAAATCATTTGTCAGAGATATTAACGACGAGGATTTACAGCGTTTAACGCAGATTCCAATGATTCGTATCACCCGATTCGATTCAGATAAGGCAGATGATTTTATCGCCAAGTTAGAAGACGAAATGAAAGAAGTAGAGCACAATCTGGCTAACCTGACAGATTTTGCCATTTCGTACTTTACCAAATTAAAAGAGAAATACGGAAAAGGTCGTGAGCGTCAGACTGAACTTCGTGTTTTTGATAATGTTGAAGCAACAAAAGTAGTGTTGAGAAACACAAAACTATACGTAAACAGAGAAGAAGGTTTCGTAGGAACCAGCTTAAAGAAAGACGAATACGTTACCGATTGTTCTGATATTGATGATGTAATCGTGTTTTTACGAAATGGTAAAATGATGATTACCAAAGTAGATGCCAAGACATTTATCGGTAAAGACATCATTCACATTGCTATTTTTGATAAAAGTGATAAACGAACGATTTACAACATGATTTATCGTGATGGAAAATCAGGACCTTCTTACATCAAACGTTTTAATGTGTCAGGTGTAACCAGAGATAAACCGTATGATTTGACCAATGAAACGGCAGGTTCTCAGGTAGTTTATTTTTCGCATAATCCAAATGGAGAAGCAGAAGTAATCACGATTTTACTGCGCCAGATCGGAACAATTAAAAAATTGAAATTTGATATCGATTTTGCCAATTTAGCGATAAAAGGGCGAGGCTCAAAAGGAAATTTGGTAACCAAATATCCAATCAAGAAAATCGAATTAAAAGAAAAAGGAATTTCGACATTATTACCAAGAAAAGTTTGGTTTGATGATACTGTAAAACGTTTAAACGTAGATGCAAGAGGAGAATTGCTGGGTGAATTTAAACCGAGTGATAAAATTCTGATCATTAATCAGACAGGAAAATTAAAAGTAATTATTCCGGAATTGTCTACTCATTTTGATGAGGATATGATTGTTCTGGAAAAATGGAATCCTAAGAAACCAATTTCAGCCATTTATTACGATGGAGAAAAAGAACGTTATTATTTAAAACGTTTCCTGGTAGATTTTGAAAACAAAGAAGAAAGTTTTATTACAGAACATCCAAATTCGCAGTTAGAAATTGTATCAACAGATTACCGTCCGGTTGCACAGTTGATTTTTCCAAAAGTAAAAGGAGTTCAAAAAGAAGACTTACATATTGATGTAGAAGATTTTATTGCCATAAAAGGCTTTAAAGCCTTAGGTAATCAGCTAACGACAGATAAAATAAAACAAGTTAACTTACTTGATCCGCTTCCATACGAAGAACCGGTAGAAGAAGTTCCGGAAAAGACAGTAAGTGATACAGACGAATCTGTAGAAACAGAACTAGATGACGATGGTCAGATAGGTTTAGTTTTAGAATAAAAAAAAAGCTCCAATTCGGAGCTTTTTTTTATTTAAACAATTGATTCAAATTAATTTCCTTTTTGTCTTTCAGTTTTTTTACAATTTTCAAAAAGGCAATTGCCGTAATGTAAGCATCACCTAAAGCAGTATGACGGTCTTTTTTAGAAATATCAAACTTATCTGCAAGATCATCTAGTGTATAATGGTCTTTGCGTTCAAACAAATGCGATTTGATTAATGTTTTTTTATACAAATGAGCAGTATCTAATCTTGGATTAGTTAGCTGAGGTAAATTGTTTCTTTCCAAGGCTTTATTAATCATCGTAACATCAAAAATAGTATGATGCGCAATAATAACCGAATCGCCTACAAAATCCAGAAATTGTTGCAGCGCTTCTAATTCACTTGGGCGTTTGACGATAAAATCCTTCAAGATACCATGAATCTGAGCTGTCGATTTATCGTAGTGATCTTGCTGCAGGTAAACTTCAAAACTATTCTGAACAGAAATTACACTGTTTTGTAAAATCAGTGCCCCAATACACAAAATACGATCATTATCATAGTCAAAACCAGTAGTTTCGGTATCTAAAACCACAAACCGGGTTTCTTCGATGGTAATATTTTCATCAAAGAGATCGTCTTCCTTCTTCCAAAAACTAAATATACTCATGGCTTAGACAACGTTAGCAATATTAAATCGGACACTAATTAATTCCTGAAGTTCTTTAATCGTTTTAAACGTTCTCTTTAGCTTAATCTTTTCCATTTTAGACAAACTTTCCAGGGCAATAAATTGTCCCGAATCATTATGCAAAAGACCTTGTTTGGTTCTGAATTTCAATAAAGCTTTAAAAGAGTAGGAACAAGATAAATACAATTCTCTGTTATTAGGTTCTAATTCTGCCAGCTTTTCAAATCGTTCAGCCGTATTGCTAATTGATTTTACAGAATGTGACAAAATCAAAACACGTGCAGCATCTGTTAAAGGCATTAAAGCCCTTCTTTTAATATCAAAATTATCCTTATTGGCGCCATCTTGCTCCACCAGAAACTGCCTGAAGAAACCTGTTGGCGATGGACTTTGCAATGCACCACTTACCAAATGAACGTAAAAAATAGGATTTGCTTTTATACTTTCAAAAATAGAATCAGAAAGTTGATTGACGATTTCAGAATCACCGTAGGTTAAATTATAATCAAAAAATATGAAAGACAGTAAAACTTCATTTTTACCCGGATTCGTGATCCAATAATGTACCTGCTCTTTCCATTTATCAAGGCTTAAACACCATTTTGGGTTCGAAGCCATCATTTCGGCAGGGCAATAATCGTAACCAATTTCAAAAAGACCTTTATTGACCAAAGCAGCAAATTTGTGAAAATATATTTTCGTTTCCTCTCTAAAAACATCTGTTACATTTTCATAAACAATCGCATTATCCTGATCCGTGTGCAGCATTTGTTCGCTTCGTCCCTGACTTCCCAGAGCCAGCCACGCAAATTTTACAGGAGGCGGACTGCTCATTTTATCTAGAGACATTTCGATTACACGTGTGGTGCAAGCCTCATTTAGCTCCGTTATGATTTTAGAAATCAAGGTCATTGGGATATTTTGGTCTAAATACCCCTGCAGTAACTGCATTATTTTCGCCCGAATCGGTTTTATATCCTTTACTTTTTTGGCCCTTTTCAGGGCTTTGATCAACACAGCAGGATTATTCCCTAAAGCCACCATGACATCATGCTTTGATAATATCCCAACAGCTTTAGTATTTTTTGTACCATCTTTAGTAAGGCATAAATAGCTAATGTTGCTTTTCATCATCGCCATTTGTGCTTCCGTAACCGTCATTTTTTTAGGATACGTAATCACAGGTTTCGTCATAATCGTTTCTGCCGTGGTAAGTATCGGAAAATCTCCCGTTACAATTTTGTTCCGCAAATCCTTATCCGTAATAATCCCAATCGGAAGCATTTCGTCAACGATCAAAACTGCTCCAACTTTTTTCTTAGTCATTAACTTTGCAATATCCCGCGCTGTAGTTGATGGGCTGCAAGTCACAATTTTTTTAGAATATTTAATAGGCTGCAGGTCTAACGAATGACTGTTCGATTGCAACGGATCATGAATATCGTCACCATACAATTTATCTTTATGAATATCAGAATACGGATTGCGCGTGTTTGAGGCGTAACTTTCGATTAAAAAGTTACCAATATTTCTGTTTTCGAGTGCGTAAGGTTTAAAAACAGCAATCGGGATAGCATACAAAATGCTTTCCTCTTGAGCTCTGGCTTCCATGATATAATTTTCCTGCGCCAAAAGGGGTCTCAGTCCAAAAATATCACCTTCATCACACATGTCTAAAGTATCATTCTTCTGATTTTTTTTAAGCGCAATAGCGCCTTTATGCACCACATAAAAAGAGTCGTGTGTCTTTTCGTTTTCTGTAAAAACTACAGCATCCTTGTCTTTGTACAAAATAGAAATTTGCTCAGACAGTTTTTCAAGATCTTTGGGATGAAGAAAATTAAAAGGCGGAAAGTTTTTTAAAAAATCGGCAACTCGATGTGAAATGGTATTTTTCATGCGTAGGATTTGGGTTCAAAAAAAAGTTCCAAAAACTGGAACTTTTTTAATTTAGGATTGTTTTTTGCGCATTCGCATATTGATAAATTCGACTGCTAATGAAAATGTAATGGCAAAATACAAGTAGCCTTTTGGAACAGCACCAATATGTTCACCAGCAAGAGCCGCGTTTGATAAGTGCATACTCTCCGTAATTAGCATGAATCCGATTAAAATTAAAAAGGCAAGACCTAATATCTGAATAGAAGGATTTTTGTTTACAAAATTTCCAACAGGTACAGCAAAAAGCATCATAACCATAACCGAAATTATTACGGCGGTAATCATAATAGTCAATGCACCTTCTACACCATTTGTCATTCCCACAGCCGTTAAAATAGAATCTACAGAAAATATGAGGTCAATCAATAAAATCTGAATAATGACATTCGAAAATGATTTTTTAGCGACAGAGCCCATTGTTTTTTCTTCATCGCCTTTATGATCTACTTTTTCGCTAATTTCTTTGGTACTTTTATAAATTAAAAATAATCCTCCTAAGAATAAAATTATCGCCTGCCCCGTAAATTCACCCTCAAACCAGCCCCAATGAATGCTAAAGACTGTAGCCTTCATGGCAATGAGATAAGAAATTCCCATTAACAGAGCGATACGCATAAACATGGCAAGAAATAAACCAATCCTTGTCGCTTTTTTTCTGTCTTCTTCGGGTAATTTACCCGTTACAATTGATATAAAAATGATGTTATCAATCCCTAAAATAATTTCCAAAAAAGTCAACGTCAATAATGCAATCCAGGCATCAGGATTTAAAAATATTTCCATTTTTATAGCAGTTTAGTAATTTTTAGGTTACGAATTTAATCTAATTTAACAACCTTTCCACGTTGTTTTTCTTCAGAACCAACCAGTCCGAATTCAAAAACATACGAATCCTTCGTTGTGGTTAAAATCTTCATGCTGATTGCTTTTTCTTCAGCCATATTTTTTGGGTGTTTTTTTTGTAAAACATATTCACAATCACTTACCCAGCGTACTAAAGAAGTATCTGTTTTTCCTTCAAAAGTTTCAATTTCAATTCCATCTTTACGTTCAAAAAGAGTAGTTTTTTTTACGCCGTCTACTTCAAATTCAAATTTAAATTTTCCGGTTTTAAAATCTTTGCAGTTGTGCTCTGCATCATAACAAGAAAATAAGGTAAGTAGCGGTAGTAAGAATGTAATTTTTTTCATTTGTAATTTAAATTAGTATTAGGAGCTGTTCCTGCTGTTCCTTCCAATCTTTTGTGCCGAACCCCGGCACAAAAGGATTTTCCCTCCCATCAGGGCTAGAAACGTAAGCAAGAAAAAAAGATCATAAACAGAACAAGCTGTTTTCAATAGCTTATTTTTTATCCGATAATCTGTTTAGTTCATCATCTGTAAAGTTCTTGATTTCTTTTTCTTTAGCAAACTTTTCAGCGTTGTAATTTCCCGATTTATTGCGCGGAATCGATAAGCTGTTCCATTCACTGTTTTTTAATTGTTTGGCATAAAACACAATCTGACCTACATGATACGGATAATGTGCCAACTGACGGTTTATCGCTTCAATAACTGTGTGCCCTTCATTGCGAATATAAATAATATCCGAAAGCTGATTGGGTTGCAAACTGTTTAAAGCATCAAAGAGGCAATTCCATCCTTTGTTCCAAGCAGCGAAGACTTCTTCTTTCGATTGAAGATCATTTTCAAACTCAGCATCACGATTGCGCCATTCTTTCTCACCATCAGCAGTTAGAAAATCAGTCCATCTCGAAAGCATATTACCACTAATGTGTTTAATTATGGTCGCAATACTGTTGGTATCTTCGTTTACAACTACAAAAAGTTGTTCCGGCTGTATTTGCTCAATGGCTTTTTCGCCTAAGGTTTTATAGTATAAAAATTGTTTTTTAACGCTTTCTAAATAAGAGGAATCAGTACTCATAATTATACAATTTTGATGTCATATTTGTCTAAAAGCCCTTCGATTCCCTGTGTCGAAAATTGTGCTTTCCTCATCGGATTAAATTCGGGATCGATTTTATAATTGTACGCCGTTTTAAAGTTAACGGCTGCCAATTGTGTATCGTTAAAAATAGCACCTTCCAGATTGCAATTGTCAAAAACAGAACTCGTTAAGTTTACACCAATAAAAGTAACTTCTCTCACAGAACAATTGATAAACTTGGTTTTAGGCATTTTTTTATTCGAAAAAACAGCATAATCCAAAGTACTTTCTTCAAAATAAACCTGAAACAAAAAATCATCACATTCATTAAAAGCAATTCCTAAAAGTTTGCAGTTTTTAAACGTAACATTCTTTAAGCTTGTACCAAACAAACTCGTCATGGATAAATTGCAATCAATAAATTCGCAATCTAAAAAAGTGTTGTGCCCAAAATTGCTGTTCGAAAAATCACAGTTTTTAAACACGCAATCTTCAAACTCACGATTGTTTATTTTCTTGTCGATGTAAACAACTTTCTCAAATGTTTTTTGAATGTGGATAAGGCTTTCCATTGGAGGATTTTAGATTTTAGATTGGAAAAATTAAATGATTTAAAAATTGAAAGATTTAAGGATTTGGGAATTTCTGACTAACTAACTAACTAACTAACTAACAAATGAACTAAAAACAACAAACCATCAACTATAAACCATCAACTAACAACCAAAAAGAATTAGTCATTAAATATACCTTTCATGATGATTTTCAGGCCTAGAAAGGCTATCACTACAGAGGCAATACAGGCCACAATTCCGATTCCCAGAACCAGATAATGCCAATTGGTATGCTGATTCATGAATGCGTTGTAAATTAAAGTTGGACCAAGAAACATCAGCGGTAAGGCACCAGCCAGATATTTAACACCTCTTCCTATTAACTCTTTATTTGTTGCCATTTACTTTTTATAATTGTCAACAGCATTTCTCACGCTGCCGTATTTTTTTAATAATTCAGAGGCTTCTTCATAGGATACCGCAATTTCTCCCATAATCATTTTTACACCTCGATCGACCAGTTTTATATTGCTTAGTTGCATGTCGACCATCTTGTTTCCTTTTACTTTTCCAAGCTGAATCATAGCCGCAGTTGAAATCATGTTTAGAACCAGTTTTTGCGCCGTTCCGGCTTTCATTCTTGAGCTTCCGGTTACGAATTCTGGTCCAACAACAACTTCTATAGGAAATTTTGCTGTTAGTGCCAGGGGACTTCCTGCGTTGCAGGTAATACAGCCTGTTGCAATATTATTGGCATTACAAGTTTCTAAACCGCCAATAACGTAAGGCGTTGTGCCAGAAGCAGCAATTCCAATAACAATGTCGTTTTGGTTGATGTTGTGCGCTTGCAAATCGATCCAGGCTTGTGTTGCGTTGTCCTCAGCATTTTCTACGGCACGACGAATGGCTGTGTCACCACCGGCAATGATTCCGTTTACCAAATCAAAAGGAACTCCAAAAGTAGGAGGGCATTCAGAAGCATCTACAACACCTAATCTTCCCGATGTTCCAGCTCCGATGTAAAATATGCGTCCGCCTAATTTTAAGTTGGCAACAGTTTGTTGTACCAGCGCTTCGATTTGCGGTAAAGCTTTTTCGACAGCATTAGGTACTGTTTTGTCTTCATTATTAATATTGGTAAGCAATTCCTGAACCGACATTTTTTCTAAATGTTCGTATTTTGATGCTTGCTCGGTTGTTTTTGTAAAGCTCATTTTTTGAAGAAATAGTTATCTTTCAAAAATACTCTTTTTTATCGCAAATGATCAAAAATTGCAAGACAAAGTCATGGCGGTTTTTGATTTTTTTTGATGGGGTTTATTTCTTCTGCATCTATTTGAAACCTTGCTGAATGAACTAAAATATTATATTTGTCGAATAATAAAACAAAGAATGGATAAATTAGATGTATTGGTAGGGATTGGTCGAATCTCGGTTTTTGTTTCTTTACTGCTTGCGTTTTTTTTATTAACGGTTAAAACCGAAAATAAATTGGCTAATCGCTTATTTGCCTGGTTTTTTATTTTCTCTGCTGTCGATCTTAGTGGTTTTTTTATCAATCCTAACACACTTACGGAGCTGAATTTAGAGATTTTCAGATCTACAATGTGTTTGCTTGAAATGCCTTTGTTTTACCTTTTTGTACGCGCTGTTTGTTATTATGATTTTAGATTAAAATGGAATCATTTATTGCATTTACTTCCTTTTATAATCCTCAATATAGTTTTTATTCCAAGAGTTTATCTAAATTCAGATATAGAGGTTTTTGGAACAACATTTAATCAATTGCCGGAAATTATTTTTTTTCATGTTTTAGTTGAACTTCAATATGTATTTTATATCGTAAGCATATTTTTAATCCTGAAAAAATACAAAGTAATTTATTTAGAAAATTACGCCAATCCAAGTACAGCAACATACAAATGGCTTTTTCAGATTACATGTGTTTTTCTAACGGCGCATTCGATCGTGGTATTAAAAAATTTATTGCGTTATACTGATTTTAAGGAAGTATTTCTTTGGGCAAATATACTGGTGGGTACGATCGCATTGCTTATTACGTGTTGGTTTATAATGAAAGCATTAAACCATCCTGAACTTTTTAGGGGCGTTAATTCTAAACTGAAACTCACGAAGGATATTTTACCGGAAGTAGAAGATAAACCGGAATCAGCAAAGGAACAGAATGATTTTGTTAAAGACCAAATCCTAATGTTGAAGCAATACATGAAAGAGAAAGAACCTTTTCTGGATCCTTCGCTTACGATACAGGAATTAAGTAATCAGATTAATATTCCGGTTCGGGATTTGTCCATTTTGATTAACCATCAGATGGATCAGCATTTTTTTGATTTTGTAAATGAATATCGCATTCAAAAAGCCATGCATATTTTGAAAGATCAGTCCAAAAATCAGCTCACCGTTCTGGAAATATTGTACGAAGTAGGTTTTAATTCCAAATCTTCGTTTAATACTTCTTTCAAAAAATATACAAATCTAACGCCAACTGCGTACCGAAACAGCTAAAAATAAGCGGTTTGTAAAAAGTCGTACTTGATAGCGAATAAAGTCGAACTCATTTTCAAGAAAGAAAATGGTTCGACTTTTTTTTGTCGGTCGAATGCTGAAAATTTCTAAGGCAACTTTGCTTCAAATTAATCGAACAAGTTAAAATTAGAAATCATGAAAAAAACAAACCTCCTTATTTTTTTAATACTACCATTGTTTTGTTTAGCACAATCAACATTACAATTAAAAGGAAAAGTAGCTGGTGAAATAATGCCATTAGAATGGGCTGACGTTTCTCTTTTAAATGCAGAAGGAAAAATTATTGATGGAACGACCACTAAACAAGATGGTTCTTTTGAGCTGAATATAAAAAGCGGTTCTTATAAAATTGGAATTAGTCTTTTGGGATTTACAGATTATGAAAAGGAAATTAAACTAACATCAGATTTAGATTTAGGAACAATACTGCTAAAAGAAAACACGACAAATCTAGGCGAGGTTGTTATTCAGACCAAAAAGAATAGTATAGAACGAAAAACAGATCGTCTGGTTTACAATCTCGAAAATAACGTTACCACGGTTGGCGGAGATGCTTTGAGCGCCATCAATACGGCGCCTGGCGTTGTCGTAAAAAATAGTGAAATTACGATATTGGGAAAAGGAACATCGCGTGTAATGATCGACGGACGTTTGATTGAATTGACGGGTGAAGAACTAAATAGCTTCTTGAAATCAATATCGGCAAGTGATATTAAAAACATTGAAATCATAAGTAATCCGCCCGCAAAATACGAAGCTGATGGATTTGGCGGACTTATTAATATTATCATGAAAAAAGGAGTTCGTGATTCTTGGAAAAACACAACTACGCTTTCTTACGACCAAAATAAATACGGAATTTATACTTTGAGAAATAATTTTTTCTACAATAAAAATAAGTTTCGATTCTCAGCAAGCGTTAACGGAAAAACGGGTTACAAAAATGCTGAGGAAATTTTAGAGATGTATTTCCCGGACGGACTTTCAAAAATGACCAGCACAACAAAAGTAAAAGACGAGAATTTTTCCGGAAAACTGGCAGTAGATTATGATTTTTCTGATCGCACTACAATGGGGTTTCAGTTGGTAAACGATAGAAATAATCCGGATTTTAAATCGGATATCAGTATTGACAAATATACTATTCAGAATCAATTGAGAGATATTACAAAGAACAACAGTTTTACCGATAAAGGATCTGGAAATCAAACCTATAATCTGCATTTGATTACGAAGTTAGATTCTCTTAAACGAAAATTATCTTTTGATGTAGATTACTTTAATTACAACTCAAAATTTGACAGAAGTTTTATTGCAAATAATTATACTTCAGACATGGTATTTGTCGATGTGAATCAGGCAGGAAGAAATGTTTCGAATCAGGATATTGACAATTTAAGTTTTAAGGCTGATATGGAACATCCGTTTCAGGCACTAAACTTATCGTACGGTGCAAAAGTAAGTTTTACAAATAGTACAAGCGACATCTTGTATTATGACATGATCACCGGAACTCCGCAATTGGATGCCAATCAATCCAATAGATTTAAATACACGGAGAATAATCAGGCGGTTTATGTAAACGGTGATAAGAAAATAAACGAAAAGTGGAGCCTTCAAGTTGGGTTACGATTGGAAAGTACCAAAACAAACGGATTTTCGGCAACGCTGAATCAGGAAACGGTAAATGATTATGTGAAGTTGTTTCCAACATTTTTTACTTCTTATCAAAAAAATGAAAACAATAGTTTTAGTTTTAATTATGGAAAAAGAATCAACAGACCTCGTTTTGATTTATTGAATCCGTTTAGAGTTTACATTAACAGCAATAGTTATTCTGAAGGGAATCCGTTTCTTCAACCTTCATTTAGTGATAATTTTGAATTAGCGCATTCGTATAAAGAAACGTTTAGAACGAGCGTTTTTGTAAATGCAATTACAAATGGTTATGGTGTTATTTTTACTTCGATCCCGGAAACTAATACACAGATTGTAACGCGTGAGAATTATTTTAAAGGTCTAAATTATGGTATCGGAGAAAGTTATTCTGCTAGTTTGGCGGAATGGTGGCAGAGCGAAAACGCTTTGTACTTTTTAGGTTCAAAAACAGAATTTACAAAGAATATAAATGCAATGCCGTCGAACAGTATGCAAATTGATTTTTCTACAAACAATACTTTTATTTTAGGAAAAACGACAAAGCTTCAGCTGGATTTTAGTTACAGCACACCTGTTGAAAATGGTTTGTATGAAGTAGGATATATGTCGAGTTTTGATTTTGGTTTTAAGCAGGATTTGTATAACAAACAGCTGCAAATTGCATTCCTTGCAAATGATATTTTTAATACTTCTTATTTAAAAGATTTTACTTCTGTGGTAAATGGCGTGAAGCAGGTTTATAGCCAAAATGAAAGTAACCGATTTGTACGTTTGTCTGTGGTTTATAATTTTGGAAACAAAAAAATAAACATAAAGGATCGTAATTTTGGAAATCAGGAGGAAAGAAAGAGAACTGGGAATTAATTGTATTGAGTGTACTTTGTTTTTTATGATATGCGGATGATGCTGATTCGCTAAGTGAAAATACGGATTTATACGGATTTGTTTGTCATTTCTAACCTGCAAGGTTTTCAAAACCTTGTAGGTTTATATAGTGATTGGGTATTAGTTTAAATCTATAAATTAATTTTTATACCTACAAGGTTTCGAAAACCTTGCAGGAGAATTAACGATAAGAATAACGCTATTATAGTTTTCGTTTCCTAACAGGTTTTGAAAACCTGTTAGGATAAATAACCTGAAATAAAAATAATCTCAAAGTGTAGCTTTGCGTGAGGGATAGGAGCATGCTACCGCAGTAGCGCGGATAGCCCGACAGCATTAAAAAAAAGACCCAATGAACGCAAAGTTGATTGGGTCTTTTTTAAAATGGTGGCACGCCCCAATTATAATAAGAATGCCAGTAGAATTCCGAGTACGATCATGGAAACTTTGGCAATATTGAATTTATGTCCTTCGCTGCTTTCGAAGATGATGGTCGATGAAATATGGAATAATATACCAATTACGATGGCGGTTATTTCGGTGTAATAATCGTTTAGGATGGGTAAAAATTCAGAGGCAAATGTTCCTAGCGGTGTCATTACGGCGAAAGTAAGCATGAAAGCAAAAATGGCTTTTTTGTCTAAATCGGCATTGATGAAGAAGGTGGTTAGAATTACGGCAATTGGCAAATGATGAATCGCTATTCCGACTGCTAAACCATGATGATGACTTACGGGAAAACCTTCCAGAAAGGCATGAATACACAAACTGATAAATAAAAGCCACGGAATTTGAGACATTTTTGCATGTCCGTGCACGTGTCCGTGTTCTGCTCCTTTAGAGAAAAACTCGAGGATGATCTGAAACAAAATTCCGATCATGATAAAGATTCCAATATGTGGATTGTGTGATTCGTAAACTTCAGGCAACAAGTGCATTACCGTTAGGGACAATAAAAAAGAACCGCTGAAGGCCAACAGTAATTTTAAGTTTGTTTTGTTTTTTGGTTTTATAAACAAAGCCACACCATATCCTAAGAGTACAGAAAATAAGGGTAGTAGATAGTTCATTTTTTAGTTCGTTTAATCGGTTTTTGTTTAATTGTTTAATCGTTTTTTGTCAACTTGTTGGAATGATTAAACAAATTAACAATGGGACGATTAAAGCTATTTAAAAATCATGATTAATCGTTCGCTTTCGGTTTTATGGAATTTTTTGAGTTTGTAATCTCCAAAAATATCTAAAAGATAAATTCCGGCTTCATCCATTAAATCCTGAAAGTCTTTTAAGGTTAAGGCTTTTACTTTTTCGGTAAAATGGTACTTTCTGCCTTGATCCTCAAAATCTATTTCTTTTAAAATATGTCCGTCTTTAACGTATCTTTTGATTTTAAAATCGATTCCGTCAACGGTTTTTACCTCTTCCGGAACCAGAGTTTCGATTACGTTGGTTACGTTCATAAAGTCGATTACTGCAAAACCGTATTCAGATAAGCTTTCTTTAACGGCTTTTAGAGTAGTCAGGTTGTCTTCGTCATTTTCGAAGTAGCCAAAACTGGTAAAAAGATTGAAAATAGCATCGAATTTTTCATCAAACGGTTCACGCATATCGTGCACTTTGAAATGAAGTGTTTCGTTGCTGTTTTTGCTGGCTTCTGTGATGCTGTTTTCAGATAAATCTGCGCCAAGAACATCAAACCCTAATTGATTAAGATAAATAGAATGGCGTCCTTTTCCGCAGGCTAAGTCTAGAACTTTTGCTTTTTCGGGCAAGTTTAGATAGTGCGTTAGATTATCCATAAAAATCTGAGCTTCACGATAATTTCTATCTTTATAAAGAATATGATAATAAGGTGTATCAAACCATGATGTAAACCAGTTTTCAGTATTACGATCCTGATTTGGTGTTGATGAGTTATGCAATTCAGACATTTATTCTATTTCAATTAATTCAAAGTCCGGCAAATTTAGTGTATTTTTGCCGAAAAATAACTATTTCGTTACGATACCTGTAGATATGCTCTTGTGCAACATGGATTTGGTTATTTAATTCAAAAATAAAGATGGAAGAAAATTTTAAAATGATAGCCAAATGTTTTTTTGGTTTTGAAGAAATATTAGAGAATGAATTGCGCGCACTTGGTGCTCAGGATGTTGAAAAGGGAGTGCGAATGGTTAGTTTTAAAGGAGATAAAGGTTTTATGTACAAAGCCAATTTGTCGCTTAGAACTGCTCTAAAGGTTTTGAAACCTATTTATTCGTTTAGAGCTAATAACGAACAAGCATTATATAAAGGTGTTTCTGGTGTAAACTGGTCTAAATTATTAAATGCAAATCAGACTTTTGTAATCGATGCTACGGTGCATTCAACTTATTTTAACCATTCCGAGTTTGTTTCTCAGAAATGTAAGGATGCTATTGTAGATCAGTTTAGAGAAAGAACGGGACAGCGTCCAAGTATTGATAAAGCATTTCCTGATTTAAGAATCAACGTTCATATCGATAAAGATCAGGTTTCTATCGCATTAGATACTTCTGGTAATTCATTGCACCAACGTGGTTACAGAACAGCAACTAATATTGCACCAATTAATGAGGTTCTGGCAGCAGGAATTTTGCTTTTATCAGGCTGGGAAGGGCAATCGCATTTTTTGGATCCAATGTGTGGTTCTGGAACTTTTTTGGCAGAAGCAGCTATGATCGCCTGCAATATTCCGGCAAATATAAACAGAAAGGAATTTGCTTTTGAAAAATGGAAAGACTGGGACAATGATTTATTTGATCAGATTGTAAGCAGTCTGATGAAAAAAACAAAGGAGTTTCATTATACTATTAAAGGTTTTGATAAAGCGCCAAGTGCTGTAAACAAAGCTAAAGATAATATTAGAAATGCGAATCTGGAGGATTATGTGACAATTCAGGAAGATAACTTTTTTGATACCGAAAAAGCTGTTGAAGGAAAGCTTCACATGGTTTTTAACCCACCGTATGATGAGCGTCTGGATATTCACATGGAAGAGTTTTACAAGAATATTGGTGATACCTTAAAGAAAAGTTATCCTGGTACAAACGCTTGGTTTATAACGGCAAATCTTGAAGCTTTAAAATTTGTTGGACTAAAACCTTCTCGCAAAATCAAACTTTTTAACGCAAGTCTAGAAGCTCGTTTGGTAAAATACGAAATGTACGAAGGAAGTAAGAGAACGAAATTTCAAGTCTAAGGGGCTGAGTTTCTAAGATGCTAAGTTGCTAAGATTTTAACTCAGCTTCGTTGTATCTTTTTATCATAATAAATAATTTAAGGTTGGTTTTTACGTCACTAAGATAAAACTTAGTACCTCAGAAACTCAGAACCTTAGTAACTTAAAGAAAATGACAAAATTACAAATAAGAGCTTTTTTATATCAGTTAGGATGTTTTGCAATTTTATTTATTGCATCTCGATATGTAATTGCTATGTACACAGGATTAACGGGACTTTGGATTCCGATGACGGCTTTTATCGTAGCAACATTAATCTCTCCTAAATTTCAATCAGTTCGAACAAAAGACGGTGAAAAACTTTTTATGAAATGGATTTTTATAAAAGGCATTAGAGAAATAGGGTAATCTAAAACTATTGATATGAGGAAAATTGGACTTATTGGCGGTATTAGCTGGGTTTCGACTTCAGATTATTACACACTTATAAATAAGGGTGTAAATGAAAAACTTGGAGGTTTAAACTTTTCAGAATGTCTTCTATATTCATTTAATTATGCTGATATCAAAAGGAATAACGAAAATAACGATTGGGATTCGACTTTTGAAATGCTTTTGAAAGGTTGTGAGTTTTTAAAATCGGGTGGGGCAGAAGCAATTGTTTTGTGTGCCAATACCATGCATTTAATTGCTGATAAACTCGAGGAAGCCATTGATTTACCGGTTATTCATATTGCAAGTGAAACGGCAATTGAAATACAGAAACAAGGACTTAAAAAAGTCGGTTTATTGGGAACTAAGTTTACCATGGAACTTGAATTTTTTAAAGATAAATTGACAGAAAAAGGTATTGGAGCTATTATTCCAACAAGCGAAAGTGATAAAGATTTTATTCATCATACCATTTTTGAGGAGTTGGGCAGAGGTCTGGTAACGGAGGAAACTAAGAAACGGTACCTTGAAATTGCAAATAAATTGGTTGAAGATGGTGCGGAAGGAATTATTTTAGGTTGTACCGAAATCCCTTTAGTAATAAAAGCAGGCGATTTAGCGGTTCCTATTTTTGATACAACTTTAATACATGCCAAAGCAGCTGTCGAGTTTCAGGTTTCTTAAATAGAAATATACAATATGAAAAAGCCCCGAATTGTATGATTCGGGGCTTTTGTTTGTTATGGAAATTACCTGAAATTTATTTTTTGATTTCGGGAATAATTACTTTTTTCTTGTAAAGCGGAATGAAATAGGAAACGGTATAGTTAAAACCTATTCCAAAACTTCCGTCGTAGGTTCTGTTAAAACCAGGAATGTATAAATTATCAAATCCGGAAGGTTTTGTATTCATTACCAAAAGTTTTAATTGTACACCAAAACCAACAAATACATTATTAAAAACTTTAGCTTTTAGCCCTGCAGTTACTTCTAACCAACCTGCCGAAAGTCCGCTGTATTTTTGCCCCTCAGTAATCACTGGCAATTCACCAAAATAAGGGTTAGGATTGTAGATTTTGTAACTATTCAGGTCTTGGCTAAAAGTACTGAATCCGCCACGTAATCCTACGGTTATAAGATTCTCCATGTCCAGCCAGTTTTCATACGTATTGTAATCAAAACCCGCTTTTATGTAGGTTCCTGTTGCTGTAGAGTTTAATCGTGTGTCCTCTGTTGTTTTGTCTTCAAAACCAAGCTCTGCAGCCAGATAGTATTTTTTCGTTAAACGAAAATCTCCTACAACTTCTATTCCTTTGTAATCTTTGTCATAAAAACCACGAGTAAGTTTGTATAAATCTACACCTACACGCAAACCATAGCGATCTGTTTTTGGAATACTATCTTTCAATACTTCCTTAACAATCGGCTTCTTAGTTTCGGACTTTGTTTTTTCCTGAATAATTTCTTTTGTTACTGTTGTATCCTGGGCTTGAGCCAAAAACACTGAAAACAATAAACAAATACTAAAAATATACTTTAAGATGTGTTTCATTTTCGCGTTCAATGTTAGCATTTTTTACTTCAATAACCTGCATCCAGGGACTGTCAGTGTCTGGTTGTCTTTCGAAAGGCGCTTGCGTATCTAGCTTGAAAATGGTTTTAAAACCACAAGCTCTGGAAACATAGGCGTTTTGTCTCGTATAATTAAATTTTATAACATCAGTGTTAATCAATGCGGCATTAGTGCTTCCTGAGTTTAATATAAAACTGTACGTCACAGTATCTACATCTGGTTTTAACGGAATTGAAATAGAATCACCACTTGTTAAATATTTGGTTTCATCTATTGCAGTTTTGTTAAAAACGATTCCTTCTGTTTGTCCTTCGCCAATAACTTTTAAACGTGTTACTTTTTTCTTTAATGACGGGATATTAATATCATAAAATGAAATAACTAATCGCGGAGTGGTAGGCGTATTTGCATCGCAAATATCGTCTTTTTCACAACCGGAAAAACCAAAAGCAAAGAGTAATACGAAAGCAATTATTTTTTTCATGTATACTATGTTATTATCGAAGTTCTAAAAGTACAACATTTTCGACATGGTGGGTCTGTGGAAACATATCAACCGGGCGAACGCGTGTTACTTTGTATTTTTCGTCCATTAAAGCTAAATCTCTTGCTTGCGTTGCAGAGTTACAGCTTACATAAACTACTTTTTGAGGCGCAATTTTCATGATTTGATCAATAACAGCAGCATGCATACCATCTCTTGGAGGATCGGTTATAATAACGTCCGGTTTTCCGTGCTGAGCGATAAATGCTTCGTTGAATACCACTTTCATATCACCAACAAAAAACTCACAATTGGTAATATTATTGCGTTCGGCATTTGCCTTAGCATCAAGAATGGCTTCTGGAACACTTTCTACACCAATTACTTTTTTAGCTTTTTTAGAAACGAATTGTGCAATAGTTCCTGTTCCGGTGTATAAATCGTAAACAGTTTCATTGCCTGTAAGTCCTGCAAAATCGCGCGTTATTTTGTATAATTCATAGGCCTGATCCGAGTTGGTCTGGTAGAATGATTTTGCGTTGATGCTAAACTTCAAGCCTTCCATTTCTTCTAAAATATAATCTCTTCCTTTGTAAAGTTTTATATCCTGATCGTAAATAGTATCGTTTTGTTTTGCATTTACAACATATTGCAATGAAGTAATTTGCGGAAATTTCTCGTAAAGATGATCTAAAAGAAGTTCACGATTCTTTTTGTCATTTTCGAAAAACTGAATCAAAACCATGATTTCTCCAGTCGAAACTGTACGAATCATTACGGTTCTTAGTAAACCTGAATGTTCTCTTGGGTTAAAGAATGCCAGGTTATGCTCATTAGCAAATGCTCTGATTTCGTTTCTGATCGCGTTTGAAGGATCTTCTTGTAAATGACATTTGTTGATGTCCAGAATTTTATCCCACATTTTTGGAATGTGAAATCCTAAAGCATTTCTGTTTCCAAGATCTTCCGTGCTGTCAATTTCTTTTTCTGTTAACCAGCGGCTGTTAGAAAACGAAAATTCCATTTTATTTCTATAGAAAAATTGTTTTTCTGAACCCAAAATAGTTTCGAATTCAGGAAGTTCTACTTTTCCTATACGCTGTAAGTGATTTTTTACTTCGTTTTGTTTGTAATGCAGCTGTTGGCTGTACTTCATATTTTGCCATTTGCATCCTCCACAAACGCCAAAATGCTCGCAGATTGGTTCGATGCGATGTTCTGAAAGTTCATGAAACTTTACGGCTTTGCCTTCATAATAGGCTTTTCTTTTCTTAAAAGTTTGTACGTCAACTACATCTCCCGGAACTACATTCGGAATAAAGATTACTTTTCCGTCAGGTGCTTTGGCTACTGAAACTCCTTTTGCTCCAGCATCAAGAACCTGGATTTGATGAAAGACAACTTTGTCTGTATTTTTTCTTCCCATAGCGCAAAAATAAGTGTTTGTAAACTTTTACAAATTTTATTTTTGAAAATTTTTAGTTTTTTTTTGAAATAGTGGTTTAATTAACTTTAATCGGTAACTTTGTTAAGCATAATCCCAAATTCTGCAATCTTAATCTATATAGTTCTGTTATAAATTTATGAAGTTGTATCACAATCTTTCACGAATTAGTTTTTTGAAAAAAAGCTATGCGTTCAAATTTTTATTTGTCGCTTTTGTAGGAATACACATTCCCTTGATAGGAATTTTATTTTTTGTTCTCTACTACGATACTAATATTTCACCAACCTCTGTTTTAATTTTTTCTTTAGTCATGACATTGCTGGCTACTTTAGTTACACTTTTGGTTTTGAATCAGTTGATAAAGCCAATTGCTAAAGCATCAAAAGCATTGGACGATTACAGAAGCGAAAGAAAATTATCTGTCTTGCCTACACAGTATGGTGATGAAGCAGGTTTGCTTATGTGTAATATTCAGGAATCAATTTACGAAGCAGAGAGTTTTATACATGAGAAACAGGATTTGATTTACATGCTCTCTCATGATCTGAAAAATTTTGCGGGAAATCCGCAAGGTCTGGCAAAATTGATTATTAGCGAAGAGCCTTCAGAATCTGTAAAACATTTGGCTGATTTAATTTGCGAATCAACCAATCTGCAATTTCGATACATCGAAAACTTTATAAAATTATTGAATGAGCAGGATCAGGTTGTGAAAATCAACCATGAAATTAAATCGGTATCATTTCAGGATATTTTGCCTTTTATTAATGAACAGGTTGAGCAGCGTTTAGTAGATAAAAATATTAAGCTAAACTTAAAGATGCAAACCACCGAGGAGAAACTGCGAATAGACGAAGGTTTACTGGTGCAGGTTTTGGTGAACTTAATTAGTAATGCTATTAAATTCTCTTATTTTGATAGTGAAGTAAGAGTAAATATCTATAAAGAAAATAGAGCATTGATAATTACGGTTGCTGATAGCGGAATTGGTTTTGATCAAAATCAAATTGATGAGTTGTTTAAAAAGTTTACTACAATGAGCCGATTAGGGACAGCAAATGAATCTTCAACTGGAATTGGCTTGTACTTGTGCAAAAAGATTATTGAGCGCAGCAAAGGTCAACTAACGGCAACCAGTAAAGGTAAAAATAAGGGAGCCGAATTTAAAATTGAATTTGAGTTATAAGCATGCTGAAATAAGAATTGCATTTTAGTTTTTTATTTCGCCTGTCGGATTTTTATAAGCTCATAATTGAGAATTGTTAAGAAATAAAAGCACAAGTCGGCTGTGATCTTACCCAGAATAATTCCAAAAAAGTAGTTACCACAAAGAATAGGCATCCAGTACATACAAAACGGACGTACAACTAAGAAATCTAAAAAGGCAGGATAACCAAACTCCAATGCTAAGTTTTTTATTAGCGATAAAATATCTTTGGAGGTCGTAGGCTGGTTTAAAGCTTTGTTTTGCTTCGCTATTTTTTTATAGGATGAAAAAATCATAACACCATAAAAAGCCAGATACTCTGCAAAAGTAATAAGATATGCAGTTGTTAAGCCGCTATAAATTTTACTAAAAGAAGAGGTTAAAAGTGCTGCACTGGTACTTGCTAATTCTGCGTATTTATATCGGTTAAACCACTCTTTAAAATTTGATTTTGTAAGCATGATGTTTTTTTGAAGGAACTATCCAAAGGTTCAGAGTTGCGAAGGCTCAAAGGTACAGAGGTTTTTTGTAGGCTCGTACATTTGCAGGTATAAAAAATATTAATTTTTGAAGGTTAAAGCGAAGCTTAAAAAAAATTTATTTTTATTATCTACCTTCATCAAAAGAGCCTTTGTACCTCTGAACCTTTTTATCTTTGTTTCTTAAGAAATTTAATCAAATAAATCAGAAGAAAGATAACGATCTCCACGATCACAAATGATAGCAACAATTACCCCTGATTCTAATTGTTCAGCAATTTTTAAAGCTACAGCTACAGAACCTCCACTGCTCATTCCGGCGAAAACACCCTCTTCAAGGGCTAGACGCTTTGTCATTTGCCTTGCGTCTTCTTCGCTTACATCTATAACGGTATCTACTTTTGAAGCATCAAAAATTTTAGGGAGATATTCCTGTGGCCATTTTCGAATTCCCGGAATCTGAGAGCCATCACTAGGCTGTGCACCTACGATTTGTATTGCTGGATTTTTTTCTTTCAAATAGGTCGAAGTTCCAATAATAGTTCCCGTTGTGCCCATTGCAGATACAAAATGCGTTACCGTTCCTTCAGTATCATTCCAGATTTCAGGACCTGTCGTTTTGTAGTGTGCTTTCCAGTTATCATCATTGGCAAATTGATTTAACATCAAATAACCGCCTTCGGCCACTTTTTTGTCGGCATAGTCGCGTGAACCAATAATTCCTTCGCTGGCAGGCGTCAGAATAACGGTAGCACCATACGCACGCATGGTTTGTGTTCTTTCTTTTGTAGAATCTTCCGGTAGAACCAGTTCGATCTCAATTTGAAACAATTGTGCAATCATTGCAAGGGCAATTCCGGTATTTCCGCTGGTAGCTTCTATTAACTTATCTCCTTTTTTAATATCACCTCTTTCAACAGCAGCAGCAATCATGTTGTAGGCTGCTCTGTCTTTTACACTTCCTCCAGGATTGTTTCCTTCGAGTTTTAGTAAAAGTTTTACGTTTTTATTTTTAACCAGATTGACAGTTTCCATCAATGGAGTGTTTCCAATTAGGTTTATCAGTTTTTGTGGTGTCATTTTATTTTTTTTCTTTTATTTTAACTTCAGTAGTGGTGGTATTGAGTACAATAGAATCGGGTGGAATTGATTTTGTAACCCATGCATTTCCTCCAATAACGCTGTTTTTACCAATAGTTGTTGCGCCTCCTAAAATCGTAGCATTGGCATAAATACAAACGTTTTTTTCAACCGTAGGATGGCGTTTTGCATTTTTCATTTCTTTGCTTACGCTTAGTGCTCCTAATGTAACACCCTGATAGATTTTTACATGTTTTTCGATAACGGTTGTTTCACCAATAACAATTCCTGTTGCGTGATCAATAAAAAATGGTGATGCAATAGTCGCTCCGGCATGAATATCTGTTCCCGTAATGCGATGTGCATATTCACTCATTAATCTGGAGAATAGTAACAAATCCAACAGATACAATTCATGACTTAATCTGTAAATAGCGATGGCGTAAAAACCGGGATAACCTAAATAAACTTCGTCGATACTATTAGAAGCAGGATCATTTTCCAGAATATATTCGGCATCCTGATTGAGTTGTTCAAGAACTCCTGGTAATTTTTCCAGAAAGCGATCCCAGATTGATTCGCATAAGTTTTCAGGCTTTTTGCACGCTAAAACAGCAATTTCTTTAAAACGAAATTCGAGTTCATCAATACTATCATCTAAAGGCGCGTTAGAATCAAAAAGAGTATAAAAAAGCTTTTCGGTAAAATCTTCTGTTTTAGTTTTGATTCCGTAATTTATATGAGAATGGCTTTTTAAAGCTTTTATATTTTGTATGATTTGATCTTTTGACACAATTATAAAATTGAATGGATAATTTGAAACGTTAAAAGTAAGACGTTTTTTGTAAATAAAGGCACGAATTATTTAAAGAAATTTTGTTTTAAGAATTGTATTTGTGATATATAAAAGATTGTAATAGGTTAATTTTTTATATGATTCTTAAGAAGTTAAATGCGTAAATTAGCCAGTAAAAAAATGTAAAAATGAAAAATAATCAGACTTTTGTAAGTGCTATTTCTAACCTTTCTTTTCCTATTAATGAAAAAATAACTGGAAAAGCGATTCATGATCCTATATTGGGACTTATAGTAAAAGAACATCCTTCTTTTTGTGATAAAGATTCTATATCGATTAAAGAGTTAAATCAATACCGACAAAAATACATCTCAAATTATTTATCAACAGAAATAGGAGCACTTTCGGATCTTGAAAAAAGCGTTATAACATCATTAAAAGAAGATACATCGCTGGTAAGCATCGTTGAAGATGAGGAAGAAAAAAGAAGTTTTGGACAAAAAATTGCGGATAAGGTAGCGGACTTTGGTGGTAGCTGGACTTTTATAATTTCTTTTTTGATGTTTATTGTAATCTGGATTGGGTCGAATGTGTATATTTTGGTAAACAAAGGTTTTGATCCTTATCCTTTTATTTTGCTGAATTTAATTTTATCGTGTGTTGCTGCGCTTCAGGCTCCGGTAATTATGATGAGCCAGAATCGTCAGGAAGAAAAAGACAGAACGCGTGCCAAAAAGGATTATATGATTAATCTTAAATCAGAATTGGAAATTAGAATGATTCATGATAAGATAGATCATTTAATTATGCATCAGCAACAAGAGTTGATCGAAATTCAGAAAGTGCAAATCGAAATGATGAATGATATTTTAAATCAGATTAAAAAATAATTTAGCCTGAATTTATAAATAGAAATGTTTGAAATAATAACCGGTAATCATAAAAAGAACATTTACGATGGCAAAAAAGTAAAGCGGTTTTTTATATTTCTTCGAAGCATCAAAATAATAAAAAATAACAAATCCTAAGAATAATAAGCTTGTATAAATGGCTGGGTACATTTTAAAAGCCGCTAAGAATTCACCTTGAAAAAGTAACAAAAGGGCACGCTGAAAACCACATCCCAAACACTCAATTCCAAATAGTGTTTTTGATAAACAAGGCAGCATAAATTTTTCCAGATTCACAGGTTTTGTTTTTACAATTTTACAAAAAAATATTCAATTAGATTTCGATAGGTAAGAACTCCTATTTTAAAGTTTCTTACTTTTGGGCTTTTATAGCAAATAAATATGAAAGCTTTTAAAATAATAATAATGCTATTGGCAATTTCGGTTGCCTTGTATCAACAGGTATCGGCAGAAAAGAATATCTATATCATGGTAATTGCAATTGTAGTTTTCATGTATGGAATGATGCAATTAAGTGCAAAAACACCAAGTAAAAATCAAGATAAAGAAGAACAGGATGTTGATTAAAGGAGATAAGGTTTCTGTTTTAGATGAAGCCATAAACGGAGTAGTTGTTTCAGTTAAAAACAATGAGGTTTTAATTGAAACCGAAGATGGATTCATGATGACATTTGCTGCCAATGAATTACTTAAAATACAAGATTCTGGTAGTTTGATGAATTCTATTAAGAGAATTAATGTTGATGAAATTGCCAAAGAAAAAACAGAGCCAAAAGCAAGGAGTTTTGTAAAGGAAAAGAAAGATAAACGTGAAGTTTCGGCCCCGGAATTTGATTTACATATCGAAAAACTGGTTCCTAACAAGCGCGGTATGTCTAATTACGATATTCTGACGTTGCAAACAGAAACAGCTAAAAGACACATTGAGTTTGCGATTAGAAACCGTATTCCGAAAATTGTTTTTATTCATGGCGTTGGGGAAGGAATTTTAAAGGCAGAACTTGATTTTTTATTAGGACGTTATGACGGAATAGATTTTCAGGACGCTAATTACCAAAAATATGGTCTGGGAGCAACTGAAGTTTACTTTAGACAAAATAATAAATAAAACAATTTTAAGTATAAAATACAGCTTGTATAAAGCAAAAAAAACGTCCGTTTTCTTTCTAATTTAAAATTAGCTTAGAAAACGGACGTTTTATATACTATTCATTCTGCCCATGAAAGAGACAGAATGAATTAGAATTTTATTTTAATTGGTTTGCGTAACCAATTCTCCCAGTAAGAAAGTTTTTCCTAAGTTGAATGTATTACTTCCTTTTTGAAGCGTTACATTTTTAAGTACAATGGTATGTTTAAATGATGTCTCTGTAAAAGTAGTAGTGGTTACCTCTATAATTCCGCTTACGTTTGCTAAACCGGCAACTCCTGCCCATTCTTCTTTCAAAGTTATCGAAGCTGGCAAAGTAGTACAGAAAGCACTATCACTTAAAACGTTTCCGGTATAAACTCTATACAAAAGTTTGTTTGTTGTTGCGCTAAGTAATCCGGTTCTTGGAGTATTTGCTGCCGTAGCTTCATTTTTAAGTAACTCAGGATCTATGTTGTCTATTGTAAGTGCAGAACTCGCATTGAAGTTATAAACTTGTTTAGATTCTGTACATTGAGCTGCAGATTCATCAAAAGTTAAATCTAAAGTGTTTTCTGAAACAACTGTTGATTTAAAATCTCCAAAAGTAAAAGTTTCTTGTGTTTGAGGTCCACTTGGTTTTTGAAACGTTATGTTTCTGAATACAATATTATGGTTATAAGCAGTAATCCTTGTAGATCCGGTTGTTTCGTTTGTAGTGTATACAGGTTTAGTTGTAATTTCCATTACTCCTGAAGTAGCTATCCACTCTTCGGTCACATTAGGAGTTGTTGGCGGTATTGCACTGCAAATATTGGTAGTCGCTATCGCACCACTATAAGCTCTGTAAACAACGCGGTAATTACTATTATCAATGTTAAAAGTATATGGAGCATCTAATGGTGATGGTTCAGTGCTAAAAGTTTCTAACGGAACTTGTATTAATAAAGCTTCCTGACCTTTTAATTTATAAATAAGTTCATTCGTTTCAGAACAGCCCTGAGAAGTTGCAACTTGTTCAAAATCTATTGTGTCAATAGTTAAATCACCATCATCACATCCATTTAGCATTAGGGCGAATAATAGTAAGCTTGCGTATTTTTTCATCTTAAAGTTTATTTGGGGCAAAAATAGTGAAAAAATTGGCAATTGATATTTAAGAATAGACAATTGATATTTCATAACTTTGCCACAATGAAAAAAGTATACCTCGATAACGCCTCTACAACTGCCATGCGACCTGAAGTAATTCAGGAAATCACAAAAGTAATGACTGAAGATTTTGGTAATCCGTCTTCAACACATAGTTTTGGACGAAATGGAAAAACCATTTTAGAACTATCCAGAAAAAGTATTGCTAAGCATTTCAATTGTTCTGCTCAGGAAATTATTTTTACTTCCGGAGGAACAGAAGCTAATAATTGGCTTTTGAGATCAGCGGTAAAGGATCTTAAGGTAACGCGAATTATCACGACTAAAATAGAACATCACGCTGTTTTGCATACTGTTCTTGTTTTAGAACAAGAATATGGTATTCAGATTGATTATGTAAAAATTAATGCTGACGGAAGTATCGACTTAACACATTTGTCAAATTTATTGTCAGAGGAACAAAAGACAGTAGTAAGTTTAATGCACGTAAACAATGAAACAGGAACGATATTAGATTTAGAGCGGGTAAGTGTTATTTGTAAACAATATGGCGCTTTATTTCATTCTGATACTGTACAATCAGTTGGGAAGACTGAAATAGATT
>Ga0247817_10000327_pt1 | contig 28108 bp, 27 predicted proteins | sample UWRJL212509R1_FD_178010 | JGI IMG/M metagenome (GOLD analysis project Ga0247817, IMG submission 178010) | Plant litter microbial communities from Arlington Agricultural Research Station in Wisconsin, United States - UWRJ-L212-509R-1 | ecosystem: Environmental > Terrestrial > Plant litter >...
TTCCTCCATATCAGATGATCCATGCAATAAATAAAGCACAGGGTATTTTTTTGACGGATTGCTTTCATAACCCGGTGGCGTATAAACCAAAACCGGACGGGTACCTAATTCAGTTGAGTTATAATAACGGTAACCTACAATACCATGCGGTACATTACGTATAGAATGTACCAGTGGGGTAGCACCCTTTACATCAAGCACGCTGTTTTGAAAACCTTCGTTAGGGAAGATGTTTGAATTTACCGGATCAGCAACCTGCACCCCGTCAACAACAAACGCGTAAGGGTACATATCTGGCTTAACAGGCCCAAATGTGGCTTCCCAAACACCTTTTTCGTTCTTTTTCATTTGCACCGGGCCTTTGGCCATTTGGGTGCTTATTTTAACGTCGGTAGCTTTTGGGGCGTTAAACCTCAGGGTAACCATATTGTCTTTGCTTACCTCGTTAGATATAAAGAGCGTTTGGGCTCCGCCCATAGCCTGTGCCAAAGCACCGTAAGAAGTGCCCAAACAAAGCATGGCCACTAAAGCTGATTTTGCGAAACTCATTCCGCCTAAGCGAAAATCAGTTTTGTTGATAAATTTCATTGTTTAATAATTGGTTGGTTTATGTGTTAAATATCAGAATAATATTTCCGTTACGCAAACGATGTAGGTATGACTGAAGTATATACAGTTTAGGTAATAGAAAAAAGGAAATGTATCAAAGGATATTAAAGGCCAATAAGTTTATAACCAGATGGCGTTTTTAAAAACTCAAAGCCTTCTTTTCTTGGTTTTCCATCACGACTTTCCTGCTTAACAAATACAGTCATAACAGGATATTGCCAACCTTTATACTCGCCACAATTATCAAAGTAGTCGGCAAATAGTTTACTACTGTTATCAAAAGGATTTAGCTCACCTTTAAAAACGTCATAGCTTTTTTCGCGGGTTTTAAATTGAATTAACTTGGCTTTTAAACGGTCAAAATTTGCCTTGATATATTTTTCTTTGTTTTCTTCGCGGCCACCAGTATCAGTGGCTACTATCAATTTATCATAAGTTTGCTTAAGCAAACTCTCTACCGTACTAATATTTAAAAATTGAGTTTTAAACCAATTATTGAATTCTTTTTCAAAACTGATGAATGAATAATATTGCCCGTTAATCCCTTTAAATGTCTTCCTTGTGGTGTCGTTAACCGGCTTATCTGTGATCGTCATCGAATAAAAATCAATATCGTCATCAAAAGTAAAATCACGTATCAGCGTCTGGTTTTTTGTATTTACTAAAACTTCGGTGCCCCCTAACCAAGGGTTAAAATGTTCTTCATCAGCGTCTTTTGGATATTGACGTATGGCACCTGTCAGGGCTAACATCAATCCGTTTCTTACCGGCGAAAGAAAGTTATAAATCGCAGGAATTGTTACATCACCATCGGCATTTAGTATCCCCATTTTAAGACTTTCACGATCGTGAAAACGAATAAAGCCCTCGCTTTCACAATCTGGGGTATTGTCAAAATAAAAAACACTATCACGACCAACAGCTTTGCCTTTTTTAGTGAAATAATAATTTTTGTATGTTTTGTTTGTAAATTCAGACACCGCAATTATATCATCAAATTTTTGCGCAGCGCCAAATGTGCTAAACCGGGGTTGTATTCTAATTTGGCCTTGCTGATCTTTAAATCCAACTAAAGTGGTGTCTTTATTGTAAAAAGCCACCCAGGTGTCTTTGTTGTTAAGCTTGCACGCCTCGAAGTAAAAACAGCAAATAATAAAGATTACAGGAGCGATTTTTTTCATTACAGCTTTATTTACAGAAGTTAAATAAGCCAGGCTTTAAGCTAACTATAAAGCTACTTATATATTGGCAGCTTTTTTCTTAAAGTGCCCTTGTAAAAATACCTTCACTTCGTCAAAGCCGGTTTTAAAAATGCTCCAGTAGGTAAATTTGTGATATCTGTTAAGTGCCCAGTAACCAACTATGGTAGCTGTTAAAATAGGGAAGAAGGTTGCAAATGCTACGCCATACACATTGCCGGTTAGATATATTCCCAGGAAATCGCTGGCAATGTTTACTACAACCATTAATAACACTTTATAAAAGTTGATCTTAGGTTGGTGTATAACATCAATGGTTAAGGCAAAAAATCTGTCAGGCGGGAAAATGATGGCGAAACTTAAAAACAGCCGAAAAACGTTAGCCGCCTCTGTACCTAAATACTTACCGCCCCCAATGATATAAATAGGCAGATCTGCCAAGGCTATGCTCACTACAACAAATGGTATTAACACCACAGCCAGCATGCCAGCATAGCGTTTCATGGTATGTATCACTAATTCGCGGTTATCCTGGTTGTAAGCAGCAGCAAGTTCTGTCATACCCGTGGCAGAAAAACTGCGCAACGGAATTTCAACCAATTGCATTAAACTTTGGCCCAAATTATAAATAGCCAGTGCCGGTTTCCCCAACATGTAATTGATGATCTGGGTGTCTGAAAAGCCCATCATGTTAGAGCTTAATGAAGAACCAACAGAAAACTTGCCGAAGTGGTACATCTCTAATATCCCGCTGCGTGTAATGTTTCTAAAATCGCCAATACGAGACCACCCTTTAATAAATACAAATATTGTAGCAAGGGCGCTTGATGTTAAATAACAAATTAAAACGTAATTAACACTCGCTTTACCAGTTAAAAATAATATTGTTATAAAGACAAAATACGTCCCCTGATTACACAAACGTATATATAAAAGCTTATCAAACCGTTGTTCGCCCTGTACTACGCATGTTGTTATAAACCATGGCAAAGAAATGATATAATACAGCCCCGAAAACTGGAAAAAGATCCTAAACCCTTCGTCTTTTATCAAATATAAAAAGGGGTACGAGCATATACTTATAACAGCCAGTACACCTGATATAACTGCACCCCAAAACCACGCTGCACCTGCCACCTCTGCGCTACGTTGCTCATTTGAGCCTGCAAAAAACTTTATAAAGGCTGTGGTTAAAAAACCAGAACGAATAGTATCAACAAATAAAAGGTTGGAAAGGAAAAGCCCCCATAAACCAGCATTGTCTAATGATAGCGAATGCAATATTAGTGACGAGGTAATCAAACCAAGCCCAGACATGATGATATTACCCGATAGGGATAAAAAATGTTTATTACGGATAAGATTAAAAACTTTTTTGAACATCTTTTCGTAAACTTACGCAGAAACAAGGATAAAGATTTTTATCGTTTTAAACGGAAACTAAAAAAATTTTGTTTGCGCATGAGCCAGGATAAAACCTATTTTGAAGGCGTTACTTTACTGATCACCCATTACAACCGAAGCAAATCGTTAGAACGTTTGTTAAACGCGTTTACAGCACTTAATATTCAGTTTGAAGATATAGTAGTATCTGACGATGGCAGCAAGCCCGAAAACCTTGATAGGGTAAAAGCGTTAGAAAAAGAGCTGGGTTTCAGGTTGATTACCACACCAAAAAATGCCGGTCTGGGTAACAACATCAACAAAGGGCAGGATGCCGTTAAAACGCCTTATACGCTTTATGTTCAAGAGGATTTTGAACCTAAGCCAACTTTTTTAGAACACTTTAAAGACGCGCTTAGTTTTATGAAAGCAGACGCTAAACTGGATATAGCGCGCTTTTATGCTTACTTTAAATATCCTTATACAAAGCCCTATGGCAAAGGCTTTTCTGAAATGAAATTTAGTATTTCTCCGCTTGCCAACAATCACCTTAAATTTTATGTTTATAGTGATCACCCCCATTTGCGCAGAAGCACTTACTTTGAAAAATTCGGGCGGTATCCCGAAGGTATAAAAGGCGATATTACGGAGTTTGGCATGGCCATATCATTTATTCAAAACAAGGGTAAGGGCATAATTCTAGATGATTTTAACGACATGTTCTGGCAGAAAAATTCGTCAGACGAGCCTAGCACCATGAGCCGGGCCAACTGGCGCGAAAGTAGGAATCCGTTTGCTTTGGCTTTGCGCGCGGGGTATTTGCAATTCAGATTATTAAAAAACACTTACCAGGTGTTGTTTACCAAACCGATAAAAAAATAATTATGTCGGCTTCTAAGTTCAGCTCAATTACTTTACTGGTTACCCATTACAACCGCAGCCAATCGCTTGAGCGATTGTTGAAAGCTTTTGAAGCGCAGCAAATAATCTTTGGCGATATTGTGGTATCTGACGATGGCAGCAAGCCCGAGCATCTTGATTACTTAAAATCAATTACTGATAAATACCATTTCCGCCTGATAACCACGCCTAAAAATGCCGGGCTTGGTAACAACATTAACAAGGGGCAGGATGCGGTAGAAACGCCCTATACGCTTTACGTTCAGGAAGATTTTGATCCGTTCCCCGGCTACAAAAAGCATTTGGAAGATGCTCTCTTAATTATGGAAGAACGCAAAGATCTGGACATGATAAGATTTTATGCTTATTTTAAATTTCCTTATCTTAAGCCTTACAAAAATGGCTTCTCTGAAATGATATTTAAAATATGGTATCCGGGGTATCGAAAGTTTCACGTTTATAGCGATCACCCTCATCTACGCAGAAGCAACTTTTTAGAAAAATTTGGCCGTTATCCCGAAGGAATAAAAGGCGACAAAACAGAATTTACAATGGCCATGTCTTTTAACAAAAATAAAGGCAAGGCTATGATCTATGATGACCCTAAAGGTTTATTTGATCAGTTAAACTCTGAAGACGAACCCAGCACCATGACACGCAGCAACTTTAGGCAAAGCGATAACTTTGCAGTAAGCTTTGTAAGGGGCATATACCGTAACGTAAAACACACATTTGATTACCTTACTTTTAAAACGGGAAAATGAACAGAAAAACAGCTATTAAAAGTATTGTAGCTATAGTTACGTTGGGCGGAGTGTCAGGCGCGGTTTATCAATTTTTTACGCCTGGCGAACCTATCCCGTTGAGCGATCTGCCTAAAAAGAAGGCGCTGATTGCTGAGCTTGCCGAAACAATTATTCCACGTACGCATACGCCTGGAGCAAAAGATGCACATGTAGAAAACTACATTATAAAAATGATCACGGAGAATACCGAACCGAAAATGCAGCGATCATTTTTAGCCGGTGTAAATGCTGTTGAACATTACACAATGGATGAGTACAACAAACCATTTGTAAACTGTACAACCGAAGAAAAAAATGCTGTAGTGAAGCATTTTGAGAGCAAGGCAAACCTTCCTTTTGAAATATTAAACAAGGCTAATCGTAAATTTTTAGGCGCGCCTTTCTTCTTTCATCTGCGTGATCTTACCGTAGAAGGGTATTGCACATCATTAAAAGGCGCAACACAGGGCATGGCATATCTACCCGTGCCTGTTACTTTTGAGGCCTGTATTCCGTTACAAAAAAACCAGCTTGCCTGGGCAACCAAATAATTTATAAAATGGCTTCGATAGATAATAGGAGTTTCGATGCAATAGTAGTGGGCTCGGGGATAAGCGGTGGCTGGGCTGCAATGGAGTTGTGTAAAAAGGGTTTAAAAACCCTGCTGCTTGAGCGCGGCCGTAATGTGGAGCACATTAAGGATTATCCAACTGCAACCTTAAACCCATGGGATTTTCCGTATGGAATGAACAATCCGCCAAAATTTAAGGCAGATAGCCCCATACAATCTAGCATTACTTACGCAGGCGATGCGCATTTTTTTGTTAACGATAAAGAGCATCCTTATGTACAGGAGAAACCGTTTTTATGGCATCGCGGCTATCATGTTGGTGGACGCTCATTAACCTGGGGCAGGCAGTGCTACCGCCTGAGCGATCTGGACTTTGAAGCCAATTTAAAAGATGGAGTGGCCGTTGATTGGCCAATAAGATATAAAGATATAGCGCCCTGGTACAGCTATGCCGAAAAGCACATAGGTGTAAGCGGCAATAAAGAAAATTTGCATCAGCTGCCGGATGGTGATTTTTTGCCCCCTATGGAATTGAATTGTATAGAAAGACATCTGAACGACTCTATCCGCAAAAAAACACCAGATCGTTTAATAACCATAGCGCGTATAGCCAATTTAACTAAGGGATGGGACAGCCGCGGACCTTGTATGAACCGTAATATGTGTTCGCGCGGATGCCCGTTCGGGGGTTATTTCAGCAGCAATAGTTCAACAATTCCGGCTGCTATGCAAACCGGGAACCTAACGCTGAGGCCGTTTTCTACGGTTGCAGAAGTTTTGTATGATGAAAATACACAGCGTGCCAAAGGCGTACGTGTAATTGATACCGAAACCAAAGAAAGTTTTGAATATTACGCTAAGGTTGTCTTTTTAAACGCTTCAACAATTGCAACTGCCGGCATTTTACTTAACTCAAAATCGCACAGATATCCTAACGGATTGGGTAATGACAGCGGTGAGTTGGGCCACAATTTAATGGATCACCATTCATCGGCAGGTGCATTGGGCAAACATGCCGGATATAAGGACATGTATTACAAGGGACGACGTCCCAGCGGCTTTTTGATACCTCGGTACCGCAATTTGAATGGTGATGAAGGTTTAGGCTACAAGCGTGGTTTTAACGTACAGGGCCATGGCGAGCGTGCCGAATGGTGGGATACAATGAAACAAGGAAGTTTTGGTACTGATTTTAAAAAGCAGATCACCACGCCAGGCCCATGGACAGTTTGGATGGCGGGGTGGGGCGAATGCTTACCTTATCACGAAAATCAAATATCGCTAAACGCTACTGAAAAAGATAGGTGGGGATTGCCGCTTATCAATATCGATTTTTCTTTCAAAGAGAATGAAGAGAAAATGATGGATGACATTCGCAAGTCATGTGGTGAAATGCTGGAAGCTGCGGGTTTTGATGGGGTTGAAACCTTTAACTACAAAAAGCCCGGAGGCACAACCGTACACGAGATGGGGACAGCCCGAATGGGTCGCGATCCAAAAACATCGGTATTGAACGGCAATAACCAGGTACACGGCGTTAAAAACCTTTTTGTTACCGATGGCAGCTGCATGACCTCGTCTGCAAGTCAAAATCCATCGTTAACTTATATGGCACTTACCGCGCGTGCGGCAGATTTTGCAGTGAATGAATTGAAGAAGGGGAATATTTAAATTTTAGTGAGATTCTGAGTTACGATAACCGCGGCCTTTAAGGATGAAATGACAGACGAGCGGGTGGTGTCATGGTGAGCCTGTCGAACCATGGCGCGGGAAGGCCTTTACGCACGCATCCTTCGACAGGCTACCCATGACATAAATAATAAGTTGTCATTGCGAGGTACGAAGCAATCGCACGGAGAAAGTCGGCCATTAAAAGTTCGCGATTGCTTCGTCCCTCAGCAATGACAAAAAATTAAACACCGAAATTTGTCATTTCGCCTTTACAGGCCACGGATTTTATAACTCAGGATGACACCTCACACCTTATGTCATAGGAAGCGCCAGTGAAAGCTTGGCAATAATTATTTGCTCGCTTCAGTCAAGTTGATGGCTTTATAGATCTCTTTTACGTTATTCTCCCAAGTGTGCGCGGTAGCAAATTGAATACGCTGCTGTTGTTTTTCTTCATTATTTTCTGTCAACGCTTTTTCAATAAGCGTAACATAATCCTCCTTGGTGGTACCCAAATAGGTGTGACCTTCAAACACGCTCATAGCTTCGGTGCGGGTAGCAACAGTAGGCTTGCCCATAGCCAGATATTCGTCAATTTTACGTGGGTAATTGCCTATAGTAACCTGATTGATAGACTGCGGATTTAAACAAACATCAAAAGAATTAATGTACGACGGCAGGGTAGAAGGGTCTTTACTTCCTAAAAAGTGAATGTTTTCAATCTGATGCAGGTTGCTCGCTTGAAATACATCATCTTCCGGGCCCACCAATACAATGCTCCATTCGGGTTTGGTTTTGGCGACGTAAGCCAACAATTCAATATCAAGACGGATGCTTTGCAAAGCGCCAACGTATCCAATAACGGGTTTTCTAATAGGTACAACGTCGGCAGGTGTGGCCAACTCCTGCTTATTGGTAAACATCTCCAGATCACAGCCTTGCCCAACGTAATGCGAGTTAGGGTTATATTTTCTGCAGTATGATGCCAGGTAAGTAGAGTTAGCAACGCACAGATCACTTTTCTTTATTAGTTCCGGCTCCATCGTTTTTCCATGCACTTTCCAGTAATCAACAGAAAGCAAAAAATCACGCGAATAAAAAATGCTTATTGCAGGTTTAAGCAGTTCCTTCAAATAAAAGCTTTTAAAAAGATCATCGTCATTAAACAATATATAATTTTTAAAGCCCAACCGTTTAGCCGCTTTATCAATTGAACGGGCAAAACGCTTATTGTTTATCTTGTTTAAAAAGGTATAAATAAAGTTATGCGGCATCCAGTTAATGGATTCAATAACTTCATCGGGATAAAGGTTCCAAAGGTTTTCTTGTAGCTCTACTAAACCGTCGGCCTGCCCGTTAACTACATCAATGCGCTTTTTTACCTTCGGATCGTTGGCATGATTAACTTTATGCCTGCGGTCAAGCGCAGAGTTTACGTACAAAACCCGGTTATGCCTGCTAAATTCAATAGCTATATTTTTACAGTTGCTGCCAATTTCAACGTCCCAGGGTTGCTGGCCAACTACAACAATATCCCGGCCTTTAAATATATCGTTTGCCATAATTGCTTAAGTTAGGGTCAATGCTTTATCGGTTTCGGCTTGTTTAGCCTGTTTCTCAAGGTCTAACCGGTACAGCACGGTAAGCAAGGCCATATCCATCGAAAAAAACACATTCGATGGGAACTGCACCAGCGCCTCCTGCGGAAAATTAGCTATGTTATACGCAAAGACTATTAAAAGGATTGCCTGACAATACATTTTTAATTCCGGGTCTTTCATTCGGTAATAATTGTTGACCCCCGTTCGCATAATGATAAACATCAGCGTACAAAAAATTATTAAACCAACATAACCCGACTCCACAACAACGCGTATGTAACCACTATCTGGCTGAAACTTTGAAATTAGCCCTCCATCGCCGAAACGATCTCCCCAACCACCTGTGGAGCCCAAACCAAAACCCAGCGGGTGACTATAAATATAAGGTTTTATACGCTCCTGATTATACTTACGCAATTTATAGGAAGCATCGTCATTGGGCTTAAATGCTGTTTGAAAGCGTTTAATATTGGGTTCGCCGGTGGGTACGTTGATGAGCACTATAAGACCCACTGCGGCCAGGCAGACAAACAACAATACCTTCTTATTATAATTCAAAATAGCGAAGAAAAACAGAGCCGCCGGTACCAGCACGTTTGCTGCCCTTGTACCAGAAAACAGCATGGAAACCAAAAATAGCATGGTACAAGCGCCGAGAATACTTTTTTTCCAGACTGGCAGCTTTCCGGCAATTAACGCGATACAAAAAATGGCCGCCATATTCATGTTGTACGAAAAAGCTACCGGGTCTGAGAAAAAGGAAAACTTACGCCAGTGCCCACCTATATATAATAAACCCCTTATTTCCGGGTCAGAATTCAGATAGGCTTCTTCCGCGGCAGAAAATCCAAAAAACTCCTGCTTTATGCCGTATAAAGCGCCGCAAACGCTCATTACAAGCCACAGCTTAAATATCAGCCTTATAAAACCTACCGAGCGAATGTTGTACAGGAATACAAAATAAGTTAACAGTACTATAGCTACCGTTCTAACAGTGTACACCCACGCAAGCCTGGAAATAGCGCTCGGGTTAGCAACCTCAAATAAATTGTAGCCCAACCATATCAGTACTATAGTTGATACCGGCCCTTTCAGCAATTCCCAGTCGTTGTTGCGGCGGGCGCTTATCAGCGTACCCAACATTAGGGATGTCTCCAACAAATCTGCAACAACCCCCAATGGACCTGGTATACCTAATCTGCCCAATAAAAAAAGTGTGTAGGCAAGTATCAATAGCACAATTATACCGAAACGTGGGTAAGCCACTATGCTATACAAAAGGGGTAGGGTTATTATGCCTAATAAAAACAAACCGACAAAAACAACACCAAGTTTTGCTACGCCAACTGCCACCACTACGGCCATTAACACCAAGGCGCTGATTCCTAATGGATTCATCAGCTTTTGGATGATCAATATATTTTTTAAGCGCTGTGCAAAATCCGGGCGGTTCTTTTTAAGCTTCAGTATGGGGCTTACAGCTGTTGATTCTACTTCCATTATAAAAACAATATTTTGATAATGAAAAAATAGGTACTTAAAAAAGCTACTGCAAGTGCTACCACTCTGGTTACCTTATCTATCTTTTTCTGGCGCTCTGCTTTTAACTCGGCGCTTCGAACAAACTTTGCCTCCGGGTTAACTTTCATCGCTTTTAACTATTTGGTCAATATTCCCGGTGTAAGTATGCTTTGTAGCGACAGAACGTTTGTTGGCTGTACGTGCTTTAAGTAACGACAGTACCTGAAAAAAAATAAATTTAGGAATATTAATAAGTGAGCGATAGATCCTCGCGTCGGTTTCAGACCGCGCCAAGGCCATATAAAATCCAGCAATAAAAACAAAAAAAGCAATTGTCCAGATAAATGCGCCGGTTATACTTATAAATATGTTCACAAATAAAAACAGTAAAGACAGCAGCAGAAAGATAAACAGGGGAGGTCTGAGCAAGATCAAGCCAAATAAAAACTGATTCCAGCTTGGAGTAGTTATCCCTTTAAATAGTAGTGTGAAGCCAAACTTAAAGTATTTAAACCAGGTATTTATCCAGCGCGAACGTTGGTTAACCAATTGATCTGAATGAGTAGTTTTCTCGTCGTAAACTTTAGCTCTGTCTGTGAACGCTATCCTGATATTACGCCCAACTATCTGCGATTGCAAAACCTTATCAAACCCGGCACCTTGTACATCCAGATGCTCCAGGCACTCACGATATAATGCTGTTGTAAACGCCATACCCGACCCGGCCAAGGTAGCAGAAGAACCCACCTTAAACAACAGTTTTCCATCGTAAAAATGGTAGTAAATATCGCGGGCTGCATCTAAACAAGCATAGGTAGTATTAAGATTTTTAGCTTCGCGTACGCCTTGTACTGCTACATACCCCTTGTAAAAGTATCTGTCAAGCTCAATCAGGTAATCGGGATGAACCAGGTTATCGCTATCGATAATAGTAATGCGTTCGTGTTCGCGTTTAAAGTTATTAATCGCGTAAAAATGGGAGCGGGTATTACTGCCAAGGGTGGTTGGCGGCCTAAGTATGATAACTCTATCGTCGGTAAAGTTTAACGTGCTTATATCGCATTTATCCGCAACTATATAAATCAGGTAGTTACTATGGTTTAATCTTAATAGCGAATCAACAACCGCGGGTATATTGGTAACCTGCTCATAAGCCGTTACAATAATACCATAGTCGCCTTCAACCGATGCAAGTACGGGTGTGTTGTTTTTTTTAAAGAAAGACAGGATATAAACGCATGCCGGCAATACCAGGTTATAGCCTATTAAAACCTGAATAAATATCCAAATAAAGCCAATAATACTCATTTGCAATGTTTTTTGCTATTCGCTTATTAGCTGGTCCTTGTCCACCAGGTTTATTACCCAGCCAATAAACTTGTCTTTTTGGCTGGTAAGGTAATCAACATGATGTTTACCTGCACTGCCGATGTTTTGATTTGCTTCAAAAACGGTTAATATCTTTTCGCCAAATAAGCTTATTTCTTTTGAACGATTCAAAGCATCAAGTGCCGGCGCTTCAATTATAATCACATCAAACATACCTTTTAAAGTTTGAAGCACGTGGCGGATTCGTTTTTCGCTACCTAACTCCAATATTGATGTGTCGCCGCCTCTATTGCCTACAAAGGTTATTCTTTGATTATTTCTTAAATCTTGTATCTCGTTCTCGTTATGCAGTAAGTCTTCCAAATATTGTTTTGGCTTAACAGATTGAGTAATTACGGGCTCGTCAAAATTGGCATCAATAACCAAAACCTTTTGATTGATCTGCGCATAAGCATAAGCTAAATTAAGCGCAAAAAATGTCTTGCCTTCGCCAGATGATAGGCTGTTAATTACTAAGATGTTGCTGTCTTTTAACTCAGTACTTATTTCAAAACGGGTAGACCTCATCAGGTTTTTAAACCTTTTCAACTCTTTGCTGCTTTGATTATTCTCCCAAATATTACGCAGATCTATAGCAGCATCTGGCAGTTTGTTTAAGTTACCAAGTACCGGTGCCTTGGTGCGGTTGGCCAGCTCGCCCGCATTTTTTACGGTATTATCTATAAAGAAAAGAATAAACAACACAGCTATACAAGCAAAAAAAGTAGCAAGGCCAGCCAGTACTACCAGCAGCATTTTTTTTGAGGGCTCCGCTTCGTTAGGTTCGGCTACTTCCAATACGCGCAACTTTGTATTAAAGCTGGACTCCAAACTTGCCTGGTTATATTTTTGCAAAACCTCCATGTACTCCTGGCTTGCAATATCAACGCCTCTTTCTAAAGATTGTGTGGCAGCTTCGTGGGGCACCAATTCATCAAATGTATTTTTAAGCCTGCTTATCTCATTATTTATGGCCCCTTTGCTGTTTACAGCCAGATCATTTTGGGTTTTAAGACTTAAACGCTGATCTATCAGATCCTGTTTGGTTGCTAACGGACTGGTAACATACTTGTCTGACAGTGTGCCCAAAAGGTTTGTAACCACATTCTTAAGCGAGTCGACAGATCGTTTTAAGCGTGGGTTAAAACCACTTTGCACATAAGCATCGTTGGCTGCATGTAATTGTGCCTGCGCGGTAGTTACATCTGTGGTGGCCTTTAACTTGTTAGATTCGCTGTAACCGCGCGAGTTAGCATTAAACTGCCTGTCAATGCTATCCATAGCGGCAGAGGTTGACCGGGCAGTTTTTTCGATCTCCTCACGCCGGGTTTCAAAATCTGCCATCTGGCCATATAAAGCCTTTGCTTTTTCGTTAAGATTAAGCACATGGTTAGCCGTTTTATAATTCTTCAGCTCAACCATCCGCACGTCAAGGGTATCGCGTTTAGCCTGTAATAAGTTAAACAGAAAGTCTACAGATTTTCGCTGATTTTTTTTAACCAACTCGCTATAGTAGGTTACAAATTCATTACAAAGCGTGTTAACAACTACAGCAGAAAGCTCAGGATTTTCTGAGTCAAACGCCACACTTATATAATCGCTGGTTTGTAAACGATAGGTCTGCAGTTTTTCAAGCAGATCCTTATCATCATACTCCATTGATTCAAGCAGCTTATTTAAACCTTGCTGATCTTGATTAAATAACGAAAGTGGCTGACGCTTTTTATACAACTCTGTAAAAACATCAATAGCATGTTGCTTGGCATCGCTATTTAATGTTAACACCAACTTACTAGGCTGCCTGAATGGCTGGTTGCTGGTAAGATCATGGATCATCAGCTTATAAGATACCTGACTAAGTATACGTTTTGAGCGGATTATCTCTATCAGGTTAGAAAATTCCTGATTTATTTCAGATTCTTGAAAACCGACAAGATCAGTAAGGCTGCGTTGGGTTTGGTCAACAATACCCGTAGCTATTTTAGCCTCAGATATATAAGAGTCTGGTTGATTGCGAACTAAGAAAAATGTAATAATTATCGCGATCACAGGGACGATCACAATAGTGTATTTGTGTTTTTTTAAAACCCGTAAAAAGCTTTTAAGATCCATTTACTTTATAACATTTTCCAGTTTAGTACCAATCAATTCTTCCACATCTGCCTTAGCAGTAAAAACGTTGCCTTCTGCTTCAATTTTTGTTTGCAAGTGCTCTGTAAGTTGTATTAAAACTTTACTATAAGAATCAAAGGTTTCTTCTCCTTTTTCAAACTTTAACTTAAAATCTTTTAAATGAGCCTCTGTATCATCAGCCGCGCGCACCTGCAACTTTAACTCTGCTATACGTTGCACATACTTATAATAACGTCGTTTTACTTCGTAAGTGAGTGTTAAAATATACTCGTCGTATTCGTTTTGCTGGGTTAAAACTTCGCGCTTAGCCTGTTTAATAGCATATGGCTTAGATAACAAATTACCAAGGTTTAAAAACACACCCGCTTGCGCGCCCTTAAAATATGTACTGGTAGGATTAACCGGGTTTACAGTGGCGTCATAAGGCTGATAAACATACGATAGGGTAACAGCATCTAACCACGTAGCTTTTATTTTTGATACATTGGCTTGCGATACGCCAACCCTGTTATCAAAATACTTTACACGCGGGTAATTTTTAATAGCGGTATCTATTAAACGTTGAATGTTGACATTTGAAAGTTCGGGAATAATAGTGGACTGAGCAGCTGCATTTTGCCCCACACTAATTTTGCAAATACCCAAAATAAAAAAAAGCGGTAGTAAAAATTTTATCCGAATGATCATCAATTATGCATTTACATTTTACGGTTACAATATAACAACCTATAAACGATTTTTTAAGGCAAGGAGTTTCAAATTATGCAGTAAAGCTACTTTTTTTCTTTAAATTTTAAACTAACGGCGTTCATAAAAAAGACCTTTCTGAAGTTATTTAAACCTTTCTGCCACTACCAACTCCTTGCTTTTAATCGAATAGTCGTAAAACCCAATATAGGTTTTAACACCCAAATGCCCTGCGGCAACCATATCAATCAAAAGTGGGCATGGCGCGTATTTAGGGTTATTAAATCCATGGTATAAAACATTCATTATCGCCAGGCAAACATCAAGGCCAATAAAGTCAGCCAGTTGTAACGGCCCCATAGGGTGGGCCATACCCAATTTCATAACTGTATCAATTTCTACAACACCAGATACACCTTCGGCAAGGGTGTAAATAGCTTCATTTATCATCGGCATTAATATGCGGTTAGCTACAAATCCCGGAGCATCATTAACTTCTACCGGGCTTTTTTCAAGCTGCCGCGATATTTGCATAATTTGGGCAGTTACCGCGTTTGATGTTTCTTTTCCGCGTATAACTTCAACCAGCTTCATCAACGGAACCGGATTCATAAAGTGCATTCCCACAACATTTTGCGGATGCTTGGTTGCAGCAGCAATTTCGGTAATAGATATAGATGATGTGTTAGAAGCCAAAATTGTATCTGCGTTACAAATGCTGCTTAAGTGTTTAAATATATCCAGTTTTATAGCTTTATTTTCTGTGGCTGCTTCAATTACAAGCGCTGTTTCTGGCGAGATATCAGTTAATAAAGACGATATTTTTATGCGCTGCAAAGCGATGTTTTTATCATTCTCAGTGATAACCTCTTTGCTTATTTGCTTATCCATATTGCGAGAGATAGTTTGCAAAGCTTTTTCAAGCGCGGCGATATCAACATCAATAAGCATAACATCAAAGCCGTACAAGGCAAAAGTATGTGCAATACCATTGCCCATTGTACCCGACCCTATAACAGCTACGTTTTTCATCCAAATAGATTTTCTAAATTACAATACTTTGCGATGCCACGCTTTGTTTGCTTAAACTTAAAAGTTGTGGAATAGAGATAGTAGGCTCGCCCTTGGAGTGCGATTTTATAACATTCTCAGAATAACTATCGCTTTCGCCATTAAATATAATTGCCCTAACGGCAATATTCCTGCTGTACAATGCCTGTAATGACAATATAGTGTGATTTATACTGCCCAGGTAATGCTGAACCACCAGTATTACTTCGGCATTCAACTTTTCAATCAGATCTATCATCAGATCTTTACTATTTAATGGTACCATCAGCCCACCGGCACCTTCAATTACTAAAATATTGTCAGTCTGTGGCAACCTAAAGTCATCCAGATTTATTTCAATACCGTCAAGGTCGGCCGATTTATGTGGCGAAAAAGGCTGTGTTAAACGAAATGCTTCAGGATGAAACACGGTTTTACTGTTAGAAATAAGGCCTTGCACTTTTATGGTATCGCTATTATCCAGATCGCCTGATTGTACAGGTTTCCAATAGTCAGCCTTTAAAGATTCAGTAAAGATAGCGGCAACCACCGTTTTACCGATGCCTGTACCAATGCCGGTTACAAATAATGGTTTCTGCATTATATAGATGCGTTAATTATGTCTGTGAGTTTTTTTATTTGCGCCTCTGTATTAAAGGCATGCAAGCAAATACGAATCCGTTCACTGCCCTCCGCAACTGTCGGGCTTAGTATGGCGCGAACATCAAAGCGTTTATTTTGCAGTATGCCAGCTAATGTTGAAGCTTTTACAGCGCTTTGCAAAACAACACATTGTATGGCGCTTGTGCTTGGCGGCATCATTTGTAAAACCTGCGGCGAGCAAAGACTTTTGAATAGAGCGATGTTATATTTTAATCTGTCAACTACCTCATCAGACGTGTTTAAAAGCTCCATTGCGGCCTTTATAGAAGCTACATGATGAAAAGGAGCAGCCGTGGTGTAAATAAACGACCGTGAGAAGTTTATCAAGTAATTTCTAAGGGATGCACTACCAACAATTGCGGCACCATGGCAACCCAGGGCTTTGCCGAACGTGATAAGTTGTGCAAATACCCGCTTCTGTAAACCTAACTTGTTTACCAGCCCGCTTTTGTATAAGCCGAAGGCATGAGCCTCATCAACTATCAAATGCGCGTTGTATTTTTCAACCAGCTCCAGGATATCAACCAGCGGCGGGCTGTCGCCATCCATGGAATAAACACTTTCAATTACCACATAGCATAAACCTTTAGCATTTTTTAGCTTACTCTCCAGGCTTTCTACATCGTTATGTTTGAAAGTAAAACGATTGGCATTGCTCAATCTAACCCCATCAATTGCAGATGCGTGGATAAGTTCATCACAAACAACCGTATCACCACGTTGGGGTAAACAGGAGAGGAGGCCCACATTGGCGTCATAGCCCGAATTAAACAGCAGCGATGCCTCTGCGCCAAACCATTGCGCAATCTGCTGCTCAACAGCTTCGGTATATTTTAAATTACCCGATATTAATCGTGACCCGGTTGCACCATTAAGGGACTTATTTTCGCTGCACTCGCGTTTTATCGCTTTTTTTAAATCTGCCGATAGCGCAAAACCAAGGTAGTCGTTAGAGCAAAAATCATTAAGGTTAGATTCACACCTAAGCCATCTTAGGTTTCCGGTTGCAACGCGGTCTGCCAATCTTTGTTCTATAAAATTTTCTGCTGCCTTCACTCCGGTAAATTTCAGCTAAAATAAAAAAAGCCTTCCGGTTTATGCGGAAGGCTTTTAAAATTGTATCAATAACGACTAGCGCGGGCCGCCGCCACCGCCGCCACCTGGACCTCTTTGAGGGATCTTATCAAAAGCAGCTTGTTGTTCAGCAGTTAAAACAGCTTTAATTTTAGCATTTGTTCCTTCTCTCATTTTGGTAAAGGCAGCCATCATAGCGTCTCTATCACCACCAGCTTGCATACCTTTCATTAAACTATCCTGAGTTTTGGCTTGCGCTTCATAAACTAATTTAAGTTTTGCAGACTGAGCATCGGTAATGCCGGTAATTTGCGCTTTCAATGATGTAACACGCTCATCAGGAGTTCTTTGTGGTGGGCCTTGAGCAAAGCTTGCCGCGCTAAAGCCTAAAGCTAATGCGCATACTAATAATACTTTTTTCATTTTTTTTAATTTTATTGAGTTGCAGACTATTGCTGGAATTGTTTCATTCTTTCAGCTTGCTCATCAAGTTGTTTTTGAAAAGCTGTTGCTTGTTCCGGAGTTAAAATAGCTTTGATTTTAGCACTGTATGCGGCACGAATAGGCTGCATTTTAGGAAACATAGCCATCATATCGCCACCTTCATTAGCTTTTCTTAAGCTATCCATACTGCTGGCCTGTGCCTTATAAATAACCATTAATTTTGCTGATTGAGCATCAGTTACACCAGCTATTTGCGTTTTAAAACGCTCTAATTGCTGCTCTGGGGTTTGCTGAAACCCACCTTGTGCAAAGCTAACTGCACTAACACCTAATACAAAGGCGCATACTAATAATACTTTTTTCATTTTTTTCGGTTTATTTGGTTTTAATAATTAATTGCCGCCTTGTTGAAAGCGCTTCATCATTTCTGCTTCCGCATCAACTTGTTTCTGGAAAACAGGAGCTTGCTCTGGCGTTAAAATAGCTTTGATCTTTGTATTGGTAGTTTCCATCATTTTTATAAATTTTGGGAACATGGTCTGAGGGTCGCCGCCACCTTGCATTGAAGACATTAAGCTATCTTGAGTTTTGCCCTGCGCAGTGTATATCACTTTGGCTTTTGCAACCTGTGCTTCGTTTAATGATAAAGAAGTTTTTAACCCCGCCAATCTTTCTTCAGGAGAGGGTGGACCTTGTGCAAAACTTACAGCGCTTATACCCAATACAAACGCTGCGAATAAAAATATTTTTTTCATTTTTTAAATTGATTTATTATTAAACCTTATTGGCCTCTGCGAGCACGCGCTTCTGCTTGTTGTTTTTCATAAGCGGCAAACTGCTCTGCCGTTAATATAGCTTTATACTTTGCGGTGGTAGTTTCGCGCATTTTTGTAAATGCCGGGCCCATAGACTGAAAATCGCCATTGGCGGCAGTTCTAACACTGTCCATAGTTTTAGCCTGCGCTTCAATAACTATTTTAAGTTTTGCAGCCTGTGCATCTGTAATACCTGTAATTTGAGTTTTTAATGCAGCAACTTGCTCATCAGGCGTTCTTTGTTGAAAACCTTGGGCAAAACTTGCCGAGCTAACGCCTAATGCTAAGGCGCATACTAATAATACTTTTTTCATTTTTTTCGGTTTATTTAATGTAATTGTAAACTAAAGATAGGTTGTATTTATGTTACAAACAACATGTAACTAAAAAGTTGCTGCAAAAGTGTTATAAGTACAATTATAAATTATATGTAATGTCTATGTAAATAGTAGATTTTTTTCTTGCTTTTTAAAACTATCACCGTAACTTTATTTTGATATTTATAAACACATCAAACACATCACATCATGAGTTTAAGATTAGGCGATAAAGCCCCAAATTTTCAGGCACAAACATCGGTAGGAGAGATAGATCTATATGAATACCTTGGCGATGGCTGGGGCGTTTTATTTTCGCACCCGGCAGATTATACGCCGGTATGTACTACAGAATTAGGGGCCACAGCGGCGCTTAAGGAAGAATTTGCTAAACGCAATGTTAAAGTTTTGGCTTTAAGTGTTGATTCGGTTGAGTCTCATCACGGCTGGATAAAAGATATAAACGAAACCCAGGGCGTTGAAGTAGATTTCCCGATAGTAGCCGATGAGGATCGGAAAATTGCAGAACTTTATGATATGATCCACCCGAATGCTTCGGTAAATGCGACTGTTCGTTCACTGTTTATTATAGGGCCTGATAAGGCTGTAAAATTGATCATTACTTACCCTGCATCAACAGGGCGCAATTTTCAGGAGATATTGCGTGTAATAGATTCATTGCAATTAACAGCTTACTATAGCGTTGCAACACCGGCTAACTGGAAAGACGGCGAGGACGTTGTAGTGGTACCTGCCATTAAAACAGAGGATATTCCGGCCAAGTTTCCGAAGGGTTTTCGCGAGGTTAAACCATACCTGCGCATGACCCCGCAACCTAATAAATAATTTATTTGCTTAAATGATTATTTTATTATATTTGAAAAAACAGCGTATAGTTATTCCACTGATTATTAATACCATTTGTAATTCAGTTAGGGTTAGTTATATTTATTACAAGTTAATTTTTTTTAATACGATAACTTAATTATGAAAACTGGAAAAGTAAAATGGTTTAACACTCAGAAAGGATACGGCTTCATCGTAACCGAAGACGGGAAAGACCTTTTTGTGCATTTTAAAGATGTACAAGGCGGCGTAAATGCTATCAAAGATAACGACAGCGTTCAGTACGATGTAGAAGAAGGAAGAAAAGGATTGCAAGCGATAAACGTTAAAAAGATCTAACTTACCGTTGCTTATAAAAAAACCTCTGTTAACACAGAGGTTTTTTTTTGCCCTTTAAATTTAATTCGTTTACAAATTCTGTTACTTTAGCACAGCTAATTTATCCCTAATTTATGACTACCACCACTGCGGCCCAAACCAACCGTAACGTTATTTTTTTAGTAATTGTAGCCTCGCTTGGCTATTTTGTTGATATATACGACCTGTTAATTTTTTCGATAGTAAGGGTAGAAAGCCTTAAAGGCATCGGCATTACCAATCCCGATGAAATTACTGCAAGCGGAACTTTTATTATAAATGTACAGATGTTTGGCCTGTTGTTAGGCGGCATAATATGGGGTGTTGTTGGCGATAAATTAGGCCGCATAAAAGTGCTTTTTGGATCGATATTACTTTACTCCATAGCCAACTTTGCCAATGGCTTTGTAACTGATGTTAATACATACGCTGCCATTCGTTTTTTTGGTGGAATTGGCCTTGCCGGCGAACTTGGCGCAGGTATAACCTTGGTTAGCGAAACCATGAGTAAAGAGAAACGTGGCTATGGCACCATGATAGTAGCTGTTGTGGGCCTTTTTGGTGCTGTACTTGCTAATATTGTTGCTAAACATTTCGGCTGGCAAAAGGCCTATTTTGTGGGCGGTGGTTTGGGCATTTTGTTATTGCTGCTAAGGGCCGGCACTTTTGAATCGGGCATGTTCAAGCAAGCCGAAAAAAGCAACGTATCCAGGGGTAATTTCCTAAGTTTGTTTACCAATAAAAAACGCTTTCTTAAATACTTGTACTGCATACTTTTGGGCGCGCCATTATGGTTTGTAGTAGGCGTACTGGTAACTCAGGCGCAGGAATTTGGTATAGCTTTAAAATCAACAGAAATACTTAAAGCCGGCGATGGTATTTTATATACCTACATAGGCATATCAGTAGGCGACCTGGCTGCAGGTTTGCTGGCGCAGGCCACACGTTCAAGACGGCTAACCATGTTGGTGTTTTTATTAATATCAACTGCAAGCGTAACAGTGTACCTAACCTCAACCGGTTTAGACAGTAATAAATTTGTGTGGATCTGCTTTTTTATGGGATGCACCGTTGGTTACTGGGCCACTTTTGTAACCATAGCATCAGAGCAATTTGGTACCAACTTACGCGCCACCGTTACTACTACCGTGCCCAACTTTGTGCGCGGTGCGCTTATCCCCATCAATATGGCGTTTATATTTTTTAAAGGTCATTACGGCATGATAGGGGCAGGCTATATTATGATGGCTATACTCACTGCTGTATCGTTATTTTCATTAAGTCAGCTTAAAGAAACTTTTGGTAAGGATCTGAATTATATCGAAGAGGATATATAGCGTTGTTATTTGAGCTAAAGCCATTTTTAATATTTACCTGCTGTCCGTTGGTTAAAACCGACGGACATGATTTGATTCTGTCTAAATAGCTCATAAAAAACTCCTTCTAATCCTCGTATTTGCGCCTCATAAAAAATAACTGCATTTTTGCGCCGATGATCACTAAGGAACAGATAACGGCCGATTACCAAACTATTCAGGATGAAATATGCCTGGCGCTTGAAAACCTCGACGGAAAAAGCAAATTTGAAGAAGAGCTTTGGGAGCGGCATGGCGGCGGCGGCGGCCGTACAAGAGTTATTCAAAACGGTAACATTATTGAAAAAGGCGGCGTTAACTTCTCTGCCGTTCATGGTACACTGCCCGATGTAATGAAAAAAGCGCTTAAGGTAGATAGCGATGATTTTTTTGCCACTGGCGTATCCATCGTAATACATCCCAATCACCCATTGGTGCCTATCATCCACATGAATATTCGGTATTTTGAATTGCCATCAACAATGGGCACTTCTAATCCGGTACGCTGGTTTGGTGGTGGCATTGACCTAACACCGCATTATGTTTTTGATGATGACGCCAGCTTTTTCCATCAATCATTAAAAACAACCTGTGATAAGTTTGATGCTGATTTTTACAGCAAATTTAAAACCTGGGCAGATGATTATTTCTACATAAAACACCGTGAAGAAACCCGTGGTATAGGTGGCATATTTTACGATAAGTTAACCGCGACTGACAACCTGAGTTGGGAAACCATATTTGAGTTCTCCAAAGCCCTCGGCAGAACCTTTGCTCCAACCTATATTGAATTGGTTAACCGCCACAGAAACGAAACATTTACAGAGCAACAGCAGTTATGGCAATACCTTCGCCGTAGCCGTTATGTAGAGTTTAATTTGGTTTATGATGCGGGCACAAAGTTTGGGCTGGAAACCAATGGCCGGATAGAGTCAATTTTAATGAGTTTACCGCCAACAGCAAAATGGGCCTACAACTATCAGGCTGAACAGGGTAGCGAGGAAGAGAAAACATTATCGCTGTTAAAAAAAGGGATAAACTGGGTATAGTATGAAAAAGCTGGTATTTGTTATTGGAGCATTATTGATCTTTTCTTCGTTCGCGCAGGTTTCTTCGCTAAAAGGCAACTGGCAATATGCCGGCGGTGTAAGCGACGGAAAATTTTATGCGGCTCCTGATGGTTTTTCCCAACAGAGAAAGTATACCAAAGATAAATTTGAAGCCTTTTTATTAGAAAAGGGGCAGAAGCCTGTAAAATATGAAGCCGGCAGCTATACCCTTAAAAGCGACTCGTGCTTTGAAACCCAAACTTACAGCTTAGAGCCTTCGGTTTTAACCGGGAAACTTATCAGGTATCGCTGCACCATTAAAAACGATACACTTTTTTTAAAAGGTAAATTACCTAACGGAATTGAAGTGGTGGACTATTGGAAAAAAGTAAAATAGATTAGATAAACGCCCGTTTAGACACCTAATTTGTTACCAACATACATTAGATAAATCAACTATTTTCTTAACTTCGCAGGTCGTATGAAAAACCGTGCTACGCACCCTAAATTTATAGAAGAAACTTTCTAACAAAATAAAATGGCTGAAGGAACAGAGAACGATAATACCAATCAGGAAGACAAAATAATTTCGATAAATATTGACGAAGAAATGCGATCGGCCTACATTGATTATTCAATGTCGGTTATCGTATCAAGGGCCTTGCCCGATGTGCGCGATGGTTTAAAACCCGTACACAGGCGCGTGCTTTTTGGCATGTTAGATCTTGGTCTTAACAATAACAAACCTTACAAAAAATCTGCACGTATAGTGGGTGAGGTGATGGGTAAATATCACCCGCACGGCGACTCGTCTGTATACGATACCATGGTACGTATGGCGCAGGATTTTAGCCTTCGTTATCCACTTGTTGAAGGCCAGGGTAACTATGGCACCATTGATGGTGACAACCCGGCAGCAATGCGTTATACCGAGGCAAGACTGGAGAAAATGGCCGAAGAGATGTTAGCTGACATCAACAAAGACACCATTGACTTTCAGCTTAACTTTGACGACTCGTTAGAAGAGCCTACCGTTTTACCTGCAAAGTTTCCAAACCTACTGGTTAATGGTGCATCGGGTATTGCTGTTGGTATGGCCACTAACATGGCTCCGCACAACTTGACAGAAATAATTGACGCCACCATGGCGCTGATTGACAATCGTGACATAGAAATAAGCGAATTACTGCAATATGTAAAAGGTCCGGATTTTCCTACCGGCGCTATAATTTACGGTACCGAAGGTCCGCGCGAAGCACTGGAAACAGGTCGTGGCCGCGTTGTGATCCGTGCCCGTGCCGAGATCGAAACTTACGGCGGTGGCGACCGCGAGCGCATTATTGTTAGCGAGATACCTTACCAGGTAAACAAAGCTAACATGATTGAGCGTACTGCCGATCTGGTTAACGAGAAGAAACTGGAAGGTATATCTGCCATCCGTGATGAATCTAACCGCGAAGGTATCCGTATTGTTTATGAGATACGCAGGGATGCCAATGCAGCCATTGTATTAAATAACTTATTCAAATACACTGCTTTACAAACTTCATTTAGTGTAAATAATATAGCGCTAGTGCATGGCAGGCCGATGCTGCTTAATTTGAAGGATCTGATCCATCATTTTGTTGAGCACCGCCATGAGGTTGTGGTACGCCGAACCAAATTTGAATTGGCCGAAGCCGAAAAACGCGCCCATATACTGGAAGGTTTACTAATAGCGCTTGATCATTTAGATGAAGTAATTAAACTGATACGTGCATCGCAAACGCCTGAAGAGGCCCGCGAAGGTTTGATAAGCCAGTTTGGCCTTTCTGATCTGCAAGCCCGCGCTATATTGGATATGACGCTGCGCAGGTTAACCGGCCTTGAGCGTGATAAGATTAAAGATGAGTACGAGGGCTTAATGAAACTTATTGCCCATTTGAATACAATACTTAACGATGAAGGTTTGCGCATGCAGATCATCAAAGATGAGTTAACAGAAATAAAAGAAAAATACGGCGACGAGCGTAAAACCGAAATTGTACATTCATCTGCCGAGATGCAGTCTGAAGACTTTATTGAGGATGAAGATGTGGTGATCACCATATCGCACGAAGGTTATATCAAACGTACACCGCTAACAGAATACCGCAGACAGGGCAGGGGTGGTAAAGGATCATTAGGCAGCAACAGCCGCGATGAAGACTTTATAGAGCATTTGCTTATCGCTTCAAACCATAACTACATGCTGTTCTTTACAGAGCAGGGTCAGTGTTTCTGGCTGCGTGTGTTTGAGATACCTGAAGGATCGCGTACATCAAAAGGTCGTGCTATTCAGAATATTATCAATATTCCTAAAGAGCAGAAGATAAAGGCCTACATAAAAGTGGTGAATTTGAAGGATAAAGATTATCTGGAAAATAACTTCATTATTATGTGTACCCGCAAAGGTGTTATCAAAAAAACATCATTAGAGGCTTATTCACGTCCGAGGGCTAACGGTATCAACGCTATTAATGTAAATGACGGAGACTCGCTGTTAGAAGCAAACTTAACCAGCGGCAGCAGCGAAATTGTAATGGCGCTTAAATCTGGTCGTGCTATCCGCTTTAACGAATCAACTGTAAGGCCTATGGGACGTACCGCTACAGGCGTTAGAGGTATTACCTTAGATGGCGACAAAGACGAAGTTGTAGGTATGATTAGCATTGATAACCCGGAAACTACTGTACTGGTAGTATCAGAAAAAGGTTACGGTAAACGTACTGATATTGATGATTACCGCGTTACCAACAGGGGAGGAAAGGGCGTAAAAACGCTGAACGTTACCGATAAAACGGGCGAATTAGTAGCTATTAAAGGTGTTACTGATAAAGAGGACCTGATGATCATTAACAAATCGGGCATCATTATACGTATAGCTGTTAGCGAACTGAGAACAATGGGCCGTGCAACGCAAGGCGTAAGGTTGATCACTTTAAAAGGCGATGACGAGATAGCATCAGTTGCTAAAATTGAACACGACGACGAAGAGGAAGGCGAAATTGCGGAAGCAACCGGAGCTGATGAGAATAATACCAGTGATGATGCTGTTGAAAACAACGATAATCCCGGCGAAGTAACGGAATAAAAAAAAATGAGGGTTCGTAAAATCATCCTTTCGGTTTTACTGATAGCGTTTATCACACCAGATGCATTCTGCCAATCAGAAGTGCTTAAAGGTGTGATAAACAGCCTTGCCCGTTACAAACAACATAAAGAGATAAAATATCTTGCCGCCGCAAAAAAATCTATAGACAGCCTTTTAGCTGTTAACAACGACACGACCAACTTTGAAAAAAACGTATACCTGGCAGTTGTAAACAGTTCTGTTTTATATGTTGATTCGCTTAATTCATTGAATCAATCTCCAACTTTGTTATCAAGAACTACCCGCTTAATGGATAGATTAGCTGATAACCGTAAAAAGAGCTTGTTTAAAGAAGATCTTTCGTTTGCTGCTGCCTGTCTTGCAAATACGTACCTGCGTAATGGCTTTAATTACTTGGCAAAGTCTGATATCATTAACGCCCAAAGACAGCTTTTAACTGCAAAAAGGTTTGCACCTGATTTTAAACAAGTGGATGCGTACCTGGCTTATGTGAACGCCAGTTTAGGAAATTTATCTGCCGCGGCAAGCTTTTACGATAACCTGGCTGACGATATCACGGCAGATCATATTGAAGCTGCTTCGTCAGTTTACAAGGCGGTAGGCGATACTGTTAAAGCTATAAAATTACTGGAGCGTTTTAGAAAAAAATTGCCCGAAAACAATTTTATCCTGTTAGATGCTGCCAATATCTACAACAATAAACAAAACTATACCTCGTTAGAACCTTTAATACCTGGTTTGCTGGATATTAGTCAAAATAACCCTGATATTGTATTTGTTGCAGCTAACTGTTATGATAGATTAGGAAAGTACGATAAAGCAGAAAAGTTGTATCTTAAAGCCGTAGAGTTAAATGATGCATCATACAACCCTATATTTAACCTGGGTTTGCTTTATTTAAAAAAAAGTACGCTAAAGGATGGGAGCGAGGGAAGAAATTTAGCTAATGCCACAACATGGCTTGAAAAAGCTACAGAAATTGCACCTAATAACATGAATTGTTTAGAAGTGCTGCGCTTGTTGTACAAGCAAACCGACAACAAAACCCAATTAGATAAAATAAACAACAAACTAAAACAGTTAATCAATTAGTAACTAAAATGAAAATAAGAATTTTATTTGTTAGTGCTGGCCTTGCAACATTGTTAGCAGCCCCGGCATTTGCGCAGAAAGGCGAGTTATCAAATGCAAAAACCGCGTTTGACACTTATGACGCTTTAAGGGCTGCAAACAATGGTCCGCTTGTAAAAAGCTCTCTTAGCAAAGCAAAAATAGCTATTGACAAAGCTTCGCAAAACGACAAAACATCGGCATTGCCTGAAACATTTGCGTTAAAAGCGGCTATTTACGCTCATTCTGCTATGGTTGATACCATTGAGTCTACCTCAGCGCCGATCTACGGTGCTGCCGAAGAGGCTTTGGCAAAAGCAAAAGAGCTTGATACGAAGAAAGAAAATGAAAAATTGCTTGCATCGGCAGAATCTGCTTTATCATTAGGCAGGTTAAATGCAGGTGTTTCTCTTTACAGGGATAAAAAGTATGATGATGCTTACAAGGCTTTTGATGCTGCGCAGAAATATGCAAAGAATGATACATCTGCAATTTACTACGCGGGCATTTCGGCAGCGGCAAGCAAAAATTACAAAGGCGCTATAGAGCAATATAAAAAACTGGTTAACACCAATTTTTCTGAAAATGACAAGATCTATTTAGACCTTTCTTCACTTTATCTGACAGAAAAAGACACAGTAACCGCTTTAAATATTGCCAATGAAGCAGTAAAAAAATTCCCTTCAAACGCCGAGTTGCGCAAAAGGGAAATAGAAATATCGCTACAATCAGGCAAAGTACAAGAAGTGCTTGACAAGATCTTAGCCGCCATATCTAACGATCCTAAGAACAAAACGATGTACCTGTATGGAGGTTTAACTTACAGCCAGGCAGCTGAAGTGAGCATTTTAAAAATAGCTAAAACTAAAGATGCCGCCACACTGGCGCCGCTGCTAAAAGATAAAGCAGATAATTACGCTAAAGCCGCAGATATGTATAAAAAAGCATTAGAAATAGATCCTAACTATTTTGATGCTGCTTTAAACCTTGGATATGTTACTTTAAACCCGGCTATTGACACTTATAACGCTGCACAGCAATTACCTGCCACTAAACAAAAAGAATATGATGCTGCATTGGTAAAAGCTAAAGCACAGTTTGATGCGGCCAAACCATATCTTGAAAAAGCAACAGAGATACAGCCAAATAATGTTGATGGCTGGAAAAACTTAAAAACTTATTATATCGGAACCCAGAACGTAGCTAAAGCTAACGAAGTTCAGAAAAAAATTGACGAGATTGAGGCTAAGAAATAGAAGGAGAGTATAGGTTAAATTTAAAGCCTGCAAATAATGCAGGCTTTAAAAAGAATTTACTACTTAACATAATATTAATTATGGGAAATATTTTGATGTGTGATTTTACTGTGGAGTTGTAGTTGAACCAGTGGCTGGCGTGGTTGTCGTTTATATTATGCAGCCTTTTTAAAGTTTGCCATTGTGAACATATTTTTTTGCATATTGAGCT
>Ga0247817_10000328_pt1 | contig 28095 bp, 27 predicted proteins | sample UWRJL212509R1_FD_178010 | JGI IMG/M metagenome (GOLD analysis project Ga0247817, IMG submission 178010) | Plant litter microbial communities from Arlington Agricultural Research Station in Wisconsin, United States - UWRJ-L212-509R-1 | ecosystem: Environmental > Terrestrial > Plant litter >...
AACCCCGCACCGCCAGTGACGATAATTTTCATATATACTATTGTACCAATTTAAGGGCAGACTACCCAGCTACAGGCGTGATATCATTAGTTCATATATGAAAAGAATCATTGTTAGTGGATTTTTTAACCCGTTACATGGTGGACATCTCGATATGATCGAGGCCGCAAAAGAGTTAGGTGATTATCTTATAGTTATTGTGAATAATGATATTCACCAAATGACTAAGAAGGGGAAGATTATTCTTGATGAAAATAATCGAGCACGCCTAATGGCGTCCCTAAAAGGTGTCGATGAGGTAATAGTGGGTGTTGATCCAGAGCATCCACACTGGCCAAGCACAAAAACACTTGAGCTTATTGCTGACAAGTACCCAGATGATGAACTGATATTTTGTAACGGAGGGGATAGGCCCGACCCTGGTGCACTTCCTGGACCCGAGGCCGAACTTTGCCGCGCACGAGGAATTCAAATGGTCTTTGGTGTAGGTGGAACTGAAAAGACAGACTCATCAACCAGAATCAATCAGGCGTTGGGTCACGAAGAATAGGATTTATGAAAAAAGTTTTGGCATTCGATATGGATGATACGATTGCGGTGACGAAATCACCGATCAGTGATCGTATGGCTACTGCATTTAATAATATTTTAGACAACTTTGATGTCTGTATTATTTCTGGGGGTAATTATAACCTGTTCCATAAACAGTTTATTGACCGTCTCGATTTAAGCGAGACAAAACTAAAGCGAATTCACTTAATGCCAACCACTGGTACGCGTTACTATCGTTATGATGCGTCGATCAAGGATTGGGCTATACAATACGCAGAAGACTTAGATGATGAAGAGAAAACAAAGATTGCACAAGTGATGGAAGAGGCTGCGAAACAAGCAGGATATTGGCCAGAAAATCCAACTGGTGAAGTGATTGAAGACCGTGACAGTCAGGTAACTTATTCTGGGCTTGGGCAATATGCAACTGCTGAGGATAAATACGCATGGGATCCTGATCGTAAAAAGCGTATGGAAATTCGCGAGATCGCGCTCGATAAACTTCCTGGATTAGAGATTCGAGTTGCGGGCACGACGTCAATTGATATTACGCGTCCAGGTATTGATAAGGCATACGGCATGCAAAAATTAATGGAAATCAATGGATTAGAAAAATCAGACATTCTTTTTTTCGGCGACAAGTTACAAGAAGGCGGAAATGATTATCCTGTTAAAGCGTTTGGTATTGATAGTATCGAAGTAACTCGATGGGAAGATACTGCAAACTGCCTTGAAGCAATTGTGAGCACTGTCAAATAGCCGCCCTGTATTTACCTTAAATTATTTGTTATAATCTGCCTTACATGCGAACCACCCTCTCCTTTAAAAAGATAAAAAACATTTTAGTCGAACCTGCTTTGCTGCTTATTTCTTTCTTTGCAGCAATGACTGTTGCACCGATATTTCAGTTGCCATTTTCAAACCCTCACAATATCAGCAACCCATTTAATGTTAATTACTTTAATCCGTCTAATAACTACATAGCACTTGCGTTCATCATAGTCGCAACGCTTGGTTTGTTTGTTCTACTGCGCAAGTTATATGCAGGCAAATACGCATGGATTATTAAGATTGTTGCAATCTGTATTCTGCTTTCGAATTTCTTTATTTTTAATATGCTAGATATAACAACAGGCTATTTTCAAAAGGATATTATTTACGCAAACGGTTCGCTTACCCTAGATAACTTCCACGCAGGAGAGCAGCTTGCCCCTGCAAACGCTTTCTTAAATGGAGAGCAACCATATAGAGATATCTTCTTCTTGCGCGGTGCTGGAGTGGATGTGATAGTTCCCGCAATCGGATTTGTCGTATTTGGAAAAACAATCGGTTCATTCTTACTCGTAACGCATATTTTTATGCTTCTCACCATGATCGGGTTCTTCATGCTCCTGTGGCTCGTCGTCAAAGGAACACTCAGATACGTCGGTGTTATCACGCTATTCTTTATCGCTGACTCTTTAAGCATGGTACAGATTCGCTATCTTCCTGTATGGATTGTTTTGGGGCTTGTTATCTATTTCTTTCAATCAAAGGTGAGTGATAAGTATAAAAGGGTAATACTCATCGCTATCGGTGTCTTAGCGAGTCTTGAGCTCTATATTGCAATTGACCAAGGTATCTTACTCTGTGTACTCGCAGCATTGATGGGCATTAGTTTGCTACTGTTTAGTCCAAATAAAAAGAATGTCTATAGTTTCACGCCGCGCATCTGGAGAACGCGCATTAAATACCCACTCTATATCATTGGTGGACTTGTAGTTGGATTAGGAATTCCTGCAATCTTCTTGGGATGGCATAGTTTTACAATCTTTCTACAAATGACATTTTTGGATATTCCTCGCTTTGCTGGACTACTGGTGAGCAGTCAGTTTCCCACCTTGTTTGCGCCAGATAACTTAGTGTGGGGACCGGTGATTATTGCAATTGCTGCAGGTTTTATATTAATTAAATTATGGACCCCGTCTGTACACAGAAACCTCACGACCCTTATTCCCTATACGCTTATTTTTATATTTGGCTTCTTGAGCATTAAGGCGGGTGCTAATCGTATCTCTGTCGATAAAATGGCTCAGGTTGATGCGCCGCTTTACTTTATATCTTTTGCCATCTTGAGTCTTGCAATCTATGTGGCATACAAATATAAATCAGATCGCCTGACGTTAATTGTCCCGATAGCAATTCTGCTGGTCACATATGGCGTGTTCGCACAACTGAACCCTGAAAAGCTTTTGCACCAACCGCGATATACGCGTGCAGAGGTTTCTCGTTACGTAAAAATGCCAAGTAGTCCAGATAGTTATTGGGTTTCATCAGAAACACAGAAGGTGAGTGAATACATAAAGGAACATACAAGTAAAAGCGACCATATCTTTGTATTTCCATCAAACCCAAGCATGTACTATTTGACTGATCGAATGAACTCAACGAGGTTTTATATTAGTTGGTATGCAGACCCGCAACCTTATACCAACCAATTACTGGCTGACCTTAAGAAAAATCCGCCAAGCATTGTTGTCTACGAGGAAAAGACTTGGATGGACGCGCCTGATGGAGTCGATATGAAGACGCGTTTGCCAGAAGTTTCTGAATGGCTACTGGCGAACTACCCAAAACGTGTTGTTGTTGGCAACACTACGCTTCTTCAGAAATAGATACTAACGATTTATGGCGTCTTGAACAATCTTTGATATCTTAGTATCAAACAAACTCTTATCAAACCGCTTAGCCCTCCGATGCAAAGTTGCAGGTAAAAAAGAAAGTCCCTCAAATCGCTTCATCGCCCCTACCAAACTCTCAACAGTCTGCTTCTGAAACAAAACACCCGTCTCACCATCCTGCACAATATCCAAAGCACCACCCTTAGCGTATGCAATCACGGGTGTCCCCGCGGCTAAACTTTCAACAGCCGAGATCCCAAAGTCTTCCTCGTTCGGGAACAAGAATCCTTTAGCTGACTGCGCCAGACGAACCAGCTCTTTATCACTCACTCGTCCAACAAACTTTACGGTTGGTCCAGCCAGCTTCTTTAAACGCGCTGTGTCAGGCCCAGATCCAATAATGGTTAACTGCGCACCTAGTTGGTTACAGGCTTCAATAGCGATGTCAAAACGCTTGTAGGGAACATGTCTGCCCCATAGGACGTAGCCGCTTCGCTCGCCTTTTGGTGGTGGAGTGAATCGATCGACGTCAACGGGTGGGTGAACGACGGTTGAATATCTTTTGTAATACTGTTTGATGCGGCTTTGTGTTACTTCAGAGTTTGCGATCATAACATCAATTCCTGCGATGGATTCAAGGTCTAACTTTCGCATACGTTTCACGAAATAGGGAATGACAGGCCGAATAAATGGTGTCAGCGGACCAAAGTTGAATTGTTTACGGAACTCTTCGTAGTGACTCCAGTAATAACGAATAGGAGTATGAATATACGCAATATGTACTTGGCCTGGTCGAGTTTTGCGAACGGCTTTTGCTTCGGCACTGCTACTACTGATAATAATATCGAATTCCGAGAGGTCTAATTTACGAAATGCTTTAGCGCGAAGTGTTGGCCATAAGACGTGTTTGTAGCGAAGTTTTGCGGGCAGTTTATCTTGCAAATACGTTGTGCGAATATCTATGTTCTTTAGTCCTGGCAGTGCCACGGGGTTATATACGGAAGTGTAGATAGGAGCTTTAGGGAATAGTTTGTGAAGCTCGGCAACGACTACTTCGGCACCACCAGAGACTGTTAGCCAGTCATGGACGATTGCTATTTTAGGTGCTGCCACTATTTATTTTGCTCCGCGGCCACGAAATACAACGCGGACGGTCTTGAAAAGGATCTTAATATCTAACCAGAAGGTCCAGTTTTGAGCGTAGAAAAGCTCTAGTTCAATGCGTTCGTCAAAGCTCAGTTCGCTACGACCCGATACTTGCCATAGACCAGTCACGCCGGATTTCACACTGTGAAGCAGAGAAGTCCGACCATGGGCTAACTTTGTTTCTTGTGGAAGGATTGGTCGTGGTCCAACCAGGCTCAGGTCACCCTTTAGAACGTTAAAGAATTGAGGGAGTTCGTCGATTGAGGTTGCACGCAGCCATTTGCCATAGCGAGTAATGCGAGGGTCGTTTTCAACTTTTCGGTTCTTTTCATATTCTAGCGCGAGGTCTTCACGTCCCATTTCACGGAACTCATCGGCGGCGTCCTTGCTACCGTATTGCGCACCCATGCTGCGGAACTTAATCAAACCAATTGGTTCAGAGAAGCGACTGAGGCGCTTGCTGATGTAAAACGCTGGTCCTGGGTCGGCGATCTTTTTAATGATAAGAAAAATAAGAAGGAAGGGTGACAAAAGAATGATGAGTATGAGGCTGGCGACAAAATCAAATATACGCTTTACGATCGCACCCCATCCAACCAGCGGCGTTTGATAGACGCTAATCATTGGATAGCCAAGGAAGACATCGACGGTATTTTTACCAGAATAGAACTCTGCTTCGCCAGGAATAAAGCTGTAATCGATATGCGCTTCCTGGGCTTTAGAAAGGATCTTTTGATTGCGCTCGGCGTTTTCAAATAAGTCAGTTTGGATAATGGCGGTAATTTCATTAAGCTCAAGATCTTTCAATGCTTCTTCAACGTATGAATAGTGATGAGCGGCGAATCCTTTAGGCAGATTCTTTTTTGGTCCAGCAAAGGCAATTACTTCGTACCCACTTCGCGCAGTATCGGAGAGGTTTCGTGCGATATCGCTAGTCGCTGACGACGAGCCGATAAGTAAGACGCGTTTTGTGCCACGGCCATAGCGGAACATGAGGCTTCGAATCAGACGCAGAATTTCTCGTTCAAGGACAATCAGAATGAACGCACCCGCAAGGGCATAAAAGGCGACCAGACGGGCAGGGAAAACGTCTTTATCGCTAATATATTCCCATCCGATAACCAGCAAGATGCCAATAAATGTTCCTACCGCGATCTTTCCCCATTCAACCAGGCGACGGTTGTACGTTCGAGATTGATAGAGGCCCAAAATAGCAAAAATAAAGATCCAAAAAGGGACGATTAATAGGAACGTGAAGAAGTAATCGAAGGCGTAAATGTTGTGAAGTAGCGGTCGTGGATCGTACTGCACGCGAGCAACGTAGGCCAGTGCAAACGTAGTAAGAAGGACGAGTACATCGATCAGAATCAGGATTAAGCCGTAAAGCTTGCTGTTTTGGCGTGACATAGTAGTGTAAGTATACCATTATTTAGGCTACACTAAGAGGTACTCTATGGTAGTAAAGCCTGTAAAATTAACGCTTCTCGACAAATTGTTTGTTGGTATTCTGCTTGCTGTCTTTGGTGGAATTGTTTTGCACGCACCAATTAGTGTTGGTTTTGGCACGCTTTTCCCCTCGTTTGAACTAGTTATTAAATCTTGGAAAGAGATTTTGTTGCTATTGGCTGGGTTATTAATGGTGATTATCCTGACTCAGAAGAGGCAATGGAAATTGCTTGGGTCGCGGTTAACTCTTCTAATCGGATTGTATGCGGCGCTTCACTTAGTGTTGTTGGCTGTTTCGCCGCAGGGATTGAACGCTTCGATCGCAGGGTTATTTATTGATCTGCGTTACCTATTATTCTTTGTTCTAGTCTATGTTGCGGTGATGCTGTACCCAACACTTCGCCGACCATTTATTGTGACCTTCTTTGTCGGTGCTTTTATTGTGGCGGCGTTCGCACTGTTACAAGTGTTCGTATTACCACCAGATATTCTTAAATATATTGGTTATAACACCTCAACTATCGTGCCGTATCTGACGGTAGATCAAAATCCAGACTATGTGCGCATTAATAGTACGATGCGTGGACCGAATCCATTGGGCGCATATGCAGTTATCGTATTGGCATTATTGTTTGCTATTTGGCTTCGTGTCAAAAATTTCAATCCAGGTCGTTGGCGGCTAGTGATGAGTGTTATTGTCATCGGAAGTTTCATTGCGCTATGGGCGAGCTACTCACGAAGCGCACTAGTAGCGGCCTTTATCGCCCTCGGTATTATTGCCCTTGCCACAATTGGTCGAAGGTTACCGCGTAAATGGTGGATTGTATTGATGGTGATTATCTTTGCGAGTGTTGGGGGATTGGTTGCTGCCAGAGATACGGACTTTGTTTCAAATGTACTGCTTCATGAAAATGCGACGACAGGTGCCGATGTTAACTCAAATGATGGTCATGTCGATTCCTTAAATGATGGAGTGACACGAATGATACGCCAGCCACTTGGTGGGGGTATCGGAAGCACAGGATCAGCATCGTTTTATGGCGATCAGCCACTTATTATCGAGAATCAATTCTTATTTATTGCACATGAGGTGGGCTGGGTCGGATTGGTTATCTTTATATATGTCACGGTATTGGTGCTGCGCGGTGCATGGCAAAAGCGGGCCGATTGGTTAGCGCTTGGTGTGTTTGCAAGTGGTATCGGGCTAATCGCGATCGGGCTTTTGCTTCCCGTCTGGGTTGATGATACAGTGGCAATTATATGGTGGGGACTTGCTGCAATAGTCCTCGCTAGCGGAAGGAGTGAAGGTGGCCGAAAGATCAACAAAACGTCAAAAAGAGCTGCTTGAATACGTTGACGCGTTTATTCAAGAGCACGGGTACGGTCCAAGTTACCGTGAAATTATGAACGCAATAGGCTACAAGTCTGTTTCGACTGTCGCGATTCATATTGATGGACTTATCCAAAAAGGCTTTCTTCGCAAAACTGATAATTCGGCTCGTTCGCTTGAGGTCGTCACCACAAACGCCAAGACTGCAGCACAATCTCAGTCTGTCAGTCCTGCGAAAGAGAAGTGGCTTGTAGACGCAATTAACGCACGATTTAGTATTTATGAACAATCACCAAGTCAGTTAACACTAGATGAACTATACGTGCTGACTGGCTCGTTGAAGATTCTTGGGCTTGATGGCGCATATGAGTCTACTAAAGCTCGACTCGCAAAACTTCGCTAGGTATCTCCCTCGTTTGACAGCCTGATGGTGGTCGGATATTGTAAGGATAGCGTAAGTTAAAAACAAAAAAATATGCAAGACGTTATTCCTCCAAAAAGAAGAGTTCCTTCGACTGATCGTTCGGCCGAGCCTGTTTACGAGCGCCCTGACACGATGGCGCAACAGGCGTATATTGCACGTACGAGGATTATCCGAGATGTCCTTCCTCCTATAGCGCCAGGTGTGCCATCTGAAGAGATTGAAATTATCGAAACGACGACGGTTATTATGCAACCTGCCGTACAAGAACCTGCACAAGAAAATGCGAAGGAAGCACTATCTGAAGCACTCCACCAAGCCCAGGACGAAGTACTGATTGAACGCAAAAGACGAATTAATCTGAAAAGATTTGTAGCAATATTCTTAGCTATCGTTGTTATTCTCGCAACGGGTTATGTCAGTGTTGATGCTTGGCTGACGAACAATAGGGCAAGGGCCGAGGCAACAGTCACCCCTCCTCCAGTAGTGAGTAGCGGAACAGTGACAAAGGAAGCTGAAGGTAAAGACGAGACGAACATCACGGCGGACGTACTGGCAGGATATACGGTGTCGGCCGAGCTTCCTCGCGCAATCTTTATAAATAAAATTAACGTGACAGCTCGCGTTAAACCAATGGGTGTTAATAGTGATAATAGTGTCCAAACACCGACAAATATCTTTGATGCTGGTTGGTATAACGGCAGCGTAAAGCCGGGCGAAGTCGGTGCAGTGTTTATAGATGGCCATGCCTCGGGCCCAACTCGCCAAGGGTTGTTCGCGTACCTAGATAAGCTTGTTGAGGGTGATGCTATTGAAATAGAGAAGGGTGATGGCTCTCGCATTGCTTATAGAGTGGTATACACAGAGATTATCGATCTTAAGAATGTCGATATGAAGAAGCTTCTTAATCCGTATGAAGGAGTGACACGAGGATTAAATGTCATGACCTGCACAGGTACGTGGGTTGAGCCAGAGAAAACGTACGATAAAAGAGTGGTTGTATATACAGAACAAGTGTAAATAAAAGTTGACAGCATGGTATAACACGGTTACGCTAAGTACAGACCAAAAAGTCAAAAATAAAAATGAGTTTATATGAAAAAAAGAGTTTCAAAAGTCAGATTCATGAAATCTATCTCGGTAGTACTTGCTTCTATCGTTGTTGTCGTTGCGGTACTTGTTGCCGTAAACCCAGCTTTCGCTGCAACTAAGACCTGGGATGGCGGCGGTGGCAATAATAACTTTAGTACCGCAGCAAACTGGAGTGGTGACAGTGTACCAGTTAATGGTGACGCACTTGTCTTTGATGCGACGGGACTGACGAGTGATGTAACACTCAACAATGACTTGACTGGCCTTTCTTTAACTGGCATTACCTTTGCTGGCGTTGGTGATACTGGTGATTATATCCTTACAGGCAACGCTGTAAACATCCAAGGAACAATTGGACAGGATGCAGGTGACTTTGGTGGCTATCGACCACAAATTCAGTTGAATCTTAACTTTTCAGGTAATGTGACGGTTGATACTGTTGAGATTGGCCAGCTTTCTACGATAACGATGAATGGCCACAATTTAACGTTAACTACACCGTCTAACCCAGGTAACTTCTGTGGAGTGGCGAATATCGGTGCAGCGGTGAATGGTAACGGTGCAATTCAGGTACTGTCTGGTACTGGATCTTTTGGTGGGGGTGGCTCTGGCTCGAGTAGCTTTACTGGACCTATTATTGTTGGATCGGGCGCACATTTTGCGACTGACTCAGCTCTCCTGGACTCGGCTGCTAGCTTGACATCGAGTGGAGACATCTTCCTTAGCACTGCCGTATTCAACGGTGTCGATTTTAACGATGACGTGACTATCGATACGCCAATGACACTATCTGGTCAATTCAGGCCATATGACGGAAGTCTCGGATGGACTGGCTGTAACGGTGATGGAAACACGGGCAGTGTCGATTTACACCTTCCAAACAATTTCTGGTTGAATGGAGATTTGGATTATCGGGGTGGTGATGTAGACACAATTGTGACAGGATCATATATCACTTATGGACACGCTCTGACAACGAACGGTGCATCAGTTGGTACCATCACGCTTCCAGCTGAAGATACAGCACCAGGCGCACCAACAGGGCTAAGCGCAACACCTTCAAGTGGACAAGTTGCACTTGCGTGGACCGCTCCTGCTAGTAACGGTGGACAGGCGATCTCCGACTACGCCGTAGAATACAAACTAGCGGCTGACTCTTCTTGGACGGTATTTGCTGACGGAACAAGCACGTCAACTACCGCGACAGTCACAAGTTTGACGAACGGCTCGAGCTATAACTTCCGCATAAAAGCAGTCAACATTGTCGGTCAAGGAACAGCTAGTTCTGTGGCAACAGCAACTCCAGCAACAGCACCGAGCGCACCAACAGCACCGTCTGCCGTGAGTGGTAATAACCAAGCAACGGTATCATTTACTGCGCCAGCTTCTGACGGCGGATCAGCGATCACAAGTTACACTGTAACTTCTAGCCCTGGCGGATTCACGGGCACGGGTAGTGCTTCACCGATTGTCGTAACTGGTCTTACAAACGGAACTTCATACACCTTTACGGTAACGGCAACAAACCCAGCGGGAACAAGTAGCGCATCGGCTGCCAGCGCCGCAGTAACTCCTGCAGCAGTCCCTGGTGCACCAACTGGTGTGACGGCAACTCCAGGTAATGGCACTGCATCGGTTGCATTTACTGCTCCTGCAGCAAACGGATCAGCGATCACAAGTTACACTGTAACTTCTAGCCCTGGCGGATTCACGGGCACGGGAAGTGCTTCACCAATTGTTGTTAGTGGACTAACGAATGGTACTGCATACACCTTCTCTGTTGTTGCAACTAACGGTGTCGGCGCAGGAGCTGCATCCAGTGCAAGTTCAAGTGTCGTTCCGGCTACTGTTGCTGGCGCGCCAACATCCCTTGTTGCGACTCCTGGGCAAAGTCAAATTGCGCTCAGCTGGACTGCACCTGCTAGTAACGGTGGATCAGCAGTTACTGACTATGTCGTGCAATATAAACTTACCTCAAGTGGTAGCTGGTTAACTTTCGCAGACGGTGCAAGTACGGCCACATCTGCAACTGTCACGGGCCTTGTTAACGGATCAAGTTACGACGTCCAAGTTCTCGCAGTGAACAGCATTGGCCAAAGTGCGCCCGTAACCTCTACTGGTATTACACCAGTCGCGGCTCCAACTGCTTCTGACGCGGTAACAAACCTGATCGGTACACCAGGCAGTACACAAGTTGCCCTGACATGGACTGCACCTGCTAGTAACGGTGGATCAGCAATTACTGATTACGTTGTAGAGTACAAACTCACCTCAAGTGGTACATGGCTTACATTTGCTGACGGCACAAGTACAACAGCTTCCGCAACTGTCACGGGCCTCGTAAATGCGTCGAGCTATGACTTCCGAGTCGCTGCAGTAAACGGCATCGGACAAAGTGCCTACACGACCATTACTGGTGTGACTCCTGCCGCAGCACCGACAGCGCCAGCTGCACCAACACAGTTAGGTGTTACAACTGACACAACAAACGGACACCTCGTTGTTGGATGGACTGCGCCAGCGTCTAATGGTGGTTCAGCAATTACTGATTATCTTATCGAGATCAGACTCAGCGGCACCACAACTTGGACAACAGTCTCACACGGTGCATTCACAGGAACATCATTCGACATCACGACTGGCCTGACAAGTGGACAAACCTATGACATTCGTGTCAGCGCCATTAACGCTCAAGGGACAGGACCAAGCGTCACGACACTTAACTACCTATATGTATCTGGAGTCACTCAACCAGGTGATGGTGATCTAGAAGAGGCTGGTGGCATAGGAGTAGGTGCGCCTAACACGGGTGCGGAATCAATCCTCGCCAACCCATTCCTCCCATTAGGCTTTGGTGTTGTCGCAGCCACCGTTATCCTCGGCCTTGGTCTTCGCCACCGATCAACAAAACGATAAGTGAAATAGAGTCGAAACATTGACTCGACCACAGGGGTAAGGGTATAATACCCCTTGTATTCCGACGTAGCTCAATGGTGGAGCAAGAAGCTGTTAACTTCGAGGTTGCTGGTTCGAGTCCAGCCGTCGGAGCCAAGCCATAATCAACAAAATCAGAACTGTTAATTCGGTTCTGTTTTTTTATATCCTAATTAGAACTAGAAATTTTTAAACTTGATGATAATTTTTTTAGTAAATACTCAAGCTCATCATATTCCCTGGATGTAAGCGATGCGTTTGCTTGATCAAATAGTTTTGCCAGAGCCTGATTGGCACTATGTAGTGCTTTTTTACCCTTCTCTGTAATAGAGATATTGAATGATTTAGTATTACCGGGGATAGTTACTCTGACAATAAGCTCCTTACGCTCCATAGTTGTCAGAATTGTGTGCATTGTTTGTGGCGTAACAAATGCTTTCCTTGCAAGTTCTGCGCCTGTGACGCGTGATGACGCTTCGAGGCTTTTAAGGACATTGTATTGAGATAAGCTCAAGAATAATGGACGTAATGCATCTTCCATCGCTGTATGGATTTGCTGCTGCACTTGTTTAATGGTGTATCCAGTAGTTTGAAACTTCATAATTGACTAATAATTATATTATCAGTATACTGATAATAAATCAAGTATCTAAAAGGAGACACTATGTCAGTAACTGGACCAGACTTTATATCGCTTCAAGTAAGCGACCTCGAGGCATCTGCGGCATTCTATAAAAATTACCTTGGACTAACTCAGTCGCAAGCAGGGCCACCACACGCAGTGGTATTTGAATCGGAAACGATTACATTTGCGCTTCGTGATTTAATTCCAGGTACACAACTTGCGCCAGATGCAAAACCAGGACTTGGAATAGCATTATGGTTGCTTGCTCCGAATGCACAAGAGATACACGACAAGCTTGTCGAAGCGGGCGTTACAATTACTGCAGAACCCATAGATGGACCTTTTGGTCGAACATTCGCGTTTGCTGACCTTGATGGTTACAATGTGACACTTCACAGCAATGCTGCTTGATGGTGGCTGTAACTTGCTCTATCGTAGAGAACTAAACAATTACACAAAGAGATCTTCGCACTGAAGATCTCTTTATTTACTAAAACAATTATAAATGTTATAATATACATTAATGAATATCATTGAATCAGCTTTCGGTAAATACGAAGTATCAGGCAAACCAACCGATGCCGATATTATAATCGGTAACTCTTTTGGCACGTCTATTCACCCTGCTAGCTCAAACGCAGCCATTGCCCGATTTATTCTTGCAAACGAAACAGGTCAACCAATCGTTGTTGACCGCACACTTGCGGATGCCTTTCCTCAATCAAGACTACTTGATGTCGTTGTCGACGGAGATGTATCAAATACCGTAGGAACTGTTGGCGGAAGTTGGGGGATCCTCGTAGAAGCAAAAAAATATATGGATGATAATGAGTTATCTCATCCGATGATGGCCGCGCAGGCGTTTCACGTTGGAAGAGTTGCGATGCAGGCAGAAAAACTTGGTATGACAAATATTATTATCCCGAAAGGCCTTCCACAAAACTTTGACCTAAATTCAGAGCAACCATGGACACGATCCTTGGGTGCATGGGTGCCACGAGAAATTATTGGCTCGTTTGTATTACGAGGCCAAGGCCGTCTCTAGAGTCGTACTATTGACTTTTGGTCATTTTTTGCTATAATAACGCTCGTATAAATCTTTTCACAAAGATGATACAGTTCCTAAACAAACCGTCATTTACCAGCCCTCTGACACACCGCCCAGGGTATATTTTTTATATAAGTATACTTTGAGCGGTGTGTCAGAGAATAGTCTTACACGCAACTGGCAGCAATGGGCTGTTGGGAGGAGGAGTCCTTTCTAAGCATAGGAGATGCTGTGAACAACTCAAACCCTGAATCAAACGCCAAGGCCGCCGCTCGTCGGCGCGCACGAGACATGGTCTTCAAGATCGTGGTCGTGCTGCTGCTGGGGGCCCTCGTGGTCTCTGTCGGGAGCTTGGTGTTCCGCCCTGCGCCGAATGCGCCGTCGGCGGCCGAGATCGCTGTTGCGGTCAACGGTCCCGCGGAGTTCCAGCGCCCGTCCGCGATGGAGTACGTCCCCAAGACGGACTCCTGTGTCGTCGGAGGTACGGTAACTACGTCCTCCGTGTGGCATGTCGGTACGGACAGCTTCGCCATCGGCGAGGTGGACCAGAACACCGTGGACTACACGGCGTTCGAGTTCAAGTCCGACAATGGACGCGAGTTCATCGTTTCCTACAACGGAGCGCTGTACACGAACGCGGGCGAGAATCTGGGGCTGGAGCTGCGCTGCGACCCCGCCACGATGAGTAGCGACGAGTCCTTCGGGATGATCGCGATCGTCTTCGGCGGCAAGTAGAGCTGACGCTCTGACGGTTTGAATTTGTAGACTTTCTCTACGACGCGCCGTACACACTGCGAAAACTGTGTACCAAATACCCCGCCGGGGCTTTCTCGTCCTTTATTTTCTACGCTTCTTCTGTCTCGACTGTTCTAGTATTTATAATCCCGTCATACAAAACATTATCGATATACCCATACTTTTTACCATTATGGCCAATATGACTCACTAGGTATTTACTTAATTCGGCGTACTTATCATCTGTTTTCTTGATGATGCGCATGTCATACGAAGCGTTTTTCCGCCGCGTAATAGCTGCGATATCAAACTCTGATGCCGCGCGTGAATACCGCAAAGGTCCCGTCCCAAGTCTAAAATCAAGATTGTTTCCTGCTTCAAACGTCACTCTGACGTCTTCTTTTTTATTTATATCAATAAAGTTCATCTCTATATTTGTAGAGTAGGTAGGCTTAATGCCGCGAGTATTCAAAGTTGTCAGCGCTGGGAAGAAGTTTAATGCGTCCTTACTAAGCCAGAAGTATTGGCTTCCAAGGCCGGATTTATCACCTCTGTCTGCGTTTATTCGGGCCGTATCAGCATGTCCAAGTAGCAGCAGCATCGTGACATCTTCACCAGTATGAACAGTTTCTGTCTTACCTCTAATTTCGTTATACAGAAGCTTCCAGTCAACCGCATCGTCGTGGGGAAGGAGGGGTGTGTAGATTGATTCAGTGCTGGCGATACATGCAGCAAAGAAATCGTCCCAATCGAATCCTATGTTTTTGACAGAGTCGTCGGACAAGCTAATAGCCACTTCGATGTTTTGACTCATTCCTGGTCCAGTAAAGTTACCAGAAGTCACAATTAAAGATTGCTTATCACCGTATTTGTATCCATAGCACTTGGCGTGCATGAGGTGCTTGCGATTAAGCAAGTTTACGGAAGCACCTGCTTCAAGTAATGCCTCTGCTAGTTGGAAACTGGTAAGCCGTTGAGATGTGCTTCCGCCAAAAAGGCTTTTTACCTGGCCGCCCTTAGCGACGTGTTCTTTAAAGTGGTCGTAAAACCTCACTCCACCGTTGTAGTTTCCAAACCCGGATACAAGGTAGAAGGTGCCTTTGCCTAGCTCGATATCTTTTATCCAGTGGTTTTCGAGAAGATCTAAAAGGGTATTGTTGCCATGAGTGGTATAAATGTTTGGCTGTAATAAAAATTCGTCGATAGCTGTCATCTACTGAATTTTACTACATATTCGTGCCGAATAGAGTTTTTTGAGTGGATGTCGTAACGGTTGTATGCGTCGACGATTTCAAGCTCTACTTTTTTATAGCCAACTTTTTTAGCGATATCTGCAATAATTTGCGGTGTATCGATGACGATCACTTCGCCAGATATAGTTGTCTTATTTGTCCCAACAACCCATAAGTTTTTTGCACCAACTTTTTCAATATCGTAGATAGACTGCAGTACGTTCTGTATCGAAGAACAGTATCGTAATAAATTAAACGGAACTGCCTGCTTCCTAAACCCAGCCGATGTATCCTCGTCCAGCTTGTGAATAATATGTTGTGTCAGTTCTTGAACTGACTCGGGAAGAGTCTCGGACAAAGCTTTCATATGTTCTATTTCAGCCTTTGTAATGTCACGAGCACCAATAAGCGACCTTTCGGTACTATTAATCTCCGCTGGATCCACCAGGTTAAAAGCGACGGCAGAAAGACGGTAAGTATCAACGTACGGCAGTGCCGAAAAGTACGGTGGCGAACTAACCGTCCCGTCTATCTTGGTCGTAATTACATCTTTTAGCTTTTCAGAACTGGCATTAAAAATGTTAGTTTTTAAACGCTGCACTCCATTGAGTGTTATCCATTTTTGATGAACGGTTTGAAAGTGAGTATACCTTTTTTTGAAATCAGCCAGTAAGTGCGAGCCGATTGGCGCTTCTTTCAGTCGACGTATGCGGAGGTCGCGGGGATCCTGCATACTATTGTCCCTAATTAAATCGCTGAATATAGTTCTAAGGATTGGTTTTATCTTGTCATCGTAGCTATCGATTATATGCAGTACATGTATTAATTCTTCGTACTGATCGTTGGTAAACCATTTCCTTAGATATGCTTCATGGGGGTGAGGAGTGGTTGTGTTTGCAACACTACTGAAATCAATGGTTGGTAGCTCTTTGATCTCTTCAAATAGAACTTTTGAACGGCTTAGCTCAAAAGCGAACGGGTTTAATTCAACACCGAATGCAGTCAGACCTAATGACCGAGCTTCAATGACCGTTGTGCCCGATCCCATAAATGGATCAAGTATTGAGGCATTCTTTAAATCAAAATTTTGTATAAGTAACGACCTAGGCGTTTGTGGATTAAACTTTCCTTTGTACTCATGAAGTCCATGCGGGCCGTACTTTGTTGATTGCAATTTGACCGACAGTTTTCCATTTATTGGCTCACGTTTCGATTGATGTGTCGCAAGTATCTTGCCATTTTCATGCACTTCATCGACATAGGTAAGTAGCAGTGCATCTTCGGTTTTTAGGTTCTCAACTTCTATAAAAAGACCTTCTTCGCTGAGTACCTTGCCGCCAAATTTAAGAATCTCAGCATACAAAAAGTTCTTCTCGTAAGCAAAATAGGTATACTGAAAAAGTTTTAGCTTCATCGTGACAACACTATAATATCTTCAAATTCTTTATTTCCAATACCCTGAAACGAACTGCGTTTTCGGCTAATATTTCTATGAAATGTCGCAATATTTTTCCATCCAAGTTCGGCGGCGGCATCGATAACAATTTTAGTATTATTAACCGCCTTTCCTTTGATGATTGATTGTCCAACAACCCAAAATTGCAGTGCATCAGGTGTAGTGACTGTATCTATGTTTGATAAAACAGATTTAATGTCTGCATAAAAGTCCCATTCATCTTTTTTGCCCGACCCAGAGTAGTGAGGTCGAACACCAATCTCGTTAGTTCTGCTGTATATAGGGTCCATTCCTAACCAGTACATTCTGTATTTATGATACAACCAATATTCGTAAGCATTTGGGTAGGGGGGTGAGGTAATCACAAGATTAACCTTATCGATATTCGCATAACTCTCAGCATCTCTGGAATCACCATGAATACAGAGCGCACTATTTTTGTCGTTGTCTTTCTCAAGCTCAAACTTACTAAGGACAGTATCTAAAGAAGTCAGCAAAATATCTTTCTTCCTTTGAAAAGTGAGCTTCTTATCAACAGCAACATATTGCGTGTCTGATTTTTGTCGTGATATTGAAACAAGAATTCTACTGACCGCTAGTAATCCCATGATCTTTGCCATTGGGGACTTCTTTTCTTTGTTAATAAGTGCGACGGTGCTTTGTACGATTTGTATCGTCTCTTCATCAAACCAATGGTCTAGGTTAGGTATATCAAGTGCTACCACAGGTTTGCTATTTGTCAGACTTTTTTTAATTGTTGTTATCATTTTTTTGAACGCATCAAGGTCAACTTCGTTGTAGCTGGTTGTGTAGGCTACCTGAAGAAAGTTTGCTAAACCATTTACGTCAATTCCAATTGCTTGCGCGCCAACCGATTGTGCACTAGAAAGAGTCGTGCCACATCCACCAAAAGGATCCAGAACTTTGAGGTTTGTTTGGTATTCTTTTACTGCCTCGATTATTGTATCGGGGATTGAAGGAATGAATCTTGCAGGGTAAGGGTGAAGAGAGGTGATATCACCTCGACTTGTTTTCTTATCAAAGTCCCAATTAACTGACTCAAGTTTTTTTAGAACTTGTTTCGCAATGGAAAGTTGTTTCGTTGTTGTCATTATTTACCCTCTGCTCTGTCTGTTGTCTATTATATGTTTTATGAGATAAAAAGCCCAGTGTGGAATTTCACATTAGTACACTTTCTGTTACCCTATATTTATGACAGACCTCAAAGAATTACTGACAGTTGTAGATCACGAAGACAACCCTATCGGTGCAGAGACAAAAGACGTTATATGGCGAGAGGGCCTTTGGCATCGTGTTGCTCGCGTCCTTGTCTTTAATGAACTAGGTGAGTTACTTGTTCAACAACGCGGTAATAAGCCATTGTTTCCATACAGGTGGGCAGAATCTGTTGGCGGTCACGTTGGCGCAGGAGACAGTTATGAGGAAACAGCACTTAGAGAAGCCGAAGAGGAGATTGGCGTGAAAGGACTTTCGCTAAAACTTCTTGGGAAGTATCCTGGCTCTGCGGTATTTCAAGCGAAAGATCCAATAGGCACAATTACACTTAATAAGTTCGAAACAACTTTTGAAACACAGCTTACGCGAGCTGAATTAGAACAATTTTCTCAAACAGAAGAAGTAAAACACATTGAGTGGTGGACTGTCGACCAAGTGGTAAGCTTTACACGCGATAATCCAGACAAGGTGACGGACGGACTTGAAAGTATGGTAGAACACTACCTAGCTGATCGCTAATTACTTTCCAGCCTGAATGCTTCGGACTTCCGAATAATCAATAACTCTCCATCGATCGTTTACATTTTTATAAAAAGTCACGCAGTGCTTTAGGCGATCTTCGTTCTTTAGGATGTGGTTGATCTCGGCGTATGTTATTGGATTATTCACTGGATTGTAATCGCTTAGAATAAAGTTTATCTTATAGTATTTAGAAAAGAAGTCGATGCCTTTGATGCACATTCTCTCAAAGTCAGTTTCTCCTGCAAGATAGTCCCTATATGCTTTTAGGCGGGTTATGTATGGTGAAAGTTTTGACTGTGTATCGGCACTAAAATGAACGTCATTCAATATGACATCGTGGTAAATATCGACAATTCTTGGGAGGGAATGTGCGTGTGGTGCTAACTCAGAGAATGCTTTGAATTCAAGAATTGTAAATTCAGTCTGTAAATCATTATCGTCGACATATTTCTTACGGGCGACGTTAGTGCCAAACAACAAGTCACCTTCGTGAAAGGTAATCTTGCCTTCGATGAGGTCGTGTATATTATCGTGTTTAAAGTCTATTTTTTCGATCTTTTCCCTAAAGCGAGAATTCCTCAGTATTTCTTGGACGGCAGTATCTAACGAGACGGCAAGTTTTTCGTTAAGGAACGCTTTTGAGCTATGAGTGTCTATTGTGGCATCGGGTACTAAATTTATCCCAATGCCCAAACTTTGTGCGTTTCTTGCAATCAGCGGTTGGTCTCCAAAGAACGGAATAACAATAATCGGAGTCTGTGTGAGAAGAGACTCATGAAAACTGTTACTGCCACCATGTGTGACGAAGACGTCAGCATCTCCAAGGGTAGAGAATTGATTAACCGATTCCACTACGGTCCAGTTCGAGGGATAGCTTTCTAGTATCTGCTTACCTTGTGTAACAAATGTAATATCCCATGGGTTATTTTCCCATAATTTTGCAAGTGCAGAAATAAAAGACGTGAGATTCTGTCTTAGCTCACTTTGTTGGTTCCAGAGGTTGTTCATGACGACTGTTCCAAAAGATACATATATCATTGGTTTTTTGTGCCTATCATGGCTGGGTGGCCTTGGCAGTAACTCTTTTGAATTTCCAATGAATACATAGGACTTTTGGTGGCGACCCGTCATAAAGTCAGTAGGCGTAACGGATTTATACGACCAAATGAGGTTAAATTCTGCGGGGAGGTGTACCCCATCTGATACCATTTCGAGATCGTCGATTTTCACTGAAATACCATATTTGGTAGATAACGTTTCTATGGCTCGTGTGTTATTTTCAGACTCTAGTTTCTTTGACAGGTAACTCTTGTCTGTGAAACTTCCGATAAATGCCGGTATAGATGACCACGATGGGATATTCATCAGATCGCCTACGAATTTCCCCTCTAAAGAAAAGAAGTCGTAAATAATCAGGTCGGGTTGAAAATCAGCTGCAACGTTGAGGCAGTGTTCTAGTAACTCTGCAACTCGTGGAAATGTCCATAAAGACGGGTCGGTCTCATTCAACGGCGACCTGGCTAGGACGATAGCATTAGTCGCAATATCATCAAGATCAATATCTACATTTGTCCAGCCTGTAATAACCACCTTCCACTCGACGTCGGCCGTAGATGATGCAATTAAATCTTTAATGACATTGAAGTGACCACTAAACGGGGGACAGAAAACGAGTACTTTTTGGCTAATTGTCTGCTTATGCACTCTGGTTCGCTCGTTCATCTCCCCTTGGATCGAACTCTACCGTCCATTCAATACCATACTTGTCTCTAAACATTGCAAAGTAGGTACCCCAAGGACTCTCGTCCATAGGCATCTCGACTGTTCCACCCACGCTTAGTCCAGCAAATATATCGTCGGCTTCCGCACGGCTTTCTGCGATGACTGATATTTTAGATCTGTTTTCGTTCTCATTCACTGGACCCAGGCTTTCGGGAACGTCGTTAGCGATGAGGATATTTCCACCAATAGGCAACACAATACGCATTAGTTTATTCGCGTCTTCTTCTGCGATAGGAAAATCAGGACCTTCTAAATCTTTGAACCGTACAATGCTCTCGAACTCTCCACCAAATACGGATTTATAGAAGTTGAAAGCTTCTTCGGCATTTCCGTTGAAATTAATGTAAGGATTGATAGTTGCCATAGGGTGTTCCTTTTGGTGAATCGTTAGTTTCTTTTTCTATTTTAGCAAATATAATATTCATACTTTAATTTATCCTTGCTGAAAGTGCAATAAAATGATATCATCCAAAAAAAGGAGTACGTATGTCATCTATTAGCTCGGAATCAATAAGGGGTGAGTTTCTTGATTATTTTCAGGAAAATGGCCATTTAAAAATTGATGAGGCTGGTTTGCTGCCCGAAAATGATCCAACCCTTCTGTTTATAAATTCAGGTATGGCACCATTGAAACGCTATTTTACAGGTGAGTTCACTCCACCAGCACAAGATCTTACAAATGCGCAGACTTGTATTCGCACGAATGACATTGAAGATGTTGGTGACCAGCACCATGGCACGAGCTTTACTATGTTAGGAAACTGGTCAATTGGTGGATATGCACAGGAACGTGCAGTAGATCTTGCGTGGGGATTATTGACTGAACGCTTAGGATTTAGCGAACAGCAACTTTCTGCAACATACTTTGCAGACGATGGAGAGCAATATTCAAGTATTCCTGATGACATTGTTTCTAGGGATGCATGGAGTAAATATCTTTCTGAGAATAAAGTGCTTTCGCAAACAGCCGAAGACAACTTTTGGGGTCCAGCAGGCACAAGCGGGCCGTGTGGACCGTGTACTGAAGTATTTTACGATCGAGGCGAGACCTATGGACAACGTGTAGAAGGTGAGTTGACAGAAGGAAGAGATATCGAGATATGGAATGCAGGTGTATTCATGCAGCTTGATAAAGACGAGCAGGGCAACATTAGCCCACTTGCACTCCGAAGCGTCGATGCAGGTGCGGGGCTTGAGCGTATCGCGATGGTTCTTCAGCACGCTGATTCGATTCATGAGATTGATAAGTATAAAGAAGTATATGATGCCATTAGGAGCGATATTCGCGACACAAAGGGCACAAGAGTGGTATTCGACCACTTAAAGACGTCACATCTCATTCTTGATTCTGGTGTTCTTCCCTCAAACTCGCGAGAAGGATATGTTGTACGTAAGCTACTACGTCGTGCCTTCAATGAAGTAAATATGGCAGGTCTTGCACTTGACGTCGCTATTGATATGTCCAGGGATGTTCGTGAAGTCACTGATCCTACGCCACGTGCCGTACAAGCAAAAGAAGCAAGTGAAGCCGTCATGCGTGATGAAATGAAGCGATTTCAGAGTGTGCTGAAGCGTTCAGACGAATACTTCGAGCAAATTGACACGGTAGGGTATATTGATGCCGCACTTGTATTTGATGCGCATTCACGAGGTGGTGTACCTGCAGATATGTTCCGTATGTATGCCGAGAAAAAAGGACTCGTATTCCCTGAAGACGAACTTGCTACGCTCGAGGATGAGCACCGTCAGAAAAGTCGTGGTTAAGAAAAATGTCTGAATCATCCGAAAGCACACGTAGAATTGTCGAGACAACAAGTTGTCCATTTGCTAAGCGCGCTGAGGTTATTCATGCTTCTGTTGAAGACAAGGGATCTCAATTCGACAATATCGCATACGACATTATAGGAAGAGTGCACTCGTACATTGCAAGGGAGTATGATGAAAGTAGTGACGGATTATTTATCGAGGCTCCTGCTGAGGCTTTTGGACAAACAGTGGATGATCTTGCTAGTACATTTATGCAACTCGTTGATACTATTGCAAAAACAGAAGATGTCAACACTGCTGGGACATTAGAAGACATTGAAACACCTCATTGGCAACTTACCGTTGGAGGTGTCAGGTTCTTCACGATTGTATTCAGTCCCGTTTATGACGAATCACACCCTCGTCATTCACCTGACCCAAATAAAGTACAATTATTTTTACAACCAGAATCTAGCTTCTCTAGACACATAAAGTCAGATGATGGTAGTCCACAAAACCTGGCAATGAAACAAGGAGTCCGAAGAGCGTTTGCGCTCAGTGGACGACCTTATGATCCCGAGCTTGCCGCTAGTGCTCTCGAAGCTGAAAAATACATAAAACCCGAAAAAATAGGTCAAGTTCCAGTCCGATGGTGGAAACACTAATTCTATCTATAAATTAAATATAAGAGGTACATATGGAAATTTCAGAACCGTTAACTGTTAATAAAATCAATGAGATGTCTTATACGGACTTTGTTGGACTTGTAAATCAATGGAACGTTCCACCAGGTGCATACGAAACGGTTAATGAATGGGCTGTCTTTGGACATGTCGACGAAACTTCCCGTGTACTTGAAGTGGCGTGCACAACAGGATTTTCTCTTCGTGAGCTATCACTTATGACGGGTTGTAGTGGGATTGGTATAGATATATCAGCAGCATCCGTTGAAGCCGCAAATCGGACAAAAGAGATGCAAGCTCCAGAGGCGGACATCGAATATAGAGTTGAAAATGGACTAACGCACATGCCAGATGATGAAAAGTATAGTCACGTTCTGTTTGGTGCAGCACTTCGTTTCTTCCCTAGTCCAGATCAAGCGCTGGGCCACTTCGTTACAAATCTTGTGAAAGATCGAGGTCTGCTTTTGAGTAACGAGTTTTTCACGACAGAACCGATTCCAGCTGAACTTATTGAGCGCGCTGAGTCTGTATTTAACATGACACCAACAACAGTTGGGTATGATCAGGTAATGGAGCCTTATAAAGGACTTCGTCGATTATATAATCAGGTTCACCCAATTCGACAAGAGACTCAAGAACAACTTGATCATTACTGCGACTCATCAATTGAACGAGCAAAGAGTGAGTTACAATTGACTGACGTGAATATCCTTGAAGCAATGCGCAGTAGACTTATGGATATAAAGAAAATGTCGAACGACTTGCGTCCATATCAAGGGTATACAACACTTGTGCATCAATATGTAGAAGGTGAATACGGAAAACGATATACCGAGTTATTTTAGGAGCTCATTATGTACGAACGGCCAAGCGTAGAACAAGACGATCAAAAAGCTTTTCTGTCCTATGGACAAGATCGAGGATATGCGGTGCATGCAGACACGCCACTCGTTGATGCACCAAGTAGTATCAAGCTAATGAATTCGACGATTGCTAACTATGTTCAAGGGCTGGATACAAGCGAAGCATTCGAGCAGTCAATTGATGATTGTCGTGTACAAACCTGCGTACGGTTTCGGGCACTTGACGGGATTGTGCTTGGGGATGAGGAGTGGACGACGACGTTTAAAATGGGCGGATTCGTTACTAATCAACGTAGTTTTGCCGAGGCAACAGACGATACGCTGGGATTCTTGGAAGAGAATTATGGAGTGGATCGAACAGATATTCACTGGACCTACAATATGCGCTATCCAAAGGAACGAGAGGATCTCCTTTCTGTCGGATTGAGAGAGGATTATTCTGAGGCAGTGATGGAGAATAGTCATGTATGGGTAAACTGGCAGTTTGGCGACCCAGGTCCAACAGGACATGGAATTACGTTGCTAATGCCAGAAAATGTAACAGGTGAGCTTCTTCAATTCTGTAATGTCATTGCTATTGATAAGGTCAAAGATAACCAAGGTGTATTCCACGACGTAGGGACACCGCTTTATGACGTAGGATTTGGCCTTGGACGAACACGACTTAGTATGAATGGTGTTCGGTCGCCTTTTGGTGAAGAGCCGTACGTACCAATTGTTGAGCAAATTACCGCTAATCGGGATATAGAACTTATCCATGCCATTTCTATCGCTGACTTTGTTATTACACTTGAAGAAATGGTTGGACAGGGTATCGCCCCCGGTTCAAAAGGTAGTAATTCTATGACGCGCAAATTGATTCGAAACCTCCACAATATTGCTCGTGTCGACCACATTTCAATGGATGACATGCTTGCGTTATTTGAGCCAGACATCGCCGCTGTTATCGAACAGGAGTTTTTGACATACGATAAAACAATAGATCGTGCGTTAGGCAAACTTGCAGTGATGCACAATGATGGCTTCACAACATCTCATGATGAAATAATAGAATTATTTAAATCTACCCATGGTCTACCCGAAGCGATTACGGTGGACTGGCTTCGGTCGGCTACGAGAAGCTAAGGTTATGTATGGAGATGTCTAAAGATAGTAACGTAGAAGTTGTAGCATTTGCTTCATCTGGACGCGGACTTGAGGCGGAATCAATAAACCGAGGTGTTGAAGCGATGCGTGCAATGGGGATGCGTACGCTTTTTCAGCCAGATGTATTTAAAAGTGATACGCTTGGGCTGAGTGGGTCAAGTAGTGAACGTGCAGATCGTTTTTTTGCAGCAGCAACGGAACCGAATACTGATCTCGTCATGGCGTTTTGGGGCGGCTATAACACTGCCAGCTTACTCGAGCACATAAGAGACCGCCTAGACACATTGGAGAATACCAATCCGATCGTAGGCTATTCCGATACGACGAGTCTTTTAGTAATGCTCTACAAGAATCACTACCCGAACATCCACTACGGACCGTCGTTTATAAGCTTTGCAAAGCCTCATTTTGACCCCATCTATACAGGTCGCCATTTATTAGAGTCACTTTCTGGGGACACATTTGAATACACACACCCCGAGGGCGTAGAACCACCCATCATCCATAGGAAAGGACATAGCACAGGAGCCGCTCTACCTGTCAATTTAGATACATTTACAAAACTCATCGGTACCCGCTATACGCCAGATCTAGATAATGCAGTTCTTTTTGTTGAGGAAGCCGAGTACATACAACCTAAAAGTTTTTATCGTAACATGACGCATTTAAGAGATAGCGGTGTATTTAATAAAATCGGTGGTCTCGGAATAGGTAGGTTTACCGATGAATCTGGAGTGAATACTGAGCACATTGAGTATATAATTAACGAGACAGTTCCAGTGGGTCTTCCTGTTGTTAGTGGACTGGCGTTTGGTCACGCCGATCCTATTTTTACCATTCCTTATGGAAGGACTGTAGAATTTGATCTTAGTACATCGGTTCCTTCGATAAAGTTTAAACGAGAAACGAAATGATACTCACGGGTAACGCGATCATCAAAGCAGTTCAGGCGAATGAAATATCATTCGACCCTTTTGTAACTGATCAAGTTAATCCAAATAGTATGAATTATCGTATTGGCGATGAACTATATGTTTTGAATGAAGGACTTCTTGATCCAAAGCAAGAGAAGACGTTCACGCAACTTGTCTTCGGTAAAAATGGATATGTACTAGAGCCCGGAAAGCTATATCTTGGCCATACAAAAGAAAAGATCGGAAGTCAGATGTATGTGCCAAAACTTATCGGTAGGTCTTCTGTTGGACGGCTCGGGCTATTTCTCCAGGTAACAGCAGATCTTGGTCAACTTGGGGCTGCACACCAGTGGACATTAGAGCTTCGTGTTGTACAACCCCTTCGAATTTATCCAGGAATGAAAATTGGACAAGTGAGTTTCTGGACTGTAATGGGGGACATCGAAAAGACCTATATTGGAGGATACACGGCGCATAATTTACCAGCAGGACATGTCGCAGGGAGGACAATTACATGATACTTACAGGCTCTGAAATTCAACAGCAAGTTGCTAAAGGTGCGATTACAATACGGCCATTTGATCCAGCCTGCTTGACGACAAATTCCTACGATTTTCACTTGAGCGATCAAATCATTACTTATAAAAATAATGTACTTGATGTGAAGCAGGAGCAAGAAGTAATTGTTCATACAATTCCAGATGAGGGATTTATCTTGGAGCCGGGCATCCTCTATCTGGGGAGTACCCAAGAGGTTATTGGAAGTGATTTCTTTGTCCCTACTGTACACGGTAAGTCCTCAACAGGTCGCCTAGGACTGTTTGTCCATATCACCGCCGAGATAATTGACATAGGCTCGTTAAACCAATTTACATTAATGTTTAATGCCACGCAGCCAGTACGTGTATATAAGGGTATGAAGATAGGCCAAGTGACGTTCTGGAAACCATCTGGTGAAATAACGATATATAATGGAAAGTATAAAGGTTTAAATGGTCCACAAAAATCACAGATATTCAAAGACTTTTCTTGATCTTCCAATCGTAGAGATCCATAAGTTAAAACCAGGCGACTCGGTAGCTATCGTTTCTCCATCGTCATCCGCTGCGGGTATGTTTCCTGAAGTTTTTGCACTCGGCGTTAAAAGGCTCGAGGATGTTTTTGGATTAAAAGTGAAAATATATCCTTCAACTGCAAATATTTCTGCGACTTTAGAAGATAAAGCACGTGATCTTATGGACGCATTTCGTGATCCCGAGAACAAGGGGGTTATCGCGACGATAGGTGGAATGATAGAAAAAGACCTTATACCTCTTTTGGATGAGAATGTTTTTCTTGAAAACCCTAAACCATTTTTCGGATACAGCGATAATACACACTTCCATGTACTTCTCTCTCGATTGGGCATACCCAGCTACTATGGAGGGTCGGTGATGACGCAGTACGCATCTCCTCAATCAATGTCGCCGTATACTGTTTCGTATTTACACTCTGCACTATTTACTACTGAGTTGCGAGTTCTTGAATCAAGCCCTGTGTTTAGTGAGCATGATGTTGATTGGGGTGGAGCAGACTGGAACAAGCCTAGATCGTATGAAACTTCTCCTGAATTATTATGGGATGGCGTTATCGATGCAGAGGGTATTTTGTGGGGCGGATGTGTGGAGTCACTTCTAAATATAGAACTTCCAAAAAATGGGCTACTTAAGGGCCACATTCTCATCCTTGAGACTTCAGAGGAAATGCCAAGTCTTGACGATGTCGAGAAGCTACTGCGAAGATTTGGATCGAAGGGTGTATTCGATGAAGTGTGTGCCGTACTTGTTGGTATTCCAAAAAGTTGGAGCTTTGAACGACCACTAAGTACTGAAGAGAGCGTGCAGTTCAAAAATCAGCAGTCCGATCTACTGCTGCGAGTTATTCGCGAATACACTACTGAAATACCGATTATTCAAAGATTGAATTTTGGGCACACCGACCCGCAAGCTGTTATTCCTTTGGGGCGCATGGCGTATATAGATTCGTCGGCCAAAGTAATAAAATTGCAGTATTAAGAATTCGTCATTAATGGGTAACTTGCCAGTCGCCCCAATGCTCTCGCATGCCCCTTGGAAAGCAGATGAAGTGCCTGTGTTCTTTCTTTACCTTTGATAAGACTATTCGGTAAAAATAGGCCCATTTTATGAATTCTATACAGTCGTATATATTTTTCATCAAGTTTTCGCTGTTTTTCGCCTATTGTCGCGTGATTACCAACAGCATTGTCGTCAAAGTCTGCAAGTTTTAGAACTCGAGGTTTAGGTTTATGCAGCACCAACTGAGTGGTGTGCTCTGCGTAAATTTCTAGTTTGTCTTCGCCTAATTCTACGATTGGATTTGTTACCGCCCATACAATATCGGCGACCTCGTCATTTGTCAGACTTGCGAGTGTCTGTCGTCCTAAGGATAGTGCGACATTTCGATCGGCAATTTCCTCACCCGTCAGCGCAAGTATAAGGTCTCGTGGATGGTCTTCAAATGTATCGT
>Ga0247817_10000331_pt1 | contig 27981 bp, 26 predicted proteins | sample UWRJL212509R1_FD_178010 | JGI IMG/M metagenome (GOLD analysis project Ga0247817, IMG submission 178010) | Plant litter microbial communities from Arlington Agricultural Research Station in Wisconsin, United States - UWRJ-L212-509R-1 | ecosystem: Environmental > Terrestrial > Plant litter >...
TCTCGGCGAACAGGTTCTGCGGCGCGCGCTTGAAGACGACGGCGATCTCGGTGACGCGGCGTCCGAGACGCTTGCCCGCGCGCAGGTAGAACGGAACACCCGCCCAGCGGCGCGTGCCGATCTCGAGCTTGATGGCCGCGTAGGTCTCGGTGAGGGACTTCGGGTTCATGCCGTCTTCGTCGAGGAAGCCGAGAACCTTCTCGCCGCCCTGCCAGCCGCCGGAGTACTGTCCGCGGGCCGTCGAGTGCGACAGGTCCTTGGGCAGCTTGACGGCTGCGAGCACCTTCTCCTTCTCAGCGCGCAGGTCGGAGGCGTCAAACGAGATCGGCTCCTCCATCGCGGTGAGGGCGAGGAGCTGTAGGAGGTGGTTCTGGATGACGTCGCGCGCTGCGCCGATGCCGTCGTAGTACCCGGCGCGGCCACCCACGCCGATGTCCTCCGCCATGGTGATCTGCACGTGGTCGACGTAGTTCGCGTTCCAGATGGGTTCGTACAGCTGGTTGGCGAAGCGGAGCGCCAGAATGTTCTGGACCGTCTCTTTGCCGAGGTAGTGGTCGATGCGGAACACGCTGTCGGGCGGGAAGACGCTCTCTACGACCGCATTGAGCTCGCGCGCGGTCTTGAGGTCGCTACCGAACGGCTTCTCGATGACGACGCGGCGCCACTGGCCATCCTTCTGCTCGGCGAGACCGGACTCCTTGAGCTGCTCGGTCACGAGCGGGAACGCCTTCGGCGGAATCGACAGGTAGAACGCGTGGTTGCCCATCGTTCCACGGTCGCGATCGAGCTCCTCGATCGTCTCCTTCAGCTTGGCGAAGGCCGCGTCGTCATCGAACTCACCCTGCACGAAGCGGATGCCCTGGGCCAGCTGGCGCCAGACATCCTCATCAAACGGGGTGCGCGCGTACTGCTTGACGGCTTCGTAGACGACCTTCTCGAAGTCCTGGTCTTCCCAGTCGCGGCGGGCGAAGCCCACGAGCGCGAATCCGGGCGGCAGGAGTCCACGGTTGGCGAGGTCGTACACGGCCGGCATGAGCTTCTTGCGTGACAGGTCTCCTGTCACACCGAAGATGATGAGGCCGCTCGGGCCGGCGATGCGGTTCAGACGACGGTCAGAGGCCAACCGCAGCGGGTTGAACTCCGGCGTGATATCCACGGGGGACATGCAGCTCCTAGGTGCTTTTCGAACTACTTGCCGAGCGCTGCGATGAGCGCGTCGAGCTGCGTGGCGGGGTCGGTCAGGGTGAGGGTCAGTACAGGGCGTCCGTGCTCGGCGAGCACGCTCGCGTCACCTGCCGCCTGTGCCTGGATGAGCTGTCCGAAGGTGAAGGGACGCTCGGGGATCGACAGGTCGTCGCTTGCCGCGGTCGTGATCTGGAGGAACACGCCGATCGCGGGGCCGCCCTTGTGGAACTGGCCGGTCGAGTGCAGGAACCGGGGTCCCCAGCCGAAGGTGACCGGGCGTCCCGCACGTGCTGCGAGAACGTTGCGCGTCTCGGCGAGCTGGGGGAGTGCGAGTCGGTCGACGTAGGCCTGGATCGAGACGTAGCCCTCGTCACCGAGGTACGACAGCAGGGTCGACACGGCGCCGGCGAGATCGGTGGATGCACCGACGACCTCGGTCGTGCCACGAACCTCGATGCCGTTCTCGACGAATGCCGGTGCCGCGGGCTCCGGGCGTGCGTCGAGGAGGCCGCGCGTCGCGATCTTCGCGGACTCGACGTCAGGCTGGTCGAAGGGGTTGATGCCGAGGAGACGGCCGGCGATCGCCGTCGCGTACTCCCAGGTCAGCAGCTGGGCTCCGAGGGAACCGGTGATGGTGATCTCACCCTCGCGGGCGTCGTCCTCGTCGAAGTCGCCGACGAGTCGCACCACCTGGAGGTCATCGAGGTCGTCGGAGAGCTCGGGGGCATCCACGGGCAGGACAACCGGGAGGAGACCGCGGCCGATCTTGCCGGTGGACTCTGCGATGAGCTGTTCGACCCAATCGCCGAAACCGACGATGTGGGTGCCGTCGCTGACGATGCCGAGCTTGTCCTTGAGCGGTCGGGTGCCCGCGATAGCGGCACCGAGAATCAGACCGGGGTTCTCCGGCTCGTCGACCGCGAGACGGATCGAGATCGCGTCTGCCTCGTCGAGGAGCTCCTGGATGTCGACGCCGGCGAGACCGGCAGGCACGAGGCCGAACGCGGTGAGCGCGCTGTAGCGACCACCAACGGTCGGGTCGGCGTTGAAGACGCGGTAGCCGGCTTCGCGCGCCGAGACGTCGAGCGGGGAGCCCGGGTCGGTCACGATCACGATGCGCTCGATCGGGTCGATGCCCGCGTCGGAGAACGCCTTCTCGTAGACGCGCTTCTGGCTGTCGGTCTCGACGGTTCCGCCGGACTTCGACGAGATCACGACAGCGGTGCTGGCGAGACGGTCGCCGAGGGCGGCGAGAACCTGCCCGGGGGCGGTCGAGTCGAGCACGGTGAGCTCGACGCCGAAGGTCTGGGTGATCACCTCGGGGGCGAGGGATGAACCGCCCATTCCGCCGAGAACGATGTGGTTCACGCCGTCTTCGCGCAGCTTGTCGCGCAGGGCGATGATGTCGTCGACGAGGGGGGAGGAGACTGCAACCGACTCGGTCCAGCCGAGTCGCTTGCCCGACTCCTCTTCAGCGTCAGCACCCCAGAGTGTTGCATCCAGGCCCGTGATGCGGCTCGCGACCAGGTCGCTCACGAGCTGCGGGACGATCCGGTCGACGGCTTCTGCCGCCGCACCGGAGACCGCGATGCGGATGCTCACTTGGCGGCCTCGAGGGCTGCCGTCACGGTGTCGAGCAGTTCGTTCCACGAAACGATGAACTTCTCGACGCCCTCCTTCTCAAGAAGCGCCGTGACATCGTCAATGTCGATGCCCTGTGCGGTGATCGCTGCGATGACGGCGTTGGCCGCGTCGTAGGAGGGGGTGATCGAGTCGCCGGCGATGACGCCGTGGTCGAAGGTGGCCTCGAGCGTCTTCTCGGGCATCGTGTTCACGACGTCCGCTGCGACGAGCTCGACGACGTACGTCGTGTCGAGAACCGCGGGGTCCTTGACTCCGGTCGACGCCCAGAGTGGACGCTGCTTGTTGGCGCCGGCCTCGAGGAGTGCCTTCGCACGGTCGGTAGCGAACGCCTCACCGTAGACCTCGTAGGCGAGCTGGGCGTTTGCGACGCCGGCCTTGCCCTTGAGCGCCTTGGCCTCTTCGGTGCCGATCGCGTCGAGACGCTTGTCGATCTCGGTGTCGACACGCGACACGAAGAAGGATGCAACCGAGTGCAGGTTCGAGAGGTCGTGGCCATTGGCCTTGGCCTTCTCGAGACCGGAGAGGTACGCGTCAATGACCGCGCGGTAGCGCTCGAGGCTGAAGATCAGGGTGACGTTGACGCTGATGCCAGCGGCGATCGTCTCGGTGATGGCTTCGAGGCCCTCGATGGTGGCCGGGATCTTGATGAGCGCGTTGGGGCGGTCGACCTTGGCCCACAGTGCCTTGGCCTGCTCGATCGTTGCTGCCGCGTCGTGCGCGAATCCGGGCTCGACCTCGATCGACACGCGGCCGTCGAAGCCGTTCGTCGAGTCGTAGATCGGGCGGAAGATGTCGCTTGCCGCCGCGACGTCGTCGGTCGTGATCTCGAACACGGCATCTGTGACGCTCGTGCCGGCCTTCGCGAGTTCGGCGACCTGCGAGTCGTACGCCTCACCCTTGGCGAGAGCGCCGGCGAAGATCGTCGGGTTGGTGGTGACACCGACAACGTTGCGCTCGGCGATGAGCTTCTCGAGCCCGCCCGAGTTGATGCGCTCACGGGAGAGGTCGTCGAGCCAGATGCTGACGCCTGCTGCGGAGAGTTCTGCTGTGGGGGAGGTGGTCATGTTTCTTCTTCTTTCAGTGGAACGAAAAGTTGAGAGCCGGTGGGTTAGACGGCTGCGATGGACTCACGAGCTGCGGCAACTGCGGCCTCTGTCGTGATTCCGAACTCGCGGAACAGCGTCTTGTAGTCGGCGGATGCACCGAAGTGCTCGATCGAGATGGAACGGCCAGCGTCGCCGACGTATTCCTTCCAGCCGAGGGAGAGGCCGGCCTCGATGGAGACACGTGCCTTGACGCTCGACGGCAGAACCGACTCGCGGTACGCGGCATCCTGCTCGGCGAACCACTCGAGGCTCGGGGCGGAGACCACGCGAGCGTGGATTCCCTCTGCCTTGAGCACCTCGCGGGCCTCGACGGCGAGCTGCAACTCGGAGCCGGTCGCGATGAAGATCACGTCGGGGGTTCCGTTGGCAGCCTCGGCGAGCACGTAGGCGCCCTTCGAGACGTTCTTGGCAGAAGCGAAGGTGTCTCCGGTCGCGTCGCCGTCTCCACGCTCGAACACGGGGATGTTCTGGCGGGTCAGTGCGATGCCCGCAGGGCCTTCGCGGCGCTCGAGGATCGTCTTCCACGCCCAGGCCACCTCGTTCGCGTCACCGGGGCGCACGACATCCAGTCCCGGAATCGCGCGGAGCGTTGAGAGCTGCTCGATCGGCTGGTGGGTCGGGCCGTCCTCGCCGAGGGCCACGGAGTCGTGAGTCCAGACGAAGATCGACGGCACCTTCATGAGCGCGGCGAGACGGACTGCCGGGCGCATGTAGTCGCTGAAGATCAGGAAGGTTCCGCCGAAGGCGCGGGTCGGGCCGTGGAGCACGATTCCGTTGAGGATCGCTCCCATGGCGTGCTCGCGGATACCGAAGTGGAGAACGCGGCCGAACTTGTCGGCGGTCCACTCGTGGGTCGACCACTCGGCGGGAACGAACGACTTCGCACCAGCGATCGTCGTGTTGTTCGACTCGGCGAGGTCAGCCGAACCGCCCCAGAGCTCGGGGATGACGGCGCCGAGGGCGTCGAGCACCTTGCCGGATGCAGCGCGGGTCGAGACCTCCTTGCCGGGCTCGAAGACGGGGAGTGCCTCGTCGACACCCTCGGGCAGCTTGCCCGTGAGGAGGCGATCGAGGAGCTTCTTGTTGTCGGGGTTCGCTGCAGCCCAGGCGTCGAAGCCCTTCTGCCACTCGGCGCGCTCTTCTGCACCCTTGGTGACAGCCTTGCGCGTGTGGGCGATGACCTCGTCGGAGACCTCGAAGGTCTTCTCCGGGTCGAAGCCCAGGATCTCCTTGACGCCCGCGAGCTCTTCAGCGCCGAGCGCCGAGCCGTGGATCTTGCCGGTGTTCTGCTTCTTCGGTGCAGGCCAGCCGATGATCGTGCGGAGGATGATGAGCGACGGCTTGCCGGTCTCGGCCTGTGCTGCCTCGATCGCGGAGTGCAGCTCTGCGACGTCCTCGTGGTACTCGCCGGTCTTCTTCCAGTCGACGACCTGAACGTGCCAGTCGTAGGCCTCGTAGCGGGCCTTGACGTCTTCGGTGAAGGCGATGTTGGTGTCGTCTTCGATCGAAATCTGGTTCGAGTCGTAGATCGCGATGAGGTTGCCGAGCTTCTGGTGGCCGGCGAGAGAGGATGCCTCGCTCGTGACGCCTTCCTGAAGGTCGCCGTCACCCGCGATGACGTAGACGTTGTGGTCGAAGGGACTGGTGCCCTCTGCGGCATCCGGGTCGAACAGGCCGCGCTCGAAGCGGGCGGCGTAGGCGAATCCGACAGCGGAGGCGAGGCCCTGGCCGAGAGGGCCGGTGGTGATCTCGACGCCGTCGGTGTGGCCGTACTCGGGGTGTCCCGGTGTGAGCGAGCCCCAGGTGCGCAGTGCCTTGAGGTCGTCGAGCTCGAGTCCGTAGCCGCCCAGGTAGAGCTGTACGTACTGCGTGAGCGAGGAGTGTCCGACCGACAGCACGAAACGGTCACGACCGAGCCAGTGCTGGTCAGAAGGGTCGCGTCGCATGACCTTCTGGAACAGGAGGTAGGCGGCGGGAGCGAGGCTCATGGCCGTGCCGGGGTGACCGTTGCCCACCTTTTCTACAGCGTCCGCCGCGAGTACGCGGGCGGTGTCTACTGCCTTGTTGTCGATGGGATCCCACTGGAGTGCTGCCACGAGATAGATGACCCTTCATTCATGCACTGCTACGTCGAAAACAACGGCAAGTGTGCGGAGCGATATCGCCTGCCGTGACGTCATCGGCATTTCCGCAGGCAGCCCAGACCGCCTCAATGGAGGGGAATGGATGTGTGCGCCGACGGTTGGCAAGCACATACAAGTATAGAGAAAGCTGGGGGCGCCGTGCGCTCGCTGCGAGCGCGCTGATAACGCGGGTCGAACAGCGCGACTTCTACAGAGCCGTACAATTGTCTGGAACGCAGTCAGTCGTTAGAGGAGTCATGGACGTAGCCGTAGAGAACCGCACATCGGGCGGTCGCACCGGTATAGCCACCAAGGTGAAGGCCTACGTCGCACTCACCAAGCCGCGCGTGATCGAGCTCCTGCTCGTGACCACGGCTCCGGTGATGGTGCTCGCCCAGGCCAGCATCCCGGGTTCCGATGTCGTGATCCCCAACCTCTGGCTCGTGCTTGCCACACTCGTCGGCGGCGCGCTCAGCGCAGGATCCGCGAGTGCCTTCAACTGCTACATCGACCGCGACATCGACCGTCTGATGAAGCGCACGCAGAATCGCCCACTCGTAACAGGGGCACTCACCGACCGTGAAGCTCTCGTGTTCGCGTGGGTTATCGGCGTCGCATCCATTCTCTGGCTGGGTCTTCTCACCAACTGGCTCGCCGCAGCGCTCTCGCTCGCCGCGATCCTCGTCTACGTCTTCGTCTACTCGCTCTGGCTCAAGCGCCGCACCGCCCAGAACATCGTCTGGGGCGGAATCGCGGGATGCTTCCCGGTTGTCATCGGCTGGGCGGCCGTCACCGGCTCGCTCACCTGGACGCCCGTCATCCTGTTCGCCGTGATCTTCCTCTGGACGCCGCCGCATTACTGGCCGCTCTCGATGAAGTACCGCGACGACTACCAGTCGGCGAGTGTTCCGATGCTGGCCGTCGTGCGCGGTCGTACGATCGTCGGTCTCCAGACGATTCTCTACGCGTGGGCGACAGTCGCGTGCTCGCTCCTGCTGATCCCGGTCGCCCCGATGGGACTTCTCTACACGGTCGTCGCCGGCGTATCGGGCGTGTGGTTCATCTACGAGTCACACCGTTTGTACAGCCAGGCGATCCGTCACGACGAGGTCAAGCCGATGCGCCTGTTCCACAGCTCGATCACCTACCTGACGCTCGTGTTCCTCGCCGCAGGGATCGACCCGCTGGTCTTCGTACCGCTGCCGTTCTAGTCCGCTAGTGCGGGCTTGCGCAGCGACAGCACGCTCGCGGTCATCGCTGCGACGAGCAGTCCGGCGAGCACCATGTGGATGCCCACGAGCACTTCGGGCAGGCCCAGGCGCGCCTGAGTGACGCCGACGATGACCTGCACGATCTCCACGCCGAGAAGAGCGAGCAGCCACTTTCGTGACGGCAACGCGAGAGCGACCGCCGCGATCACGAGTACAACAGTGAGACCGAGAGTCACGTAGGCGGGCCACGAGTGCACGTGCTGCAGTAGCTCCGCGTCGAGACCATTGCGTGGCGCTGGCTTGTCGGGGTTTGAGTTGTCGCCCGCGTGAGGGCCTGAGCCGGTCGTGAGGATGCCGACGGCGACCGTCACGGCGACGGCGAGACTCGTGACGTGCGTGATGATGCGCAGCCAGGCCGGTGCGACGAACCCGGTGCCCCGCGGTCCGCGGTAGACCCGCCAGACCAGCATCGTCGTGAGAGCGACAAGCACGATCGACACGGCGAAGTGCGCGCCGACGACGTAGGGGTTGAGACCGGTGAGCACGGTGATGCCACCGAGAACCGCCTGGAACGGGATGCTGAGTCCCTGCAGGAGGGTGAGGACGAACAGGTCGCGACGCTGCTTGCGAAACCGGATCACCGAGAGGAACACGGCGATCGTGATGAAGGCGAGCACGAACGTGAGCAGGCGGTTGCTGAACTCGATGAAGCCGTGAATGCCCATCTCCGGAGTGTTGACGAACGAACCCTCCGTGCACTGGGGCCAGGTCGGGCAGCCGAGTCCCGACGCGGTGAGGCGCACTGCGCCACCGGTGCCGATCAGCACGAGCTGGAACGCGAACGAGAGCCAGGCGAAGACGCGCACCCTGCGGTCCACTCCCGAGGGCAGTGAGTTCCAGAATCGGCGGGCAAGGGCCGTGAACCAGGCCCAGAATCGCGACATGGCGGCTCTCACAGCACATCCTCCTGTATTTCGGGATCACTCCCTGTAGAATCATTGGGTTCAGGAACACAGCCCAAACCGGGGAGTCGATGGAGACTACGGGTCTGCTCACGCAACGCCCCCAGGTCCTGCTTCAGTCTATGCACGCAAATCACCATGCGAATTCATCGCGGGGTCGGGCGTGCGAGTCACTTCAAGCCAGCAATCCCCGGTTGAATCCTGTGCGAGGGAATGTCGGCGCGACCACTTCGGTTGGGTCGGCTAAGGAAAGAGGTAACTATGTCTGACGTGCTGATCGACCGCCCGGAGCTCAACAGTCTCGGGCAATACGAGTTCGGCTGGTCCGACTCCGACGCCGCAGGTGCATCCGCTCGCCGAGGAATCAACGAAGAGGTCGTACGCGACATCTCGACCCTCAAGGGCGAACCCGAGTCGATGCTCAACCTCCGCCTCAAGGGCCTCAAACTTTTCGGCATGAAGCCCATGCCCACCTGGGGAGCAGACCTCTCCGGCATCGACTTCGACAACATCAAGTACTTCGTGCGGTCGACGGAGAAGCAGGCCCAGACCTGGGAAGACCTGCCCGACGACATCAAGGACACCTACGAGAAGCTGGGCATCCCCGAGGCCGAGCGCAAGCGCCTCGTCTCCGGTGTTGCCGCCCAGTACGAGTCCGAGGTCGTGTACCACACGATCAACGAGGAGCTCGAGGCGCAGGGTGTCATCTTCATGGACACCGACACCGCTCTCAAGGAGCACCCGGAGTTCTTCGAGGAGTACTTCGGCACGGTCATTCCGGCCGGTGACAACAAGTTCGCCGCGCTCAACACCGCCGTCTGGTCGGGCGGCTCCTTCGTCTACGTTCCCAAGGGCGTCCACGTCGAGATCCCGCTGCAGGCCTACTTCCGCATCAACACCGAGAACATGGGCCAGTTCGAGCGCACGCTCATCATCGCCGACGAGGGCTCGTACGTGCACTACATCGAGGGATGCACTGCGCCGATCTACAAGTCGGACTCCCTGCACTCGGCCGTCGTCGAGATCATCGTCAAGAAGAACGCCCGCGTTCGCTACACGACGATTCAGAACTGGTCGAACAACGTCTACAACCTCGTCACCAAGCGTGCCATCGCGCACGAGGGCGCGACGATGGAGTGGATCGATGGCAACATCGGCTCCAAGGTGACGATGAAGTACCCCTCGATCTACCTCGTGGGGGAGCACGCCAAGGGCGAGACCCTGAGCGTCGCGTTCGCTGGCCCCGGCCAGCACCAGGACGCCGGCGCGAAGATGATCCACATGGCGCCGTACACGACGTCATCGATCGTCTCCAAGTCGATCGCCCGAGGCGGCGGCCGCGCGGGATACCGCGGTGAGGTACGCGTCGACGAGAAGGCACACCACTCTGCCAACACCGTGCGCTGTGACGCGCTGCTGGTTGACACGATCTCGCGTTCCGACACGTACCCCGCGATCGACATCCGCGTCGACGACGTGCAGCTCGGTCACGAGGCGACTGTTTCACGCGTGAGCGCTGAGCAGCTCTTCTACCTGCAGTCCCGCGGTATGCCCGAAGACGAAGCCATGGCGATGATCGTGCGCGGATTCATCGAACCCATCGCACGCGAGCTCCCGATGGAGTACGCCCTTGAACTCAACAAGCTCATCGAGATGAGCATGGAAGGCTCCGTAGGCTAAATGTCCGCTGTTACACCCACACCCGAAATCACCGAAGCGCAGCACGGCTTGAAGGCACACAGCGACGGCGGATGGGGCAGGTCCGCTGTCCCGGTGCAGACACGCTCCGACCGCTTCTTCTCCAACGTTCCCGCGGAGCACCCGGATGTCACGGGCCGCGAGTTCGAGTGGAAGTTCACCCCCGTGGCGCTCGTACGTGAGCTCATCGACGGCGAGCTCGACGGCAGCGCATACCCCTATGTGTCGACCGAGTCCGACGGCGTGAAGGTCGAGTGGGTGGCATCCACCGATGCACTCATTGGAACCGCGGGCGCCGCAGAAGAGAAGTCGTCGGCCAATGCCTGGTCGACCACCGAGCACGCGCTTGCCGTGACCTTCGCGGGCGAGGAGCCCAGCGAGGCGACGATCTCGCGCTCAGCGTTCGGCGCAGCGCCCCGTGCGGCCCACACCGTCATCACCGCCACGAAGGGCAGCACCGGACTCGTCGTGCTCCAGAACTCGGGCGACGCAGCACTCACCGAGAACGTCGAGATCGTCGTCGAGGACGACGCGACACTCACCGTCGTGACGGTGCAGGAGTGGGCGGATGACGCGACCCACCTCGCGAGCCACTTCGCCCGGGTGCAGCGCAATGGCCGCCTCAAGCACGTCATCGTCTCGCTCGGCGGCAAGGTCGTGCGCGTCAACCCGACCGTGCACCTCGATGGCGAAGGGTCGGAGACCGAGATGTACGGTCTCTACTTCGCCGACGCCGGCCAGCACCTCGAGCAGCGTCCCTACCTCCACCACGTCGGCGCCAACACGAAGGGCCGCGTCAACTACAAGGGCGCGCTCCAGGGCGACGGCGCACACACGGTCTGGGTCGGCGATGTGCTCATCGGCCGGGATGCAGCGGGCACCGACAGCTACGAGCAGAACCGCAACCTCGTGCTGAGCGAGGGTACCCGCGCCGACAGCATCCCGAACCTCGAGATCGAGACCGGTGACATCCTCGGAGCGGGCCACGCGAGCGCCACCGGTCGATTCGACGACGAGCAGCTCTTCTACCTGCAGGCCCGTGGAATCACCGAGGAGGAGGCGCGCCGCCTCGTCGTGCTCGGGTTCCTCTCGGAGATCATCCAGAAGATCGGCAAGCCCGAGCTTGAGGAGCGCCTGCAGATCGCCATCGACATCGAGCTGAACGGAACCCGCGACTGATGGCCGGCACCCGCGTGTGCGCACAGGACGACATCAGCGTGAGCGCCGCCCTCAAGGTCGTCGTCGACGGCCTGCCGATCGCACTCGTCAAAGACTCGGCCGGTGCCATCCACGCACTCGGAGACACCTGCACGCACGGTGACATCTCACTCTCCGAAGGCTTCGTCGAAGACGACCTGCTCGAATGCTGGGCGCATGGCTCGAAGTTCGAGCTCACGACCGGCAAGCCCCTCACACTCCCGGCCTACGAGCCGGTACCCGTTTATGCAGTCACCATCATCGATGGCGACGTGTATGTAGACCCGACACCCGTCAGCCAGGAAGCGTAATCATGTCAGTACTCGAAGTATCCGATCTCCGCGTCAGCGTCGAGACAGAGCAGGGCACCAAGGAGATCCTCAAGGGGGTCGACCTCACGATCAACGAGGGCGAGATCCACGCGATCATGGGCCCGAACGGCTCGGGCAAGTCCACACTCGCCTACACGATCGCCGGACACCCGAAGTATCACGTCGAGGGCGGCTCGGTGAAGCTCGACGGTGTCGAGATGCTCGAGCTCAGCGTCGACGAGCGCGCTCGCGCCGGCCTCTTTCTCGCGATGCAGTACCCGGTCGAGATCCCCGGTGTGACTGTCTCGAACTTCCTTCGCACCGCGAAGACCGCCCTTGATGGCGAAGCACCCGCGCTGCGCCCGTGGATCAAGGAGATCCGCGAGTCGATGGACGCTCTCCGCATGGACAAGGCGTTCGCAGAGCGCAACGTCAACGAGGGCTTCTCCGGTGGAGAGAAGAAGCGCCACGAAATCCTGCAGCTCGAGCTGCTCAAGCCCAAGTTCGCGATCCTCGACGAGACCGACTCCGGCCTCGACGTCGACGCACTCAAGATCGTCTCAGAGGGTGTCAACCGCGCGAAGGCGAACACCGGCCTCGGTCTGCTCCTCATCACGCACTACACGCGCATCCTCCGCTACATCAAGCCGGACTTCGTGCACGTCTTCGTGAACGGCAAGGTCGCTGAAGAGGGCGGGCCCGAGCTTGCGGACCGCCTTGAAGATGAGGGCTACGACCGCTTTTTGGCCGACGCAGGCGTAGCCTAGACATATGGCTACCGCTCTCGCACCGGCACTCTTCGACCAGGTCGAGGAGTCCCTCAAAGACGTCATGGACCCTGAGCTCGGCGTCAACGTCGTCGACCTCGGCCTCATCTACGACCTCACCTGGGACGACGAGGCTGACGCGCTCATCATCAGCATGACGCTCACGAGCGCCGGCTGCCCGCTCACCGACGTGCTCGAGGAGCAGACCGCCCAGGCTCTTGACGGCGTCGTCGACGCTTTCCGCATCAACTGGGTGTGGATGCCGCCGTGGGGCCCCGAGAAGATCACCGACGACGGCCGCGACATGATGCGCGCCATCGGATTCTCGATCTAGATCACTACGACAGAAGCCCCCGTCCGGATTCGGACGGGGGCTTCTTCGTGGTGGCGACTAGTGTGCGAGCACCGGCGCCTCTGCAGGAGTGTGCGAGAGGTTGAGCCCCTGGCTCCGGCGACGGAACAGCAGCCCGGTGATGACGGCACCGGTCGCGAAGAACGCTGCGCTCCACCAGTACGCGGTCGCGTAACTGTGCACGGCGGCGTTCGCGGCTATCGCCGCGGTCACCGGAGCGTGTGCGGCTAGGTAGTCGGTTGCTGCGGTTGCGGCGAGGGTGTTGAGCAGCGCGACACCGATCGAACCGCCAACCTGTTGGCTCGTATTGACCATGGCTGATGCAACGCCGGCGTACTGGCGGTCCACCCCGAGCGTCGCGGTCTGCATTGCGGCGGGCATCGTTGAACCCATACCGAAGCCGAGCGCGACGAGCGGGATCAGGATCTCCGGAAAGTAATTGCTGTCCACACCGAGGCGCGTGAAAAGCACCATTCCCACGGCCATGATCGACATTCCGACCGGGACCATGATCTTCGGTCCGAAGCGCGGCACGAAAATGTTGGTGCCCAGTTGCGCGGCGAGTACGAGTGCGACGATCATCGGCAAGAACGCGAACCCGGTCTCCATCGGAGAGAATCCGAGCGTCGACTGCACGTAGTAGGTCACGAACAGGAAGATTCCGAACATGCCTGCGCCCGCGATGAGCACCGCGATGTAAGCAGCAGAGCGGTTGCGGTCGGCAAGAATCCCGAGCGGCAGTAGCGGGTGCGCTGCTCGGCGCTGCCGCAAGACAAAGGCTGTCAGGAGCACGATGGATGCACCGATGAAGCCCCAACTCAGTGGCGAGTCCCAGCCGTCGGTCTCGGCGTTCGAGAAGCCGTAGACGAGGCTGAAGAGTGCCCCGGAGACCAGTACCGTTCCGGGGACATCGAGCTTCGGGCGCTCGCCCTCACGCACGACGGTCGACACGAAGACGAGGGCACCGATCACGGCGATGACCGCGATCACGACATTGATGTACAGGCTCCAGCGCCAGTCGAACTGCTCGGTGAGGACCCCCCCGAGCAGGAGTCCGACAGCGCCTCCTGCACCCGCGATAGCCCCGAACACGCCAAAGGCGCGAGCGCGTTCCTTGGGAATCGTGAAGGTCGTCGTGAGCACGGCGAGAGCGGTCGGTGCGAGCAGCGCGCCGAAGGCACCCTGGAGTGCGCGAGCCGCGACGAGGAGTCCGAAGCTGTCGGCGGCGCCACCCAGCGCGGAGGCGATCGCAAAGCCGATGAGTCCGATGATGAAGGCCCGCTTGCGCCCGATGAGGTCACCGATGCGTCCACCGAGCAGCAGGAGACTCCCGAAAGCGAGCGAGTAGGCGGTGATGACCCACTGGCGCTCACCGTTGTCGAAGCCGAGTTCGGTTTGCGCGGCGGGGAGCGCGATGTTCACCACTGTGGAGTCGAGCACGACCATGAGTTGAGCGAGGCCGACAGTGACGAGTGTCAGCCAGCGGCGGCGGGAGGGCGGCGCAGCCGTCAGTTCGGGAGTTGAAGAAGTCATGTCGTCACTATATACGGAACTAAGCAGTATCGGATACGCCAAGTATCGGATATCGTCAGTCTTCTATCTCGGCTATGCTGGGTGAGAAGAGAAAGGACGGGTGCAATGACGCAACTCACAGATATCGACGACGTGGCACCCGTCAAACTCGGCCGTAAACGGGACCACACCCGCGACGCCGAGATCATGGATGCAGCTCTCTCCGTGCTCGCCGAAGAAGGTTATGACGGCATGACGATCGACATGGTCGCGGCGCGGGCCAGAGCTGGCAAGGCCACTGTCTACCGTCGTTGGGCGTCTAAAGAAGAGCTCGTCATCGACTCCGTCGCGTGCATGAAGCAAGCCGACCTCGATCCTGCGGCGCTTCCAGACACCGGCACCCTTCGCGGCGACCTCCTCGCCATGATCAAGCCGCGCACGATCGAGGAGAGCGACCGCAAGCTTCGGGTGATGACCGGTCTCATGTCGATGCTTGCGAAGGATTCCGCGCTGGCCGGGGCCGTCAATGAAGCGATAATCGCGCCGCGCATTGCCCTCAACCACCACTTTCTCGAGCGCGCCATCGCACGCGGGGAGATCAGCGCATCCATCGACGTGCAGATGATCTCGCAGATCAGCCAGGCGATGGTGACCTACCGCATGATCCTCGACCGTAAGCCGATCGACCCGGACTTTCTCCGTTCGATCGTCACCGGCGTCATCCTCCCCGCAGTCGGCCTGTCGGACAGCGACGACTAACACCTGACAGCCTCGAGGGCGCTCACCGCGTAGACTGGTGCCCCTCACCCCTTACTTCTCGCGTCGTAGCGACGCAATCAATCAATAGGACTCTGCCTGTGCTCGTCGTACATGACCTCGAGATTCGTGTCGGAGCGAGGATGCTGATGTCCGGCGTCTCGTTCCAGGTCTCCAGAGGCGACAAGATCGGCCTCGTCGGCCGCAACGGTGCCGGCAAGACCACGCTCACCAAGACACTCGCGGGGGAGACCCTGCCCACCGATGGCAAGATCGAGCGCACCGGCGAGATCGGCTACCTCCCGCAGGACCCCCGCTCCGGCGACCCGGAGATGCTCGCCCGCACCCGCATCCTCGATGCGCGCGGGCTCGGATCGATCATGGTCGGCATGGAGCAGGCGATGATGGAGATGGCGTCAGAGGATGCCGCGGTCAGCGCGAAGGCGATGAAGACCTACGGCAACCTCGAGGAGCGCTTCACGAGCCTCGGTGGCTACTCCGCCGAAGCCGAAGCAGCCGTCATCTCGAGCAACCTCAAGCTGCCCGACCGCATTCTCGACCAGCAGCTCAAGACACTCTCCGGTGGACAGCGCCGCCGCATCGAGCTCGCCCGCATCCTGTTCTCGGCCGCCGACACCATGATCCTCGACGAGCCGACCAACCACCTCGACGCCGACTCGGTGCTGTGGCTGCGCGACTACCTCAAGAGCTTTCAGGGCGGCCTCATCGTGATCAGTCACGACATCGACATCGTCGAGGAGACAGTCAACAAGGTCTTCTACCTCGACGCCAACCGCCAGGTCATCGACGTCTACAACATGGGCTGGAAGAACTACCTGCGCCAGCGTTCCGACGATGAGGAACGCCGCAAGAAAGAGCGCGTCAACGCCGAGAAGAAGGCCGGAGTGCTGCAGGCCCAGGCCGCGAAGTTCGGTGCAAAGGCATCCAAGGCGGCCTCCGCGCACCAGATGGTGGCCCGTGCAGAAAAGCTGCTCAGCGGTCTCGAAGAAGTGCGCGCCGTCGACCGTGTCGCCAAGCTGCGCTTTCCCGAGCCCGCGCCGTGCGGCAAGACGCCTCTCATGGCTGAGAACCTGTCGAAGAGCTACGGCTCGCTCGAGATCTTCACAGCGGTGGATGTCGCGATCGACCGTGGAGACAAGGTCGTGGTTCTGGGCCTCAACGGTGCCGGTAAGACGACGCTCCTGCGCATGCTCGCCGGCGTCGACAAGCCCGACACCGGCACGATCCTGCCCGGCCACGGACTCCGCATCGGCTACTACGCCCAGGAGCACGAGACCATCGACGTCAAGCGCTCGGTGCTGCAGAACATGGTGTCGTCGAGCCCCAACATCAACGAGATGGAAGCGCGACGCGTTCTCGGATCGTTCCTCTTCACGGGTGACGACGCCGACAAGCCCGCCGGAGTGCTCTCCGGTGGAGAGAAGACCCGACTCGCACTCGCGATGATCGTGGTCTCCGGCGCGAACGTGCTGCTACTCGACGAGCCCACCAACAACCTCGACCCGGCTTCGCGCGAAGAGATCCTCGGAGCACTCGCGAACTACTCGGGCGCTGTTGTACTCGTCTCGCACGACGAGGGCGCCGTTGAAGCGCTCAACCCCGACCGCGTGCTCATCCTGCCGGATGGCACCGAAGACCACTACAACGCGGGATACCTCGAGCTGATCTCGCTCGCGTAGCGGTCCCTGAGGCTCTCGAAGGGCGCTTCTGAGCCTCGCTTCGAGAGCCTCAGCGACCGTGCTGTCTGAGCCTCGCTTCGAGAGCCTCAGCGACCGTGCTTTCTGAGCCTCGCTTCGAGAGCCGTTCCCTGAGGCTCTCGAAGGGGCCGTCGAAAGGCCGACGGCTCAGGCGTCGAGCAGCGCGTCTTCGATCTCAGCGTCGGTCTTGGCCTTCGCCTCGCGCTTGACTCGGCGCTCCTCGGCGCGCTCCTGCTCCTCGGGGTCTTCCGCGTTGACGACGCGGTACTCCTGACGCAGCGCCCAGCCGAAGCCGAAGAACCCCATGATCGCGAAGACGAACCACTGGAACGCGTAGGAGAGGTGCGGGCCCTCGTCGCGCTCCGGCCTGGTCGACTGCAGCGGAGCGTCGGCGGGCGCCGGGCTCTCGCTTGCGAGCAGTCCGTAAGCGCCGGTGAAGGTGGGTTCGCCGAGGCGCTCCGCGAGGTCCTCGAGGTGCACTGTCGCGATCTGGCCAGCGGGAGCCGACCTGCCCGCAATCGTCGGCTCGCCCGCCTTGAGCCGGGCGACGACGGTGACCTCGCCGGCCGGTGCATCCGGAACCTCATCGGGGGAGTCCTGCGAACTGCCGGGGGAGACCCAGCCGCGGTCGACGATGAAGATCGTGCCGTCGGCGAGCTGGAGCGGCACGAGCACCTCGAAGCCCGGGCTGCCGTTGTAGGGACGGTTGCGCACGAGCACCTGCTCGTCGCTCAGGTAGCGGCCGGTGACCTCGACCGGCTTCCACTTCTCTGACGCATCGAAGTCGTCGAGCGACTCGAGCACGTCACCGATCGGTGTGGGCTCGCTCGCGTAGTTGGCGTCGATCCTGTCGATCTCGACGCGGGCGTCCGCGCGCCTGCTCAACTGCCAGAAGCCGAGAAGGCAACACACGATCGCGAAGACGATGACGAGCGCGAGGTATCCGAACCATCGCTTTGAGATCGCGAACGCCCAGCCGCTCACGCAGGCACCTCGGAGACAGTCTCCCCGAACGGTGTCACGATGACCGGAAACCCGCGGGTCGCGAGGTAGTCACGCAGGTAGTCGCCGTGCTCGGGGCACGCGAGCCAGATCTTCACCCGATCGACCGAGTGGATGCGGGGATTGCGCCAGTTGACGTTGAGGGTCGCGGTCTCGCGGCATCCAGCCCTCGAACACTGCGGGGCTGCGTCGTCGGGTGAACCGAAGGGCAGACCGATCACCGCGGTCCGTCCAGGCGTTCGGGCACCACGACCACGCCGTGGGCGACGTCGATGCGCTTCGAGGTGGCCGATGAGCCGATGTTGTTGGCGAGCACTACGGCGAAGTACGGCAGGATGATCGCGCCGAGCGCGGGCAGCAGCAGCCACCAGCCGTGCGCAAAGAAGCACAGGATCACGCACACCATGCGGATCGACATCGCGATGGTGTACTGGATCATCCGGCGCTTCCGGTCGTCTTCTGGAGACGCGGGAAGTGACGTGATCGACTGCTCGGATTTCATTGCGCTGCCACTCACCGGGTCCGTTCTGAACCCTCACTACACAAGCTTAAGACTTTTGCGGCTGACAGTAGGCTGGTGCGCATGAGCACAGCACGTACAGTCCTTGTCACAGGTGGAAACCGCGGAATCGGCCGCTCCATCGCCGAAGAATTCGTCGCCCAGGGTCACCGGGTCGCGGTCACCGCGAGGTCGGGCGAAGGCCCGGCCGGCACGCTGACAGTAAAAGCAGATGTGACGGATGCCGCGAGCCTCGACGCCGCGTTCACCGAGGTCGAGGCAGCCTACGGCCCGGTTGAGGTCGTCGTCGCGAACGCCGGGATCACCCGCGACACCCTGCTTCTCCGCATGTCTGAGGAAGACTTCACCGACGTGATCGACACGAACCTCACCGGTGCGTTCCGGGTCGTCAAGCGAGCGTCGAAGGGCATGCTCAAGGCGCGCTTCGGCCGCATCATCCTCGTCTCGAGCGTTGTCGGTCTCTACGGCTCGGCCGGGCAGGTCAACTACGCCGCGTCGAAGAGCGGACTCGTCGGCCTCGCCCGTTCCATCACCCGCGAGCTCGGTGCGCGCGGCATCACCGCCAACGTCGTCGCCCCCGGCTTCATCGAGTCGGACATGACGGCGGAGCTCACCGAAGACCTGCGCTCGAAGTACCTCGCCTCGATCCCGGCCAACCGCTTCGCCGAGGTTGCCGAGGTCGCCAGGGTCATCACCTGGCTCGCGAGCGACGACGCCGCGTACATCTCCGGCGCTGTCCTCCCCGTCGACGGTGGACTCGGGATGGGGCACTAGCTAGCGCTAGCTGCGGCCGTTCGCTGAGGCTCTCGAAGCACACGGTCGCTGAAGCCTACGTTCGCGGAGGCTCTCGAAGCGCTTGTCGAACGCGCATTTCGAGAGCCTCAATGACCGTCGGTTGCATTTCGAGAGCCTCAATGACCGTCGGTTGCATTTCGAGAGCCTCAATGAACAGCTAGCCGCGCAACCCCATCAGCGGCAGCAGCTGTGACATGTCGCGCACGTCGATGAGCACGTGCGCTTCGTCGCGTACCGGCGCTTTGGCGTCGAAGCCGACGGCAAGGCCGCAGATCGCCATCATGGCGAGGTCGTTGGCGCCGTCACCGACCGCGATCGTCTGGCGCAGCGGGATGTCGCATTCCGCTGCCCACTCGCGCAGCGTGTCGGCCTTGGCCTTCGCGTCGATGATGGGGCCGGTGAGGTTGCCGGTGAGCACGCCGTCGACCACCTCGAAGCGGTTCGCGCGCCAGTAGTCGAGCCCGAGTGCCTCCGCCACGGGATCGAGCACCTCGTGGAATCCACCCGAGACGACCGAGACCTTGCCGCCCGCGCCCTGCACAGCAGCGACCATCTCGGGCACGCCGGGGGTCACGACGATCTTCGGCGCGACATCCTCGAAGACAGAAACAGGTAGGCCGCGCAGGGTTTCGACCCGCGAACGCAGGCTCGCCTCGAAGTCGAGTTCGCCGTTCATCGCACGGAAGGTGATCTCGGCGACGGCCTCGAGAGTGCCCGCCTGTTCGGCAATGAGCTCGATGACCTCGTTCTCAATCAGCGTGGAATCGACGTCGAGCACGACGAGAAAGCGGGACATGGTTGGGGGCCTCTCGTCAACTGCTTACGGCGAGACGCGCACTCCCTTGCCCACGATTGTGATGCCGGAGTCTGTGACGGTCAGGCCGCGCGCACGGTCGGCGTCTGGATCGACACCGACGGAGGCACCGGCTTCGATCACCACGTCCTTGTCCAGAATAGCGCGGCGCACGACGGCGTTCGGGCCAACCCGTGCACGCTCGAAGACGATGCAGTCGACGAGCATCGCGCCCGACTCGACTGTCGTCCACGGGCCGAGGATGCTGCGTTCGATGTGCGCGCCCGAGAGGAGCGAACCGAGCGAGACGATCGAGTCGATGGTCGTGCCGAGGTACCCGCGCGCGTCACGCACGAACTTGGCCGGGGGAGAGTTGAGCTGCTGGCTGAAGATCGGCCAGTCCCGGTTGTAGAGGTTGAAGATCGGGAGCGCCGAGATGAGATCCTGGTGCGCCTCGAAGAAGGAGTCGATGCTACCGACGTCGCGCCAGTAGAACCTGTCGCGCTCGGTCGATCCCGGAACGTCGTTGTTGTTGAGGTCGTAGACACCCGCTGCGCCACGCGACACGAAGTCGGGAACGATATCGCCGCCCATGTCGTGGTTCGAGTCGGAGCGTTCGCCATCACGCAGCACGGCGTCGATGAGGATGTCCGCGTCGAAGACGTAGTTGCCCATGCTCGCGAGCACCTCCTGTGGGGAATCGGCGAGGCCGACGGCGTCCGTGGGCTTCTCGCGGAACGCCGCGATGAGGGTGGGGTCTTTCTCGTCGAGCTCGATGACGCCGAACTGGTCGGCGAGGGCGATCGGCTGGCGGATGGCGGCGACCGTGAGGCCGCGGCCCGACGCGATGTGCGCGTCGATCATCTGCGAGAAGTCCATGCGGTAGACGTGGTCTGCACCGACGACCACGACGATGTCGGGCTTCTCGTCACGCAGCAGGTTGAGGCTCTGCAGAATGGCGTCGGCGGAGCCAGAGAACCAGCGCTTGCCGAGGCGCTGCTGCGCGGGCACGGATGCCACGTAGGCATCGAGGAGGCCCGACAGGCGCCAGGTCTGCGAGACGTGGCGGTCGAGGCTATGTGACTTGTACTGGGTCAGCACGACGATCTTGGTGAGACCGGAGTTGATCAGGTTGCTCAGCGCGAAGTCGATGAGGCGGTAACCCCCACCGAACGGTACAGCGGGCTTTGCCCGGTCTGCGGTGAGCGGCATGAGCCGCTTGCCTTCGCCACCCGCGAGGACAATTCCAAAGATCTTCTTCGACGCCATGGGTCAAGAGTAGGCGAGCGGGAGAACCCGTACTAGCGTCTTGTGCATGCGAGTCGATCTGATTACCCGGGAATATCCACCAGAGGTCTACGGCGGGGCCGGTGTGCACGTCGCCGAGCTTGTGAAGGCCCTCCGCGGTGACGTCGACGTGCGCGTTCGCGCCTTCGGTCTGCAACGCGACGAGGAGAACGTTTCGTCGTACCTCGTGCCGCCCGGACTCACCGCCGCGAACCCCGCGCTCGCCACTCTCGGGGTCGATCTCGAGATCGCTCAGGATGTCGCGGGCGCCGACATCGTGCACTCGCACACCTGGTACGCCAACGCCGCTGGCCATCTCGCGTCGATGCTGCACGGGATTCCGCACGTTGTCACAGCCCACAGCCTCGAGCCGCTGCGTCCGTGGAAGGCCGAGCAGCTCGGCGGCGGTTACCGCGTCTCCAGCTGGATCGAGAGCACAGCCTTCGCGGGAGCCGCCGCAGTCATCGCCGTGAGTGACGGCATGCGCCGGGACATCCTGCGCTCCTACCCGTTCCTCGACGAGAATCGCGTCGTCGTCGTGCACAACGGAATCGATCTCGACCGCTGGAAGCGCGTCGACGATTCCGACCTCGTGCGCGAACTGGGAATTGACCCCGAAAGGCCGTCCGTCGTCTTCGTCGGACGCATTACGCGCCAGAAGGGGCTCGCGTACCTCATCCGCGCGGCCCGGTTGCTGCCTCCCGAGGTTCAGCTCGTGCTGTGCGCGGGGGCTCCCGACACTCCGGAGATCCTCGCCGAAGTGCAGGCAGGCATCGCCGAACTCCAGCAGGAGCGAACAGGCGTCGTCTGGATCGACCGGATGCTCAGCCAGCACGAGCTCTCCGCGGTGCTCACGCAGGCGACGACCTTCGTGTGCCCGTCGGTCTACGAACCGCTCGGAATCGTGAACCTCGAGGCGATGGCGTGCGGCGCTCCCGTCGTCGGAACAGCGACCGGCGGCATCCCCGAGGTCGTCGACGACGGCGTCACCGGGCGACTCGTGCCGATCGAACAGCTGCAGGATGGCACCGGCACCCCGGTCGATCCGGAGAAGTTCGTGCGCGACCTCGCCGACGCGCTCATCGAGGTCGTCTCCGACCCCGAGCGGGCACGCCAGATGGGGGAGGCCGGGCGCCAGCGCGCCGAGTCGGAGTTCGGCTGGGATCGCATCGCTGCGAGAACCCGGGAGATCTACGCGTCGCTGATCTAACCGCGCGTGTCGCGCGTCTAAGCTTGGAGCATCATGGCAAGCGTTCTAGAGCTCACCGACGTCTCGGTCGTCCGCGACGGCAACACCATCCTGAATTCGGTCACCTGGGCTGTCGACAGCGACGAGCGCTGGGTGGTGCTCGGGCCGAACGGAGCGGGCAAAACCACGCTCCTGTCGATCGCGTCCGCGTCGATCCACCCCTCGTCGGGGCAGGCTCGCGTGCTCGACGACGCCCTCGGCAAAGTGGATGTCTTCGAGCTGCGCCCGCGCATCGGCTTCGCGTCGACGGCTCTCGCGCGTCGCATCCCCGCTGACGAGAAGGTCGTCAACGTCGTGCTCACGGCGTCGTACTCGGTCACCGGTCGATGGAACGAGCAGTACGAGGACATCGACGTGCGCCGCGCCCGCCGCGTGCTCGCCGAATGGAAGCTCGGCCACCTCGAGAACCGCCGCTTCGGCGACCTGAGCGACGGCGAGCAGAAGCGCGTGCAGATCGCCCGCGCCGTGATGACCGACCCAGAACTGCTGCTGCTGGATGAACCGGCCGCGAGCCTCGACCTCGGCGCTCGTGAAGAGCTCCTGCAGTTGTTGAGCGGATACGCGGGAGCACCCGGCGCCCCAGGAATCGTCATGGTCACCCACCACGTCGAGGAGATCCCGTCGGCGTTCACCCACGCTCTGCTCCTCGCCGATGGCGCGGTGAAGGCCTCCGGGCCGATCTCTGAGGTCATCACCGCGGAGAAGCTCAGCGAAACCTTCGGCGTCGACCTCGAGCTGACCGAAACCGCCGGGCGTTTTGCTGCCCGGGCTCGCTAAAACCCTGTTAGACTCGATCTTTGGTTCCAGTGAACCCATTAACTTCTCGTGCACACCCGTGTGCGAATAACTCCAAGGAAAAGCCATGAAGACCGACATTCACCCCGAGTACGCAGCGGTAGTCTTCCGCGACCTCGCCTCGGGCGAGACCTTCCTCACCCGTTCCACCGTGACGAGCGAGAAGACGATCGAGCTCGACGGCGTCACGTACCCCGTCATCGACGTCGAGATCTCGTCTGCTTCGCACCCGTTCTACACGGGCAAGCAGCGCATCATGGACTCCGCCGGTCGCGTCGAGAAGTTCAACTCGCGCTACGCGGGCTTCGGCAAGTAGTACTCGCCACAAACAGAGTTTCACGAAAGGGCGGTCGACTTCGGTCGGCCGCCCTTTTGCGTGCGGTGGAGCTATGGCAATCGCGTCAGCGATTGCGCGATCCCGGCGCCGACCGATCCTGCGAGGGAAGGCTCACTAGCGAAACCGCGACTTGAGCGCGAGCGCCCGCTTCTCGACGAGGTGCCACGATGCAAAGGCGAGGATGCCGGTGACCGGCACCACCACGAGCAGGTCGAGCGCTAGCGGCAGTACGCCGAGTGTCGCGATGGTGACCTGCTGCACGAGGAATCCCCAGAGGTACAACCCGTAGGAGGAGTCGCCGAAACGCCCAGCGCTGCGGATGACGGGTGTCGCTCGCATCCCGACCGCGACGACGACGTAGGGCACGACGACCCAGGCGAGGGGGCGACCGGCCTCCGGCACGATCACGGAGACGATGAGCCAGCCGACCACCGCGACGAGCGCGGGCCAGAGGGGCAGCGTGCGATCTCGGGCGACTGTCGCGATGACCGCCGATACCCCGAAGAACGCCATGGCGCCCGCCGTCGTCTGGATCGGGTCTTCGCTGACGAGCGAGGTGACCATGAGCGCGAAGGTGACCACGATGAAGCCCGCGAGCCTCGCGCGCACGGCGAGGAGTCCGATGCCGAGCACGCCGAGGTAGCAGAGAAACTCCGGTCCAAGACTCCACAGGGCGCCGTTGACCGGAGGCAGCGGATTCTCCGTGAACACTCCGGGCAGGTCATAGACGGCCACGAGGGTTGTGTTCAGCAGGTAGCCCCAGGTGGTGGGGGAGGAGAAGTACGCGCCCGGCTGCAGGGTGGTGACGAGCGGTCCGCCCAGGAGTGTCGTGAGCACGACGACCACGAGAAGGGCGGGGAAGATGCGCAGCACCCGCGCGGCGAGAAATCGGCGCACGACCGGCGAACGCTGCCAGCTGCGCGTGATGAGGTAGCCGCTCACCGAGAAGAACACGAGCACGGCGAGGTCGTAGATCGCGATACCCGCGATGCGCGGTGGATGCGCAGTACCCGTCAGTGGCCACGCATGGCCGATGATCACGGCAAGGGCCGCGACCAGTCGTATCCCGTCGAAGTTGTTGTCGCGGGACTCAGCAACCGTCAGCGAACCGGCCACAGGCCGTTGGCTACGAAAGACGGGTCTTTCGTGCGGCGCATGTAGTCCTGGAAGCTCGCCGACTGGTCAGCGCACCACCCGACCTGAAGCCCGTGGAGCTCCGCGACGTCGATGTCGAGTTGTTCGGGGTAACGGCGTGCAAGAGCCTGGGCGACGCGGCCGGCTGCGACGGCGTCTGCGCCAGCATCGTGCGCGTCGGTGAGGGCGACGCCGTAGAACTCGGCCGCGGCCTCGAGCGTGCGCTTGCCCTTGCGGTAGCGGTCGACGCACTTGTCGAGCACGAGCGGGTCGATGACAGGGGTCGGTTCTGACAACGGCGAGAGTCCGTAGCGCACGGCCTCACGGTGCAGCAGCGAGAGGTCGTAGGGGGCGTTGTAGATGGTGACTGGGATGCCACGTGCGAAGAGGTCACGCAGCGACTCGAGAATCTCGGCGACGACCTCGGCGGCGGGGCGGCCTTCGGCCCGCGCGCGCTCGGTCGTGATGCCGTGCACGTTGCTCGCACCGATCGGGATCTCGACTCCGGGGTCTGCGAGCCAGGCCCGCTGCTCGACAACGTTGCCCGACCCGTCGATCACGCCGACGTGGGCCGAAACGATGCGACTCGTCTCCACATCGATTCCCGTGGTCTCGAGGTCGAACACGCCCAGAACTTCAAACCACGGATTACTCATGCGCTCACTCTAAACGCGACCACCGGCAAAGTGCGCTTCACCCACGTGGAGCCAGTAGAACGACTGGGTTCCGAGGGTGAGGGTGAGCGTGCCATCCTCGCTGACACTCGGGAACTGCCCGCCGCCGAAGAGGTCGTAGAGCGCTTCACCCGCGAACTTGGACGCATCGATCGTGACCGATACCGGGTTGTGGGCGAAGCTGAAGACGCAGAGCACGCGCTCGGGCATGTCTCCGAACTGCGATCCGGAGCCCTCGTATTCGCGCACGAAGGCGAGCACGGACTCGTGGTTGGTCGGGAGCACGGTGAGGTTTCCGAGAGCGAAGGTCGGGTGACCCTTGCGCACGTGGATGACGTTGCGGATCCAGTGCAGGAGCGACCGCGACTGCGCGAGCTGCGACTCGACGTTGATGTGCTGGTAGTTGTAGACGAGCGACTGCACGACCGGCAGATAGAGCTTGCCAGGGTCAGCCGTGGAGAAGCCGGCGTTGCGGTCGGGAGTCCACTGCATGGGCGTGCGCGAGGAATCGCGGTCGGGAAGCCAGATGTTGTCTCCCATTCCGATCTCGTCGCCGTAGTACAGGAACGGCGAACCCTGCAGAGAGAACAGCAGGGCGTGCGCGAGCTCGTGCTCCGCGCGGGAGTTGTCGAGCAGGGGAGCGAGGCGGCGGCGGATACCGATGTTGGCGCGCATGCGCGGGTCGTAGGCGTACCAGCCGTACATCGCCTGGCGGTACTCCTCATTGACCATCTCGAGGGTGAGCTCGTCGTGGTTACGCAAGAAGAGCCCCCAACCCGCACCCTCGGGAATGTGGGTGTGCTCCGAGAGCACGCGTACAAGCTCGCCGGCCTGCTGCGAACGAAGCGAGTAGAAGATGCGGGGCATGGTCGGGAAGTCGAAGGCCATGTGGCATTCGGGCTCCTCGTCGGTGCCGTAGAACTGGGCCACCTCGGCGGGCCACTGGTTCGCCTCGGCGATGAGCACTCGGCCCGGGTACTCCTGGTCGACCATCGCGCGCAGGCGGCGGATGAACTCGTGGGTCTTCGGCTCGCCCTCGCCGTTGCCGTCCTCCGACTCGAAGAGGTAGGGAATAGCGTCAAGGCGCAAGCCGTCGACACCCATGTCGAACCAGAACCGCACGATGTCGAAGACCTCCTGCTGCACGGCAGGGTTCTCGAAGTTGAGGTCGGGCTGGTGCGAGAAGAAGCGGTGGAAGAAGAATTGGCGGCGCTCGGTGTCGAAGGTCCAGTTGGAGTCCTCGGTGTCGACGAAGATGACGCGGATGTTCTCGTACTTCTCGTCGGTGTCGCTCCACACGTAGTAGTCCCCGTACGGTCCTTCGGGGTCGCTACGCGACTGCTGGAACCAGTCGTGTGCGTCGGAAGTGTGGTTGAGCGGGTAGTCCATGACGATGCGCATGTTGCGCTCGTGAGCCTTGGTCACAAGGTCGCGGAACTCGTCGAGGGTTCCGAACTCGGGCAGGATCGAGCGAAAGTCGGAGACGTCGTAGCCACCATCCCGAAGCGGGGACTGAAAGAACGGCGGGAGCCACAATGCGTCAATACCCAACCACTGCAGGTAGTCGAGCTTGCCGACGAGGCCGGCGAGGTCGCCTGATCCATCCCCGTTGCTGTCGACGAACGACCGCACCATGACCTCGTAGAAAACCGCGCGTCGATACCACTGGGGGTCGAGCGCCAAACCGGGGAGCTGAATGGGTGCGGTGAAGGTCACTGTGGTCCTTTCGGGCGGGTGAAGTGCGCTGCCCGAGAGGGCGCAGTTTCGAGTCTACGGGGCGACTGTAAGCGCTTGTCTACAGTCAATTGCCTAGACTGGTCGGCGATGCCCACCGAATCGCCTTTCGCCGCCCTTCTCTCCGAGCTTTCCCAGAATGTGGGATCGGTTTCGGTGCTCGGCAGCACCACGAAGTACTGGACCTACGGACCGGATGACGCGGCCACCACGATCGTCATCTGCCACGGCTACCGCGGCGAGCACCACGGCCTCGAGCCGGTGATCGCCCAGCTGCGCGACGTGCGCATCATCGGGCCCGATCTTCCTGGTTTCGGCGAGTCGACTCCGCTCACCGAGGTCGCCCACGACATTCCCGGCTACGCCGCCTGGTTCGCCGCGTTCGTCGATGCGCTGTCGCTGGATGCACCGCCGGTGATCCTCGGGCACTCCTTCGGGTCGATCGTGACGGGCTATGCGTTCTCGGAGGGTCTGATGACCGCGCCCAAGCTGATTCTGGTGAACCCGATCGCCGCGCCCTACGACTCCGGCCCGTTCGGCTTCTTCGCCCGCCGCACGCTCGACTTCTACCACCTGGCCAACCGCCTCGGCGGCTTCGGTACCTGGCTACTCGCCAACCCGGTCACGGTGCAGGTAATGAGCTCGGCATTGGCCAAGACGCCCGACAAGACCCTGCGCCGCTGGATCCACGAAGAGCACCACCGCTACTTCAGCAAGTTCTACGATCGCGCCACCGTGGTCGAGTCGTTCGTGGCATCCACCTCGATGGATGTCAGCAGCATGGGCTCGCGAATCACCGTGCCGACCCTGCTCATCGGCGCAGAACTCGACCTCATCACTCCCGTCTCGGCGCTGCATGCCCTACAGGCCCAGATGGATGACGCCGAGCTGCACGTCATCGATGGCGTCGGCCACCTCATCCACTACGAGAAGGCCGAGATCGCGGCCGAGCTCATCGTGAACTTTCTCGGAACCGGGCGGGTCGTGGGGCCGCGCTAGCTGTACTTGGCAGTCACGTTGGTGACACTCGTTTGATTGGGGTTGTCCCGATGGCTGAGTGGATGCGTTGAGTGTTGTAGTTTTCGATCCAGGGTGCAAGTGCCTCGGCGCGTTCGGTGT
>Ga0247817_10000332_pt1 | contig 27965 bp, 28 predicted proteins | sample UWRJL212509R1_FD_178010 | JGI IMG/M metagenome (GOLD analysis project Ga0247817, IMG submission 178010) | Plant litter microbial communities from Arlington Agricultural Research Station in Wisconsin, United States - UWRJ-L212-509R-1 | ecosystem: Environmental > Terrestrial > Plant litter >...
CGCACCTCCGAGAGCTGGGCGGTGACTGTTGCGATAGTGCCGCCGAGGGCGATTGTCGCGTGCTCGATGCGCTCCTTCTGGCTGCGCGCGCTCGCGAGTGCTGAGTCGAGTCGGGCGACGGCGGTGCCGATGCGCTCGAGGCTGTCGATCGGGTTGCGCGAGGTGCTCGCGGCGAGGGAATCCTCGACGGCCGTGATCGCCGCGCCGATCGCGAGCGCCTCATTCGGGCCCGGCGCCGCGTCGCGCTGCCCGCGTGCTTCTACGAGGTCGCGCTTGGTCGAGGCGACGAGGTCGGCGAGGGCTGATGCCGCGTCGGCGAGTTCTGCGGCGCGGGCATCCACGGCGTCCAGGCGCAGGGTGGCGCGCCGGAGGCTGTCTTCACCCGAGCGCACGAGGTCGGTGACGGCGTTGACTCCGCTGGGGGAGACCGCGGCCTGGGCGGCGTCGACGCGGGCTGTCGCCTCGTCGAGCTGGGCTGTAGCATCCGCGATCGTGGTGGTGAGCGAACCGAGAAGCACGGGCTCGTAGGACTCCTGCAGTTCGGCGAGGGTCGAGGTCACGGCAGGCAGACGAGAGGCAGCCGACTGGATGCCCTCCCGCACCGCCGACAGGCGCACGGGTGCGGCGACCTCCGCTCCGCGTGCCGCGCTGAAGCCGCGGTCCTGCTTCTCAAGCGCGGCGATGGCCGACTCCGAGAGTGCGACGATCTGCAGCGTCCACTCGCGCTGCTTCTGCACGGACTCCGGAAACGCGTCGTCGAGGTCATGGCGCAGCCGAAAAGCCGCGGTCAGCTGGGAGCGGGCGCGAGCGAGCGCGGCGCCGAACTCCCGCGTGCGCTCTTCACCGAACTGGGCGATAGCAAAACCGAGTTCGTCGTCGGCGGCATGCACGGCTTCATCCGCCCGCACGAGGAGCATGTTGGCCTGGCTGCGCAGCGAAGTGAGGCCCGCGGCGGCGGTCGGTCGTGCGCCATCGCGGCGACGGAACAACTGCAGAAGGGCCCAGCCGACGACGACAACCACAACGACAAGAACAGTGCCGCCACCGAAAATCAGGCCCCGGAGTAGACCACTGTCATCCATGCTCCGTATTTTACGGCGACCCGATCTGTGAAAAACCCGCCTAACCTCCCAGCTTTATGGGGTGTGCGGCTTTATCGTTGCGGTGTGTGGCGTGCCGACAGAACCGACGATGACTTCCACGAGGGAGACAAGTTCGAGCATGTCCACGCCCAACAGCAGGTCACCTCGCCTCACGCGATCAACCTGGGCGACATGAACGGCGGGGGCGGCAACGTCGCAGAACCCGTTTGGTCGACGTGGCGCGAAGAGCTCGCCGAGGTCGGTGGACGCTCGTCCCTCCTGCATTTCGTGGATGCCCCGCGCACCCGCATCGAGCTCTCGACGACGCACCCCGGCGGCCTGGCCCAGTTCATCACGGGCAAGTCGACCCTGCTCTCCAACCTCATCCGCGACGACCTGGCCCTGCGTGCCGCCAAGGTGGCCGCCGGACTCATCGCGTCGAAGGGTGTGGAACTCGCCACCGCGCGCGGCATCGACGCCATCCACCTCGGCATCGGTATCGCGGAGTGGCAGTTCGAGGGCGAGGAGTTCCGCGCCCCGGTGCTGCTGCGCCCGCTCGCCATCCGTCGCCACGGTCGCGACTTCGAGGTGCGCCTGCGCGGCTCCGCCTTTCTCAACCCGGCACTCGCCTCCGCGCTGCGCACGCAGTTCGGACTCGAGCTCGACGCTGAGGCCTTCGTCGCCCTCACCGACGACGACGGAACCTTCAAGCCCAACCCGGTCATCGACCGCCTGCGCGGCCTCACCGGTCACCTCGACTGGTTCAACGTGTCGCCGCGACTCGTCGTGTCGTCGTTCGTCGACATCGCGACCGGCATGCGTGACGACGCGAACGACCTCGACCACCCCGTGCTCGACGCGCTCGCCGGCAACCCCGCTGCACAGTGGAGCGTCAAGGAGAGCTTCGCTCCCGTCGCAGCGCAGGACGCCGATGCCCGCCCGCCCCAGACCGACACCCTGCTGCTCGACGCTGACGCCGAGCAGGAGAACGTCATCGCCCAGATCGCCGCGGGCAACTCGATAGTCGTCAAGACCCTGCCCGGTACGGGTGGAACCCAGACGATCGTCAACGCCATCGGCGCCCTCGTCGGCCAGAACAAGCGCGTGCTCGTGGTCGGCGCCCGCCGTGCGGCACTGCAGGGCATCGCCGACCGCCTCACCGACGTCGGCCTGCCCGGTCTCGCCGTCGCCCCGCGCACACTGCGGCGCGACATCATCCGCACCATCTCGCGCAATGAGAAGGCCAAGCAGCCGCTCGTCGCCGAGGTGGATGAAGCGCTCGTACGCCTGCGCAAGGTGCTCCTCGACTACCGCGGTGCTCTCGGGCGCCCCGACGACGTTCTGGGAATCTCGGTGCTGGACTGCGTCACAGAGCTCTCCCGCCTGTCGCTCCTGCCCGACGCGCCGTCGACGACCGCTCGACTCTCGCGCGCCGCCGTCGAGGCTCTCGCGACCGACCGCTTCAGGGCAGCGCAGACCATGGTCGCCGCCGCCAACCTCGGCGAGTTCAAGTACGGCCCGGGCGATTCGCCCTGGTACGGCGCGCAGTTCCAGACGAGCGAGGAGGCGATGCACGCGCACGCCCTCGCGCAGCGCCTGTGGAACGAGGGCGTTCCTCGCCTGCTCGAACGCGCCAACGCGCTCATCAGCTCGACGCACATGCGTCCGTTCGCCACGATCCACGAGCTCGGCATCTACCTGCACCTGCTCACCGATCTGCGCGACACTCTCGACCGCTTCCTGCCGATGGTCTTCGACCGCTCGATCAGCGAGCTCGTGATCGCGACGAGCCCACGCCGCGAGAACCCCGAGATGTCTGCGGCCAACCGTCGCCGCCTGCGCAAGCTCGCGAAGGAGTACGTGCGCCCCGGCGTGCACGTGAGCGACATGAACGCCGCACTCGTGCGCATCCAGCAGCAGCGCGTGCTGTGGCAGCGCTTTGTGCCCGAAGGTGTCACGCCCGAGGTTCCGGTCGGCATCGCCGACGTGCAGGTCATGTTCCAGCAGGTCGAGCAGGACCTCGCCGTTCTCGACAAGCCGCTCGGCTGGAACACGCGGGAGTCAGCCCTGTCGTCGCAGCCGATCCAGCGCCTCCACACGATCCTGCAGGAGCTCGCCGCCGAGAGCGACGTGTTGCACAACCTGCAGGAGCGCACCGCGCTCGTCACGACCCTTCGTGACCTCGAACTCGACCCGCTCATCGCGGACCTGGCCCAGCGCCACGTTCCTGAGCAGCAGGTTGCCGCAGAACTCGAACTCGCCTGGTGGCGCTCGGCGCTCGCTTCGCTGCTCGAAGCGGACCGTGCACTCCTCGGCGCCAACACCTCGGTGCTCGATCGTCTCGAGGCAGATTTCAGGCTCGTGGATGAAGCGCACGCGGCAGGCAGCGCACAGCTGCTCGGTTGGCAGCTCGCCGAGAACTGGAAGATCGGTCTGGTTGACTGGCCGGACGAGGCAGCCGCGCTCAAGCGCATGCTTCGTCGTGAGCGTGTCACCGCCTACGACCTGCAGACCTCTGCTCCGCACCTGTCGCGTGCCGTCGCACCCGTCTGGATCGCCTCGCCGTACGAGGTGTCCACGATCGCCGACACCATGCCGTTCGACTCGGTGATCCTCGTCGACGCCGGTGCCACGACCCTGGCCGAGAACGTCGGAGCGATCCGTCGCGGCCGCCAGGTCGTAGTCTTCGGCGACCCGGTCACCCAGACTCCGGCCGCCTTCACCGTGTCGATCGCCGAGACCGGCGAGATCATCGAAGACGACACCGACGACGACTCGCTCGAGGGGCTCCACGAGCAGTCCGCCCTCGCCCGACTCGGCTCCATCCTCCAGGTCTTCTCGCTCACCCGCAGCTACCGCCCCGGCGGCGAAGACCTCGCAGAGCTCGTCAACCGCCGGTTTTACGGTGGTCGCATCCAGTCCCTCCCGTGGGCCGGTAGCTTCCTCGGGCACGGCAGCCTGTCGATCGACTACGTCGCCGACGGACACGGGATGCCCGACAGCTACACGGGCGCCGTCGAGAGCACCGACGCTGAGGTCAACCGCGTCGTCGACCTGGTTCTCGCACACGCTGCCACCCGCGCTCGCGAGACCCTCATGGTGATCACCGCTTCGCCGCTCCACGCGGTGCGCGTGCAGCAGGCAGTGCTCACGGCGATCGCCTCGAAGCCCGAGCTCAACGACTTCATTATCGGCGACCGCCCGGAGCCGTTCGCCGTCATGACCCTCGACCAGGCTGTGGCCGAGAGCCGCGACCGCGTCATCTTCTCCATTGGCTTCGGACGCACCCCGCACGGCCGCGTGCTCAGCAACTTCGGTGTGCTCGGTCACCCCGGTGGGGAGCGCCTCCTCGCCGTCGCCATGACCCGCGCCCGCCGCTCCATGGTCATCGTCACCTGTTTCAAGCCCAGCGACATCGACGAAGACCGCATGAGCCACGGCGCCGTCGCCCTCGCCGAACTGCTCTCCGAAGCCGACGCGCGGCTCGCCGACATTCCGATTCCCGACGACTCCGACCCGATGCTCGTCGACCTCGCGCGTCGCCTCGAGCTCAGGGGCATCAACGTCGCGCTCGGGCATCGCGGCAAGCTGGGGCTCGTTGCATCCAACGGTGGCATCTGCGTGTCAATCGAGACGGATGCAACCCTGCACAAGACCTCGCTGCGGGAGAGCCTGCGCCTGCGCCCCGAGCTGTTGAGGCGGCTGGGATGGCACTACCTGCGTGTGCACTCGTTCGAACTGTTCAGCGACCCCGACGCTGTTGCCCAGAAGGTGGCGACGATGCTCAACGTCGACACCTCGCCGGTGACCGAGCCGATCGCCGTCATCCCGTCGGGTGCTCTTCGCTAACGCCATGAACGTCAAGCACGCCGCCGATGCCGAGCCGGATGCCGGTGCTCCGGTGACCGCTGAGCCCGACCATCACGGCGCCCACGAGAAGCCCACGCGCACGCACCGTCGGGTGACGACCGACCCCGTGCCGGGAACGGATCCCACGCCCGAGCCGGAACCGTCGCGCAGCTCGGGTACCGAGAACGACGCACGCCTCAAGCAGGACGTTCCGCCGCACTGGTAGCAGCGAGCCGGCCCGTGGCGCGCGTTTCGCCCAGTTCTGCTGTCGAAAGTGTCGAATCGCGCGCAGAACAAGGCGAAACGGCGAGCCGACGCGGAAAGTTATGGCCGGGAACTACTCCCCGGTGTGCTTGCCGTGGTCGGCGGACGCCTGGGTGCCGCGCGCCAGCAGGTCGCGGATCTCGACGAGCAGCTCGAGCTCCGTCGGCGGCGCGGGCTCGACGGGAGACGGCTCCGCCGCCTTCTTGAACGCCGCACGCTTGAGGTAGTTGATCGGCACGATGAGTGCGAAGTAGACGACCGCGGCGACCAGCAGGAACTGGATGACCGACGACAGCACGAGTCCCCACGAGAGCACGATGGCGTCCTGGCCGGCGCTGGCCTCACGCAGGGTGACGCCGACACCGGCGAGGGAGTCAGCGTCGAACAGCAGGGCGATGACGGGGTTGAACAGCCCCGTCACGAGGGCGTTGACGATGCCGGTGAAGGCAGCGCCGATGACGACGGCGACCGCGAGGTCGATGACATTTCCGCGGAGGATGAACTCCTTGAATCCCTTGAGCATTGCGTCTCCTTAGCTAGCGGGGGTGGACGGGGCAGCGGGCGCCGGGGTGGCCGGCGCGGGTGTGGCGGGGGTTGAGGGGGTCGACGACGAAGACGACGACGTGGTGGAGCGCGAGTCGTTGCGGTAGAAGCCGGAGCCGGTGAACGAGACGCCGACGGCCGAGAAGACCTTGCGCAGCTTGCCGCCGCAGACGGGGCACTCGGTGAGGGTGGAGTCGGTGAACTCCTGGTGGATGTCGAAGGCGTTGTCGCACTCGGTGCAACGGTAGGAATAGGTGGGCACGATTCTCCAGAGAAGGGCTCAGGCCGCGGGGAGGGCCGTGATGCCGCTTGGGGTGACGACGCCGTTGACTCGCTGGTCGTGAACCTCGCTGGGCACGGAGTCGACGAACTCATTGTCGAAGATCACAGCATAGACCGGCGGGCAACGCTCCATGCTGCCGAGGGTCTTGTCGAAGTAGCCGCGGCCCCAGCCCATGCGCATTCCGGTGCGGTCGACGGATGCAGCGGGCACGACGATGAGGTCGACCGAGTTGATCGCGATGGGCCCGAGAACGCCGGTCGTGGGTGTCGGCATGCCGAGGAGGTCCTCGTCTTCGTCGGAGCCGTCGTAGGGCGCCCAGTCGAGCAGGCCGTCTTCGCGGGAGATCGGCAGGAGCACGCGGATGTCACTGTCACACGCCCACGCGAGAAACTCCCGCGTCGACGGCTCATCGGGGGTTGAGAGGTAGGCGGCGATCGACGTGACGCCGAGGCTGCGGGTGAGTTCGATGAGGTGTTGCGTGATGGCCTCGGCCGATGCGGAGCGCTCTGTCGATGTGATCGTGCGGCGCCGCTCGCGGAGCTCGGCGCGCAGCGCTCGCTTATCGTTTGCCGTATCGGGGCCCATACAGTCATCCTACGAGGCCTAGCCGTTACCCTAGGGGGTATGGCATTTCACATCACGAAGGCAGTAATCCCCGCAGCGGGTCTCGGAACCCGGTTCCTCCCTGCGACAAAGGCAATGCCGAAGGAGATGCTCCCGGTCGTCGACAAACCGGCAATCCAGTATGTCGTCGAGGAGGCGGTCGCCGCCGGACTCAACGATGTGCTCCTGATCACGGGCCGCAACAAGACGGCTCTCGAGAACCACTTCGACCGCGCGACAGAGCTCGAGGCGACTCTCGAGAAGAAGGGCGACACCGACCGCCTGCAGAAGGTCGAGTACTCCAACGACCTCGCCGACGTGCACTACGTGCGCCAGGGCGACCCGCGTGGTCTCGGTCACGCCGTGCTCCGCGCGCGCATGCACGTGGGTGACCAGCCGTTCGCGGTGCTCCTCGGTGACGACCTCATCGACGCGCGCGACGTGCTCCTCAGCCGCATGATCGAGCTCGCGGGTGAGAAGAACGCGACGATCGTCGCCCTGCTCGAGGTTCCCGCCTCCGCGGCGCACATGTACGGCGTCGCGACGGTCGAGCCGACCGATGCCGACGACGTCGTGCGGATCACGAGCCTCGTCGAGAAGCCGGCGCCGGGCACCGCGCCATCCAACTACGCCATCATCGGCCGCTACGTGTTGCAGCCCGAGATCTTCGACGTGCTCGAGAACACCGAGCCGGGCAAGGGTGGCGAGATCCAGCTCACCGACGCGCTTCTCACCCTCGCGGAGGAGAACATCGCGGGCGGCGTCTACGGCGTCGTCTTCCGTGGGCGCCGCTACGACACCGGCGACCGCGTCGACTACATCAAGGCGATCGTGCAGCTCGCCGTCGACCGCGATGACCTCGGTCCTGAGCTGCGCCCGTGGCTCAAGGAGTTCTCGGCGAACCTGGACTAACGGCGGTGGCCTCCCTCATCCCGACCCTCCGCGAGGGCGATATCTCGATCAGACCCATCCGGTTGCGCGACTCCAAGTTGCTCGAGAAAGAGCTGCTCGACAATCGCGGTTGGCTGCGCAAGTGGGAGGCGACCAACCCGGTCGGCCCGATGAGTTTCGACGTGCGGGGGAGCATCCGGCACTTGCAGTCCAACGCGCGCGCCGGCCTCGGCCTCCCGTTCATCATCGAGTACCGCGGCGAACTCGCGGGGCAGCTCAACGTCTCGGGAGTCACCTACGGGTCGCTGTCGAGCGCGACCATTGGCTACTGGGTGAGCGAGCGCTTCGCGGGTCTCGGGCTCACCCCGACGGCTGTCGCACTCGCGACCGATCACGTGTTCTTCGGCATCGGGTTGCACCGCATGGAGATCTGCATTCGTCCCGAGAACGAGCCCTCACTGCGCGTCGTCGAGAAGCTCGGCTTTCGCTATGAGGGACTGCGCCGCCGCTACATCCACATCAATGGCGACTGGCGCGACCACTTCTGTTTCGGGCTCACCGTCGAAGAGGTGCCGACCGGTGTGCTGCGCCGCTGGCTCGACGGCAAGGCGCCGGTGGAGGCGTCGGTCATTCCGGCGACCGATCGCGAGGCTGCATCCCGCCCGCTCATCGCGCGCCTTCCATAGATTTGGCCGCCGCCCTCGTACCGTAGGCACATGGAACTCGGGAGTGCGGCAGGTGGCGGCGTCATGCTGGCCCTCGCGGCCGGGCTCTGGATGGTTTATCTCGTGCCCAGCTGGCTGCGCCGCCGCGAGTACGACGCGACCGAACGCAACGCCGTGCGCCTCCAGCAGACCCTTCGTGTGCTCGCCGAGACGGCTGAGGTGCCTCACGCCGTGCGTGCTGAGACGACGGCGCGCAGTGTCGCCGAGCAGCAGCGTACCCTCAAACAACAGCAGGTGATGGATGCCACGGCTCGCGCCCGCGACGCTTCGGCCGCTCGCGCCGCAGCGCGTGAGCTGGCCGCACTGCAGCCCACCGGCGTGGCAGTCGTGGACGCCCGGGCGCTCGCCGCTCGCCGCCTGCGCCGCACTCGCGCTGTGACGGCGCTCATCCTCCTCGCTGCCGTCGTCACGTTGGGCGTGCAGTTCATCGCCTTCCCCGCAGCGCTGTCGCCCCTGCTCATCGCGCTGGCCGCTGGCGGCGCCGTGACCTCGGTCGCGCTGCTCGGTCGCCTCGCGCGGGTGAGCCGGTCGCGGGCTGTCGTCGCTGTCGCGGCCCCGGCCCGCGCTGTGCGCAAGACGTCGTCGGCTCCGGTCGCAGCTGCGGAGCCCGTCGCCGAGCGGGTCTCGTGGACCCCGGTCGGCGTGCCGAAGCCGCTCTACCAGTCGCGCACCGTCATCCAGCAGCCGGCGTTCGATTCGGCCGCTGTCGTGGCCGAGATGCGCGCCGCAGCTGCCGCCGCGGATGCCGCTCTTCGCGCGGCGCAGGCGTCGCCCGAGGTCGCCCCGATCGAGCGCGTGGCACCGAGTCGTTTCGCGGCGATGGGACTCGTCGACAGCGGCCCCGCCGCGGCCCCCGACCTGGACGCCGTGCTGCGCCGTCGGCGCGAGTCGGCCTAACTCGCCTCTCCGCCGTTTTCTCTGGCCCCTCGTCGGTGATAACGTAGCTACGCAACATACGGGCCCTTGGCGCAGTTGGTAGCGCGCCTCGTTCGCATCGAGGAGGTCAGGAGTTCAAATCTCCTAGGGTCCACCAGTTGTAGGAACGCCGTCACGAAAGTGGCGGCGTTTCTTGGTTGACGACACGAGTGGCTAGCGACACGAGTGTTCCGCGGGACGTGTCCACCTCATCCGCTCCCTCACCGCGCGGCCTGACGGCGTTGCATCCACAGCTCCGCCTGCGATGTCACCCTCACTCGTTAGCTTCGAATCGTGGATGAACCAGCCGAATGCCCAGCCTGGTGCGTCGCTGACCACCGCCCTGTCGCTGAGGGAGGTGAAGATGAGCGATCGCGCCGGCACCGCAGCGCGATCGTCGACGTTGCGGCGATCGCACCCGACCGAGCGCTCGAGCTCATGATCGAGCTGTACCGCGTCGCTGACGGGCCAACGACGTGGGTCTACGTCGGTGACGGCGTCGAGCAGCGGCTCGAGCTCAGCGTCGAGAGTGCGGCCCGGCTCGTGATCGCGCTGGGCGCAGCGATCAGGCCTGCAGCAGGCTGATCGGGTCGACGTTGATGCGGGCCGCGATGCGTTCCACCGACTTGAGGGTGAGGTTGCGCTCGCCGCGCTCGACACCGCCCATATAGGTGCGATGCACCCCGAGCACCTCAGCGAACTGCTCCTGGCTGAGTCCGCGCTCGAGGCGGAAAGCGCGCAGGTTGCGACCCAGCAGCGACTGGAGGTCGCTTTCCACTGGGGTCGCGCGCAGGCTATCGGACACGCTTTCAACGGTTGTGGAATGCTACTTGTCAGTCTACATACTTATGAGTATCATCTTGGCAACGCACGGTGTGAACCACTCGTTCTACCGTCCAGTCTGCGAATGCGACACCTCCATCTCTGACCGGCAGCCGTCACCCGCTGCCACCGACAAATGAAGGCGCAATCATGATCGAAACTTCCACATCCGCAACCTCCACAGGTGGTTCCAGACCGGGTCTATCCATTCCCGGCCGCGCACGCGACATCGCTCTTGCGGCGGTGCTCGGTGTTGCTCTCGCCCTGAGCAGTGGGCTCGCTCCCGGCGCGGGTCTCCTGCAAGGCGCGCGGGCCGATGCGGCGCCAGAAGACTGGCTCCCCGAGATCCCGTTGTCGTCAGAGCTGCCGGGCGAGCCGGTGGCGAGCGGCACCCTCGAGACAGCAACGGGCGAGCAGTTCGATCCTGGCCTCCCGGTCGTGCTGTGGGGCTGGCCGACCAACGATGTACTCGCGTCGATGGCCGACGGCGAGACCGTGCAGCTCACCCCGCTCGGCAAGGCACTCACGAGCGAGAACGGCGCATTCGAGCTCCGCATCGACGACCCCGCCGCTGCCGAACGCCTCGCCGACGACGACGGCACGGTCACGCTCGAGGTGCAGGGGTGGAGTGATGACAGCCTCGCCAGCTACAGCTTCTCCACCGAGATCGACGACGCCGGCGGCTCCGTCGACATCGCGACCACCGACGAGCTCGACGTCGTCGCACAGCGACTGGATGCAACGGCCGACGTACCCGCGGAGATCGGCTCGGTCTTCGACAAGACCGATGTGTGTGGCGCGACGAAACTCGCGAGCTACGTCGACGTGGACACGACAGTCGGCCGCATGTACGCCACCACCGGCGGAATCTCGTCGTACTTCAGCCTGCACGCCGGGGTCGACACGACGCTGGGCATCGGGGTCTCGGTGAGTGGCAAGTACGGCTCCTACAAGCAGTCCGGCACGAGCAAGGTCGACATTGGTGACACTTTCACCTGGGGCAAGAAGGCGCTCAGCGGCGGCCGGCAATTCAAGACCGACTTCACCTACGCGAAGTACAGCAACTGGTGCTACCCGATCAGCGGCGGCGCTTCGCAGAAGAGCATCTATAGCTACTCGGTTCGACCGGTCAAGTGGGAGGGCGGAGGTTTCTACGGAACCGAGGCTGCTCCAGCGGTCGGCTCGGGCAACTGCCGCCCCTTCGCCCCGAACTCCATGCAGCAGCGCACAACGTCAACGGCGACCGCCACGAGTCGGGGCGTTGAGCTGACCAAGTTCGTCGGGCTCAACCTCAGCTCGCAGGTCGGGTACTCGGCGGGCGCCGTTGCTCGGATCTACAACACGACGGCTGTGCAGAAAAGTCTCTGCGGAACCAACGGTGTGCCAACATCACCCGGACGATACCTGGCGAGAGGGTGAGCGTGACCCGAGCACTGCTGGCCGTTGCAGCGGTGGGGGCGGCCCTCGCCCTCACCGCTTGCAGCCCGAACGACAACGGCCCACTCGTCGTGCCCTTCGACCGTGACGGCACCTGCATGGAGAAGGAGCACTACCCAGAAGCGGCCATGGGGACCATCCTCACCAACGAGTCGTCGCAGAAGCTGACCATCACCGATGTGGTTCCCCTCGAGAGAAAGGACCTCCAGGTCAGCGCGCAGAAGCTCATGCCGTCACCCAACATGAAACTCCTCGCCGACGCGTACCCGCCGACCGAGCAGTTTCCTGACGAGTGGACACACGCGACCGACGCGTATGAAGGCGTCATCGAGCCGTGGGAAGCCAACCTCGTGCTCGTCACCCAGCTGATCCTTCCCGACGAGATCGACGACGGCAGTATCGCCGGCATCGAGATCCACTACACGGATCAGGCCGGTAACCAGTACGTCGAACGCACCGAGCACGAGTTCCGCATCAAGAAGGGAGGCTGCTAGGCAGGGCAGGGCAGGGCAGGCCTGTTCAGAAGCAGCTGCTGTTCAGAAGCGGTGCGATTCAGAAGTTCAGCGCCCCGGCCGCGAGGTACAGGCCTGGGTCGTCGGCACCGCAGCCGCGGCCGGCGAGCGTCATGCCCACGAGCTGACGCTCGCCGGTGCCGCGGAGCCGCGCGAACACCGGTCCGCCGCTGTCGCCCAGGCAGGTGTTCGCTGAGGCATCCCTCGGCACCGCACACAAGTAGTCACCCTCACGAAAGGCGGGGAGGGTGCGCGGCCCGGCCAGCTCCCGATCGCAGCGGGCGGTGCCCACGGAACGCAGCAACTTGCCCTCGACGGAACACGGGCTCGCGCCGCCCGGAGACGCCGAGCCCCAGCCCCACGCCTCCAGTTCTGCGCCGGGCTCGGCCGCGCCCTTAGCGACGACGACGGGGGAGGCCCGCTTGACCGGGCGGGTGAGGGTGAGGAGCGTGGCATCCAGCCCGCCGTCGACCGGGCTGCTCGTCGCTACTGGCACGCGCTCACCCACGATCGGGGCGGTCGAACAAAGGTTGCGGGCATCCACGATGACGTCGACGCTCGTCACATCGCGGTCGGCAACGCAGTGCAGCGCCGTCGCGACAGTGCGCTCGTCGAGCAGGATGCCTGTGCAGAACTGGCTCGCCGAGACATCGTCGACGGGAGCCGAGGCGTTGATGAGCGCGACGACGCCCGCCGGCGCCTCCGCCGATCGTGGAGCGCCCGCGAGCAGTGCCCACGCTCCCGCGGCTACCGCGCCGAAGCTCGCGGCGACGCAGATCGCGACCACGCCCCTCGTGACCACGTGCCTCCTCATGGCGACCACGGTAGTGCGCCGCGAAACGATGCGCAGAAGTCGTGCACAGGGAATGATGGTGAGCCATGTGTGGTTGCACAGATCGATACGCACGCATGAAAAAGGAGCAGTTCCATGGCACAGCAGCTCGAGCTCGGTCTCGACACTTTCGGTGACGTCACGATCCAGGAGGATGGCACGGCGACGAGCTACCCGCAGGTGATCCGCGACGTGGTTGCCGAGGCGGTTCTCGCAGACCAGGTCGGCGTCGACTTCTTCGGGCTCGGAGAGCACCACCGCAGCGACTTCGCCGTGTCGAGCCCCGAGATGGTGCTCGCCGCGATCGCCGGGCAGACCGAGCGTATCAAGCTCGGTTCTGCAGTGACGGTGCTCAGTTCCGATGACTCCGTGCGCGTCTTTCAGCGCTTTGCGACGCTCGACGCCGTGTCGAACGGTCGGGCCGAGGTCATTCTCGGACGCGGTTCGTTCACCGAGTCCTTTCCGCTGTTCGGGTTCGAGCTGAGCGACTACAACGTGCTCTTCGAGGAGAAGCTCGAGCTGTTCGCAGAGCTGCTGAAGGAGAAGCCGGTGAACTGGCAGGGGACGACGCGTGCACCGCTCGTCGACCAGCAGGTCTACCCGACGACCGCCGGTGGGTCGATCAAGACCTGGATCGGCGTCGGCGGCAGCCCGGAGTCCGTCGTGCGCGCGGCCAGCTACGGCCTCCCGCTCATGCTCGCGATCATCGGTGGCGAGCCCGCGCGCTTCGCCGCCTACGCCGACCTCTACCGCCGTGCCCTCGCACAGTTCGAGAAGCCGTTGCAGCCGATCGGCATCCACTCGCCGGGGTTCATCGCCGACACCGATGACGAGGCGCGTGAGCTGCTCTGGCCGCACTACAAGATCATGCGCGACCGCATCGGCAAGGAGCGCGGCTGGGGCGAGATGACCCGCGCCGAGTTCGACTCCGAGGCGACGACCGGTTCGCTGTACGTCGGATCCCCGGAGACTGTCGCCCGTCGCATCGCGTCGACGATCACGGCGATCGGTGCCCAGCGGTTCGACCTCAAGTACAGCGCTGGCCCCCTCCCGCACGCGGCCCTCATGCACGGCATCGAGCTCTACGGCACCAAGGTCATCCCGATGGTCAAAGAGCTGGTGGCTGAGGCGACGCCCGCCGAGTAGTCCGGCGAAGGAGTTTTCGCCGGACTCTTGCACGCCCTCCGATGATGCGCTAGAAATGACGTAATCGTTTTACGTAAACGTTTACGTGCGCAAACTACAAGGAGGTAGTGTGTCGACCAACATCGCAGGGCCCACCGCAAACGCGGTCTTCCGCAAGGTAACGCTCCGGCTGATTCCTTTTCTCATCCTCATCTATTTCATTGCTTACGTGGATCGCAGCAATGTCGCTGTCGCCAAGCTGACTCTTCAGGCCGACCTCGGTCTGTCGGACGCGGCGTACGGTTTCGGCGCGGGCCTGTTCTTCATCGGGTACTTCTTCTTCGAGGTGCCCAGCAACCTCGCGCTGGCCAAGTTCGGCGCGCGACGCTGGATCACCCGGATCATGATCACCTGGGGTCTCATCGCGATGGCCTTCGCGCTCGTCAACGGCGAGGTCATGTTCTACGTTCTGCGGTTCCTGCTCGGAGCAGCGGAGGCCGGACTCTTTCCGGGTCTGATCTACTTCTTGACCCAGTGGTACGGCAGCAAGCGCAGAACGGCGGTGTTCGGGTACCTCATCTTTGGCAACCCACTCGCTTCGATCATCGGCGCCCCGCTCATGGGGCTCATCCTGCTCATGAATAACGTCGGTGGTCTCACCGGTTGGCAGTGGGTGTTCATCATCACCGGTGCCCCGGCAGTCATCCTTGCGTTCGTGGTGCTCAAGTACCTGCCCGACAGCCCCAACGACGCGAAGTGGCTGACCGACCAGGAGAAAGCCGTCGTCAACGCAGAACTCGCGGAGGATGCCGCGATCGACCAGACTCCACACGGCAACCCGCTCCGGGCGCTCAAGGACAAGCGCATCCTGTTCATGTCCGCGCTCTACATCGCGTTCCCCATCGCGGGACTCGGGCTCGGACTGTGGCTGCCGACGATCATCGCCGACCTCGGCGCGGACAACACAACGGCATCGTTCCTCACGGCAATCCCGTACATCTGTGCCATGGTCGGACTCATCGTCCTGCCGAAGCTCGCGGAGAAGACGAACCAGCGGTACTGGATCATCGCGGGCTCCTGCCTCGTCGGCGCCCTCGCGTTCGTAGGACTCGTCGTCGTGCCCGAACAGCCGGTTGTGCACCTGATCCTGCTCTGCGTGGCAACAGCGGGACTGCTCTCGTCGCAGCCGATCGCCCTGAGTCTGCCGAGCCGCATCCTGACCGGTGCATTCTTCGCAGTGGGCATCGCGTGCATCAACTCGATCGCGAACGTCGGTGGCTTCATCGGACCGTTCGTCGTCGGAGCGCTCAAAGAGTCGACGGGCAACATCGATGCGTCGATGCTGTTCCTCGCCGGGGTGCTCGTTTACGCCGCGATCATGGCGCTGCTCGCTCGTCGCATCTACGAGCCGAAGGTCGTCGAGCCCGCGCTCACCGTCAACCAGCCTCTCAACTAGTTCCCCTCGCACCATCCACCCAACACAAAGGAGTATTTCGTGGCATCCCACAACGCATCCGACTTCGCCGGTCTCTTCCCGGCCTGTCCCACCCTTCTTCTCGAGGGCGAGACGCTCGACGAAGAGGCTCAGCGGAGGCTCTTCCGGGCCAATGCCGATGCGGGCGCCAACGGTTTCTGGATGTTCGGCTCGGGTGGTGAAGGCGTCACGATCGACGACGCCACCCGGGTTCGCACCCTGGAGATCCTCTTCGACGAACTCGGCGAGGATTTCCCGGTCATCGCGGGCATCAGCGCGGAGGGAACCAAGCGCACCCTCGAGCGCTGGAACCCGATCGCCCACCTGCCGGTCAAGGGGGTCTTCGCCGTTCCTCCGATCTACTACGGCTACAGCCAGGACGAGCTCTACGACTACTTCGTCTCGCTCATCGACCTGACCGGCAAGCCGGTGTTCCCGTACCACAACCCGTTCTTCACCAAGAATCGGATGACGGTCGCGACCATGCTGCGCCTTGCCGACACCGATGGCATCGCCGGCACGAAGGACTCCACCAAGGAGATCGCCGAGCTGCAGGAACTCGTCTGGAACACGCCCGACGACTTCGTCGTCTTTCAGGGCCAGGAGGAGCTCATCGCCGCGAGCTTCGCCATGGGCGGGCGCTCGGTGGTGTCCGTCGTCAGTGCGTCGGCGACGAAGCTCTTCGCCGACATCGTGGCGGCCGGAACCGCGGGTGACCTTGCGCGGTCGATCGAGCTGCAGGCCGAGATCAACGCGTACCTCGTGGAGATCGGCACCTCGGTCGCCCAGACCGAGGGCGACTTCGTCGGGGCAGTGAAGAAGAGACTCGAGTCGCAGGGCTTCGGCCACGCCGTGCTCACGGCCCCCTGGCGTCCGCGTTCCTGATGGGTGGACCGAACGCCGTGCTGTCTGCCCTCGAGAGAGGGCAGACAGTGCTCGGCACGTTCATCATGGAGTTCCGCACTCCGGGCATCGGGGCGCTCTCCGCATCGGCGGGCGCTGACTTCGTCTTCTTCGACATGCAGCACACCGGGTGGTCGGTGGGTGACCTCGCCCCTTCCCTGTGGGGTTGCGCCGCCGCCGGTGTTCCTGCCGGTGTCCGGGTTCCCGCTGCTGTGCCGTGGATGATCGGGGCGGCTCTCGACTGCGGGGCCGAGCTCATCATGGTTCCTGCCGTCGAGTCGGCGTCCCACGCACGGGCCATTGTCGCCGCGACCCGGTACCCACCGCTCGGGGAGCGCGCTGTGACCTTCAACGTGGCATCCGATGCCTATCAACCGCCGGCGGATGCCAGGGTCGAGCTTGAGTCGCGCAACACCGAGGTCGCGGTGTTTGCCCAGATCGAAACCCGCGCGGGACTGGAGAACGTCGAGGAGATCGCGGCCACCGACGGCATCGACGTGCTCTGGGTGGGCGACAACGATCTTGCGGCCTCTTTGGGTGTCGCGGGGGAGTTCGGTCATCCCGACTACCTCGCGGCACTCGACCGGGTGGCATCGGCCGCCCGAGCGGCGGGAAAGACCGCTGGCTTCACGACAGCGAGCACCGCGGCGGCCGAGCAGATGCTCACTCGCGGCTACCGCGCCTTGTGCTGCGGCAACGACATCAAGGTCTTTCAGAACGCCCTCACCGCGGGAATCACGGGCTTTCGAGAGTCCGCCCGCCTCTATACCGATAGCAATTAGAAGGAGAACAACGTGCCACAACAGGATCTGGCCGGAAAAGTCGCACTCATCACGGGTGCGAGCACGGGTATTGGCGCCGCGATCGCGCACCGACTGTCGGACGCCGGTGTCCACGTCGCGCTCGCATCGCGTGCGGGTTCGAACATCGGGATCGACGACTCGATCGCCCAATCGGTCGACGTGCGAGACCAGTCGCAACTCGACTCGATCGTGCAGGCGGCGGTCGAGCGATGGGGTCGCCTCGACATCCTCGTCGCGAACGCGGGCGTCGGCCACTACGGGGACTTCCTCGACGTGCCGGCCGAACGCGCTCAGGAGATGATCGACGTCAACTTCAGCGGCATCGTCAACTCGGTGCGCGCGGCTCTTCCCGAACTGAAGAAGCAGAAGAACGCCGACATCATCTCGATCGCGTCAGAGGCCGGCCGCCGCGGCCTCCCGGGAGAAGCCGCCTACAGCGGCTCGAAGTTCGGCCAGGTCGGGTTCATCAAAGCCATGGACCACGAGCTGCGTCCGCTCGGCATTCGCGCGACGAACCTGTGCCCTGGCGGGGTATCCACGGAGTTCGCCATCGGCGACGGCCGCGGTCGCGAGAAGGGCATGGAGATGCTCGACGGGATGATGCGTGCAGAAGACATCGCCGATCTCGCGGAGTTCGTGCTGACGCGACCGCCGCACTACCGGATCCTCGAGGTCGCGCTCCGCGCGATGACCGAGGAGAGCTGGGGCTAGGCGCCCACGCTCGAGGACTTCCTCACCACGAGAGTGGTGGGGAAGCCCTCGACCGGAACAGCGACCTCGAGGCCGCTCACGAGCGCGATGCCGGCGCGGGCGACATCCACTAGCGGTTGCTGGATGCTCGTGAGGTTCGCCGCAGCGGCGAGGAGAGTGTTGTCGAAGCTGACCAGCGCGACATCCTCTGGCACCCGGAGCCCACGGTCGAGGAGGGAGTCGCGGAGAGACACGGCGATGAGGTCGCTCGAGGTGATGATCGCGTCGACCTCTCCGAGGATCTCGTCGAGCCAGGCTGCGGGCACGACCTCGCCGTCCCCGATCTCTTCGCGCAGAATGCGGGCCGCGGAGCCAGGATCGATGGCCTCGGTGTGACGCACGAAAGCATCGACTCTGGCCTCTGACGTGGACACTCCGCGCGAGTAGCCGACGAATGCGAAGCGTGATCGCCCCTGGGCGCGGAGATGATCGACCGCGTTCTTGATCGCGCCCGCGTTGTCGACACCGACAAAGGGGGCTGCCGACCCGGCACGGCGGTCGAGCTGCACGACGGGAATCTGCGCGAGCGCCTCGTTGATGATCGCCTGGCTGAGTTCGTCATCGGTCGGGCTGATGAGGAGCGCGTCGATGCGACGGTCGAGCATGGAGCGCACCCGATCGGTCTCGACGCTCACCGTGCTCTGGGCGTCGGCGAGTAGGAGGCCGTCCTGTCGGGCCTGCAGCTCGAGCTCTACCGACTGGATGAGCGCGGGAAAGAACGGGTTGGTGATGTTGGGCACGAGTAGTCCGAGCATGTTGGACTTGCGACTGCGCAGCGAGCGCGCGACCGAATCGCCGCGGTAGCCCAACTGCTGGGCGACGCTCAGCACCCGGGCGCGCACGCTCTCGCCTGCCCCCGCAGAGCCGGAGAGCACGCGCGACACCGTGGCAATCGAGACTCCGGCTTCGCGCGCGACATCATGAATCGTCACGCGGGATCGATCACGGTCCATCTGCCACCCCCCCCTTGCTCACAGCGTTCGGCACAGCTTATGGGCTGACTTTCCATCGTGGGGCGTCCCCAGCCGCAATCGATTGGATGTTGGAGAAGCCGTTCACGAGTCGTGTTGTCCAGCTGTCCCATGTCGAGCCAGCGCTGTGCGGCGTCACGATGACGCGTGGATGACCGACGAGCGGTGAGGACTGGGCGGTGGCGGGTTCGTGCGCCAGGGTGTCGAGCGCGGCGGCGCGGAGCCGTCCGCTGTCGAGGGCCTCGAGCATGGCGTCCTCGTCGACGAGCTGGCCGCGGGCCGTGTTGACGAGCACCGCGCCGGGCTTCATCACTGTGAACTGTTCGCGACCGATCATCCGATCAGTGAGTTCGGAGAATGGAAGGTGCAGCGAGACGACGTCGGCGCGAGCGAGAAGCTCGTTGAGTTCGAGGTATTCGACGTCGAGTTCGGTCTCGACACTGGGGTCGGGTCGAAAGACGTCGAAGTAGACGACTGTGGCACCGAAAGCCTGGGCGAGGTGCGCGACCTTCTTGCCGATCTGCCCCAACCCGACGAGTCCGAAGGTCTTGCCGCTCAGCTCGAAGATGTCGGACGAATAGGTGTTGGGCACCGGCCACTCGCTGTCGAGCACCGCTTTGCTCAGCGCCGGGAGTCGCTTGAGTGCGGCGAGCGTGAGGAGCAGGGTGTGTTCTGAGACCGCAACGGAGTTGGCACCTCCGTTGGTCGCCACCGGGATCCCGTGCTCGGCTGACAGGTTGACGTCGATCTCATCAAATCCCGCGCTGAGCAGTTGGATGAGCTTCACCGACCCGGCAGCGGCTTCAAACGCCTCGCGATCGAGGTGGTACGGAAATCCGAGGAGGTAGTCAGCCCGGCGCATGAGCCCGAGAGCATGGTCGCGGTCGACCGCGAGGTCGGCGACTTCGACGCGGTACCCCGCCGGGGCCAGGCTTCGCGCGAGTTCCACGACGTCATCGGGGAGGGTGGGCATGAAGACTACGAGTTGTTCAGTCACGACGTTGTGGCCTTTCTCCGAGCTTACGTAAACGTTTACTGAAGTGTACCCGAATGGCTGCGAATCGCTAGTGGGTGAGCCCTGTGGCATCCTTGTGCCACAACCCGCAGGCAAAGGAGCCGCCCGCATGCCGTTCTTCGATCTTCCGCTCGCCGACCTCGAGCGCTACCGCCCCGAGGTAGCCGAACCCGCCGACTTCGACGCGCTCTGGCAGCGCACGCTCGCCGAGTCCCGCGCGGCTGGCGGCACCGCCACCCTCGAGCCCTATGACGCTCGGCTGAGCACGGTCGACGTGTGGGATGTCACGTTCCCCGGTTTCGCCGGCGACCCGGTCAAGGGCTGGTTCATGCTGCCGTCAGGGGTGACGGGCGCGCTTCCGACAGTGATCGAGTACAACGGCTACGGCGGAGGCCGCGGTCTCCCGCACGAACGCCTGCACTGGGTCTCCGCGGGCTACGCCTACTTCTTCATGGACACCCGCGGGCAGGGGAGTGGCTGGGGAACCGGCGGCTCGACGGCAGACCCTTCGGGCACCGGCGCGAGTCATCCCGGGTTCATGACTCGGGGCATCGACTCACCCGAGAGCTACTACTACCGACGCGTGTTCACCGATGCCGTTCGGGCCGTCGACGCGGTGCGCGGTTTCGACCACGTGGATGCCGCACGCATCGCGATCTGCGGCGGAAGCCAGGGTGGCGGCATCGCCATCGCCGTTGCGGGCCTTGTCGACGGGCTGGTGGGTGTCATGCCCGAGGTGCCTTTCCTCAGCAACTTCGAGCGGGCTGTCGGACTCACCGGCAACGACCCCTACGGCGAGATCGTGCGCTACCTGGCCGTGCACCGCGGTGCGCAGCAGCGGGTGTTCGAGACGCTCTCTTACTTCGACGGCGTGAACTTCGCCAAGCGCGCGACGGCTCCCTCGCTCTACTCGGTCGCCCTGCTCGACCCGGTCTGCCCGCCGTCCACGGTCTTCGCCTCGCACAACCAGTACGCGGCGAGCTCGGAGATCGAGGTCTACCCGTTCAACGAGCACGAGGGCGGGCAGGGCTACCACTGGCTGCGCCAGGCCGATTGGCTGGCGCAGCGAGTGTGAGCTGGCTCAGGCGCGGGCCCTGAGCCTGCGGCGGATGAAGAACCACACGATGCCGCCGATGATGGCGAAGAAGACGAGCCACGGCAGCAGCACCCCGGTGAGCACGAGCAGGCCGTTGACGAAGGCCACGAATCCGCCCCATCCGGCGCCGAGCCCCGAGAGGAAGGTGTCCGGTTCGTCGACAGGAGCGTCGGCCACCGACACGAGCTCCACGGTGATCGTCGAGAGGCTCACCTCGTCGGCGTAGTACCGCTGCTGCGCCTGCATGCTCTCGAGGTCGCCCTGTCGCGAGGTGATCTCGGTCTCCAGGGTGATGAGTTCGTCGATGCTCTTGGCCTTGGCGAGAAGTGCGTGCAGCCGGTCGATGGCCGATGAGAGCGCTGAGATCCGGGCATCCAGATCCTGGATCTCGGCCGTCACGTCGGTCGACGAGAGGGTGAGCTTCTCGACGTTGCCAAGCGCCTTGAGTGTGTCGAGGGTCGCGGTGAGGGTCTTCGACGGAAGGCGCAGTACGAGGGTCGCGCCTCCGTTATTGCCGTCGCTCGCGGCGTACTCCTCCCGCGAGTCGACACGGCCGCCGGATGACTCTGCAATGCGTATCGCGTCGTCCGTGGCATCCACGGGGCTGTCGACTGTCACGAGCATGCTGCCGGTGACGATGACATCGCGGTCGACGAGCTCGGTATCGGCCTGCGACGCGTACTGGCCGCTGTCGCCTTCGAGGGCGGCGCTCTCGTTGGAGCTCAAGGATGGTGCCGCAGAACAGCCGGCCAGGGACAGGGCGGCCACCAGGAGCGCCGCGGAAACTGCAATTGTTCGCCTCATGCCGCCAACCTAGCCAGCGCCGGAGCGAGTCTCTACCCAACGTTCGTAACGATGTGAGCGTCACTCGACTGTTGTTTCTGGGAGTCCGCTGGGTGATTGGTCACAATCAGGGAACCCCAACAACGGAGTCATAACGTCGAAGTAACGGATCACTACCGAAGGAGCAATCATGGGTTTTCTCGATGATGCAAAAGACGCCGCCGAAGCCACGGGCAAGAAGGTCGGCGAGTGGGCGGATGACACCAAGGAACGCATCGGCGACAAGGTCGACGAGTTCCAGGCCGACGCTGAAGTCAAGCGAGCGGAGGGCGACGTGAAGCGCGCAGAAGCGGAACGCGACGCCACCCAGGCGAAGAACGAATACAAGGAAAACCTCCGCGACTAGAGTTCTTCTCATGGGCGTACGCGAGTGGCTGACGAAGTCACGGCGTGCGCCCATTCTGCATATTGCGGGTGATGACGGCGACGGGCCGGTCGTCATTCTGATCCACGGCATCGCCTCGTCGTCGGTCACGTTCAGCGAACTCGTGCCACGACTCATCGATCGGCACCGCTGCATTTCGATTGATCTGCTCGGGTTCGGGGAGTCCCCGGCGCCCGAGAATGCGACCTACACGATCGAGGAGCACGTCGAGGCGGTGCGGTCGACGATCAAGTCGCTCAAACTCAAAGCGCCATTCGTGCTCGTGGGCCATTCGATGGGCAGCCTCATCTCGGCTCGCTACGCCGCCCGCTACCCGGGCAAGGTCTCGAAGCTCGTGCTCGTGAGCCCGCCGATCTATGTAGCGCCGACCGAGATCGGCGACCCGCTGCGTCGCGCGGCGATGGGCGCCTACCTCCGCGCCTACGAATATTTGCGCGGCAACAAAGGCTTCACGACGCGCAGTGCCGCGTTCCTCTCGCGGCTCTCGCCGATCAAGAACGTGCTCGAGGTCTCGGAGCGCAACTGGAACGCCTTCGTGCTTTCGTTGCAGAACTCCATTGAGTCGCAGACCGCGGTGAGCGACATCGCGTCGGTGCGAGTGCCGGTGCAGATCGTCTACGGCACGTTCGACCCTTTTCTCATGAGCGAAGGGCTCCGCATCGTCGAGCAGTTGCGCCAGGTCACCGTTACTCGCGTGGACGCCAACGATCACCTCGTGCGTAAACGCCTTGCAAAAGCTGTGGCGAAAGCCATCGACTAGCGAACTCTCTAAGCTCGAAGCATGGACACACGCAACGCAGCGCGCATCGGCCGCGACCTTTCCGTCATCGGCCTCGGAACCTGGCAGCTGGGCGCCGACTGGGGTGATGTGACCGAGGCCGATGCCCGGGCCGTGCTCGACGCATCGGTGGAGTCCGGCGTGACGATCTTCGACACCGCAGACGTCTACGGTGACGGGCGGAGCGAGCAGTTCATCGGCAGCTACCTCGCCGACAACCCCGACCTCGACATCTTCGTCGCCACCAAGATGGGTCGTCGCGAGGCGCAGGATCCCGCCAACTTCACCCTCGCGAAGTTCCGCGAGTGGACCGACCGCTCCCGCGCCAACCTGCAGACGCAGACCCTCGACCTCGTGCAGCTGCACTGCCCGCCTACCCCGGTGTTCTCCACCGACGCGGTCTACGACGCTCTCGATACCCTTGTCGCCGAGGGTGCCATCGCGCGCTACGGCGTGAGTGTCGAGACAGTGGATGAAGCGCTCGCCGCCATCGCGCACCCTGGAACCTCGAGCGTGCAGATCATCATCAACGCGTTCCGGCTTAAGCCGCTCGAGCGCGTGCTCCCCGCGGCCCAGGCTGCCGGAGTCGCCGTGATCGCACGCGTTCCGCTCGCCTCCGGACTCCTCACCGGCAAGTACACCGAGCAGACCACGTTCGCCGAGAACGACCACCGCACCTTCAACCGCCACGGCGAGGCCTTCGACGTGGGGGAGACCTTCTCCGGGGTCGACTTCGAGCAGGGCGTCGCGGCCGCGCGCGAGTTCTCGGCGTCCGCCGCGGCTCTCGGGCTGGCACCGTCGGTCGCCGCACTCGCCTGGCTCGCCCAGCTCGACGGCATCACGACGGTCATTCCCGGCGCCCGCAATGTTGCACAGGCGCAGTCCAACGCCTCGGCAGGCTCTGTGGCGCCGCTCGGCGAGGAGTTCACCGCAGAGATCGAGACGCGGTACGACCGCTACTTCAAGGCAGCGGTGCACGGGCGCTGGTGATCCGGTCGCTGGTTGGGTAGGCCCGCCGGGCTGTATCGAAGCCGGGCCTCGATGCGCTCGCTAGGGCTCGCTACTCGACCTGCGTGGCAGCCAACCAGTTCGTGAGCTCCGCCATCGTCGACTCGAAGTCGTCGCGCTGCGGGGAGTGCCCCGTTCCCGCGACCACGCGGTAGTCGAGGTTCGGGCGCGCGATCGCCGCGACCGTTGAGGTGTCGAGCATCGAATAGACGTGAGGGTCCCCGCTGAGCACGAGCGTGGGCACCGGCAGCGCCGCAAGGGCGTCGACGGCGTTCCAGTCGGGGTTGTCGTCGAAGGATCCGCGCGCCGTTCGTTCGGACGAGAGCCGTATGGCCGCGACCTTGAGCTCGACGTCGCGAGGATGCCAGTGCGGCTTGGCGTCGGTGAGTGACTCGATCGTGAGCGACAGCTCGGCGACCTGGTCGAGGATGATCGCATCACGCTGGGCCGGGTCGATCTCGAGCACGGGGTCGAGCAGAACGAGGCGGCTCGTGAATCCGGGGGTCGCCGCGGCGAGGGCTGACGTCGCCCCGCCGAGCGAGTGGCCGACGACGAGGTCCCACCCGCTACCGGGCAGGTCGGCCGCATAACTCGCCAGTGCGAGGTCGTCGCCGGCGGCCGCCTCGCCGTGCCCGCGGAGGTCGACGGCTGTCACGTGCCATCCATTCGCCGCGAGGTGCTCGGCCACGCGCCACCAGGTCGCGCCGTTGCCGTTGAGGCCGTGGACGAGCAGGGCACGGCGACCTCCGGGAGTGCCCCAGTGCTGTTCGGGAAGCTGCATGCTCCGACCCTACGATGTCCATGCGTGGGAATGAAAACGCTCCACAGGTGTTGGATTGTGACATGACTACCCTGATGATCGTTGTTGCCTCTGTCCGCCCGGGTCGCGCCGGCCTCCCTGTCGCGCAGTGGGTCCGCACCGCCGCAGAGGCAGCGGGCACCTTCGACATCGACTTCGTGGATCTGGCCGAACTGGCCCTCCCGTTCATGGACGAGCCGAACCACCCGGCCAAGCGCGCGTACACGAAGCCGCACACCTTCGCCTGGAGTGAGCGAGTGGATGCCGCAGACGCCTTCATCTTCGTGACCCCCGAGTACAACCACTCCTATGCCCCTGCCCTGGGCAACGCGATCGACTTTCTCTCGCAGGAGTGGTGGCGCAAGCCCGTCGGATTCGTCAGCTACGGGGGCGTCTCCGCCGGCTCGCGCGGTGTCGCCTCGATCGAGCCCGTGCTCACGACCGTCGGACTCGTCAAGACGGGTGCGAACGTCGAGATCCCGTTCATCGGCACGCGCGTCGCTGACGGCGCTTTCGAGCCGAACGAGAAGGAAACAGCGATTCTCGGCAAGGTGCTCGCCGAGCTCGATCACCTCGCCGGAGCCCTCAAGCCCCTGCGTTAGAAGTTCACCCCTGTTCGGGTGACATTTTCGAGTTATTCTCCGCTGACCTAGGTCGGCTGGATCGGCACCGGAGCGGTGTCGGGAAGCGAGGTGGCCGCCCGGCCGCGCAGGTCGGGCGCCCAGCTCCGCAGCAGTGTCGGAATGAGAAAGCCGAAGAAGGCGAAGATCGCAGCGGCGCAGAATCCGCCGAACGCACCGAAGCCGTCGATGAGGAATCCGGCGGCCGCTGAACCGATGGCAGCGCCGATGAGCTGCCCGGTGCCGACCCACCCGTAGGCCTCCGCGGTGTCGCTGAACTTCACCGTCGCCGAGACGATGGCGAACATGACGGCGAGGGCGGGTGCGATGCCGATACCCGCGATGAGCAGGGCGAGCGCGAGCCACCAGAAGTTGAGGGACGCGAGCGCGAGCGCCATGCCCACGAACACGGCGAGCATGCGGCGCGACATCGCCCACGGCCCGACCGGAACGTGACCGAGCGAGAGGCCGCCCGCGAGGGAGCCGATCGCGAAGATCGCGAGGATGATGCCGGCCTCCGGGCCACCGTGACCGAAGGTCGCGACGACCGCTGCCTCGATCGCCGCGCAGGCGCCGACGAGGAGGAAGCCGGTGATCGTGGAGAGCAAGACGGCCGGCTTGGCGAGAACGACGCCGAACTTGCGCTTGGACCGCGGGATGCGCACGCGACCGACCTCGGGCGAGAGGATGAACCAGAGCCCGCCGCCGACCAGAAACAGCCCGGCGATGACGATGGCGTGCACCGTGGAGATCTGCGTGGCCACGAACGTCGTGATGACCGGGCCTGCCACCCAGATGATCTCCTGTGCGGAGGCATCCAGCGAGAAGAGCGTGGTGAGCTGGGTCGAGTTGACCATCTTCGGATAGATGGTGCGTACGGCCGGCTGAATGGGTGGCATGCTCAGGCCGCCGATGAAGCCGACGGCCATGTACATTGGCACACTCATCTCGATGAAGGCGATCGCGGCGATGGATGCAGCGCAGACGACCATCGTGAGGGTGAGCACGCGGCGCATTCCCCACACGCCCATCCACCGGCTGGTGAGCGGACCGGCGATGGCCTGGCCGATGCTCGTCGCCGCGAGCACGAGCCCGGCGGCCCCGTAGGAGTCGTGAATGCGCTCGATGTGCAAAAGGTAGGCGAGCGAGAGCATGCCGAAGGGAAAACGGGCGGTCAATTGCGCGGCAATAATGCGCGCTACGCCGGGCGTTTTCAGAAGGCTGCTGTAGCTACTCACAAGGCATCCAGCTTAGCGTTGGGCGTACCCACAGTTTGGGGGTCATTATCCGCATCAGCCTGTGGAGAACTCCGCGAAGTTATCCACAGCTGTGGATGACACGCCCACTACATCTAGTGTGTGGCACCTGTCGGTAGCGCGATATATAGTGGTGAAGCCGCCGAGGCCGGGCGAGCGTTTTCAGGCCAATTCTGGCGTTTTTGAGGGAGCATTTGTGGGAATCACAGTAGTTAAGCGTGACGGCGAGCGGGAGCCGTACGACGCCAACAAGATCAACCTGGCCATCGAGCACGCAAGTGCCGGGCTGGACGAGAACATCACCTGGGTGACCCAGATCGCGTCGGAGCTCGAGCTCACGCTGTTCGATGGCATCACGACCCAGCAGCTCGACGAAGCTGTCATCCAGGTCGCCCTGCAGAACGTCAAGGATGACCCGGCCTTCGACATCGTCGCCGCTCGCCTCCTCCTCAAGACGATCTACAAGCGCGTGCTCGGAGACTACGAGACCGCTGAAGAGCTCAAGTCGCTGCACAAGGCGCACTTCGCAGCCAACGTCACGCGCGGCGTCGACGAGAAGCTCCTCGACCCCCGCCTCACCGAGCTCTTCGACCTCGAGCTCCTCGCCGACCACCTCGAACCCGCTCACGACGAGCTGCTCAAGTACATCGGTGTTGTCACCCTCAACAACCGCTACGGCATCAAGGGCCGCAACGGCGACGCCCTCGAGGTTCCCCAGTACTTCTGGATGCGCATCGCCATGGGCCTCTCGCTCAACGAGGCAGAGCCCAACCAGGCCGCCATCGCGTTCTACGAGAAGATGTCCAAGCTCGAGTACCTCGCAGCGGGATCCACCCTCGTCAACGCCGGCACCATCTACCCCCAGCTCGCGAACTGCTTCGTCATGGAGATGCAGGACGACATGGAGCACATCGCGAAGACCACGCGCGACGTCATGTGGCTCACCAAGGGAACGGGTGGCATCGGCCTCTCCGTGACCAAGCTGCGCGCCCAGGGCTCGCCCATCCGCTCCAACAACACCACCTCCACCGGCCCGATCCCGTTCATGCACACGATCGACTCGATCCTGCGCGCGGTCAGCCGCGGCGGCAAGAAGTTCGGCGCACTGTGCTTCTACATGGAGAACTGGCACATGGACTTCCCGGAGTTTCTCGAACTCCGCAACAACTCCGGTGACCCGTACCGCCGCACCCGCACCGCCAACACCGCGGTCTGGATCAGCGACGAGTTCATGAAGCGCGTGCAGAACGACGACGACTGGTACCTCTTCGACCCGCTGGAGGTCTCCGACCTCAACGAGCTCTACGGTGCTGCTTTCTCCGCGAAGTACAACGAGTACGTCGCGAAGGCCGAAGCCGGCGAGATGCACATGTTCAAGAAG
>Ga0247817_10000333_pt1 | contig 27946 bp, 47 predicted proteins | sample UWRJL212509R1_FD_178010 | JGI IMG/M metagenome (GOLD analysis project Ga0247817, IMG submission 178010) | Plant litter microbial communities from Arlington Agricultural Research Station in Wisconsin, United States - UWRJ-L212-509R-1 | ecosystem: Environmental > Terrestrial > Plant litter >...
GTCCTTACCGAAAGCAACTACTTGCACTTTTGACAACCCCCTCGGGTGTTGCAGAAAAACAACGTTGCTCTGGAGGAATGTTTCTCGGATGACAACTCGCATAGGGTTACGTGTTGCCATTTTGCAACTTATCTTTGACCGCCTGCGCGATCCGCGACGTCATCTCCGTCATGGTCTTGTCCAATGAATCGCGAACGAAAGGCCGTGGGTACGTGGTGCCGTAACCCTTCTCGTCGAACTGGACGTAGCGCGGCGCCTTGCGCACGATCTCGTTCGTCTCAACCGGGAAGCCAAGGCCATCGACCTGCATGACGTCGACAAACGCCTTGATGCCCGCCGCGCAACGCGTCGTGTACTCGCCAGGCTCGTCTACCATCGTCATGGATACGCCGCGCGGCAGCGCGATGACGATGTAGTTGCCGCCCATCTGCCGCTGCGCCTCGGTGCGCATGTTGTCCACCTGGGTCTGCGTCAGGGCCGTGTCGAAGGTCAGGAGCACGATGCGCATCACGCTTCTCCCGACTTGCGCAGGGATTCAGCCAACGCGACGATCGAGCTTTGCGTCCCGTCGATCTGCTGGGTAAGATCGCCCATGTGTTCGCGGTACTGTTGTTCGATATCGTCGCGGATTTGCACCAGCTGCTTGACCACATGCGGGATCACGGCCTGCTCGGGCGTCAACTGATCGATCGCCACCGCGTACTGGCCATTGGTCTCGTCGCGGCCCAGCGGCGCCACGGCCTGCAGGTCGGTCAGCATGTTGCGATACAACCACACGTGCGGTGGAATGCCAGCGGGTTCTTCGTCGGGGGTGTCGATGTGTTGGACTTCGCGGGCGTGGGGGTCGCGCATGTCGTTGATCGACTCGTCGGCCTCTGGTTCAGCCAACGCCGCATCGAGCAGCGCCTGCAGCTCAGCGGCTACTTCGCGGCATTCGTTGGCGTGCACGCGGCGGCCATACGCGCGGCCTTCTTCCTCACACGCCTGTTCGTCCTCGTTCTGCGCATGGCGATACTGTTCGCGGATGCGGGCTTCGAGGATGCGTTTGGTTGCTGGTTTCATGTTGTGCGGCTCCTTGGGAGGGTCTGCACCGGGATGGTGGCTGCGTCTCACGACGTTGGCATGTGGCCTGCGTACGCCAAGCCGAGCGGTCGACCGGGTTCTCCCAGTCCATGGTACACGAGAGATCCTGACCGTGCCGAGGGCAGAGGATCAGGACATATTGCGCCAAGCATACCACCATCACGCGGCGACCACAACCACCCGTGCGGGCGCGCCGGCCACGTTCGTGGTGCCCGCCAGCAGCACCTCCAGGCCTAGCACGGTGACCGCCGCGCGCTGCACCAGGCGCAACGAACAGCCCGTGGTGGTGCTGGTCACCTTCGTCCACACCTGGTTGCTGGCCGTGGGTGGCTCGGGCTGGATGCTGGGGACCGCCGCGAAGGCCGACGTGTAGGTGATCGTCACCAGGCCATTGGCGTCGGTCGTGCCCGTGTAGGTGTCGATGCGCTTGGCATCCGCGCCGGCCGCGCCCGTGTTGCCCTTGGCGCCAGCCGGGCCGACATCACCCTGCGCACCGGTCAAGCCAATCGGACCTTGCGCACCGGCAGCACCCGCTGCCCCTGTCGCGCCAGTCGATCCCTGCGGCCCGGAGGGCCCCGCCACGCCGCGATCGCCCTGTGGCCCTTGGCTACCTACCGGCCCAGTAGCTCCCGTCGCTCCTGCGGCCCCATTCCCGGCCGGCAGCTCCTTGCGCATGCGCATCAGGATCTTTTTGTAAAACAGGTTCTCGTCGAGGTTCATGGTGCATCCAATCCGGCCACCAGGGACCACGCCGAATCGCCCATCCACACGTTGTTCGCAGCCCACGTCGAGGTCTGGCGGACAAAGCGGCCCTTCTGATCCGGGCCGTAGGTGATCGCGATCTGGTTGCCGTCGGTGTCGTACTTCGGTTTGCAGGGCAGCGAGCCGAGATCGAACATCACCTGGCCGGTGGATTCGGTGATCAGGCCGGCGCCAGCGGCCGGGGCCGTGCGGTCGGCGTAGGTGCCGTCGGAGAGCCGCACCAGCGCGCGGGCTTTGCCGTCGCCAATGCCGAAAGTGATTTTGTCGGGGAATTCGTCTGCCATGGTGCGCCTCGCTGGTGGTGGAGGGTTAGCGGGAGGGCGTGGCAATGATACCGCAGAGGCATAGGGAAAATCTATCGAATTGTCACTCCACCGGCCACCCGTCCAGTCCGATCTGCACCTTGGGCCGGTAGGTGCGCCCCGTTTCGCTCGCGGTCTTGGCTTTATGACAAGGTACACAGAGATATTCCAAATTGGCAACATCATCTATCTGGTCATCACGCCATCCCATCTGCGCCGCCTTGGCCTTGCTCACCTTGTGGTCGACGTCTCGGCCGGCGACCACCCGGCCTTGTCGCTTGCACTCCTGGCACATGCCGAGGTCACGCTCGATCACCTGTGCTCGGACCTTCTCCCACTCGGCACCATACCCACGGGATTGCCGACTTTCCTTTGACCAGGCCATGTTCTGTTGTCCTTGTAAAAATTTACTTCTTGGTTATCCGAAGTGCTCTCTTGAGTCCCTCCCTCCACTCCACTGTAAACAGTGGATTGGAGTGGAGGAACGGAGTACTCCGATTATTTGGAGGATACTCCGGAGGAAACTGGAGTGTATGCAAATATTTGCACGTTACTTTCGCTCCAGTAGGGCTATCTCGCCGCCTTCGGTCTTGCCGATGTAGCCTTTTTTGGTGAGCAATTCGACCGCTCGCTCGATAGACCGCTTGTCATTATCGGGGCGTCCGGACGGCTCAATCAGTGCCAGGGCCGCCGCATGGAGGGTGACGTAAGGCAGGCTGTCGGCCATGTCTTCGGCATCCTTGAGCACCTTGAGCACGGCGCGGTGCGGATCCTTCAGACCATCTACGGGGTCGGCTGAAGCGACGTTCCCCGCACTGTGCTCGACCACGCAGGAGGTGATAGGGTCGCCGTCCTCGTCGGTGCCGATCGTCACGACTTGGAGCTTAAACCCCATCGCCTTGCCCTCGGCCCCGTCCTTGGACTTCTCCAGCCGAATGGCGCGGCCAACAACTTTATCCCGTGTCACCTCCAGCTGGACGTCCATATTACCCTTCAGGCCCGACCAGCCGCGCGCGCCGCGTGACGCATCCTTACCGGCATGGTGGACCAGTATCACCATGGCACCGTTCGTCTCCCGGTTCAGGCGCCGGCAGTTGGCCAGCACCTCTCCCATGTCGTCACTTGAGTTCTCGTTGGCGCCGGCCACGCTGGCAAGCAGCGTATCGACCACTATCACGTCAGCACCGCCCCACTCGTTGATGCGCGCGGCCAAAACTTTTACGTCATCCTTGGTACGCAGGTTCGGCGTGTCCGGAATGATGCCGAATGGCAGCACGGACAGATCGATCTGGTGGTGCTGGGCATAGGCCTTGAGACGACCACGCGCCCCGCTGGCGCCCTCGGCGACGACCATCACCACTCGCCCAGGTTTCGTCCGCATACCGCGCCACGGCTCGCCTCGTACGATGCAGGCCAGCATATCGATCATGATGAACGACTTGCCGGCCGTCGACTCGCCATAGACCATGCCCACCTCCGCACGCGGCAGCACGCCCTTGATAATCCACTGTTGCGGAGGGCCATCTGCGAACGCGCCCGCGTCGCTAATCGCGAACTTCGCTTTTTCCACCTTGATCGGCGATAGGTCACGGCTCGCCGGGGCGGCCACCTGGGCGCCGGAATCTGGGCCGAGATCGTCAAAATCCCCATATACATCAGACACTTGGGCCGTTGATTGGCCGGCCACCTCGGGCGCGCCCCCGAGCAGATCTTCCAAGTCGTCGAGCACCTCGGGCGGCAGTTCCAGTTGTTCGAAGTCGTCGCGCATGCTGTCGTCGATCTCCTTGGCCCGCGCGGCGCCGGCGCGGCAATGGTCCTTCCACAGGTAGCGCAGCGCCTTATCGTAGTCCTGGCGCCGGTGGTCGAGCGCCACTTCCATGGCGTACTCGTTCGCCTCCAGCAAGGACAGAATTTGCTCGCGGGTGCATCCGGCTTGCGCCAGCGCGACCGAAGTGGCGAACAACGCACGGGAACGGTCAGTGCCTGGGTCCGGACCGTCGCTAAGGAAATTGCGCGCGCGCGGCGGCAGGTCGAGGTCTTCCAAGTCCGGCAGGTCCAGCGCCGAAAGGAGCGGCGGCAGGTGCAAATCCTCCACCTCGGCCTTGGTGCGCTGCCGCCGGTACTTGGCCGCCAGGCCTTCCAGCACGCCGGCCGGCGCCGGCCGCACGTCGCGCCGCGATCCGTCCACGCGCTGCCCGGTGATGGTGACGAAGCGTGCCTGCGTGCCGCCGTAGATCTCGATACCCCGCTGGTGGTCGATCGTATCGGCGTCGATGCCGGCGCGCACCATGACGCGCAAACCGGTGCCCGACGGGCTGACCTCGGTATAGCTGTCGAGCTTGGCGATCACCTCGGCGGCCCACGGTGCGATCTCGCCGGTAGCGGCGTCGCGGCAGTGGTCCAGATCCACGCCGGCCAGGTCGCCCGGGGCGAAGACGTCGGCGGCGCTGCCCGGCACCTTCTCGCCCGTGACCAGGTAGCCGACGCCGGCGAACTTGCCCGGGTTCTGCAGGTAGACGGCCAGCGCGCGGTGGAAAGACGCCCAGCCCTTCGTCGATTTGGTCGACAAGCCATAGGCGGGTTGCTCGGCGCGGTGCGGGATCTTCTCGTACTTGCGCTTCTTCTCGTTCCACACGGCGCGCCACGGCGCCCAGCGGGCGGTGTCGAGCATGGTGGCGGGGATGCCGTCGACGGTGACGGGAAGCAGTGGGGGCAGTTCGGGCTTGGTCGTCATCACAGCGACTCCACTTCGCCCGAGGGAGTACGCACTTCGTACCTTTCGTATGACGCGCCGTAGATCAGGTAGCACGTAATAGGCAGTGGATCGCCGCCGTCACTGTTAATACGCCAGGCGATAACTTCGTTCCAGGTAGTATCTTCGGGGTACTTTGCGTAAAAGCCCGTATGGGCCGGCACGATTACATATTGAGACATGGCGATTTTCTTTCAGTAAAAAGAAAAGCCCTGGAGGGAGCCTTCAAGATCGCCAAACCTTTCCGGCCAATTACCGGTGCGAAGACCCCCTCCAGGGCTTAATTGGAACAAATAAAAGGTTGGCCCGACTAGCATACCCCACTACCGCCGCCAGGCGCAACCCTTTCCGTTACGCCTCGACCCCCATCTCCTGGGCCATCTTGAGCAGCTTATTGGCCAGCACCACCAGCTCGCGCGCCGGGGTGCCGGGCGGCACGGCCACGTCGATGTGGCGCGTCTTGACGTGCTGCACATCGGGATTGTCAGCGGCCCGCCGGCGCGGCGCGCGGCTCGATCCCGTTGGCGCAGTGGCGGGTGTCGGTGCTGGCGGCCCGGATGGCGCGGCGCCCACGTAGACGCCGACCGCATCCATGGTGTCGAGGCGCAGCGGGGCCAGGAATTCGGCCAGCGCGGCGATGGCGCCGGCCGGGGCCAGGCTCCCGACCGTCTTGCCGACGCGGCGCGCACCGATCTTGTCGAACAGCGCGGCCGAGCGGCCAATGCGGCGCATCACGGTCTGGTAGGCCGGATCTTCGTGGTTGAGGCATGGCCGGCCGGCGTCGGAGTAGACGCCGCGCAGCTCGCGCCGGGCATCTAACGACGCGCCGCCGAGGGTGTGGAAGACGAAGAGGGAGACGGCCAGTTCGGACTGGAGGGCCTTGGAGGACAGTGCGAAGGCGCCGGACAGCGCTTTGACACAGGCGGTGAAATCGTGGGAGGGGGTGGACATGATGGGACTCCTTCTCAAAAGTGATAAATCGGAGTTCCATCATGCGCCGGCGCGGGGCCGGCGGTTTGATGATTGTCAGGTGGGCGGGTGACGGATATCAAGGCCTGGGCGTATTGCCCATCACGCGCCGGCGCGCCGCTTCATAGTCGAGCGGCCCGTTGGTGTGGATGCCGGCGCGCAACGCTTCACGGTGCACTGCAGCGGTGCCCGCATCCGCCGCCTCCAACAGTTCCAAAGCCTTGCGCGGGCGCACCAGCGCCAGCAGGGCGAAGGCGATGAACAGGCCGAATAGTTTAATTCGCATCATGATTGTTTAACCTTTCAAGTTTCGGATATCGTCGGCCAGGCAGTGGTAACCCTCGTCATCGGCTTTTTGCGCAGCAGCTTCGATTACGGCACAACGTTGGCGCAGCAAGTCCAGCACCAAGGTGGCCAATTCGTCCTTGGTCTTTTTCATTAGATAGCGGCGGTCGACCGGTCCGCAGTGCACTTCAAATACGCTCATAATTATCTCCAAAGTAATTTCAAACGCGACGCCTTGACGTCAGGGTGGATGCGGCCGGCGCAGATATCGCGCACGGTGTCGGCGCCGAGCAGGGTGCTATAGCGCTCGATGCACTGGGCGATCGACAGCAGGCCGACTTCGTAGTCCCAGCGCACAGCGGCCACCACGCGGGCCGGGGTGGGGTTGCCCGCCGTGCGCGGCGGGATCAGCCGGGGGATGACGAGCCGGGGCTGGGTGGTCATGGCACTGGCTGTGCTGGTTCGGCCCCGGCATGGTCAGCCGCAGAGAACAGCGCACCGCAGTCGATGCACAGATAGCCGGATTTTACGATTGGGTTACGAGCATCGGCGATGCGGTGCTGGCAAGGTGCTGCGACTGGCGAAGATGCAAGCAGCGCGCGCACTTCCTGCACCAGCTTGTTCGGCTCATATTCCGAGGCGGTGCTGGCGTAGCAAACGAGCGCGTCGAGGTGCGGCTCCAGCCGCCTCAATAAGTCCAGCGCGGCGCTCACAGATCACCCCCGACGCCCATCGAGCTGCGCACCTTCGGCGACACCAGGTCGTTGCGCGGGATGCCGAATTGCATTTCGATCTCCTTGGCGCGCGCCAGCGGCACGTAGCCCTGGCGCAGCCACTGGCCCACGGCCTGGCGGGTGACGCCCAGCGAGACGGCCAGCTTGTTCCAGCTGCCCGCCTTCTCGACGGCCTTGTCCACCGCGCTGGTGGCGCGGGGCACGGGTTCGTCGGCGGCGAGCCATTCCTTGATCTGCTTGGTATCGGTACCCAGCAGGCGGGCGAATCCTCGAATGCTGCCGTTTGCCGTGTGGGCGATGGCCATCTGCAGGCCGGTTTGTTTCTTGATCATGGTGTTGCTCCTTTTAAATTAAATCACTGAGATCGTCTACAACAGGTCGGCTAGTTCCGAAGGCACATTCAATGAAGATGCGGGCCGCTTCGATGTTGATCGCGTTGCCGTATCCGGCGAGACGCCCGGCACGGTGGCCTTGGCCTTCTTTACCGGCGGGGGCATGCCAATCGGAGCGGCCTCGTCCCACTCGGGCGGCAGACCCATCAACCAGCGGGAATGCGCCGGGTTCAACTGGCCGCCACCGATCATCCCGGCAGCGTAGCCAGTCAGAATCTCGCCAGAACCCAGCAACCGGGCCGCTCCCGACAGTTTCCACGCCAAGCCCCGCGATCCGTCGGGCGCCGTCCCACTGTAGCAATGGGTCGAACCCGTCGAGTCGTTCGCTACTGGCGTCGGCCAGCCCGCCAGGTGCGCTGCGACTTCCAGACTCACCTGCTTGCCCGAATTGATCCGCCGATCCGCTGCTTCCGCCGTGCTGCAGCGCCATTTCTGGTCCCCCGCGCAAGGCGTCGGCCACCCAGTACGTGCGGTCTCTGATGTGCGGAGCACCGACGCCCGCAGACGGAAACGCGACCGCCCCGAAGGCATATCCCAAGGCTTCCATGTCATCTTGTACAAGGTCGAGCCAAGGCTCTGCGTCGCGGCTTGCAACCTGCTCACCAACGATTCTTGCAGGGCGGCACTCGCGGGCGAGGTGTTCGACGACCGGCCAGAGGTGCCGCTCATCAGCAAACCCCGCTCCCGCGCCTGCCGCGCTGAAAGGCTGGCACGGTGCGGAGGCGGACCAGATTGGCTCGTCGTCTCTGACCCCAGCAGCTCGGCAAGCCAAGCTCCATCCGCCGATTCCTGCAAACAGATGCACTTGGGTGAACCCTCGCAGGTCTTCAGGTGTGACATCTTCGATGCTCCTTTCGTCTACGATACCTGGCGCGATCAGGCCGGCATCGATTAAGTTTCTCAGCCACTGGGCTGCATACGGGTTGATCTCGTTATAGTAGGCGCTCATTTGATTGGCCGTCTTCCGAGCGATGGTACGTGCTGATTGCCACCGAAACCATGCCGCGCGCCGTGTTCGGAGCAAGTCAGCATTTCCAAATTCGCGATGTCGTTGTTGGCCTTGTTCTCATCACGGTGGTGGATCTCAAACCCTTCCGGGATTGGGCCATTGTGCTTTTCCCAGACGTCGCGGTGCAGGTAGCTGCGGCGGCCCTTGGTTTCGGCAAAGTAGCCATGCTCACGGAGCGAGTACTTCACGCCGTCGACCATCAAAGCCGGGGCCGGAACAGCGGCCCGCATCTGCACCGCGCGCCGCTGCAGTATCTTCCACATGGATTGACGGCTCATGTTGTGCGCGTCGGCCACTTCCTCAATCGAAGCGCCCGAGTTGTACATCGACACCGCCGCTTCAAAGTTTTTCCGAACAGCCGGCATTTCGTTTCTCCCTCTTCGTTACTGACAAGCGCCAGCATAAACCAGACAGCTACTTTACGCAAGCAAAATATATTCGCAATAAATTGCTTGCGTAACGCAAAAGCGTGTGTAATCATTCTCCCTGTCGATTCGGACAAAACCTACAACCCACAAGGAATAATCTTATGAGCATTGAAAACGCAATCCTGGAACTGGCCGCCGCGATCAACAATCTGGCCAAGGCAAACGCCCCGCAAATCCGCTTCACTGAGGTGACCGAGAAAGCTACCGAACGCAAGCATGGCCAGATCGTGCCGGCCGCCGACACGATCGAGGCGGACGTCACCAAGGTGGAAACCGACGCCAAGGCCGAGCAGAAAAAGGTCATGGCCCAGGTCGAAGCCGACCGCAAGCCGAGCAGCGCCAAGGCGGCGATCGAGGACGCACTGGCCAAGGCCAAGAAGACCAAGGAAGCCGAGGCCGCCGCAGTGGTCGAGGAAGACGACCCACTGGCCGACTCCACCCCGCTCGACTACGAGAAGGACGTCAAGCCTAAGCTGGTCCAGGTGGGCAAGAACAAGCAGGAAATGGTCGACCTGCTGGCCTCGTTCGGCGTCGGCAAGGAACTGGAATACGCCAAGGCCGACCAGCTGCCGGCGGACAAGTTCGGCGCCGTCGTCGCCGCCTGCGACAAGATCCTGGCCGCGCGGGGCTGATCGTGACCGGCGCACAGATTGGCGTCGTCGTACTGCTGAGCCTGTCGGTCGGCATCAGCATGGCGCAACACGGCAAGCCGAAGACCGGTAAAGAGAGCGTCTGGACTTCGCTCATCGCCGCCGCGATTTGGATCGGGCTTTTGAACTGGGGAGGATTCTTCAATGGGTAGCCACGCCAAACTCTCCCCGAGCGGCGCAAAGCGGTGGATGGCTTGCGCCGGCTCGCTGGCCATGGAGGCCGGCATCCCCGACAAGGGCAGCGAGTTTGCCGACGAGGGCACCGCCGCGCACTTCCTGGCGTCGGAGTGCCTGGAGGGTGAGCACGATGCGAAGTTCTTCCACGGCACCCGCGTGTTCGTCGGCTACGACCGCACATGCTGGGAGATCGATCTGACCGGTGACGATGACCGCGACGCGGGGCGCTTCTTTTCGGCCGACGCCGACATGTGCCGCGAAGTGCAGAAGTACCTGGACTTCGTTCGCGAGGAAGTGCAAGACGGCGATCTGCACATCGAGCAGCGCCTAGCCATCTTCGGCGGCGCCATCCCGGACCAGTTCGGCACCTCGGACGTGGTCATCGCCGGCGACAAGATGATCCAGATCATCGACCTCAAGTACGGCCGGGGCGTGCAGGTGTTCGCCGAAGAAAACGAGCAGTTGATGCTCTACGCCCTCGGCGCGCTGGACGAGTTCGACTTGCTCGGCACGGTTGAGACGGTGCGCATGACCGTGCACCAGCCGCGCCTCAACCACTTCGACACGTGGTCGTGCACCGTCGAGCACCTGCGGGCGTTCGAGCAGCGGGCGATTGCCGCCGGCAAGCTGGCACTGGAGATCGCCGAGTCGGGCGCGCTGCCGGCCGAGCACACGCAGACCTATCTGGCCCCCGGCCCCGACCAGTGCCGATTCTGCAAGGCGAAGAAACCCCCCGGCATGGACGGCGGATGCCCGGCTGTAATGGAGCACGTCCTGCGACTGGTCGCCGGTGATTTCGAGGTGATCGTCGATGAAGTAGTCGGCGAGGAAGGTCGCACCGTGGAAGTCGTCACTCCGGTGATCGACAACCTCATCGCACTGGGCAAAGGCGAGATCGCGGTGTCTATCATCGACGCTGAGAAGATCATCGCGGCGGCGCACGGTGTGGCACCGGGCAAGGTGGACTTCCAGGAAGCGGAGCCGGGCAGCGAGAGTGACCCGAACTACTCTTTCCCGGCGCAGTTCATCGTCAAAAAGCCCACCCTGCGCCCGGCCCTGGAGAATCCCGAGGCGCGGCTGACCAGCGCCAGCGACGAACAGCTGGGTCTCTTGGGCGAGGCCATCGACCTGGTCGAAGGCTGGGCCAAGGCGGTGCGCGCTGAGCTGGAGCGGCGCATGCTGGCCGGCGGCGAGGTGCCCGGCTTCAAGCTGGTCAAGGGCCGCGAGGGTATCCGGAAGTTCTCGGATGCCGCCGAGGCAGAGAAGATGATGAAGTCGATGCGCCTGAAGCAAGACGTGATGTACGACTGGACGCTGATCAGCCCGACCACGGCCGAGAAGCTGTACGCCGACGGCATCATCGGCAAGAAGCAATGGCCGAAGTTGCAGGCGCTCATCACCCGCAGCGAAGCCGGCCTGTCCGTGGCGCCAGCGGCCGACAAACGACCAGCGGTGGCGATCACCCCGGTGGCCGACGATTTTGACTCGATCATGGATGAAGTGGTCGAAAGTGTTGCAAACGATTCCGACTTGTCGGACCTGATCTAAACTTAATAGGAAGAAATACACCATGTCTATCGTAAAACTGCCAAACGTCCGCCTGTTCTTCAACGACCTGTTCGAACCACAGACCTTCAAAAACAGCACCAGCTTCTCGGCCACGTTCGGCATCGAGCCGGGCAGCAAGCTCGACAAGGAAATCGAAGCGGCGATGAAGGAAGTGGCCGAGATCAAATACGGCAAGCGTGCCACGGCTAAGATGGCCGCCATGCGCCCAGTGCCGCAGCAGTTCCCCTACAGCGACGGCAACACCAAGACGTGGGCCGGTGCCGAGGGCATGATGGTTCTGAAAGGGACCATGACCGAAAAGTCCGGCAAGCCGCTGGTGCTGTCGAACGTGCGCTATTCGGGCGACCAGCTGCCCGAATTCGTCGGCAAGTTCATCATCATCGGCGACGAGAAAGGCACGCCGTACGGCCGCGACAGCGAGCAGCGGCTCGTGCGCCTGACCGACGTCGCCGACGAGATTACCGTGCCGTACAGCGGCTGCTATGTCAACGGCTCGGTCGAGTTCTGGGCGCAGGACGGCGACAATTCGGGCATGCGCTGCAAGCTGCGCGCGGTCCAGTTCCTGAAAGACGGCGACGCCTTTGTAGGCGGTGCCAGAGTATCGAACGATGAGTTCGACGCCCTGGACGGCGCCGACGCCGACAGCATGATCTAAACCCACCGCCCGGCTCGCGCCGGGCATTTTCTGGAGAACGATATGAAAACCACAGATTGGTTCCCCGCCGGCACCAAGCCAGTGCATGTCGGGGTCTACGAGTGCGTGACAGATGACCCGGACGACGGCCAGACTTTCCAGCACTGGGACGGCATGTGCTGGGGCTACTGCAGCTACACCGTTGACGCGGCGATGACAGCCACCGGAGGCGGTCTGTCGATCGAACAGGCCCCCGTTTGGCGCGGCCTCACGGCGCCGACAAAGTGACCACCTACTCGATCCGCTGCCGCAACGGCCAATGCCGGCACCGCCGCGTGTCGCGCATCCACCCCGACGACTACAAGGTGATCCCGGCGTGCGAGGTGTGCGGCCAGCGCAAGGGCTGGCGGATCGAGCAGCGGGCCTACAACAAGCGCGGGCTGTGCCACTGCAACGGGCCTGACCAGTGCGAAGGCAAACACTTTCCCCATCGGGTGACGCATCCATATTGCGATCAGCACCCGCAGGGCTTTTACAACCAGGCGCGCGCCCGTGGCGTTGCGCATGAGGACATACCGGAGGAATTTTGGCCGTGACTCAACGCCCGCTACCTCTGCCCGAAGGCTTCCACGTCGGTCCGCTGTTCGTGCCGCGCAAGAAACGCAGCCCTAAGCCGCGCATGCAAAGCACCCACCGCGACAGGGTAGTGCGCCAGCGAACCCCGGAATGGGCTAGCCGTCTGAAGATCGCTTGCTTCTACATTCAGGCGGTGGCAGCAACGCGACAGACCGGCGTGCGCCATAGCGTCGATCATGTGGTGCCGCTGAATCATCCGCTGGTCAGCGGCTTGCACGTCGAGCACAATCTGCGGGTGCTGCCGCTCGCGGAGAATATCCAGAAGTCTAACTCGCACTGGCCTGATATGTGGGGAGAACAAATTGAGCTATTTTGACGACCACGAGGACAAGCACATCGGCACCAGCCGGCGCCGGTTCTTCGGCAACCGCAGCCCGAAGAAGCAGGCCGAGGTGCGCAGCGCGGAGCGTCGCGCGCTACACGTGCCGCCCGAAGCCTACCTCGACCGCAAGGCGCTCAAGGCGCCGCCGGGTAGCCCACTGGCCCGCGCCCGGATCGATGCCCACGGCGCGTTTGATCCGCTGTGGAAGTCTGGCACCCTGTCGCGCCGCTCGGCCTACGACTGGCTAGCGATCCAGTTGCACCTGCCGGTGTCCGCCTGCCACATGGTGCTGTTCGACGTGGCCATGTGCCAGCGCGTGGTGGCCGTCTGCGCCGCCAGCGACGTGTGCCACGCTGCCGTTGCGAAGTGCAGCCCGATTAACGATTTTGAGGATTTGACGAAATGACCGACGATATCGCAATGCCCCGCCAGCGCCTGGCGTTCATGGACTTGGAGACGTGGAGCGACGTCCCGATCCGCCACGGCGCGTGGGCCTACGCCGAGGGCGCCGAGGTGATGCTGTGGGCCTATGCGCTCAACGATGGCCCCGTGGCCGTGTGGGACTTGACCAGCGGCGAGCCGATGCCGGCGGCGCTGGCGGCGATCCTTGTCGACGACGATATCACCACCGTCTGGCACAACGGCAGCATGTTCGACACCACGGTGCTGAAGGTGGCGCTGGGCATCGACATACCGCTGCCCCGGCTGCACGACACTATGGTGCAGGCGCTGCAGCACAGCCTGCCCGGCTCTCTGGGCGCGCTCTGCGAAGTGCTGGGCGTGCCGAGCGACAAGGCCAAGGACAAGGCCGGCAAGGATTTGATTCGCCTGTTTTGCATCCCGCCGGCCGGCAACCTCAAGCGCGGGCGCGCCACCGCCGCCACGCACCCGACCGAGTGGGCGCGCTTCAAGGATTACGCTTCGCTCGATATCGTCGCCATGCGCGAGTGCTACAAGCGCATGCCGAAATGGAATTGCACCCTGGTCGGCGAGCGCGCGGTGTTTCACGTTGACCAGACCATCAACCGGCGCGGCATGTGCATGGACATCGATCTGGCGCGCGCGGCTGTCGCGGCGGTGGACGTCGCCCAGGTGGCGCTGCGCGAGCAGACGTTCGATATGACGTCCGGCGAGGTGGAGAGCGCGACCAAGCGCGACGCCATGATGCTGCATATTCTGACCGAGTACGGCGTCGATCTGCCCGACATGCAGAAGTCTACCCTGGAGCGGCGCATCGCCGACCCCGAGCTGCCCGAGGGCTTGCGCGAACTGCTGCGCATCCGATTGCAGGCGACCACCACCAGCACCAGCAAGTACACGGCGCTGATGAACTGCGTGAGCAGCGACGGCCGGCTGCGGGGCACGAAGCAATACTGCGGCGCCGCGCGCACCGGCCGGTGGGCTGGCCGGCTATTCCAGCCGGATAATCTACCTCGGCCAACCATGAAGAACCCGGACATTGAACTGGGCATCGAGGCCCTGAAAGCCGGCATCGCCGATCTGCTGTACGACAACGTGATGCAGTTGACGAGCAACGCGATTCGCGGCTGCATCACCGCCCCGCCTGGCAAGAAGCTGGTGGTGGCCGACTTGTCCAACATCGAAGGCCGGGTGCTGGCGTGGCTGGCCGGGGAAACGTGGAAGCTCAAGGCGTTCCGCGACTACGACGCCGGCACCGGACTGGACCTGTACATTTTGTCCTACGCCAAGTCGTTCGGGGTCGATCCGAAAACTGTTACTAAAAATGATAGACAAAAAGGCAAGGTTCAAGAACTCGCTCTAGGATACGAGGGCGGGGTGGGCGCCTTCGTCACCTTCGCCGCCGGCTACGGCATCGATCTGGAAGAACTGGCCAACAGCGCGCAAAGCTCAATCCCCGGCAACGTGTGGGGGCAGGCCAACATCATGCTTGCTTGGCACCGCCAGCAGGGCCGCGAGCCGGCCGAGGGACTGGGCTTGTCCGATCGCGCGTGGCTGGTGTGCGAGTCCTTGAAGCTCGGCTGGCGCGACGCCCACGCCAACGTGGTGCAGCTGTGGCGCGACGTCGACGCGGCGGTGCGCGAGGCCATCAGCACGCCGGGCACCACAGTGCAGGTGCGCATGCTCAAGATCCGCCGCGATGGCGCCTGGTTGCGTATCGTGCTGCCCTCGGGCCGCGCACTCTGCTACCCGGCGCCGAAGCTGGAAGCCGAGAAGAAAAAGCGCAACTTCGAAGTCGATTCCGCCGGCGAGTGCGCAGTGTGCGGCGGCACGCACACGGTGCTGGTCGGCGGCTGGCAAGGCGAGGAACCGCCGGGCGTGGCGCATCTCGAAGCGTGCACCGCATGCCAAGGGCAGGTGCCGACGCGCGAAGGTGGACGGACGAAGATAACATATGCGGGCGTGAATCAGTACAGTCGGAAGTGGGGCCGGATCGATACATATTCCGGAAAAATTGTCGAAAATATAACGCAAGCAGTTGCGCGTGACGTGATGGCGTCCAGCATGGTGGCGATCGAAAAGGCTGGCTACGCCATCGTGCTGACCATTCACGACGAGATTCTGGCGGAGGCGCCCGACGAGCCGCAGTACAACGCGGAGCACCTGGCCGAACTGATGGCCGAGGCGCCGGACTGGGCGGACGGATTGCCACTGGCGGCGGCGGGGTTCGAGGCGTATCGATACCGGAAAGACTGATGCGCCCCGGCGGCGCCGGACATGCCGCTGGCCGCCGCCGGCTTCGAGTCGTACCGCTACAAGAAATAACTTGCACAAGTAAATACTTGCGTGTATAGTTCCTACATCGCAACCCAATCGGAGAACACCATGAAAGCTTTCACCTCAATCGTCCAGCAACGCGGCGCCGTACCGTTCGCGGCCCACATCTGCGAACGGGTTTACATGCAGGAGTTCCGCAAAGGCGCGCCGTTGCCAGCCAACCTGCGCCGCTGGGCACCGACCCTTGACGCAATGCTGGACGGCGTCGACACCGACGGCCCGCTGTATCTGATGATCGATCAGGGCGTTGTGCGCGCTGGCACTTCGCACCGCCGGCCGGGCGTCCACATTGACGGATACTGGGTGCCGGCTAAGAGCGCCCATGGCGGCAGCGGCGGTTCGCACAGCAACACCCCGCCCCCAGCGCCAAATGGTAGTCATCGCGGCAGCGGCTCGCACAGCTACACCCCGCCGGTGGAAGTTCCAGGAAATCACGGCGGCGGAGGTGGGCGTCACAGCGCTGGCGGCTCTTGGGCTGACGCGGCCTATGAAGAACACGAGGGCATCCTGTTGGCGTCGAGCGTGCAAGCTGCGCGCGCCTACAGCGGCGTATTCGTCGGCCAGCCAGGCGACGGCGGCGACTGCTCGCACATCGATCTCGCGGGGCTGACCCCGACCGCGATGCTGGCTGGCCAATGCTACGCGGGCAACGTCACCATGCTCCACGAAAGCTTGCCCGTGGCGTTCGACGTGCTGCGCACCGTCGTGCGTATCAACGCCCCCGGCTGGACCCCGCAGTAAAACCCCACCGCCACCCTCCCAAGGAACCCATCATGAAAAACGAAAATATGCTGCTCGACCTGGTCGCCGAAATGGTAAACGCCCGGAACGACGCCAAGCTGTCCCGCGCACTGGGCGTCGCGCCGCCGGTCATCAGCAAGGTGCGCCACGCCCGCCTGCCGGTCGGCGCCGCGCTGGTGATCAAGATCCACGAGGTCACCGGCATGGCCATCGCGTTGATCAAGTCGCACATCACCCACGGCCCGCAGCAGGTGGTGAAATGAAACGCCTGTTGGTTCTCTGCGACAATAGCGCCGGCGCGGCCATGGCCGCGATGCTGAGCGGGAAAGGCTACGAGGTTGTGGTCAGCGCCGAGACCAAGTTGATTCCGGCTATCGACCACAAGGGCCGAACTGTGGCACGCGTCGAGCGTCTCGATATCAAGACCTGGAACGAACAGGTCGAAGAAAGCAAAGCGGCTAAGCGCCGCGCGAAAGGACCAAAATGAAAACCGTCCTCTTACTCGGCGGCCCGGCCGCCGGCCAGCGCGTCGAAGTCCACGGCAACATGTCCAGCGTGCACGCTGGCCCAACCGCACACGAGCACTACAAGCTGGTGCCGATGTGCTCGCACGGCGAGGTGCACTGGTTCGGCGTGCTCGACGGCGCCGACCCGCTGGCGCTGCTGATCGCGGGGTACATGGCGCCGGGCGCGAATGCCGCGCTGGTGCAGACCCTGGTGGAACAGGCGGCCTTTGGCGATGGTCCTGCATCCTACCATCTGGCGAGCACCGGCAGCTTCGCATGGTTCGACGAGCCGGACGCGGTGCAGCAGGCCCGGGCCGCATTGGGCGCACTGGGGTACAAGCCATGAAAGGCGTTATTATCCTCGGCCTCATCTACGCCGCCGGGGCGCTGGCGATCTACCTCGACGATACCCCCACGGCGGCCGCCAAAACGGAAACGCTCAGCTGTGTCCGGGTCAAGGAAGTGACCCCGGCCGGCACCATCAACTACCTTTGCGAGGTTCGGAAATGAAAGCGCCCACCAGCGAAGCGGACATCAAGAAACGGCTGTTCAAGCGGGTCAAGGAGAAAGGCGGCGAAGTGCGCAAAGTCCGGTGGGAAGGCCGCAGCAAGGCGCCCGACACCGTGATCATGCTGCCCGAGTTCATCCACCCGGTGCATGCCCACTACAACCGCGAGGCGTCCACAACCTGGGCGGAGCTGAAGACGCCGGGCGGCGCGGCCAAGTTCCCGAAGAACGCGCACGAAGAAGCGCAGGCGCGCGAGCACCAGCGCATGCGCGACGTAGGGCAGCACGTGGTTGTGATCGACAGCTACGAGCAGATCGAAGCGCTGTTCAAATAAATCCTTGCACAAGTAAATACTTGCGTGTATAGTTCTTACATCGCAACCCAATCGGAGAACACCATGCCCCGCTCTATCGAAACCCTCCACGCCCGCCGCGCCGCGCAGTTGAAAGCGCTGGCCCAGGTGCGCAACACCCTGCCGGCGCCGGACCGCGCCATGGTCATCGACCTGTACGACATCGAGCACTGGGCGCTGACCGACAAGCAGCTCGAAACGATCGCCGTTCTGGCTGACCGCTACCTGTGCGAGGTGGCGTGATGGCTGCGCTTGTCCACCTTGGCGCCGTCGCCCGCATAACCGACTGGCTGTTCAGCGACGATACCGGCGTCTCTTCAAAGACTATGGCCGCTGTGGCCCTCGGCATCCGCCCCTCGACGCTGAGAAATTACGGTGCCGGGGCGCCGCACGACCCCGCCGACTTTGGCCGTTGCTACCGCCTGGTGTTGACCGTGCCTGAAATCCTCAACGCTTTTCCGGCCATCGGCATGCGCGTACCGGTGTTCGCTGGCATCCTGAAAAACTGGGACGAGTTGTGCGCGCTGTACGAGCGCGACGCGCCCTCGGGGCGTAGCGATGATTTGTACTGGCGCATTAAAGAGTTACGTGGCGATTGCGCGCAGCGCGTTCGTAAATTCAAAGTATCGGAGGCCCGCAATGCGAACCGCTGACCTCACCGGCGCCCAGCTGGACTACCACACCGCCCGCGCCGAGGGCGTACCGGCCGCCGACCTGGAGATCCGCGCCACCGGCACCCTGTGCGTGCGCAACATGCCGCCGCTTGAGGGCCACGCCATCGGCATGTTGCTGGTGCTCGACTACAGCACGAACTGGGCGTTGTCCGGTCCGCTGGTGGAGAAGCACGGTATGGGGCTGATTCCGAATCGCCAGGAGTGGACAAGTATGCGCGGTGGGGTAGGCGCCACGGCCGGCCCCACCCCGCTGATCGCCATCTGCCTCGCCGTCGTGCGCGCCGCGTTCGGCGACGAGGTGGAGGATTTGCCATGCGCGTGATTGCCGTGATGTGCATCGGCAGGAACACGTTTATCCGGATCGAACTGGAGAACTTCGATGATTCCCGCGAGGAAATCGAAGCTGACGCGGAAGCCCTGGCCCAGCGCCTCGGCGCCCGCTACATGTATTTGGAGGACACCCCCGATGCTTGAGAAACTCTACACCATCGAGATCGTCACGCGCCGCCGCTGGTGGGTGACGCCCTATGTGCACCTGCTGGCCGGCCTGTGCGTGCTGATGGGCACCGAGCCGAACTGCGACAAGGCCGGCGCGTTCCTGGCGAAGTACGGCTTCAAATACTCGGCTAAATTGAAAGAGGTGAAGTGATGGTGGCTCTCTACGAAGTACCGCGCCCCGGCGAGCGCGAAATGTTTATCGTCGATCTGGAGTCGCCGTCGCGCGCGGTGCGCAAGGTGCAATTGCTGGTGAAGGTCTGCCCTAAAACCGTGTGGGCGATCGCCACGAATGGCAGACGTTACCTGATCGGCTCCAGCGCTTTCCAGACCATGGCGGCCGCCGAGCGCTGCCGCATCGCGCTGTTGCAGAAGATCGTAGCCGACCCACGCGCCGCGTACTTCGCGCCTTGGCGACTCGACAGCGCGAAGAAGGCATTGGCGAAGGCCGGAAAGACCGTGCACTGATGATCATCGTCCCGAAAGACTTCGCGCCGCGCCCCTACCAGAAGATCATCACCGACTTCATCCTCGACAACGAGCGGTGCGGGGTGTGGGCTGGCATGGGTTTGGGCAAGAGTATTTCCTCGCTCAACGCGCTGGACACCCTGCAGGCGCTCGACGACCGCCCGATCCTGGTCGTCGCGCCGCTGCGGGTGGCCACCACCACCTGGCCCGATGAGGTGCGTAAATGGAACCATCTCCGGCACCTCACCGTGCTGCCGATCACGGGCAGCGAGAAGGAGCGCATGCGCGCGCTGAAATACGACGCCAACATCTACGCAACTAATTTCGAGCAGCTGCCCTGGCTAGTCGAGCACTACGGCGAGCGCTGGCCGTTCGCCACGGTGGTGATCGACGAGAGCACCAAGCTGAAGGGCTTCCGGCTGCGGCAGGGCACCCAGCGCGCCAAGGCCTTGGGCCGGGTGGCCCACACGAAGATCAAGCGCATCGTCGAGCTGACCGGCACGCCGGCGCCCAACGGCCTTGAGGACTTGTGGGGCCAGGCGTGGTTTTTGGACAAGGGCGCGCGGCTCGGCCGCACCTATGACGACTTCAAGAAACGGTGGTTCCGCAAGAAGTACAGCGGCTTCGGCACCGAGCCGATGGACCATGCCCAGGAGCAGATCCAGCGCGCGCTGCGCGACATCTGCGTCACCATCGACGCCAAGGACTGGTTCGACCTGAAAGACCCGATCGTCAATAACATCTACGTCGATTTGCCGGCCAAGGCGCGCGCGCTGTATCAGGAAATGGAGAAGAAAGCCTTCATGGAGATTGCGGCCATGAACACCATGCACAAGATCGAGGCCATCGGCGCGGCGCAGAAGATCGGCAAGCTGCTCCAGCTGAGCAACGGCGCCGCCTATCTGTCACCGGGCAGCAGCGAGTGGGCCGAGGTGCACGACGCGAAGATCCACGCGCTGGAGGACATCGTGGAAGAGGCGGCCGGCATGCCGGTGCTGGTGTCGATCCAGTTCAAGAGCGACCTCGCGCGCCTGCTCAAAGCCTTCGGCAAGGACGCCATTGCGTTGAACACCCAGGCGGGCGTGCGTCGCGCGCAGGCGGGCGAGGGCAAGGTGTGGCTGGGCCACCCGGCCAGTATGGGCCACGGCGTCGACGGCCTGCAGGAGCACACCAATATCATGGCCTTCTTCGGTCACGACTGGAACCTGGAGCAGCGCCTGCAAATCATTGAGCGCATCGGGCCGACGCGGCAAATGCAGGCCGGGAAGGATCGGCCGATGTTTATTCATAACATAATAACAAGGGATTCCGCAGACGAAATGGTCATCGAACGGGTGGAGACGAAGCGCTCGGTGCAGGACGTGCTGCTTGCGGCGATGAAGGCCAAGGGCTACGCATAAATAACTTGCACAAGTAAATACTTGCGTGTATAGTTCTTACATCAACCAACCCAAGGAGAAACCCAAATGAACGAACAACTGCAAACCGCGCTGCTGATGATCCTCAACGGCACGATCAGCGCCGCGACGGCGGCGAAAGACTTCCTGCTGGCCGAGATGCCGGACGTGCTGCGCCAGCTGCTGGTGTGGAAGGCCGCAGAGGCGGGCGTCATCGCATTGGCGCTACTAATCGGCGCGTCCCTGGTCTTCGCAGCCTGGTGGAAGAATCGCAAGTGGTGCTTGGAGGAACTCGGTCCTCTAAATCTTTTTCCCGGCATGCTTATTTTCGGCCTGCTTTTCGCCGCGCTCTGCAACCTGCTGACAGTTCTTCAAATTCTGCTGGCCCCAAAGATATACCTGATCGAATACGCCGCCTCGCTCGTAAAATAAACCGCCGCCCGCTACGGCGGGCATCACCTGGACGCACCATGAAAACCATCCTCACAATTGCCCTCGCCGCCATGCTGACCGCGTGCGGCGGCATGCAAGACGCCCACGCCGAGCGCGTACGGCAAATCTACCGGCCGTCGCTGCCGGCTGTCTCGATCACGGCGCCCGATGGTCGCACCACGATCAGCACCTGCGTGCACGACGCTGGGGCTATCTGCTCGCTGGTGCGCAACGGCGTCGAGTACATCAACGACACCGACCACGGCCGACAGTTGCAAAGCGCGGTGTCATACGACGGCAAGGGCGAGAACGACAACCCGACCGAGGCCGGAGCGTCGTTCCGGACGAACGGCTACAACCCGTCGCCGTCGAGCAGCCGACTTGTCGAGTCGAGCGGCGCGGGCAACGTCATCAGCACCTTCAGCCAGATGGCCTACTGGAACCCGGTCGCCGGCCAGCGCACCAGTGACACCTATTTCGAGAAGCGCGTCCAGTTCATCACGCCGACCGTGATCCGCTATGACGTGGCCTACGTGGTGCCGAAGAAGCAGGCCGCCACGTTCGAAACGCTGACCGCCTACATGCCGGCCGCCTTCAGCGAGTTCTATACCGCCGATGGCGCGCCGCTGTCGGACGGTCCAGGCGAGCAGGAGAAGCCGGTGATCCTGTCCACGCCCGATCGGCAGCACGCGATGGGCATCTACTCGCCGCGCACCGTAGGCTACGGCCGGTGGCGCTTCTCCGCCGATGGCGTCGTGAAGTGGAATGCCGTCGTTCGCATGGCCGATGTGGAGGGAATCTACCGTTTCACCTCGTATGTGGTGGTGGGCACACTGGACAGCGTGCGCGCCGACATTGCCAAACTTTCCCAACAACCTTTCTAAGGAGAACACCATGCAAAAACCAATCCCCACCCTCAACGATCCTTGGGTCCGCTGGGCGCGGCTCGTCGGCGTCCTGTTCGTGTCGGCCACCGTGCTGGCGCTGTTCGGCTCACTGGTGACGGGTTGCACACAGAAAGATACGCTCCTCGCGCCGCCGCAAGAGCAATCCACCACGGGCGAAGTCAATCGCTATGTAGATCCCGACACCGCGTGCCAATACCTGGTGGTGAAGGGCTACGGCCCGTCGTATTCGATTGCCCCGCGCATGGACCGCGACGGCAAGCAGGTGTGCAAATGACCCGCTGGCACTCGCCCGACTGGAGAAGCGTTAAACGGGCCACTGTGCGTGCCGAGCGCGATCTGGCGGTGCAAGGCTGGCTTGTCGTTTTAATCGCCGTGGCGGCGCTGCTCGCAAGCCTGTGCTAGACTGGCACCTTGCAGTAGGGTTAGCAGACCCACCCTTTGGCCCGGCGCTCGCGTCGGGCTTCTTTTTGCCTACTTCGGCCAGGCGTCCACCGTCTTGCGGTGGCGGATAGCGCAATCGGCATAGCGCGGGATCAGCACCTCCTGCACCCACCCCTGCAGCACATCATAGTCGTCGGTGGTCGGCGTCTCGCCGATCAGCGCGCAATCACTTGCGAGGTACTGGTCGAGCAAGGGCCGCGTCTGCTGCGGCGGCGCTTTCGGCGAGGTTGCGCAGCCGCACAGGGCCAGGCTTGCAATCAGCAGGGAGAGGGGGAGGGGGCGCATTTTTCTGGTTCCTTCGGATGGCGGCGAGCTGGGTGTTGACGGCGGACAGATCGGTCTGCGCGCCGAGGGCGGCGGCGGCGATCACCTCGGCGGCCACCTTGTAGTCGGCCAGCGCTACCTGCGACGCCTGCGAGATCGCGTTGGCCTCGTCGCGCTTCGTCTCGGCCGCTGTGATCTTCAGGTCGGCGATAGTGTCGGCATACCACAGCTTGGCACCGAAGCCGCCAGCGACAAGGCCAGCGACCAGCGCGCCGGCGGCGATCGGCCAGGTGGGAATCAGGCTCATCCGATCACCATACGTTCGATCAACCGCGCGGCGCGGTTCGGGGTCTGCTCCTTGGCCCATGCCGAGTCGCGCATCTGTGCCGCTGCTTCCTTGAAGTCGCCCACCTGCATGGCCGCCACCGCCTTGCGGAAGGCGAGCAAGCCCGACACGCCCAACTGGAAAGCCATGTTGAGAATGACGCGCTGGCGATTGTCCGACAGGCGGCGCCACCATGGCGCGCGGCGGTCGAGCTCCACCATCTTGGTGTCGATGTCCAGGTTGAGCAGCAGCACCGACTGGCGCGGGGTGATGCTCTTACCCTCGCGCAGGTCGATGCCGAACGGCGCAGGGTCGGCGCCCTTGGCCGGGTCCAGCAGGTGGCCCACGCCGATGGTCCAGTAGCCCAGGTGGTCCTTGTACGAGCGCAGCTTCTCGCCCTCGTCGGCGCGCAGCTCGATGTTCAGTAGTTCGCGGTTCATGGCGGGGTTTCCTCCCTTGGTGCCGGTGCGGGCGGCGCGCCGCGCAGCCGGTTAAAGATATCGGCCATCCAGCCGAACAGGCCGTCGTCCACCCCACGATCGATGACGCGGCTACCGCCGGCGCCGCCGAGGGTGATCAGCGCGGCTTGTAACGAGAAGTAGAGCGGGGTCCAGCTGACCAGCAGGAAAACCAGCATGCCGGCGGCCAGGCCGCAGAACAGATCCTTGACGATCTCAAGCCATACGCTCTTGATCTGCAAGTCGGGCTTGGTGATTTTGTTGAGGGTGTTGGCCGCCGCGCCGATCAGCGAGAAGATGATGGTGTACTTGATGGCCGCGAAGGGAATGGACTCGATGCCCTTTGCGAGATCGGTCTCTGCCGCATAGGCTGCGGCGCACCAGAAGGCGCAAAGATAAATCCAGAAGGCAACCTTCAGCTGCAAGCTCTTTGCCACCCTGGGCCTCGTGATCGTAGTTTGGCGTCTAGAAACGCAACGGCAATATTTAGGAACGCATGCCAATAGAAAAATAATAACAATGATACGCTGTGCCCGCCCCTTTCTGCAACAAATGGTTGCGCCGCGTAGCAGAATGCCAAACTTGCAAAGAGGTAGTGGCGATACCGGAACGTCCGGCGCCAGGTGATATAGAGCTTGCGCCGGCCGAAGCTGATGTAGTCCGGAGTCCAGTCGTTGAGCAGCACATCGAACACCAGCACCAGTCCGATCAGCGCCATGGCCCACAGCAGCGCGGTGCCGTCGGCGTAGCGGTTCACCTCGTACAGCCCGGTGAGCGGGTCGTTGGTGCCGTAGTACCAGGAGACAAGGGCGCCGCCACCCATGGCCAAGCGGGTGAGGGCGGGGAATTGGTCTTGCAAGCGTTGGATCATTGGCTTCCTCGATTCCGAAGACGGGAGGACGCTGGGATGAAAGATAGGCATAGGATCTCCGAAAGTTCGAGGATCGCCTGCAGCGCGCGGTACTGGCTAAACGGGTGGCTCCCGTCTCTATAGTAGCCCATGAAGTGGACAAATACCAACACGGCACAGATGGAGGCGATAACGACACTAGCAGCAGCTCTTAGGCGCAGTGCCACGAGGGCGACAACGATCTCGGCGAGACCGCAGAAAATGTAATAGGTCGGCCATTCTGTTGGGGCCGGAATAAAAATGCTCGCGGCCACCACTGCGGTGAGCGCGAGCATGCGCCAGTCTTTCCAGTTCAGCCAAACGGCGAGCGCCAGCAGCCCCAGATAGAGCGGCGTGCGCATATTACTTCGGAGGCTTCGGTGGTGGCTCGGTGCCGCCGCCGGTCTGCGGGGTAGGCACCGGATCAGGGGTCGGTACGGGCTTAGGATCTGCGCACATGATGTTTCCTTTCAGGGTGAATGTACGCGAATTCTATCACTCTTCCTCGGCTTCGGGAGCAGGAGATTCCAGCCACTCGTGATCGGGCGGCGGCTGCTCGGGCATGTCGCCAGGTGGCGGGAACTCGGTCGGTGGCGGAACATCGGGGTCAGCCACTTCGGGGCGCGGCCGGCAGGTCATCGCGGTGACGCCCTCGGCTTCGTACATGCCCAGTTCGACATAGGCGATGCACAGCCACTCAGCGTCGCACATGGACGCCACAATGACGTTGAGGATGCGGCCATTCTGATCCAGCAGTTCGACGGCCGGCAAGACCGGATCGTCGATGGTGCAGGTGTTCGGTGGAATATTTTCCCAGCCCATGAGGTGCTCCCTTATTTGAAGTAGCGGATGATGATGCAGCCGCCGGTGGCGGTGCCGCCGGTGCCGCTGCTCTGGTTCCCGCCACTGCCGCCGGCGCCGTAGCCGTTCGCGTTGGCGACGTTGGGGTTCTCCAGCGAAGGCCCGCCGAAGCCGTTATTCGAATCCCCGCCGGCGCCCACCAGAAGGCTGCCTACGCGGGGCGTTCGGGGGCGCGGTGCGATCACCATGTCTGCCCCGGTTGCCCCGGTGGCAGTAGCGGACAGCGCAGTGAAGCCGGAGAGCGTAAATGCGGTGGTGCCGCCGAAGGCGGGGTCAACCGTGGTGGTGCCGGGCGCGGAGGCACCGCCGATCGTAATCAGGGCCGTGCTGCCCACCACCGCGTCCCGGAAACGTTTTATGGCGCACCAGCCCGCCTCGCCCCCGCCCCCTCCGTTCCGGTTGTACCCGCCCTGCCCGCCGGCCTGCACTTCCACCTCGAAGCTGGTTGCGTCTACTGTCCACGTCGAGCCGGAGGTGAGTACCAACATGTATTGCTTGCCTCCGACCGATGGCGTCCCGTCGCGCTTCTTGACGGTCACCCAAAAGATCCCGCCCAGACGAACCACCTCGACCTGATCACCAGTGACTAAGGTTTGCGTGCCGCCAGAAACCTGCATCCCGGCGCCGTCTTGTAGGGTTACGGTCCCGCTTATAATCAACCTGCGCCGGGAACCTGGTTGGGGCGACGCCGTAAAGCCTGTTACAGTGCCAGGCCCGATTAGGAACAGTGTATTGCCCGCGCCGCTCCAGATATCCGGGGTAGCGCTGGCGGGTACGTCCGCCGCCGCCGCACCATTCAGCGCCCCCGTTAGATTACCCCCGGTGACTCCGCCCGTCGATCCCGCCGCGCCCTTCTCACCGCTCGGCCCGATCACCCAGTTCGCCACGGTATTGCCGCTGGTCGCCGGACTCACGTCGGTGACGGCGAGCGTCAGTGTGGTGCCGCTGTACGTGGCCGTGCCCACCATCCACTGTGCCGCGTTGCCGGGGTTGACCGCCTTGAGCGTCTGGTTCGCGGTGAATTGCTTGCCGGCCTGCGTGGTGAAGACCTTGGTGCCGGTGCCGATCACGAGCGACGTGGTGCTGGTCGCCGTCAGCGCGGCGGCGTAGTTCTGCGCCGCGTCGCGCGCCGTCTCGGCGGCCGTCTGCGCTGCCTGCGCCGCGTTGCGGTAGGTCAGGGCGGTGTCGCGCGCGGCTTCGGCCGCGTTGCGATAGGTCAGCGCGGTGTCGCGATAGCCCATCGCGGCGACGGCCGAGGCGGCGCCGTCCAGCGCATTGGCGTAGACGTTGGCGGCGATGGCCGCGATCTGCGTCAGGATGACCGTGGAGAACCACGTTACCCACGCGTCAACGCGGTTGGAGAACGTGGCGCGGTCGCCGCGCTGCGGGAGATCCGCCGGTGGCGGGGTGTATCCTGGTGGGGGCGTCGCGGCCATTAGATAGTACCTTTCACTGTGATATTAATTACCGGCGTGCCGAAGTCATCGTACTGCTGGCGCGCGCTCATGAGACCGAATACGGTCAGCGCTTCATACATTGTCGCCGAGCTGCCCACCACCACCACGGGGATACCGAGCAATTCCTTGACCGTATCTAACACGGCGTTGGCGTCCTCGATATTCATCCGGCAGCTGATCGTTAGACCGGTGGCGTTGGGGCCTTTCTTCGTTCGCGTGCGCCCGAAGGGGTCAGTGACTACCCGGCTAAAGTCGATCGGCTCCACCGACGCGCCGCGCTTAGGGACACCCAGGGGGCGCATGTCGCCGATTGCGAACATACCTATTTTCGGCTGACCGCTGACTTTGGTCAACGTCAATGCGATCTCGGCGTCGTTGTACGGGTCGATGCCGGTGGTGATGAACTGCGTCTGCGGCTTGAAGCGGTCGAAGAAATACTCATAATAGTCAGCCGGCGCCGATCCTTCAAGCGGGCCGCTATAGGTATAGATCACGCTGCCGCCGGGCGCATCCTTCGCTACTACGCTGATGCTGTCCGCATCCAAGCCGAACAGCGCAAAGCCGTTGAAATAGCCGGGCGTCAAGGTGTACGACAGCGTGGTGCCCGTGCCCACTGTCTGTGTGTTGATCTCCGGGTCGAACAGCGCGAATTTATTGGTAGGCACGTCATCAATCCAGTACGTCACCTCCCCCGCCGCGTTAAACTGATTAGCTGGTATCTCGGGGTCTTTCGGCGCCGCCGACGTCATGGCCGCCGCCGCCTCGTAGACCCGGTGCGTACTGGCCTTGTAGACCCGATCCCCCACGGCGTAGTTATTTGGCCCCCATGCCGGGTTCGCGTCTTCCGCCGCCAGCGAGCTGGCCGTGATCATCCCCGCCGTAATCTGGATTGGCGACAATACGCTGCTTGCGTCTTCGTCAATGTCTATCATGCTGGTTCCGTGTAAATAGCAGTGCCGCCCGACGACACCTGCTCGAACTGGTTCGCGAATTTATTCGTGCTGCTGGCCGTGGTGCTGGAGCTATTCGCCGTACGCATGGTGTTTTCCTCTACGCTTGCCATTCGGGAGTTTAACACCCGCAGCTCGGACACCGTGTTGGCCCCGCTGTTCTGGTTCTGCAGGTACTCGGGGCTGTTGAGGAAGCCCTGCTTGATCGCGTCCCAGCTGGTGCCCTTCGCGATCTCGTCGAGGTAGAACTGTAGGCCGGCCGCATCCGCATTGCGCCCCAGCAAGGTGCTATACAGATTCTCGATGGCGCCGATGTTGCCCGTCTCGGCCGCGAGCGGGTTGGTTGCGGCGGCACCCTT